>Ga0075122_10000031_pt1 | contig 109188 bp, 92 predicted proteins | sample AntAceMetag02UKB_FD_69790 | JGI IMG/M metagenome (GOLD analysis project Ga0075122, IMG submission 69790) | Saline lake microbial communities from Ace Lake, Antarctica - Antarctic Ace Lake Metagenome 02UKB | ecosystem: Environmental > Aquatic > Non-marine Saline and Alkaline > Saline | place... | reverse complement strand
TTTAATCTCGAAATCTGTTCATTAGAAAATTTAGTTCTCATATGTTTAATTTTATGTTTATTTTATTATATATCAAAAAGTGAACACTTATTAGTGTCCACTTTTTGGGGTACAGTTCATGGCGGAGAGAGAGGGATTCGAACCCTCGAGGCCGTTGCCAGCCTAACACCTTAGCAGGGTGCCCCTTTCAACCACTCAGGCATCTCTCCATTTTTATTTTATAATTATATTGTAAAATCACCCATAAGTCAAGCAAACCTCTTAATTTCACAAAACTAGTATAAATAAAATTCTAATGTGTATCTTTAAATAGCTATTTAAATAGCTACATTAATCTTTTGCTAAAACCAAACAATCCACCCTTTTAGACCCCCTATTCTTTAAAACCTTTGCCGACTCATTTAAAGTAGCACCCGTTGTATATACATCATCAATAAGTAAAATTGTTTTTTCTTCTAAACTATCACCAACCCAAACAAAAACATCTTTTAAATTCTTTTCACGATCTTTACCTGACAAATGAATTTGTTGGCTTGTATACCTTGTTCTTTTTAAATCTTTAATATTTATTCCTGTTCTAGAACCTCTTTTTTTAAATCCATCTAACAAGGCTAGGGATAAAACCTCTGATTGGTTAAACCCTCTTTCTCGTTTTCGCCTTGAGTGAAGTGGAACAGGAATAATTAAATCATAATCAAACTTAAAATCAAACAAATTTTGATACAACTCTTGCCATACACTACTTAATTCTTCACAATATTCATATTTAAACAAATGAATTAGCTCTTGAATATCTTCATATTTTTTATAATTAAAAAGAGCTGTTAATTTATCTAAATATACAGCCCTTTCTTGTTTATTTGTTTCAAAATCAATTTCTATTATTTTATTAGCCTTAAATTTATTCAAACATTCTCTACAACAAAAAGTACCTTCGACGTTACATCCTACACAAAATATTGGAAATAATGTATCTTTCATTTTTCTAATCACCCCTTCCAAACTCATAAACTTACTTTTTATCAAAACTTGATACCAACCATTTATCATTTATCTTAACAACTTCCACAAAATAATCTTCAGAATAATTCGTTAATTCTCCATTTCTTTTCTCTGTTTTCAAAACCTTTAAATCAAAACTTGCGTTGTCTCCACTCCATTCATTTAATTCACTTACAAATACTTTAGATGTTACACCAACAAAACTCATATCTTCACCAGTCGTGTCTTTTATATCATTTTCAAGTTCAACCCAAAGTTCGCTAGTTGACAATTCTTTAACATCTTTAATATTTTGATAATTACTATCTGTAGAATAACTAGCTATACGCTCGATAAAAACCTTTGATAATTGTTTAGCTGCATTTTTTTCAATCTCTTCTGTTGTTGATGGTTTTACTTGAATTCCAGCAGGAACCTCTGTTACTAGACTTTTTGGCACAACAATACCAGGACTAACGTCACCTGTTAATCCTGTTCCATCTTCTTCAGGTAATTCTTCACTTACCCCTCTACTTTTCCAAGCAACAAGCAAAATCAAAGAAATTGCAAGCAACACCAAAACAATAATGGAGAAAATTGTAAATATTCTTGTACGAATTGATAACATATTTTTTATTATTTATTGTTTATTTCTTTAAAAAATCCCTCTAATTTTTAACCCATTTCTTCTTCAAATTCTGCTTTTGACTTTTCAATTTCCATCAATTGTTGAGGATTTGTAGTAACTATTTGATCTTCTGTATATGATGCAACAACTTTTACAGCGGCATGTTTCAAACCCGCAAAGAAAATTCCTTCACCCACTCCACCTTCTAGAAGCAAATACTTTTCACTATCTGTTAGTAAGAATGTTTTTTGAATTGTATCAATTGATGCAGGTGACTGACGTAAAAGTAATTGCAAAGCAGAGTTAGTTACAATCGCTTGTCCGTATTGCGAACGTAAAAAATCATTTACATCTTGAGTAATAGTTGTTACTCCAAGGTAATATTTACGACATCTCTTTACAAGTGCAAAAATAAATCTCGCACTATCTTCGTGTTGCATTAGCCACCAAGCTTCATCAATAACCAAAATTCTTTTCTTCATTTCTGACCTTACAATATTCCAAATATAATTAACAATAGTATAAATTGCAAGTGGCCTAAGTTCGTCTTCTAAATCTCGAACAGAAAAAATTACTAATTGATTATTTATATCTACATTTGTAGGTGAATTAAACAAACCTTTAAATGTTCCTTCTGTATATTTTTTTAATTTAAGCACAAGCTCTTCTGAACCTTCCATACCTTCTAAAATTTCTTGAAGATCTTGCATTATTGGTGGTTTAACTGTTGATAAATCCGCATCAGGTGTTATATCTTTTTTAGCATAAGTTTCAATTAAAGCTCTATCAAGTATTGAATCTTGAGCAGTTGTTAATCCACCAAACATAATTCGAAGAAGTCCTTTTGCAGTAATAACAGCCCCACGAATAATATCTTCTGTTGAAACTTCTTGACCTACAGGACGAGGCAAATCAAAAGGATTAATTTTACTTTCAGACGATAGTGAAATATTAACATAGGTACCACCAACTGCATCAGATAAATGTTTATATTCACGTTCAGGATCAATCGCAATAACTTCTACCCCCATCATCATTGTGCGTAAAATCTCTAATTTAATTGCATAACTTTTTCCAGCACCAGATGTAGCAAACACTACCATATTTGCATTTTGTAAACTAAATCTATCAAATAAAATTAAACTATTATTATGACGGTTAATACCATACAATATACCACTATCCGAAGTAAGTTCTGCCGAAATAAAAGGAAAAGACGCAGCAATTGGACTTGAGTTCATGTTAAAAGAAATTGTAAGTTCATCATCTCCAAGTGGTAAAGTTGAATTAAAACCTTGCTCAGATTGATACAAAACTTTACGAGAATTAATAAGTTTTGACCCAAACATATTTTCTATATCTTCCGAAGTTCTATCTAATTCTTCTTTGTCTTTAGAATAAATTGTTACATAAAAAGCAAACTGAAAAAAATGTTCAGTACCTTGAGTCAAACTATCGCGTAAACCTTCAATATCTTGAAGAGCAGTTTCACGAATTGGATCACGTGGAGCTCCTTTTTCTGAATCTGATTGAAGTTGAGCTTGAAGAGCACCAACTTTCTTTTTTAATTGTTTTAAAATTATTGCAGACTTAACAGGATAAAAAAACATCGAAACATCCAAAGTTAAAGACAAATTAATAATAGGAGCACTCCAACCAATAGAAATATAACGAGGATAACTTACCACAAATATTGTACGACAAAACAAATCACCTAATTTGAGAAAACTTGACTCTACTTGAAAAGCCGAAGGAGCAATTAAATCCTTAATGGATATAACGCCTTCACGATATAATTTTTCTTCTTCTAATGTAACAACCTCTTCTGAAGATTTTTTACTAATCTTTTCTTTTTCTTTAGAATATTTACCGGATGCACCTTTTTTTTCTATCGGTGTAATTGTAGTTGGTTTAAAAGCCATAATAATTTATTATTTATTTTTCCACTCTAATTTTATTTAATTCTGGCATCGGTTCGGACAAAGCAATATCTGGATTAAATGTAGTATAATAAAGTTCTATCAAAGATTGCGTATCAAGTCGCACTACTTCCAAACTCATCCCAGACAACCCTGATGTCACTAAACGAACACGAGTATCTAAATCACGCTTACGCTCCTGAAAACGCTTATCTTTTAGCCTTACAGTGCTTGATGGATTTATAACTTCAGTCAATCTTGACCAAAAACTTTTACTTTTATTCGAAAGTGGATCATACGGCACCACAACATAAAAACTTTTACTTGTGATATTGCTCATCTCTACCAGCTGTGCAATAAAAGAACGATAATCCGCAATCTGAACACGCAAAAGTTCATTCGATTGTTTTGCTTCTTGTTTTGTTAATTTAGATAAATATGGTGCAATATTAAGAGCACGCGATTGTACAACAATTTGAAGAGGATATTCTAGACTGTTTAAAAAAGAAACATAGGCAGAAATAATAGCGTTTTGTTCATCTTCATTTTTTAAAGCAAAATTAATACTAGATACCATAAGTACAGCACGAAGAGTTCCATCTTTCATTACAACACAATTTTCTTTAATTTCATTAATCATCAAATGTTGTTTGGTAGATGGTATGCTTTTTCTTTTTTTCTGAGATTGTTTATTTTTCATATTATATATATACTATTCTGGTTTATAGTAACCACCTGTATTTACTATTAAAGATAAATCTCTAATACGATTATGAGAGGCTCTTCTTACAACTTTTACTTCCTCTATCACCTCTTCTGTACCTACACTTGCATAATATTTTAATTCTTCTTTAGAGTTTCTTTTATCCCATATTCGGAGCCCTGGTCGACGCATCGTTTGTAAAGTATTCAACAAGAAAAAATGAAATGCTTGACCATTTATTTTAACAAAAGCTAACACAAGTGTTAAACTACCAACAAAAGCTAACACAAAAATAAAAGCTGCCACATCTAAAAGTTTAAAGGATGCAAAAATAATTACTCCACCAACAAGCATTATTATAAATTGACGAGTCGTTACAGGACCAAAAATTTTATCTTCTACATCTATAAATTGTGGTACTACAAATTGCTCTGGCATATTAAACTTCTAATGTTTTGTTTACAATTGTAAGTGATTTTATCTCGTTTAAACTAATACCTTCATTATTTAACAAAAGTTTTTCTAAACTTACACCCTTTGAAATTGATTCACTAATTTTTCCAATATATTCTTTATATAAAGGACTTTTGGCCCATGCATCTAAAACTTTTAGATACAAAATAATTGACTCTTCTTTTATGTTTAAAAATTTTTGTTGCAACCTACTTGCAGACTCACCAACATCAGTTGATAATCTACGCAAATCTACTAAAGAAAAATTTTGTATTTCTTCTATTGGTCCATAGGTCTTATCTTTAGTAAGAATATCATGCATTGGCGTCTTTTGTTTTATAACGCTGGATAAATCAATATTTTTTTCTTTCTGTACAAAAACTTGAGGTTTAATAATTGTTTTTTCTGGTTCTATTTTTTCTACTTTTTCAACATTAATAACTTTTTGTTTATTTTCTGGTTTATGCACAAAAGAATTAAAAGGAGTAGACTTAGCAAGCTTTCCTGGTTCTGAATATTTTTCTGGCAAATTTTCTTCCAACGGAGATTTAAAGTCTTTTGCGGTTAATTTTGGTGCTTCAATCTTTTTTTCTTCTTTTTCAAAAAGATCATCTGTAAAAAAAGTATTCTTAACAAATTTTTTGGCATCTTGTTTTGGTAATAATTTTGGAGTTTCTACTTTACTAATAACAGACTCTGTTTTTGGTTCATTTACTATATTTGTTTTTACAACAGGAACTGGCTTTATTTCATTTACTATATTTACTGCATTTGTTTCAGGTTCTAATTTCTGCACTTCTGTAACACTTTCTACATTTTCAAAACGATCTTTTGAAGTTTCTGTATCTTTTTTTACTTCATTTTGTATTTCATCTTTTTTATCTCCATAACCCATTATATAACTTCTATCAACTACAGTTTTTTGAGGTTCTTTTTTTACTTCATTTTCTTCTTCTTTATTTCTTGTTAATGGAACAGAGTCAAAATCAGGTTCTTCTTGTTTTTCGATAGGAAGATTAGAAGAAATTTTTTCTTCTTCTTTATTTTTTTTCAAATCAGACAAAGGCACTTTTTTAAAAGTACCATCTGCTTTTTTAACCGTAACCATTATATTTTCATCACTTTGTGGCATGTTTTACTAAAATTAAAAAATTTTTAAATAAAATTATTTTTACACAATCTATTATACCAAAATTACACTAATAAATCTTCACTCCATTTAAATTTACCCATATTTTCATCAAAATAAATCAATTGCTTTATGTTTTCATCTTGTACGTCTTTATATTCCTCCCCCAAATAATCAAGAACTTCGCCAACATTTTCGCTATCGACTTCACCAAATTTTGCTATTACTTCGTCTTTAATTTTTTTATAATCTAATGTTTTATTTTCTTTTACCTCAACATTTTCTAAATCTTCTACCAAATCCTCTTCTAAACTTTCACCTCTACCTTCCAAAGCTCTAAAATATTTAGCTACAACCTCATTAAAATCTGTAGTTTTTACTATAAAATTAACAAAATTAACAAAGTTATTTGTAATATTTATTTTTTCCATCGGAGTTCTTTCTATTTTAGAATTTTTCATTATACCTTCTTCTATTTTTCCAAACAAAATAGCATCAACTACTTTATCTTGATTAATACCCATTTTAATCTTTTGAGATAAATCTTGATAACTTACAGATTCAGAGGAAAAAATATTAACAGAAACATCAGACGATTCAATTATTATTTTAAGCTTTCTACCAAATTCATTTGATTGACTAGAATTTGAAAAACCTGAATATAAATAATCTAAAAACTTACCAGATACATCTATTTTTAAAGAAAATGCAAGTGGTAAAATTTTAATAAAAAACATTAATAATTTTTTAGGTTCTATACTATAAATATCTTTAAAAGCAACTTGAACAAACCAAAGCCAATATGTCGTATAATATTTTTTAATTAAATCTTCGCTAAAATTTTCAGAACTAAAAAAATTAAAAAGTAAAGCAAAAAATTCTTTTCTCTCAACTGCTCCCACAATTATATAACCACTCAACTTTTGCATCTCCGATTCTTCAACTTCTGTTAAATCTCTTGGTGGAAATATAAATTGTTTTAGATAATTTTTTTTATTATTAATCATAATTATTTTTTATACTTCTACTGCAATTATTTTATTATACTATCATAATTACCCTTTTTAGCATCTTTAATAAGATCAACTACATTTTGAGCATCCTTAACACCCGCTTTTGATAAAAATGTTTTGGCATCCTTTATTAAACGATCTTTCACTTGTGCATTTTCTGAATTAAAACCTTTTTTCCATTCATCAAAAATTTTCACCCAATTATCTTTAACTCCACCTTTAAAATGAAACTTTTTAAAATTTTCATCCCAAGTAGATTTATCATATTGACCACCTAAAGACGCATTTATCTGAGGCAAACTCAAACTTCCAGAATTATCTATTATAGTAGTAAATATTTTATCTGCTATTTCTTGATTAGAGTAATCTGACGCCACTTCTACATCATTACCATTTATTTCTATTTTTTCTGTTTTAGTAGAAACCATACTTGCACCACCAATATCACCAGCTTTTTTACCAGCTAATACAACATCTGTTTTTCCTTTTCTTATTGCTGATCCTGACATATCACTACCTGTGGACAAAACATTTCCCCTACCCGTAGAACCACCGGAAGCAATATTTGAAAATCCTACTTTGTTGTTACCAAATTCATCTTTACCAACTAATAATTGATGATTATTTTCTATCGCTCCATTTTGTGATGCATCATTATTTTTTGATCTCATTAACCCTCTCATAATCGCGCCTTCTTTTTCTCTTAAATTTTTTCTTATAAATTCTTCTTGTAATTTTTGTTGATTTTCTACTTTTTGATTACCATTTTTATCTATAAATTCATCTTTAGAACCACCAGTCATCAAAGCCATGTCTAGAATATGATTATTCTTTGGATCGTTAAAATTAATTCCTTCAAAACTACTATCGAGCTGTTGTAAAGTACCAAGCAACCATTCGCTATCTCCGTCTTTATACATACTAGTTAAGGTACGTCCCATATTCTGAACTGAATTCTTTAATAATGTTTTCTCTTCAAAATTTAAACCTTCTTTTTTCTCTTTAGATCTAAAATCTCTTATTTTTGCGTATTCACTCTTTATAATAGTATCTTTTTCTGTATAATTCATTCTATCTAGTTTTGACATATCATCTTGATTTTCTGCATCTTCAAATTCAATAGTTTTATCTCCCAATTTACCTTCTTGTGCCCTTAACTCATCTTGAACGCGAGCAGAACCCTGTTTATATAAACTTTCTGCTTTTCCCATTTTTTGACCAGCTTTACCCTCTTTAAGATAAGATTGCATAATTTTTGACCCAGTATTTTCAGCAGCTTGTTGATATAGAAAACCTTTTTCTTGCCTGGTTAATCCTCCGGCTTCTGCTATTGCTCTTTGTTTCATTTCTTTTTCTGACATATCTGGAGATGATACTTTTAATTTTTCATATTCTTCCTTAGCTTTGGCTGTTGCTAAAGCTTTTGCTCTTACACTAGCCTCATCTGAACCTGAAAATTCTTTTCCATTATTAACTGCCACTTGCTTTGCTTCTTCTACTTTTTTATCTTCATAATCTTTCTGAGCAATCTCAACTTTTGCTTGCTCTAATAAATTATCTACTTCAGATTGTTCAAGAACTTCACCTTTTAGTTCAAATGCTTCTTTTACTTTTTTTTCAAAATTTTCTGCTAATTCAGGATGGGTTTCTTCTACTTCTAAATTTACATCTTCTAATTCATCAAATTTTTCCTCTATTAATTTTATTTCTAATTTTTTTACTTCTGCTTCTACAGCGTTTGTTTCATCTTTGTTTAACTTTATCTTTTTTTCACCAACATATTTATCTTCAATTCCTTTTTGCTCTCTTTCTGCTATTTCTTGATCTATTATTTTATCACCAACAAAAGCATCAGTATCACCTGTAAACATATCTTTTTCCATTTTTCCTTTTGCTTTTATTTCTGCTTTTTGAGCTTCTATGCCTTTATCTAATTGACTTAATTGTGCTTCTCTTTTTAATCCACGTTGTCCAAAACCTGTTTCTAAATATTTACTTTGAATTCTTTTCCCAACCATTTTAGCCCTATCCGTAAATGGTGCAGCTACAAATTTACCTGCTTTTTTACCACCTTCTACAGCTTTTTTTGCCCCCCACATACCAGCCGCTACACCTGTACCCATCATGGCAGCTTTTTTACCAAAGTCAACGGCCTTATTAAGTGCTCCTCCACCTTCAACACCAAGTTCGTTTGTAACACGAACACCTACCAAAAGCATCCCAATAGCAATAAAGAAATTAGCCATTGTACTCCATTCCAAAACTGCTGTTAAACCAGCGTTAGCTTCACTATCTTGTCCTGTTTCAGGATCTTTTGTTGTCAAATCCATTTGTGCATTTGGAGCCGATTCCGAACGAACATGGTCATGAATATTGCCAGCACCAGCAGTTACAAATGACAACCACAAAAAGAATATTAAAACTGGACCTACCATTACATGATTCCCAAATTCTTTCCACCAACGTGCTGAATAACTTTGAGTTTGAGGAATAACATTTAACACAAAAGCAAGTGGAGATAAAATTATTAAAACCCACAAAACAAGCATCCTAAAAAGTAAAATAATCATGTAGGCAAACATTACACATAACATGATTGCAGCAAAAAATAAACCAGCAGCTCCAGCAATAAACATATTTGCATCAGTAAACTTTTCTGGACGACTTCCTTCGTTAAAGCTTACAATTTCTTCCATAGCAAACATTCGGATAATGTTACCACCCGCAGTTGCAGCAACAGCATTTACAAATGTAATCATAAACACTTGAGCCACGTCTATAAAAAGTCCACAAATTGTACGACTAAAATTAACAAGTACAGCGGCCAAAACAAATTTTAGCATCATCTTTTTCCACTCGTATTGTTCTAACCCAAGAATTGTACCAAAAGCAATTATAAGCAAAATGATTACAAAAAACATATTGGTTACATCACGAACCATCACCCAACCAACTGTAACAGCAGGGGTATTAAGATATCCATTATAACCAGCAATTTCAATTACAAATTCAAGTAAAAAAATTGTCATTTGAATACACCAAGTAGACAAGCCTAGTACAATCCAAGTTAATGCTCTCATTACACCGTCAAACATTGCTTGCCCATAATCAGTAGCAAAAGCAGGCTGAACAGTAAAAATACCCGCCATTAAAAACAAAGTAACAAAAACAAACCAACTTTTTTTACTGTTTGGTGTAAACTTATTAAAAAGCAAATTAAATTTGTTTAAAATTCTTTGCATCTTGTAGGTATATATTTTTATTATAAACTTAATCTTAAACAAAATTAATTTTATAACAACTCTATTATAACATAATTTAAAAAGCACTACAATTTATGTGGGGATAAAAAATACTAAATTATAGTTTGTTTTTAATAGTATAAATGCAATAAAAGAACCATTAATTTAGTAATAAATATTTTAAACAAACGGGGAAAATTTGTTAATGTAATTAGTAAAAAATTGTTATAAATTAATCGAAATAACAAGGTGGCAAGGGAACCACCCTAAAATAAGTTCGGGATGACATTATATTCGACAAAAAAATTAAATAAAAAAATGCCCGGTTCGTTAGAACCGGGGCTAGGTGTTATTCGTAAAAAAATTCGATGGTAAAGGCATCTTCATCAAGTACGCCATCACAATTAAAATCCTTTTCCATCAAAAGGATCTCACCACGAGACCCATATTTAATAATAAAGGTGCAATAAACCTCTAATTCCCCTTCTGAATTAGTATATTCCTTCCTAATTAAATTATTATAGTCATCATACATAAAGATTGTTGCATTCCCATCGCAAATTCCATCTCCATCTTCATCTTGAGTGAATCTTACCAGATTATTCTGACTGTCATATTCAAGAAAAGAACATGAATAAGGAATCTCAGATGGATTACTGTCAGAATCGGAACACTCCTTTACCATATTATTACGAGAATCATACTCCCTAGTTGTGAATGAACCATTTAGTTCACCATCACAATCTTCATTATCAGAAAACTCCAATATAATATTTCCTTGAAGATCATGTTGATAAAAAACGCAATAACTAGGAAATTCCTCATAACCATGATATTCTATTTCCGATTTCCTGTTACCCTTATCATCATACGCATACTCAATCCTCATATCCACTACCTGGTCACAATTTTTAGACCTCTCCTCTTTCACCAGCAAGTTATCATCCCCATAAAAGTATACTCGACAATAACTATCGGGAACGTTATCACAGTTTTTATCCGTATAAAAACCTGTGCGCAAACCTTCATTATACTCTGCTTTACGACAAAGTTCGTCGGGTACTTCATCCTGATTAAGGTCAACAAAACCATGCGAGTACCGTTTTTCTGAATAAAACGAAAAAACACGATACTCTCCACCTGACTTGGAATCTATGATTGTCCCGCTCTGACACCGAGCGTTATTGTAGACCCTCCCGCCTTCATTAAATACACAGCCATCGCCATCTACGGAATCATCACCATCGGTGATATCTCCATCTACAGCATCATCGCCATCGGTAGCATCATCGCCATCGGTAGCATCATCGCCATCGGTAGCATCATCGCCATCGGTAGCATCGCCGTCGGTATAAGAATTATAACCATCGGTAGCACTATCAGTACCACCACAGCTTACCATAGACATCATAGCAAGCAACAACATCAGGAACAAGAAATTACGTTTCATTTCAATTCTCCTTTTAGTCTTCTTGCAAATCTTACTTTGTGGTTTTTACACTACGCTTCTTATATGAATAACTTCTTTTTGAAGTGAATTTTTTACACACAAATTGTAAAGAACAAAATAAAACAAAAATAACAAATTTAACAAAATTTTAAATAAATTAAAATTATTCTATATATTTATCATAGCATTAAAAATACTTATAGAACAAGTCAATATAGCACATTTTTAAAGTTTTGTCAAGGAGTGACGTAAATAAATTTAAAAAATGTTATATCCCAAAATAAATCCAAAATAATAATTCCAAAAATAAAATAACACCTTTTTAAAGGTGTTATTTTTTATCAACGAATTTCTTATTCCGAACCAAGAAAATTTTCTAAATAATCCCATTGCATTTCATCTGATGCACTTCCTATTCCTGTTGGAGGTATTGGTGGTTTTACTATCACACGGCCAGCGCTTGTCCAAGCTTTTGAATAACTTTCTACACAATGATTTACATCACCATCACGATAACAGCCTTCAAAAGCATTATCTTCAACACAATCACCATTACACCAACCCCAATTATCTATTGCTTGTACTCGAGGAATACTAACACACACCAAATTACCAGTCACCAAATTTAAACCTTTTACCACATGTTCGTTTACTCTAATCAAACCGCTACCAGACATCAACCCTTTGCCTCGAAATAAACTATCATCAATAATATCTAAACCTGCTAAATTATACTCATAAATACCTTTCTTATATGGAACACCTGGTCCTTGGTATAAAAATCTCTCTTCTATGTGTTCTTTTCTTAAATCGCTATATTCTAAATTTCTAAATTCCTCTTTAATCATATCAGAAAATATTCTACAAGAATATGTATTATTATAATTGAAATAATCTTCTATACAATTAGCACTAACACCAAGTTTAATATCCAAAGAACTGCCGGATTCATCACAATCAAATTTATGAGTCTTAAAACTTGAAGTTACATTAAAATAGCTAGTGGAATTATTCGGATCTATCCTAATGTTAGTAATTGGTGTTTGATTAGCGTTATCATAAATATAGAAAGACATTCTTACATTTCCAGATTCTTCGAAAGCTATATCACCATGATAATTTTCTATACCTTCATCATTTATAATTCCTGGATAAAAACCATTAAGACTAAAACCATCCACAAATTCATCTGTTCCATTAACACTAGTAGTTACTACCCCACATGATGTATATAAATCATCATCCCTACTACAATCAGATTCCAAAAATTTAGGTGGAACTATTTGAGGAGCTGTTTTTTCATAATATTTTATTTCTGGATCAGTAATATCATATTTTAAACTGCTGTCCTCTACCCATTTACCCCCAGTAAATTTCCAAACACTATACACTTTTGCAAACATTTTATTTAATAAAAGATCAAACATTGTCCTTTCTCCATCTAAATCAGTATGTAGTCGGTATTCTTCTAAATCTTTATCATATTCATAATCATCTAATGAATTATAATCATTATACAAAGTAAGAGGTATGCCTGCTTTAAAATATTTTTCAAAATCAGTACCAGTTCTCCAATCTACATTATTATCATATTCACTATAAGCAGTATATCCTGTATGTATAGAAGGATCTACTCCCATTCTTTTAATACTAGACATGTTTACACCTTCTTCTACTAAACCATATTCTGCATATTTACCCTTATCTTTCTCACGATTCATTACAGTATTCTCTTTAGTACTACCGTTTAAATTACCATACAACCAACTAACATTAGTATCAACAGCATCAACACTACTTAAATTACCAGCATACGACTTACCACCTTCTTCTCCACTCCAAATTTGAGCCACTTTTGTACATGGACCATTGTTTAAATAAATAATAACAGCCAAGCCTACTTGACCATAATTATCTGGACCATCTGAAAGAGCATACTCAAAACCTCTTAACCTATCAGTTTCATCAAACCAAATTCTCACACCCAAACCTGCATCCATCGTATGATTTACTTCATCATAAATTGCATATTGATTATTTTCAATATTAGAGATAAACCTAGTTTTATTAGAATCTACATCATTACCAGTTGTTACACCCATAAATAATTTACCCCAAGATAAATCTGAAACTATTACACCATTTTGATCACCAAAATTTAACCCCGCCATCCACCCCCACCAACTATACTCATCAACATCTTCTTTTCCAAATTTATACCCTGTATCACCATCAATTTCTACGGTAACACCATCTCCATATACATTTTTCCATTCTTCATCCACAAACATATATTCTGGTACAAAACTTACAAGTGCTGGTGTAAAGACACCAAAAATACCAGCACCAGGATGATCGAAATAAACATCTATTCTTTCTATATCTTCTTTATGTACATCACCAAAATTATCATCATCGATATTCAATACAGTACTCTCTAAAGGAGCATACTTCATTGTTTGTAGATTAGTATCCACTTGAAAAATAAGCTCATTTATATCTTCTTCACTATCTTTAACATCTTTATGCAGTTTTTTACTTTCATCCTCCTCATTATTAAATATAAGCAAACTCTTTTTATTAGGACGTTCGTAACAACCATCATCTCCAAGATTAGTATTAGAAAACCAATCCTGTTTATATGAAACACAACGATTACCTATTTCTGGTTGAATAATAATATTTTTAGAAAAAGTATTATTTTCTGTTTTCATCTCAAAAAATACATGATCTTTATCTAAAGATTTATGTTCATAATAATCTAACTCCCCATCATTCGGTTCATCTACTGAAAAACGAGGTTTTATTAAATCATCAAAACCTAAAGGAAAAGATATGGGGTTCCTACCAAAAGCACACTCTCCATCATTAGGACTAGAACAAAAATCACTTTCATCATTCCTATACTTTATTGCAAAATTAACACCCCAATACAAATCAAACGGATTCTTAACTAATGGAGTATTATACAAACAAACATACCTATCTATATCAACACCATTTTGAGGATTTGGATTATATGGTATACACTGGTTACTACTCAACTCACCATTGCTATCTAATCCATAACTACCTACATTGACAGGAAGCCAAGTTAAACATGCATATTCTACTTCGTCAGCTAAATTTTTATCAGTATTATTTATCACTCTAGATTCATCATATTCTACACAATAGCCAAGTTGACCAGCTACCTTTTCAATTTTTGGATCCTGTTGATACCATTGACCTGTAGTACTTACACACTGACCACGATCAATAACAGGATCTTCATTATTAAAATCATCTTCTGAATAACCATCATAATCTCCACCGACACATATTTCTAGTGGTACTACGCCACCTGTAATAGGAAGGTAGATGCTTTTAGCACCATTTCCATAAGTTATTTTTCTATAACCACAATCATTTTCTGATGAATCCTCAGTAAATTCTCTATGGAAAATATTTACAGCATTAAAAGGAGGTTCTAATATAAACTCATCCTCTTCACCATTATTTTCACCCGATGGATCAATAATTGATCTTGAATAAGGACTATCAGCAGTAGGATAAACCTTACAAGCTAATTTTTCGTTAATATCTCCAAAACTTGGATTCATTACTTCTGTTTCATAAATTTGCATAAGTTGAGGCGCTTCCACACCAGGTTCTTGAAAAATATAACCAGAATAGTCAGGTGCAGACCAATCTACATCACGACAACGATAATTAAATGTATAATTTCCTGGATCAGAACAATCTGAATCAATATCGGTATATAAACTTTTTCCATATAAAGGCCAAGCAGTCGAAATATCACCACCTTTATTAGCACACCCAGATATTTCATTTTTATCAACTTTTTGGCAAACACCAAGAGCATAACAAGATCCATTATCATCATCTGGCGAACTACAATAATACCAAGCAGCACATTCTCTATCGTGAATTGCTTTAACTATTAAATTTGCATCTAAAACAGAATCAGTATTTGGTTCAACTAATTGAGAATCTTGTAAAAGACTTTCTTTATACGTTTCTTCTGTGTTGTATAACTTTAATGGATCATCTGTTCTATCAAGCAACACACACCCACCCTTAATTCCAGCCAAACCTTCACACTCAGCGATGCTGTCATCTAACTTTTCATTTGCCAAATAATAATAAGAAGTGTCACGAGAAATACCCATAAAAGCAGCTTCGCTGTCTTGATCGTTATGATCTATAAATTTTGTACAACCATGCTGTTCTACTGGACATTCACCTACAAAACCATCATAATCATCCAAACCATATGACCAAAGTCCAAAATACCCACTACCTGTTACAACATAATCCTCCTCTTCGCTATAACATGGCCAATTACCTTTTTTCTCACAAGTGCCTACACTACAATCATCATCATCATTACAATAATCACCATAATCATTACTTACAAAACATCTACCAACATCTTTCCAAAACCAACCATCTACTTTTACATCAGATCCATAAAAATTAGTATATTCTACATCTTCTTTAAATTCACAAACTTTTCCACCCAACATATTCGGGTCTTTAAAATAAAAATCTGAACCATCATTAGATAAATATTTTTTACAACCAACGCCTCTCTCTTTACACAATATATCTGAATATAAATCTGGATCATGTAATTTTAAATACATTTCATCAAATTGAGGAGCAGATGCATTAGCTGTTAAATTTATTTTTCCTACTTTTGTACAACCTTTGTCGGCTGAGTTACAACTTGCTTCTTCGTTTGCTACTAAAAATATTGTACTTGCTTCATCTTCACCTGGAATATATATAGTAGATTTATCAAACTTAGCATTTGTTTCTTCTATCTCTTCTTTTGTAAATCCATTTATTAAAGGAACATAACAACCTTCTTCTTCGTTTGGAACATCACATTTAAATTCTCTACCATCTAATGTTATTTTAGCTTCTGTGCTAGCTATGCCAGCATCAAGCCAAACATTATATGCTCTTGGCTCTTTTTCTTCTGTATTATAAGTATCAATAAGCTCTGTACAACCAACTGCACCTTCACGACATAAATAACTGAAGTTTGTAATATGAGCTTCGTTTGTTTGACCTAGAGAATTATAACCATAAGTAGCACAGCCAAGTGCTTCGCCTGGATAATTATCATATTGATTTGCGTCACACACAAGTGGAATATTTAAAGTATTTTTTACCAAATTAATATGTTCTTGAACTTTTATCAAACGTACATTATCTAAATAAACCATACCTGAAGCTTGAGAGGTTATTACAAATATCAACTTATCTTCTTGCAAACTAGATAGATTATTTAATTTTAAATTATAATTTTTCCAATCACTACCAATACCAATTTCTTGTTCATCATCAAAATAATTAGACGATTGATTAGAATCTACTCCTAACTTAACAGCCAATTTCGATTGATTACCTTTAGCCCAAAAAGATAATTCATAACTTTCTCCTTCATTAAGTTGTCCTTCTGGTATAATTTTTACTAAATAATTTTCTCCAGTATTTGTATATGAATATCTTAAAGAATGACCACTTGTTTGAGTAGAATCACTTGATATAGTAACATCACTTAATTCCCAACCACCTAAAGAAATGGTTGTTGATACATTTTCAAAACCATCTAAGAAAATTTCTTCAATGTTGTTTCCTGCATTTCCTTTATATGAGCGACAAGTGTTTTCTTCTGCTGGACACGAATCACTTACGCCTGCCGAGTGGTATAAGCCTTCTGGCAAACCTTCATAATAGCAGAAACCATCTCTATATTCACCATTTTGGAAACAAACCTTACATTTATTGGAGGTTAAAACTGTAGCATCCCAATAGCCAACGGTACTACCTACAGTTGCATCCACATCAGCATTGCATGTTGTCGAACTTATAATATTTTCATCAAGATAAAGATCTGTGTCATTTAATCTGTATGGGGTACACTCATTTGATACAGCAATTGTTTTTGATAATAATCTATAATATATATTACCTTTTTCATCATTTATTTGACGACAATCTGGACTAAGTTCTTGATCGTAATAAAGCAAATCAGAAATACTATCACCATCTATATCCATAGTAGACGTAGTATTTTTATCTCCCCAATAAATTGTTTCGTTACAAACCTGTGCGTATTTTTTTAAATCTTCTGCGGTACGATAAAAATATTTTGGAGATCCAACTGCACCAGTTTCACCATTATCAAAACTTCCTAATTCTGTTTCTTCTACTAATAGATAAGTTTTAATTTGGTAACCTTCAATTTCACCTGTTTCGTATGTAATATATGTTTTTTGTGCTTCTTCTGCATCTGGTTTTACACAAGGACGCAAATAAGAATAATATTCTATATCCTCTGTTTGTCCAGAGGTAGTACCTAAATTTGTAAAAGCACTACAACCTGAATTTGTACATTCTCTGCCTGATTGTGGAATTATATAATCCAAAGTTACTCCACTTGAATAATTACTTGGTAATTCTTGATAAGCAGAATATCCAACACAACTTTGATCACATTGATCATTCCAAGTTATTTGATTACCACTAATTTCGGCTGGATTAAATTTAGCTGGAATATCTACTCCAGTGTAAGTTATTGGACTATACAAATTACAATTTTCCTCTTCAGGAATACAAAGCTTAGCATATTTATCACATTCTTCTGCTATACCCTTTTCTTCTTTCCACTCTTCAAATATATTAAATTCAGATTTTGTTGTTGGATAAACATCTGTTGTTTTTTTGTAACAACTCAAATCATTAAATGTATCATTATCATAATAACCAAGTTTCTCTGGTGCTTTACGTAAGTAAATAGGATCTACATCGGGATCATCTGCAATCCTAAAAGCCGTACAACCCGCAGCACTTTCCAAACAAAAATCTGTTTTTTCTGACATTGCATAAATTATTTGAGCAGTTCCAGTCGCATTTTTATCATACCAAGAAGGATTTTCTGAATCAGTAAAATCCATTATAGTGCTGTACATCGTACAACCATCATTATTACTATCACAATAACCTGCATCCACACTTCTAGTCACATAACCAACTTGACCACCTTCTGACGACGTAAATGATTGACAAGTTCTATAATGTGGAGAACAAGGATCAAGATCGAATTTCCAAATATTTCTTTCCATAGAGCAATATCCATATTCTTCACATTCTCCATCTTCTCTCTCTTTAACACAACTTTTTAAATCTACACACTCTTGAAGACGTATATTTGTTTCAGGTTGTGGATCTGGACCATAGGCATAAGTATCACAACGAGTTTTTGGAATTTTTAAAACCCACTCTGGATCTACTAAATGATAGTAATCACTCGTGGAATCATGAAAACCATCAACAACTTCTTTTAAAGTTACTGTTTCTGTTTTTAATTGCAAACTTGCGGCAATTTCAAAACCAAGAGGTAAAATTCTTGCCTGACGTAATTTTTTAATATTATGATAACAATATGCTTCATTATAACAAGTATCTTCAGAAGCACTTAAATTTATTGAGTAATAATAAGGGCCACGCAAAGGCCAACCCGCATGTAACAAATCTAATTCTGGATCCATCGCTTCTGCAATTGTTATAGGCTTCCCAAAGTTAGCTCTTCTTACTGCTTGAGCAAACAAGGTATCTAACACACAGTTATGTGCTCCTTTTGTATCAGCATCACAAACCTCAAATTTTGTAAGTAAATCAAAATTATCAATAGTACCTAAATCAACTTTAAGAAATGATTGATAAAAAGCTTCCGCAGCTCTACGGCCACCAGATGGGACATAACCTTCGTAACTACCAGCTATATCAGCGTTACTACTTCCACTTGTTTTACATTTAGAAGATACACATTGACCAAAAAGCATTCCATCCTTCATAAAACCATCAAGAATAGTGGACAAAAATGTATTCAAAAATACAGAAGCAGCAAAAATAGGCATCTCTTTCATACCTGTTGAAAATGCCGCACCCATATCTGCTTTGGCACCACCAGCCTTTTCTGCAGCACCTTGTTTTTTATATGTATCAGCCATAACAGTACCTGGTGTTTTAATATTCCCTGAAATTACATCTGTAAGACCCTTAGCACCTTCATCTTCTTTACGTTGAGCTTCTGCTCCTTCTTTTTTCTTTGCAGTAATTAAATCCACTTTAGCATTCGCTTCCAAAAAAATACCCATATCACTTTGAGAAGGCTCAATAGATAAATTAAATTGTTTTGCTGTATCTTCCCAATAATCTGAAGAACCTACTTTTGACCAATTCTTTTTAAAATCAGATAAAGTACAATGTGGCTGACAAACACCTTTACCTTCTCCACCTTTACCTGTTTCAGGATCACAATATTTTGCCTTTAAACCAAGACGCAAAGTCAAATCAATACTTAAGTTCGGTGGTTTACACAAATTTAACCCAAGAGCATTTCCAAGTTCGTCAATAGCCGAACCAACTGCGTGATCACCTATGTCACTCATATAAGACCCAAAACCACTTGTTTGAGCCAAAGCTCCCTGACCTTTGCCACCCGACGCAGCAAAAACAGCCAAATCATAAGAAACTTTTTGAACAAAATAAGAGACCATACGCATTACAGCACTCATTACTCCAACTTTAATTTTTTCTTCAAGATCACTTTTAACAAATTTTTTAATACTTTTTGTATAAAATATACTTCCGACACTATCAATCGTAGCATTAGTCACAACGCCACCTGCCTGTACAGGTTTAGTCATTACCAGAGAACCAAAAACTGAAGTAAACACAAAAAATAAAAGCATTGCCCCCACACTTGCTTTTTTAAATTTATCAAGCATAATTTTTATAATATTACTGATTCTCTTTTAGATATTCTAAAATTTGATCATCTGAAATTTGATCCAACACATCAGCCGGAATTCCACTTTGCAATAAAGTATTTCTAATCGAAGCTATATCATCTGATGGTTCAACTACAACACCAGAAACTTTTTCCTTTCCTGTTTCATCTTCTGATTCTGCTTTAACACCACTATACAATGCTTCTAATTGCTCCTCTGCGTTAGCTCCTTGCTCGGCCATTTCTCTGTAACTTTTTGTTGCCTCCAATAATTCTTCATCTGATAATTGTCCTATTTCATCTTCACCAATACCACCTTCAATTAAAAGTAAACGAATTTTTTCTGGATCATCAAAAATAAGTCTTAAATCTATTAATTCACCATCTGTTTCTATGCCAGCAATATTTAAAGTGGGCTTTGGCATATTTACATTAATAATACCAGCACCACCCTGAGAATCGCCTAATAAATCTATACCACAATCTTTTCCTTCCCCGCAAAGAGGATTCGTTCCTTTTAAAACTTCTTGACCATCTAAAATACCATCAGAATCTGTATCTTCAAGATATCTGCTTGTATTATATAAATAAAGTTCATCAAAATCTGTTAAGCCATCTTGGTCAGTATCTCGAAAACGAAGTGCCTCCATGGTGTCAACTTGATCTTTAATATCAAATGGTACTACTTTATGCATCGCAAAAGATTTATAAAGTGTATTTCTAATTTGTAAAAAACCTAAGCTAACAGCAAGCAATGCAAAAATAAGCAACAAAGTAAAACCAACTTTTTGCTCGAGTGATAAAGCATTTTGTCTTTTCTGTCCTAACATAATTTTATAAATATATTATACCACAAACAAAAATAAAACTAAATTTTTTGTGGATAATTTTTTTATTATCAAAAATTCAAAAAGAACACTTTAGAATAGCTCTTTAGCTAGTTTAACCCATTCTTCTACACTCAGTTCTTGAGCTCTTACTTTTTTATTTAAATTTAATTTATCAAAAACTTCTTCTATTTTTTTCTTATCAAACACACTAGATAAATTTTTAACCAACATTTTTCTTTTACTAGCAAAACCAATATTCGCAATTTGAAAAAACTTCTTATCACCCAATTCTTTTTCTTTTTTATTTATTTTTAATTTAATTACTACACTATCTACTTTAGGAGGAGGAAAAAATTTAGTTCTACTAACATTTAATAAAATTTTAGGTGTCGCGTAATATTGAACAGACAAAGCCAAAAGTGACATTGATCCAGGTTTGGCACATATTCTTTCACCTACCTCTTTTTGCACCATCAAAACCATTTCTGTTGGTTTATTTTTATTTTCTAAAAATTTTCGAATTACATTACTCGTAATTTGATACGGAAGATTGGCAACTACTTTATAATTTTTAACATCTAAATCTTGAATTTTATTTAATACATTACCCCAAATTATTTCAATATTATTAGCCACCCCCAACCCCCTCTTTCGCAAGGAGGGGACAATAGTATTTTTTTCTAATTCGTTACTTACCCTCCCTTTACGAAGAGGAGGTGTCCGAAGGACGGAGGGGTTATTTTCTTCCCAATAACTTTCTAACTTTTTTTCAATTTCAAATGTAATAACTTTCTTAACTTTTGGAGCTAACGCAAAAGTTAAAACTCCAAAGCCAGAACCAACTTCTACCACCACATCTGTCTTTTTTAAATCAGACTCTTCAATTATTTTATCAATTACCAAACTTGAAATTAAATAATTCTGCCCATACTTTTTGGAAGGGTTTAATCTATATTTTTGACACAATTCTATTAAATATTTTGGGTTATACAGATCTTTATTCATAAATTCCTTTAACATATTCTAATCCCCTACCATCATAAACATTTCTCGCATTCCACAAAATCCAGCCATCAGCTCCTGCGTCGTCGCTAGCTTTTATTTGAGCACGAATTTTATCAGCGTCATAAATCGCACCAAGATGAAAATTTTGAATCCAAGTTCTAAGCCTTGCTCTTTCACCACCAATTCTATCCACTCCAATTTTCATGGCATTGTACACTACCTCATACGGATGATCAGCTGGATTGTCATACCCTAAATAACCTTTTGGGTAATGAGATGGATAAACCATTGGACAAACATAATCAAAATATTTAACTGCATCCATCATCCTCTGACCAATTGCCATATCGTTTTCTCCTGTTCTCTCGGTTGTTAAACCAAATAAATCTGCCGAAGTATAAAATGGTTCACGAGCTAATTCCTCCGACAAAAAACTATAAAAATCACTCATTACTTCATAGCGTTTTTTATCTCCATTAGTATATAAAATATCTGATAAATTACCATCGGTTGGAAAACGTATATAATCAAAATTAATTTCATCAAAACCCATTCGGCCAGCTTCACGCGCAACATTAATAATATGTTGCCAAACTTCAGGTTTATTGGCATCTACCCAAGCTAAACCTTTATGATCTCTCCAGAGTCCTCCATTTTTTGATTTTAAAGCCCACTCTGGTTTTTTTTCTGCGAGTATCGGATCCTGAAAAGAACTCACTCTCGCAATTACATAAATACCATTTTTCTTTAATTTTTCTATCAAACCTTCTACATCTTTTATTAAAACTTTTTCTAAATCCAGTTCATCCACTAAAGGAATTTTTGAATCATATAGAATATATCCAGAATAATCTTTTATATCAATTACGATAGAATTTAATTCTGTTTTAGAAATTAAATCTAACATTTCATTAACTTTATTTTTACTATTCGCAGAATATGCAGTTATATATAACCCCTTAACCTTAATTGAAGTAGGTTTTGATTTAATATTTTGATGAATATAGTGTTGCATACCATTTTGATTTAACTCTCCTAACACTAAAAAATCATTCCAATAATTTTTATTAAATTGAAAAAGAATTAAAATATTAAAAACTAAAAAAACAGTAAACAAAATAATTATTGTCCAATGAAAATGTTTTTTTTGCCCAAAAAATCTTTTACCAACTAAACTCACAGTCTTTTTCCCGTTATTCATAATTTTATTTTATAGAAATTTCGCCTTGTCTTAGAATTTCTAATTTATTATTTACCACACTCACAAGCGTACTGGCTACTTTTTCTTCCAAATCACCACCATTTATTATTATAACATCTTTTTCTTTAAAAATCTCTTTTATTTTAACAAAAGAATAAATATTATCTTCACCAGCCAAGTTAGCTGATGTTGCCACTATAGGTAGCCCAAATTTTTCACACAATTCTTTTAGCCACAGGTCTTTTGTAACACGAAGTGCAAGAGTATTATCAAATGACACAACACCTTTTACTAATCTCTTTTTAAACAAACTTTTCTTATATTTACTAATAATAGTTAGAGCACTTTTATCATCTTTCCAATATTTTTTTGATAAATTTTCTAAAATCTCGCTCCATTTTAAATATTTCTTTGCTGTTTTTACAGAACCAGCTACCACAAGCAAGGGCTTTTCTTTTATCCTTTTTTTTATTTCAAAAATCTTTTCAACAGACTCTTGATTTGTTGCATCACACCCTAAACCATACGAAGTTTCTGTTGGAAATACTAAAATTTTGCCTTGTTTTAAAGCTTTAACAATTTCTTTTAAATTTTTTTTGTTTAAAATTTCCATTTATTTCTTAATCCATTTTAAATACTCCTCCATAAACTGAGTCAAATCTCCATCCAAAACTTTATCTGGTTCAGCAGTTTCAAATTCAGTTCTATGATCTTTTACCATTTTATATGGATGTAAAACGTAAGAACGAATTTGATTGCCCCATTCTGCCGATTTATATTCACCACGCAATTCCTTTTTCTCTTCTACTTTTTTCTCTTCTGCTAATTTATACAAACGAGATTTCAAAATCTTCATTGCTGTTTCTTTATTCTGAGTTTGAGATCTTTCGTTTTGACAAGAAACTGTTATACCTGTTGGATTGTGCACTATTCGCACTGCTGAGTATGCTGTATTTACACTTTGTCCTCCGGCACCAGACGAATTAAAAGTATCAACTCTTAAATCCTCTGGTTTAATAACAACCTCAATTTTATCATCTATTTCTGGAACCACTTCAATTAAAGCAAAAGATGTGTGACGCATTTTTTCGGCATCAAAAGGAGAAATTCTAACCAACCTATGAGTCCCATGTTCACTCTTTAAATATCCATAAGCATATCGCCCTTTAACTTCAAATGTTACAGATTTTATACCTGCTTCACCACCCTTACTTTCATCAATGATCGTTGTTTGCCAGTCACGACTCTCACAAAATCGTAACACCATTCGAAATAACATCTCAGCCCAATCTTGTGCATCTGTTCCACCCGAACCTGCATGAATAGAAACAATAGCATTACTCTTATCGTGCAGACCATTTAAAAGAAGATAAAATTCTTGTTTTTCAAATTCACTAACTAATTCTTTGGTCTGATTTTCTATTTCGTTCTTCAAACTTTCATCACCTGATTCATCAAGCTCGATTAAACCAATAACTTTAATCTCTAATTTTTCCCACATTTCAACTTCGCTATTAATATCTTGATAATCTTTAGAAATTGCCTGAGCTAACTCTTGATTATCCCAAAAACCAGGTGCGTTCATTTCAACACCTAACTGCTCCAATTTCTTTTTTAATTCAGAAATTTTAAGAAGTTCTTTTGTTTCTTTTATTTTTTGTATTAATTCTTTTAATTGCATAATCTAAAACAATCCATTAATTCCCAAAGTTAATATACTAACAATAAGCCCAGATATAATTACACCTAGTGCGACCATTGGAAAAGATTTTTTAAACGGAATTCCAAAAACAAACGCAGCCGCCGAACCAGTCCAAGCTCCAGTCATTGGAAGAGGAATTGCAACGAACAAAACAAGAGCAAGCAATCCCCACTTTTGATAATCTCCTTCAAACTTTTTTTGAGCACGTTCCAAATATTTAATCCATTTTTTTGCAAAAAGTCCTGATTTTTTTGTTACCCAATTATTAAAAGGCCCAGCAAAAAGTAAAAAAAAGGCTGCTGGAGTTAAGTTTCCAAGTACGGCAAAAAAATATGCCTGTGCTATTGGCAAATTAAACTGAAAATATGCAAGTGGAAGTGAACCTCGTAATTCTGTTACTGGAAGCATAGACAAAAAAAATGTCGCCAATTGTGGCGGAAATCCACTAAAAAAGTTTATAATTATTTCTAGCATAATCAACTATCATGCTGGATTTATTTCAGCATCTCTAAATTAAATTAAATCTCGAAATAAAATCAAGATAATACCATCCTAATTCACGTCAGAATAATATTATTCTACCTTAAATCTAACAAAACATCAATTTAAAATTTAGACCATACTATAGCATGGTCTAAATTATGGTCTAAAATAAAACGACTTTGGATTTTCCAAAGTCATTTTATTTATTAATTCATGTTTTATTTACGCTCTAAACAATTCTTGCCTTCATCTGTTAATCTATAAACTTCTTTATCTTCACCCTCATTATCATCATCATCTTTTACTACTTCCAAAAACCCTTCTAAAACTAATTTTTGTAAATAATCAGGTATAATTTCAAAATCTTCTTTACTTCTGTTCTCCTCACATAAGTTATTAAAACTTTCTTCAACATCTTTAAAAGTAAAATCTTCTGCATAAAATTCCTGTGCAAGTAAAGACAAAGTTTTGCCTAAATTATCTTCCATTTCTTCAAAACCATTTTCTTTTTTTTCTTTTTCAGCAGAGTCTTCTATAATTTCCTCTATTCTGTCTTCGTCAAAATTATCGCTATTTTCTTTTGGTGAATAACCACCTTCTTTATTTATCATATTCATATTTAAATTATTTTATTTAATAAATTAGCTTAAAATAATAATATATAAAAAACAAAATAAAATCAAGCACAAAAATCAAATAAAAAATCATGATTTAAATCATGATTTTTTATTATTTTCATTTAAGTACAAATTTTCCATTACATCATTCCTGGCATCCCCATTCCTCCACCCATTCCCGCTGGCATTCCAGATTCCCCTTCTTTACTCGGAATATCAGTTACTACTGCTTCGGTTGTTAAAATCATTCCCGCAATTGAAGCAGCATTTTGAAGAGCACTACGAGTAACTTTTGTTGGATCAATTATTCCTACTTCAATTAAATCTACATAAACACCCAATTGAGCATTATACCCATTCGATCCAGAAGTCTTCTTAACTTCTTCTACAACAACAGCACCATCAACCCCAGCATTGTGAGCAATTTGTCGAAGTGGTTCTTCCAAAGCACGACGCATAATTCCAACTGTTACCTCTTCGTCTTTTTCAAGTTGAATTGAATCTAACACTTTGATCGCACGAAGTAATGCAACTCCACCCCCAGGTACTACACCTTCTTCTATAGCTGCTTTTGTAGCTTCAACCGCATCTTCAATTCTGTGTTTTAATTCTTTCATTTCTGTTTCTGTCGCTGCGCCAACTTTAACAACTGCCACACCACCAGCAAGTTTTGCTAATCTTTCTTGTAATTTTTCTTTATCAAAGTCACTGTCAGATGTTTCGATAGAAATTCTCAATTGCGCCACTCTTTCTTCAATTTTCTTTACATCTCCTTTACCTTCTACTATTGTAGTATATTCTTTGGTAGATATTATTTTATGAGCAATACCTAAATCAGTAATTTCTGCATTTTCCAATTTTAATCCTAATTCTTCTGTAATAACTTTTGCCCCAGTTAAAACTGCAATGTCTTCCAACATTTCTTTACGTCTATCGCCGAAACCAGGAGCCTTAATTGCAAGCACATTAAATGTTCCACGTAATTTATTTAATACTAAGGTTGTCAAAGCTTCTCCATCAACATCTTCAGCAATAATAACCACATCTTTTTTACCTGCTTTTGCAACTTTTTCTAATATTGGCAAAACATCTTGAATTGAAGAAATCTTTTTATCTGTTATTAAAATATGAGCATCAACGAATTCTGCTTCCATTCTATCAGAATTAGTTACCATATATGGAGAAACATAGCCTTTGTCAAACCTCATTCCTTTCACCACTTCAATATCAAGCCCAAAACTTTGAGATTCTTCAACGGTAATCACACCGTCTTTTCCTACTTCTTTCATAGCGTCCGCAATCTTTATTCCAATTTCTTTATCGTTAGCTGAAATTGAAGCAACATTTGCAATTTTATCATCAGTCACAGGTTGGGAAATATTTTTTTGCAATTCTTCAACCAATGCTTTTGTACATTTATCAATTCCACGTTTAAGTGCCACTGGATTAGCGCCAGCCACAACATTTTTTACCCCCTCACGCGCAATTGCTTGAGCTAAAACTGTTGCAGTAGTTGTTCCGTCTCCCACATCATCATTAGTTTTTGAAGCGACTTCTTTTACAAGTTCTACTCCTGCATTTTCAAGTCTGTCTTCTACTACAATTTCTCGAGCAACAGTTACACCATCTTTTGTAATTGTTGGCGCACCAAACCCACGATCCAAAACAACATTCCGACCCTTGGGACCTAAAGTTACTTTAACAGCATTAGCTAAAATATCCACCCCTCTTAAAAGCCCTTGACGAGCATCTTCTTTGTAATCAATTTTTTTAGACATAATTTTTTAATTTTATTTTATTACAACAGCTAAAATCTTATCAAAAGGTAAAATTTTATAATCTTGATTATCAAATTTTACATCTTCTCCTCCCCATTTCTCAAACAAAACTTTATCATCAATTTTTAAATTAAGTTTAGCAAGTTTTTCACCACCACCCAAGGCAACAATTTCGCCTTCGGCTTTTTTTTCTTTATCAATTGTATCGGGTATCACAATCCCAGACTCAGTTGTAGTTTCTTCTTCAAGGGGTTTGACCAAAACACGGTCACCAAGTGGTTTTATATTCATACTCTAAAAAATTAAAGAATTAATTTTTATCACTCATAATCCAAGAGTGATAATGTATATAGAATTTTAATACAAACAAAAAAAACTGTCAAGCCCACAAAATGTGGACATGACAGTCAACGAAAAACTGATTAACGTTGTAAAGGAAGAAAGTCTCCCTCCTTTGGTTTTTTAAAAAGAATCTGTTCATGAACTTGAATGGCTTCAATGAAAAAAAAGCAAATCACATCCCCTTCATTATGACCGCTCTTTTCCTGCAGCAACTTCAAACTATCCACAATATCTCTACGGTCATCATCCGACAGCTCTAATGAGCTATCTCCTAAAGCCATTAACCACGCTTCAATATGAGCATTCTTTCTCTTCTGCCCTCCCAAAAAAACACTCACCTCTTTCTTCTCTTTGAGGCTTTCTTCGATCAATTTCAAAATAACTTTATACATCTTTTTTGCCATCTTTTTCTCCTTTTTATCCGTATTATTACGGAATATATCAATATAACAAAAAAATCCTTATATGTCAAGAATTTATTTTACTTATTCAACTATTTTACTAAAAACCTAAACGGGTTCCTGCTTATTACAAAATGATAATGAAAAAATAAGCCAAAACAAAACCATCCCCGTATACATCGAAAATAGCCAATGGTCGAAAAGCCCAGCAACAAGCATTACCAAAATTGGAGCTAGAAATACTTTATTATTTTTAAAAACTTGTTTTATTAAAAATAAAGCTAATCCCCAATAAACCAAAAATCCAAAAATTCCTAATTCAACGAGAGAGAGTAAATAAATATTATGAACTGGTTGATATTCCCAAATTTGTCTATTTGGATATTTTTCACTCAATGCTAAAGTATAATTTCCTGGGCCAGTTCCAAATAAAATATTTTCTTTTAATAAATTTATTGATTCGAAATATTGATTACCACGTTCTATTACAGAACGAGACTCTAAACGATTATTCAAATTAAATCTTGAAGTAAATAATGGATTTAAAATTATAAATAATGAAATAAAAAGTATTAAATAATAAAATAATTGCTTAAACAATAAATTACATTTAGATTCCTGCCTTCGCAGGAATGACAATTTGTGTAAGTCCTGCCCCACCTCTCCGGTAGATAAACTTCGCAAGAATGAGACTATCTTAGGTTTTTTATTAAAATAAACTATAAAAAATAATACAATCAAACCTATTAAACAAGAAATCCATGCATTTCTTGAAAAACTTAGTATCAAACCACTTAAAATTAATAATTGTCCCACAGTTAATAAAATTTTAAATTTTGAGTTTTGAATTTTTAAACAAATAATCAACCCAACAACCAAACACACACTCAAATAAATTCCTAAAGAATTTGGAGAACCAAAGCTTCCATATGCACGCAGAAATCTTCCATCAGCAAATTCTATTACTGAAGCTCCACCGTCAATTCCTGAGTGATACGCCCACCCAAGCCATTTGTTCGCCGGAATCCATTGCATAAAAAATTGAATAAAGGCTATTAGTCCTTGAAGGACAGCGCCAAACCATAAGGAAATTAAAAACCTATTACCAATAAGATTGTCTTTGCAAACTGGATCCCCGCCTGCGCGAGGATGACAGGCTGTTATCACCAATACAACTCCTAAACACAGAACCCCTATAAACCTCGTCACCCACTGCAGTGATATATCAAAATTTAAACTAGTAAATAATACAACTCCAAATAAAACTAAACTTAAAACGTAAAGCATTAAAAACCATATAGATTTTTTAGAAAGTTTTTTAATTCTTAAAGCAAAACTTTGCCAAAACTTTTTATAAGATTCCTGCCTTCGCAGGAATGACATTATTTTTAAAACTGCAAATAAAATTACAATAAACCATAATAAAATTTCGATACCATAAAAACTCAAAGTCCCATATTCAAAATAACCTCCATTTAATTCTCCCCACAAATAAATCCATCTTGTTTGCCAAGGAAGTAAAAATAAAAAAAGACAAATTAAATAATTAATAATTTTTTGTAAGTTCATTCCATTTTTTCTTATAATATTCTCGTCTATCATTTTCGTGAAACTTAAGCATCTTATCATTTATAATAACCTCAGTATCATTTTCAGCTTGTTTTGAATATGCATTCATTTTCATTTTTGTCTTTTGCATTTCACACAATTGCTTTTCAACTAAATCTCCATATTTACCCTTCCAAGCATTCTGAAAAAAACTTTTAAAAATTCTTGAAAACTTATCATCTTGAATATTAAAAAACTTATCAAAAAGTTCGTAATTATCCACATTATTTAAATAATCTTTTATCCAACTATTACCTTTTTTAATTTTCTCTTGCACATTATCTACATCATAAATTGGGACAAGTTGAGACAACCAATAAATTAAATAGACATCGGGTTTGTCATTAATTTGAATAGTTCTTAAATTTAAATATTTACTTGAACAATAAAAACTCAAACAAATTTTATCTTTAATTTTTTTCTTTGTTCTACGTAATCCGAATAAAGAAAGAATAACTGTTGTAAAAAATCTAACAATCCAAATCCTACCATCTTTCGCAATAATAAAAACATCAATATCACTATTTTCTTTAGCTGTTTTAAAGCTTAAATTATTACATAAAAAAACAGCCTCTAAAAAAGGAACATAACGCATTTTTTTAACAGCCTTCTTTAAAATACTTAATTTATTATCAACAAATTTTTCTTTTTCTAACCTTTTTTCTACCAAACCATTTTTATTATACAAAAAATAAAAATCCTGTTCTTTCCCTATCACTTTTTTATTTACTAAATTATCTATTTCTCTTACAAAATCTTCATAAGATATTTTTGGTGACCTCCACAAAAAACCAAACAACTCCTTTTGAGTTAGAGGATGCTCAAAAAGCTCAAACCAAGCCAGTGTTTTTAAAATTGATTCTTTTATAAACATATCTCTATTATACTTGAACTAAATAAATTTAAAAGACCCCAACCGAGGACTTTTAAATTTATCTTTTTAAACTATTTTTTATTTTTTAATTTATCTTCTCTATTTTTCTGTAATTCTTCACTTATAACAAGGTTATCTGATAAATTTTCTTCACCTTCAACAGGTTCTCTGTCTTCTAAATTACCTTTTCTATTCACAACTTTATCAGGATAAAGAAATATCATTCTAATATCTCCCATCTCTGCTTGAAAACCTTTTCCAGATTTTAATTCATCTACCCTGTGCTCATTATTTAAAAATATATTTTCTATATTCTCTCCTTCTTCTGGTGTAACTACCAAAACAAATTGATTACCTCTATTTGTTATGTCTGTTTGATCTGGTTTCGAATTTAACTTTGGGCCCTTAACTTCTGATTGTTTAACATCTAAAATAAATTCTGCATTTTTATCTTCCAACCTAAAAATTTCTGCCTCTTTTCTCATATTCCCAGAAAAAACTTTTTCTCTTAATTCGTTCAATAAACTAATTTGACCTTTTAAACTATCTACGGACTCCAAATTTGCCTGTTTTGCGATTATTCCTTTTTCGATTACATCATCATCGCTAGCAGAATCATTTAAAGCCAGTTGATTTGTAGTAACTCTTTCTTTTTCTTCTGCTTCTGAAGTTACTGCCTTTAAAATCGCAGATATATCTGCACCATCAAATGGTTCAACAGGAACTAGTCTGTCAATATCTCCCATTTTAAAAACAGCCATATAATTTCCAGTTACAGCATCCTGAACAGCCGCTTTTTCTTTTTTAAAATTTTCACTTGAATCAACTTGCGATTCTACTTTTGAATTATACATGCTATTCTTCGGTTATTTGAGAAACACCAGCCAATATACTTGAAACACTTTTTTCTTCTTCACCCTCTATATTTTCTTGTTTTAAAACATTGTCTTCAACTATAATTTTATCATTCGTAATATTTATAATTTGAATTGGCTTAATTAAATAAACTTGTCTATTAAAAAAACCAAAACGCACAAGATAAACTTGTACGTCATGAGTTTCAACATTAATTGTTAAATCGTAAACAGAACCAAGCTTTTGCCCACTTTCTGTTAAAACAGGAAGATTAATTAATTTTTTATAATTTACAAGCATATCTATTAATTAAAAAATAATTATTTGTCTTCTACTTCACCTTCTATTACATCACTACTATCAAGTACTTTATTTTCATTTTTATCACTAACAACTTCAGTTTCACTTTTCTTTTCTCTGCCTAAAAATAATTGTTGAGCCCAAGTTAAACCAGTGCTTAAAAACCAATACAAAGTTAAACCAGCCGGTAAAGTAACACCAATTACAACTGTTAGAATTGGCATCATGTATTTCATTTGTTTATTCATCATTGCTGTCATATTTTCGTCTTTTGCACCTGCTCCAGCACCCGCAGGAGCTTTTCTATCCATCATATTTTTAGCTTGCAAATACTGAGCACCACCAGCGAGTAATGCTAATGCAACACTTGGTTTTGCAAGTTCTAAAAATCCAAACGCAATAGGTTTAATGGTTTCTGGATTACTAATAAAAGAATAAAGATTTTCTGCCATATTGTCAGATGCTAACACTTTTCTTAGCACCATATACAAAGCAATCAAAATTGGAAGTTGAATAAGTATTGGTAAACAAGAAGAAAATGGATTTACTTTATTTTCTTTATACATTTTCATCATTGCTGCAGCTTGTCCTTGTTGATCGTTTTTATATTTTTTCTTAATCTCCTCCATCTTTGGCTGAACTTCTTGCATTGATTTTTGTGCTTTGATAGAAGAAGATGTTAAAGGATAAACAGCAAGCCTTACTAAAATTGTAATAATCAAAATAACAATACCTGTGTCATGCCCAGGAATAACATTGTAAAGTCCTACAAAAATATTAAAGATTGGTTGAAACAAAATTGTGTGAAATAAAGTTGATAACATAAGTTAATTTATAATTTTTTATTTTAATTATTTTTCTTCCTCGCCCACCTCAACTTCGTCATCAGTAGATTCTTCTTTTTCTTTCCCTTCTTCTTTTTTAATTTTCTTTTTAATTTTTGGTTTTTTTTCTTTCTCTTCTTCTTTTTCTTCATCCACTTCTTCTTCTTTTTCTGAAGTACTATCTTCTTTAACATCTATTTTCCAGCCAGTTAAATCAGAAGCAAGTCTCACATTTTGACCACCACGACCAATAGCAAGTGAAAATTGATCTGTAATAACTAAAACTTCAGCAATTTTTTCTTCTTCATTTAAATCAACTTTTAAAATTTTAGCAGGTGACAATGCATTTGCAATATATTCTTCTGCATTATCACTATATTCTATAATATCAATTTTTTCTCCACTTAATTCTTCAATGATAGTATTAATTCTACTTCCACGTTGACCAATACAACTTCCAATCGGATCAATTGCTTCATCATCTGTATAAACAGCTACCTTAGAACGAAATCCAGGATCCCTTGCAATCTTTTTAATTTTAATTGTTCCATCTTCGATTTCTGGAACATTTTCAGCAAAAATTTCCTCAACCATTCCTGTGTGAGTACGTGACAAAATTATTTCAGGACCACGCACACCCATATCAACCGACACAACATAAAATTTCATTCTAGAACCCGGTCTATAAATTTCTTTTTGCACTTGATCATCTGTAAGCAATACACCAGTAACTTTTCCGATATCTACTAATACTTTTCTACCTTCGACTCTTTGTATTGACCCCATTACTACTTCACCTACTTGATCTTTAAAATCTTCAAAAACAATATTTCGTTCTGCTTCACGAACTTTTTGAATAATAACTTGTTTAGCAGTTTGAGCAGCCATACGTCCAAATTCTCCAGCAACCTCTAATTCTATTTCTAAAACTGAACCCAACTTTGCCTTTTTGTCTATTTCTTTTGCTTCGTTTAGCATTAATTCTGTTTTGGGGTTAAATCTTGGTAAATCTTCCACCTCTTCTTCTGATAATTCACGACGTTCTTCCATTGCTTTCTCACGACGAATAGATAACTCTTCACGAGCATTTTCTAAATCTTCTTCAGATACATCCTTAACAACAGTCTTAATATCCCAAGCTTTAATATCAGATGTTTCTGGGTCAAACTTTACTTTAATATTTTGTTGACGATTCCCAAAATCTTTTCTGTAAGCTGCCGCAAGTGCTGCTTCAATTGTTTCTAAAACATTTTCATAAGACAAACCTTTTTCATCACACAAGGCTTGAATTGCTTTTGTAATTTCACTAGACATATGTAAATAATTATTTAATATTAGTATAATTAATTATACCAAATTTTTAAGTAAAATTTAAGAGCAGCTTTATAAGCTACTCTTAAAATTATTATATATTAATTTTATAACTTTGTCAAATCAACAATTACCTTTAAAACCCACAATAAAAACAAATGTCCTGGATAAAAAATATAGAAAAAATACTTATGTTGAAACAACGCTCGTAAATCCCCTTTTACGAATCTTGATAAATAAACAATTGGTACAAAAAATACTGTTGCAAGCACTTTATATAATGTATAAATTCCAAAAGTTTTAAAATTAATTAATATTAAAAATATACTTACTAAAAACCCATACATTGTTTGATAATTTTTTAAAAAAAGTCCAATAGAATAAACAAGCAAAACACCAAATAAACCATAATCAACATCTGGTAAATTCATCACGCTTGAACTGGTTGCTAAAATAAACCAAACTAAAGGCAATACAAAATATGGTAAATACCACAACTTTTTTTTATTACAAAACAAAAGACAAATCATTCCTATCCCTAAAGTAAAAAATATATTTAATTGAGTTGTTCCAATCGCTAAAGAATAAAAAGGTTGGGAAATAAAAGCAAAAATTAAAATCCTTTCTAGATATTTTGTTTTGTTAGATGTGTTGTAATAAAAATTATATGCTAAAATAAAAGCAAAAAGAGGAAATGCTATTCTACCAATGTAAGTCAAATATAAATATTCACGATTAAAAATAATATAATTTACGTGATCAATTATCATTGTTATGATCGCCACCAATTTAAGGAAATCTATATTTGGTTTAAGGGGCTTAGATTGTGTACTTAAAAAATTCATAAAAGATTATTGTATAATTATATCCCCTATTTTATCTGTACGCAAAATTTCTGATTTTATTCTTTCTAATTTTTTTATCACTCTACGACTTGGATGCCCAAAATTATTTTTTCCTACTGAAATAATTGCTTTTTGTGGATTAACAGCATTTAAAAAATCTTCTGAACTAGAACCAGCGGAACCATGATGTCCTACTTTTAAAATATTCGATTCTAATACTAAACATTTTTCTAAATCATCACAATACTTTTCCAAAAGTTTTTCTTCACCTTTTTCTTCTAAATCACCAGTAAATAAAACTTCATAATTTAAATTAGATAATTTAAAAACTATTGACGCATCATTTTTATCTGTAAAATTAAATTCTTTCTTAGGAGATAAAAAATTTAAAGTCGAACTAGCAATTATTAAATTCTCTAAATCTTCTGCAATAATTTTTATTCCATTCTCCTCACTCCACGCCTTTTTAAATTCCTCATAATACTTATCATTTCCTTCAACAGTGCTCAAAATTAAATTTTTTACATCGTAACGCTTCAAAACATCAATACACCCACCATAATGATCCAAATCAAAATGGGTAATAAGTAAATAATCAATTTGTCGGTCAAAAAAAGATAATTCCTCACCTAATTTATATAATATAGTTTTATCTTTACCACAATCAATCAACATTTTAGTACCATCTGAAAAATTTATCAAAGCCGAATCACCTTGACCTACATCAAAAAATACTACTTTAAACCCAACGTTACCATCTAACTTTATAAACAAAAAAAGTCCTGTAGTCAAAATTAATAAAAATAATAATATTAAAAATATCCTCCTCACAAATTAATTATTTAATGCATTTCAAAATTTGATTAACCCATACTTCACTGGTTGAAACTATTTTTTCTTCAACTTCAAACGCTAATTCTTCTAACTTTTCTATTAAATTTTCTGGATTATGATAGTATGACTCAATTTTAATATTTCCAGTTTTTGTTTCAACTTCTGGAGGTTCTTTTTGATTTATATTCGTAATGAGTAATACCCCGCCAGGTTTCAAAACTCTATAAGCTTCTTTGAAAAAAATAGAAGGATTTTTTAAGTGCACAATTAAAAACGCCCCAACTACTACATCGAAACTTTCATCTTCAAAAGATAAATATTCTGCATCTCCAAAAATTACCTCTATTTTTCTACTTTTTCTTTTCAAAATTTCAAGCATCTTTTCTGATACATCAAGAGCAGTAACAAACCCACCTGCTTTTGATAACAATACAGCAAGCCTACCAGTCCCCGCCCCCACATCTAAAACTTTTTTATTCTCTAAGCTACCTAAAATATCCAAAACTCTTCCATCTTCAAAACTATTTAGATATTTTTCTTTTTTATCATAATGCGGAGCTGCTAAATCATAGCCCTCTTTTGAGTCTAGAATTTGTATTTTTTTCTTTCCCATATTTTTATAATTTTTAAAACTTACTTTTTACTATTATTTCTATACCACCAAATTAATACAAGGTATAAAATAACAATAAAATACGTCGGCATAGTAAACTCAATTGAACTCCAAGGCTTTCCTCCAAACCAATTTACTAATATTATAACATATTTTAACCCCACACTTACTATCCAAGCTAATATTTGACCTAAAGGAAAGAATAAAAAACTTAGTGCGAAAGATAAAAAACCAAAAAGCATAAGCCATGGAATAATCCACAAAACTAAAATGTTTGTTATTGGTGCCACGATTGAAAATCTTTCAAAGTGATACAAAACTAAAGGCAAAGTTACAATTATCGCAGATAAGGTGGCAGATAATAATTTAATTATTAACTCTAAAAAATGTACATGCTTAATTCTATTCATATACGTATACATTTTTTCTTCTATTATTGGCGATAAGTATACCAAACCCAAAACTGCCACAAATGACAATTGAAAACCAACATCCCAAAGTAAACTAAGAGGATTAATTATCAACATTAAAACAAGTGTTAAAATAATAATATTAAATACTCGCGATGGTCTTCCAATGTACTTAGCTGTTAACACAAGCGAACCCATCACTCCAGCTCGCACAACACTTGCCGAGCTACCAACAAAAACTACAAATAAAAATATTCCTGTAATTGTTACCCAAAAAGATTGTTTACGATACAGCCCTAAATAAATCAACAAGGTCATCAAAAAAATAGAAATAATAGAAATATTAAAGCCAGAAATTGCCACAATGTGAGTTAAACCCGTCTTATTAAAATTCTCCTGTAAAGATTCTGGAAATCCACCACGATAACCATATAAAAGTCCAGCTATAAAACTTGCTTCTGGCTCTGACCAAAGTAAATTAATTTGACTAGCAATTTTTGATTTAAAAATAAATATTTTTTTATACAAACTATTAAAAAAACTACTACACTGAGTAACCACATTATCATCCACATCACTGTCATCCTGAGCTTGCCGAAGGATATCTCCCTCTTTTAAAAGATTCTTCGATTCCTCAGAATGACAATCAGATTGATAACGATTAATTTTTGGAAAATAACAAATACTATAAACTTTTTCGAGTGCTAAAAATTTATCATATCTAAATTTACTATCTTTTTTATTTTCTGGCTTTTGTAATTTGCAATTTATATTTAAAATATCCCCATATTGATACTCGGGATAAAGCTGAGTAGTTATTTTTATTCGCCCACTAAATTCTTTAGCCTCGACCACATAATAACTCTTATCAATCCTCACATCTGGTTCTTTAATAACTTTTCCAACAAATTCTTTTGTCTGCCCATTATAATATGCAATATGATTTTCATTGATATCTGGTAAAAATAATAAAGTTCTGATAATGCCTAATATAAAAAACAAAATACAGAGTAAAACAAAAATAAAACTTTGTTTACAGAGCAAGGTAAAACTAGAACTTTGCTTTTTGTCCCCTCCTTTTGAAGGAGGGGTGGCCGAAGGCCGGGGTGGTAAAAAAAACAAAACAATCAAAACCCAAAACAAAATATAAAAATAAAACAATAAACTTTTCTCAAATTCAAAAACACTTGTAAAAACCACTCCGAGCACAAAACAAAAACAAAACGTTAGAAACATTTTGCTTTTGGAATTTAATATTTTTTGTATGCCCTCCAACATAATTAATATATTGTATGTAGTATTTTATATTTATTAGATTCTGAAATAAATTCAGAATGACAGTTAAAAATTTAAACCACTATACTTATCAACTTTCCTTTTACATAAATAACCTTTTTTGGTTCTTTTCCTTCTAACCATTTTTGTATTTTTTCTGATTCAAGAGCTTTTTCTTTGGCATCAATGTCAGAAATTTCTACATCTACTTCTAGAGTATCACGTAATTTACCATTTACTTGAACAGCTAAAGTTATTGTTTCATCTTTTATTTTTGCTTCATCGTAGTTTGGCCATTCTGCTTTTGTAATTGATTCTTTATTTCCAAGTTTTTTCCAAAGTTCTTCAGCCATATGAGGAGCAAAAGGAGAAAGAAGTAAACTCAAATTCGTCATTTCATCTATCCCAATTTTTTCATGTTTAACTAATTCATTAACCCAAATCATCAAACTTGAAATTGCAGTATTAAATCTCATTTCTTCTATGTCCTCTCCAACTTTTTTAATTGTTTTATGCATCAAGCCTTCCATTTTACCACCCCGGCCTTCGGCCACCACTCCTTCAAAAGGAGGGGACAAAGTACCATCTTCTTTACTACATTTTTCTTGAAGATTCCAAACCTTATCCAAAAATCTTCTCACTCCTTTTAAACCATCTGTACTCCAAGCTACCGCTTGATCAAATGGACCCATAAACATAATGTAAGTTCTAAGTGCATCTGCACCAAATTTTTCTACCATTTCATCTGGATTAATTACGTTCCCACGAGATTTTGACATCTTTTCTCCATCGCCAGCCAAAATCATTCCGTGGGATGTTCTTTTTTTGTATGGTTCTGAAAATGAAACCAAACCAATGTCGTGAAGAAATATATTCCAAAACCTTGAATACAATAAATGAAGTACAGTATGTTCCATACCACCGTTATACCAATCTATTGGACCCCAATATTTTAATTTATCTTGACTGGCAAATTCTTTTTTATTATCTGGATCCATATATCGCAAAAAATACCAACTAGAACCAGCCCAATTTGGCATAGTGTCAGTTTCACGCTTAGCCTCCCCACCACATTTTGGACAAGTTGTATTTACCCAATCGTCTATTGCAGATAAAGGTGACTCACCCGTATCAGTAGGAACATAATTATCTACTTTTGGTAATTCAAGTGGCAAATCTTTTTCAGAAAGTGGAACCCAACCACATTTTTTACAATCTACAAGTGGAATCGGTTCACCCCAATATCTTTGACGAGAAAACACCCAATCACGAAGTTTATAATTTATTTCGCGTTTACCAATATTTTTTTCTTCTAACCACTCAATCATTTTTGATTTTGCTTCTTTTGTTTTTAAACCATTAAGAAAATCAGAATTAACACTAACACCCTCTCCTGCAAAATAACTTTTATCGCTGTCACCCTGAACTCGTTTCAGGGTCTCTTGAGATTCTGAAACAAGTTCAGAATGACAGTGGGATTGTTCAGAATGACAATGTGGAGTATCATTTTTAACCACTTCCTTTATTTCCAACCCATATTTCTTCGCAAATTTATTATCTCTCTCATCGTGTGCCGGTACTGCCATAATTGCACCAGCACCATATGAAATCAAAACATAATCCGCAACAAAAATTGGAATTTCATTTCCATTTACTGGATTGATTGCTTTTAAACCAATTAACTCTACACCTGATTTATCTTTTTGTAATTCTGTTCGTTCTAAATCTGATTTTAGACTTGCTTTTTTAATATATTCTTTTACTTCTTCTAAATTTTCTATTTTAGATTCTAAATTCTTAATCAACTCGTGTTCAGGTGCCACCACCATATATGTTGCACCGAAAAGCGTATCAGGACGAGTGGTGAATACTTCAAGCTCTAAGACCCCTGCCTTCGCAGGAATGACATCACTGTCACCCTGAACTTGTTTCAGGGTCTCTTGAGATTCTGAAACAAGTTCAGAATGACAGTGGGATTGTTCAGAATGACAATCCACGACAGTGAAACGAACTGAAGCACCCTCTGACTTACCTATCCAATTCTCTTGTTGTGCTTTTGCTTGAGGAATATAGTCAACATTTTCTAAACCCTTCAAAAGTTTATCAGCATATTTTGTAATTGCCAACATCCATTGACTTTTATTTTTCTTTACGACTTCTCCACCACACCTTTCACATTTTCCATCAACCACTTCTTCGTTTGCCAAACCGATTTTACAATTTAAACACCAATTAATTGGCATTTCTTTTTTATAAGCCAGCCCATTTTCAAAAAATTTCAAAAACAACCACTGTGTCCATTTAAAATATTCTGGATCAGTCGTATCCACAGTTCTATCCCAATCAAAAGAAAACCCAAGAGATTTAATCTGACGAGTAAAATTCGCAATATTTTCTTTAGTTACATCTTGTGGAGCACGTCCAGTTTTAATAGCATAATTTTCTGTTGGTAAACCAAAAGCATCAAAACCAATCGGAAACAAAACATTTTTGCCTTCCATTCTTTTTTTACGAGATATAACATCCATTGCTGTGTACGGTCGTGGATGCCCAACATGAAGACCGGCTCCGCTAGGATACGGAAATTCTACTAAACCATAAAATTTTTCACCTATGTCACCCTGAACTTGTTTCAGGGTCTCTTGAGATTCTGAAACAAGTTCAGAATGACAGTGAGCCGGTTCTTTGGCTTTGAAAGTTTTATTTTCATCCCAATATTTTTGCCATTTTTCTTCTCCTCCTTCTTTTCCATCTCCGTCTAAAAATTCTTGATAAGTTTTTTGCATAATTTTTTATTTATTTATTCTTCTATCTTAGCGAAAAATACAGAAAAAATCAAATTGCCCCTTTTTATAAGGAATAAAAACTTATTTTTGACATTTTTCGCAATAATGCGTCCCCCGACCAGCAACTTTTATTTTTTTAATAATACCCCCACATTTCTTACACTTTTCACCATTTCGCCCATATACTTTTAGATATTTAAAAAAATTCCCCTTATTTCCTTCACTATCTCTATAATTATTAAAAGTAGTTCCTCGCTTTTCTATAGCCAGCTTTAAAATCTTTTTAATATTTTTAAAAATCAATTCTATTTCTTTTTTTGCTAAAGTATCAACTCGTCTTGTAGGCAAAATACCAGAAACAAAACAAATTTCATCGGCATAAATATTGCCAATTCCAGTAATATTTTTCTGATTAAGTAAAAATACTTTAATGTTTGTTTTTTTACCTTTAATCAACGCTAGTATTTTCGCTAGCGAAAACTCTGGCAATAAAGGTTCTACACCAAAACCCTCTTTAACTTTTTTCAATTCCTTTTCACTAACAATTTTTAAATATCCAAACAAACGCATATCATTAAAATATAATTTTGAATTATCAGTAAATTCAAAAACAACACGAGTATGTTTATTTGGTAAAACCACCCCACCCCTTTGGGACACCCCTCCTTCATAATGAGGGGATAACTCTCCATGCCCACCCGCAACTAAATCTACTGACTCTTTACTCACAGATCTTAACTCATAAATTAGTTGCCCTGTCATTTTAAGATGAATAAGCAAAAATTTATTATTTTTTTTAACGCACCCCTCCACCACCTCTCCAGAAGGAAAACTCGAATTAATTTCAAAAATCAACAACTTTCCCCTTCTTTTTATTTCTTTAAATTCTTTTCCCTCTAATTCTTTTTTAAATTGAGAAATAATAGAAAAATTTTTTAATGTTCTTTTGTCCAACACTAAAACTTCCTCAATTTTTTTATTAAGAATTTTTTTAGATAAATCTCTTCTAATTGTTTCTACTTCTGGTAATTCTGGCATAGTATTAACTTTTAAGACTAAAAATGTTAACTATTCACATCGCACATTATAATTAAAGCAAAAAAATGTTCTAAACAAGTATGGAGGGGAAAATGACACAGATTTGTAGATTTGATGGATCAATATGCGACATTTTTTTTATCAACGAAAGAGCTCAGAAAACTCTGAAATTAGAGCCAGAAGTAGTGGGAAATTTTCTTGTTGAAACAACCCAAAAAGTAAGGAACTATTTAACCAAAAAAAATTGGTATATAGAAACTAAAGAGAGACTTCTAAGCCCAGATACTTACTTTGATACAGAGGATGAAAGGGGCCTTACAGAAGAAGACCTGCTCGAAATAAAATTAAAAAAGATTAGTCTAAGTACACTTAGACAAATTAAAGTAAAACCCCCTGATTATGTCCCTACGGGTTTCCCTGTCAATCACGGTTAACAACCGCCGCGTACTCACTATTGCTGAGTACGCGGCTTCTTTTATTATTTCTTTTAAAAATTCTTGCATACTATTCTACTAAATTACCTTGATTATCATATATTGTTAAGTTTTCCTTTTTTTCATTTTCTGATTCATCACCCGATAATTCAACAACATCAATTATATCAGGATTTTTTTTACCCTCACCCTCAGGTTTATCATCTTTTTTATCACCTAACTCAACAACTGGCTCAACTTCTGGAATTACATTAGTTTTTTCTGGTGTTCTAATTTTGCCTAAATTTTCACCAACAGGCCCAACACTGTTTGTTTCTCCCATATTTTTATTATTAAAACTTATATACTCTATATTACTTTATTTATACAAATTTTAAAAGACCTGATTAATACAGGGCTTTTAATTATTAATTTTATTTTAAGGGATTCCTCCACTCCGCTGTCGCTCCGGTCGGAATGACGGTAAGTGGTGAGCGACTGGATTCCATCCAAAGTTTACCCCTTTGTGAGCCAGAATGACAAATCAATAATTTTTAAATCTAATACACAAAATGCACTTATTATTTTAAAGAGTATAGGCTTGGCCAAACGGTCCTAGAACGTTTCTTTAAAACAATAATTGCATTTTATTTTAGTTAAAAATTATTTCACACCCCTAAGTTCCATTGCTTCTGTTACACGTTTTACAGCTACCACAAACGCTGCTGTTCTCATATCAATATCATATTTTTGTTTTGTTTCCCAAACATTTAAAAAAGAATCAATCATAATTAGTTTTAATTTCTTCAACACTTCTTCTTCCGTCCAATAATAATTACTAACATTTTGCACTTGTTCAAAATATGAGACGGTTACTCCGCCGGCATTTGCCAAAATATCTGGCACAACTGTAATTCCATTTTTAAATAAAATTTCATCAGCTTGCGAAGTTGTTGGACCATTTGCAAGTTCAACAATTAATTTTGCTTTTATTCTCTCTGCATTTTCAATCGTAATTTGATTTTCAAGAGCAGCTGGAACAAGCACATCTACGTCAAGTTCTAAAAGTTCTTCATTTGTAATTTTTCGACATGTGCCAGTAGTCGCAACACCTTCAATATCACACACATCCCCAGAACAATAACACCCTAATACTCCACCACCTTGTTTTAATTTTTCTGCTTTTTGAGGATCTATGCCCTCTTCATTATATACCCCACCTTTAGAATCAGATATAGCTACAATTTTATACCCCTTACCATGCAAAATTTTAGCCATATAACTTCCCGCATTTCCAAAACCTTGAATTGCAATTGTTATATCTTCTGGTAATTTCCCTAATTTTTTAATTGCTTCTTCTAAAACATACGCACCACCTTGAGCAGTGGAATATCCTCTACCTTCTGAACCACCAAGTACTATTGGTTTTCCAGTAATAGCTCCTGGAGCATGATGCCCAACCAATTTTTCATATTCATCTAACATCCAAGCCATAATTTGAGGAGTAGTGTAAACATCAGGAGCAGGCACATCTTTAGTCGGGCCAATGTGTTTATAAAGTTTTTGAATATATCCACGAGATAATCTCTCCAATTCTCCTTCTGATAATTCTTTAGGATTTACTATTATTCCACCTTTACCTCCACCCAAAGGAATACCCACTACAGCACACTTCATGGTCATCCAAAAAGACAACGCTTTAACTTCATCTTCTGATACATTAGGATGATAACGAATACCACCTTTGTATGGCCCACGTGCATTATTATATTGTGAACGATAACCTTTAAATATTTTCTTTTCACCACCATCCATATCAACTTCAATATCAACTTCATAAACAATGTTAGGAATTTTTAATCTTTTATGAATACTCTTATCTAATTCTAAAATCTTTGCAGATTTATCTAATTGTTCTAAAGCATTTTCAAATGCTGATTGTGGCATATTTATCTTATTAAATATTTAATTACGTAATTTAACAAATTTGAAAAACAAATTTATTTGTACAATTTTTTAATTAAAGAAATATTATTTTATCACGAATATGAAATAATTAGCAAGAGCGCCCTTAAAAGGACGCTCTTTAAATAATTTTTAATCAACTTAAGCCCTAAAATTTGGCTGAGTATCTCCTTGATTTTTACTACGTTTATTTCTCTTATACAATTTTATAACTAGCCAAACAACAAGACCAACAAATAACCAAACTGGAATAAATATTGCTAAAAATATTACAGCATTTGCAATTAATTTTCCTACTTCAATCAAAGCACGAACGGAGGTTTTAAGAACAGCCAAAGGTTTCCATTTATTTGTTTCCTCGAAAGTTGGTAAAACGTTAGGGTCAGTCGAAAGAGTAACACGAAGAGTAGACATATCTGCGCTAGTACGTAAATATTTCATACGTCCTTCAATTCTTTCAATATTTCCACGAACATTTGATAACTCCTTTTGCACTGCTAAAATATCTTTTATCTCATCTGCTTTTTGCATGATAACTAAAAACTGATTTTCTGTAACTCTTAAATTTCTTATCTGAGCATCTAAGTCAACATATTCTTCGGTCACATCCTGACCATTAACACTTTCACTTTTAACGTCTCCAAAACCTTTCACATCAGTTACACCTGTTTCAAATTTATTAGAAGGAATTCTAACAGTAATATTTCCATAAGGAATATCTCCTCTTTTAGAAACATCACTTGATACTACAAAGCCACCATTATCTTCTGCATATTTTGATATTTTCTTTACAGTTTCATTTACATCACTTACAACAACAGAAAGTGAACCAGTTTTAATTATTAATCTATCCACAATAATATTTTCTTGTGTAGTTTGATAATTTTGTTTTACTTTACTACTTGAATTTTCAGCAAACCCTGCACTTTTTAAAGAAGAAGATTTTGATGAACCCAACCCTGTTGATGCGCCATAACTCATTCTCATTTCCGCACTATCATAAACCATATCATAACCACTACCAGTACTTGAAACTAAATTACTCCTAACATAATTAACAACCGCGAGTACTAATAAAACTACCAAAGCAACACCAATTATTCCTAGTATTATTTTTATTACTTTTTTCATAAAAAAAGTTAAGATTTAGAAAGCATTACGTAATATGCTACGTAACAAACAAATTACATATGCTTATCAATCATCTCTTGAAGTTTGTCTTTTTGCACACCACCTGTTACTTCGTCTACAACCTCTCCACCTTTAAAAATTTTAAAAGCAGGAATACTCATTACATTAAATTTACCAGCTGTGCCTTGATTTTCATCAACGTTTACTTTTCCAACTTTAATATTTTTACCTTCATTTTCTGCTCCAAGCTCTTCAATAATAGGACCCATCATTTGGCAAGGACCACACCAAGGTGCCCAAAAATCTACAAGCACAGGTGTTTCTGATTTTAATACTTCCTCCTCAAAATTTTTGTCTGTAAAGTCATGTTCCATATGGATTTAATTTATTATTAATAAAGCTTATCTATTTTACAGAATTACAAGAGTTTTGGCAAGAAACAAAATAACACCCCTGATAAAGAGCGCTATTTAAATTGATTATTAATTTTATTTCAAAAAAAATTCTCTCCGCTCCACTTCGCTACGTTACATTTCAATTGAGATCACAGATAAAAAAGAACCTACAATCCCTCAAAATGACAAACGACTAAAGTTTATCAATCTCTATCATTTCAACATCATCACTATTTCTCATCTTTACTTCAACAGATTTATTTTCTAATGTCTTTTTTGAAACCACTATTCTTTTTGGAATTCCAATCAAGTCTGAATCAGCAAATTTTACTCCGGCTTGTACATCTCTATCATCCCACAATACTTCTATACCTTTTTCTATCATTTCATTATAAATCTTTTCTGCTTCAACCTTCCCATCGTCACCCAAAGAAATTAGATGAACTTGAAAAGGTGCGATTGACTCAGGCCAGATCATTCCTTTTTCATCGTGAGAAACTTCTACGACTGTTCCAAGCACCCTTGAAGGTCCAATTCCATAACAACCCATCAAAACTGGTTGCTTTTGTCCTTTTTCATCGGTAAATTTATAATCAAAGGCATCGGTAAATTTTGTTTTTAATTTAAAAATATTTCCGACTTCAATCGCTTTTTTTTCATTTAATTTTTCTCCGCCACATTCTGGGCACACTTTTTGCTCATCAATAATTTCTTTATTAATCCCCACTCCACATTTTTCACAAACATAAATTATATCTTCTCCGTATTCCGTAACAGTTTGAAATTCATGAGAATATTTTGAAAAAATTCCACCAGACGCAAAAACAATGTGAGTTAAATCTCCCAAACCACATCTTTTATATACATTAAAATAAGCTTGTTTAGATTTTTCGTAAAATTCATCTAGGCCTTCTTTTGTTTTATGAAATGAATACAAATCTTTCATAGAAAATTCACGACCTCGAAGAAGTCCTGATTTAGCACGAGGTTCATTTCTAAATTTATCTTGGATTTGATAAACAAAGACAGGTAAATCTTTATAAGAATTTGCAAACTTTTTAACAAGCGGTGTTACAATTTCTTCGTGAGTTGCTCCAAGTGCATACTCTTTACCTCCTGCACCATCTAATTTAAACAAAACATCAATTTCGTTCCAACGACCAGTTTTTTCATAATTATCTTTAGGATGAAGCGCTGGCATCAAAATTTCTTGCCCACCCAGTTTATCCATTTCGTCACGTACAATATTTTTTATTTTATCAAGCACTCTAAGACCAAGAGGTAAATATGAATATACTCCAGCCATTTCTTTATCCACAAAACCAGCTTTAATTAAAAGCTGTGCATTGAGACTCACCTCTCCAGATGGATTTTCTTTTGAAGTTTTTGTGAAAAGTTGAGATTGACGCATATTTTTATTTATCTAAAATCAATTCTTTTTTCTTTTCTTCTTCTTTGTATACTTCTATGATGTCTCCTTTTTCTATTTGCGCCTTACCTTTAAATTCTATACCACATTCCGAACCTTCTGGTACTTTCTTTTCTACTTGTTGTCCAATTTGTAACTTTTCTATTTTACCAACACCTTCAATTTTTCCACCTCTTATAACTCTTGCTTTTTCTCCTGTCCATATTTTCCCAGATACAACCAAACCACCAGCAATTGTTTTATTTTTCTCTGTACGAAAAACTGCTTTAATTTCTAGTTTTCCAAGCTCTGTTGTAATTTTTTCGGCTGATAAAAGCTTTTCCAATCTATCAGTTACATCATCAATTAAATCATAAATAATTTTATATTGAACAAACTCAATATTCTTTTCACTCATAGCATCTTGAGCCACTGGAGTAGCCACTACATTAAATCCATACACTACTGCTCCTGAACTTTCTGCACGAGCAACATCATCAGCTGTAATATTCCCTAATCCTTTACTAACAATTGAAACTTGTACTTCATCATTTTTTATTTTTGATAAAGATGCAATAATTGCTTCAAGAGAACCAAGTACATCTGTTTTAACAACAATATTCAATGCTTTAGTTTTATTTTCTTCATCATCTGAGTCATTTGAAATAACCAAAGTATGTTTTTCTGCTCCTGAGGCTTCTGCTCTTTTATTTTTTACATCAATATTTTTTGCGCCCTCTTTACTACTAACATCAAGCACATCTCCAACAGACGGAGTAACTTTAAACCCTAAAATTCTAATCGGAGTAGATGGACCAGCATTTTTTAAATCTTCACCTTTATAATCTTTCATTGCACGTACTTTTCCATAAATCTCTCCATTAATTACAATCGGATCATTTACTTTTAAAGTACCCGTTTGAATCAATACTGTTGCAACAGGACCTTCACCTTTGTCAACATGAGCTTCAATTACAGTACCAGCTGCTGGTCTATTTGCATCTGCTACAATACTATCTTCATTCATATCAGCTACAATAAGTAAGGTATCAAGTAACTTATCAATATTTATATTTTCTTTTGCAGATATATCTACCATCGGTACATCGCCTCCCCATTCATCTGTAACTATTCCATAACCTGACAACTCTGTTCTTGTTCTTTTAGGATCTGCAGATTCTTTATCTATTTTATTAACAGCAACCACAACAGGAAGTTTTGCTGCTTTAATAATTTCTATTGCTTCCAAAGTTTGAGGTTTAACACCATCATCTGCCGCTACAACCAAAATTGCAATATCTGCAACTTTAGCACCACGACTTCTCATTACAGTAAATGCTTCGTGTCCTGGAGTATCAATAAATGTTAAAGCACTTTTTTCTTGACTACCGTCAGACAAACTTTTTTCTTTTTTATTTTCCCAATTTACTTGATAAGCACCAATGTGTTGAGTAATTCCACCAGCTTCCCCAGCAATAACATTCGCACTACGAATTGCATCAAGAAGTCTTGTTTTACCATGATCAACATGACCCATCACAACAACAACAGGAGCACGCTTTGTTTTATTTCCCTCTGACAATGCTTTTTCCAAACCTTCTAGATGTTCTTCGTTAGAATCATCCTCAACAACGTCATCTTTTTGTTTTACAGTAAAACCAAGCTCTTCTGCCATGATTGAAGCAGTATCAAAATCAATATTTTCATTTTGAGATGCTAGAATTCCATTTTTCATTAATTCAATCATCAATTTATTCACCGGAATATTCATATTCTCGGCTAACTCACGAATTGTAATTTTATTTGGAATAACAAGCTCAATACCACTTTCACGACGATTTTGCTTTTCTAATTCTTTTTGCTTTTCTAATTCTTCTTGTTCACGACGTTCTAATGTTCGATTTATTCTTTTCCATTCACGGGTAATTTGGTTAGCTACCCTATCATCAATCTTAACGGCTTTTGCACCAATATCAAAACCAAACTCAGGTAAAATTTCGAGCATTTTTTTAGGATTGATTCGAAGTCGTCTTGCAAGTTCGGATACATTCATGTAATTAACTTTTTAATTAACTAGCTCTTTACGGCTAATTATTACTTAATTTAGTAAATTTAGTATAATGCAAAATGGTAAATAAGTCAATCTATATAATGTCTACAATAATTTTAAAATACATAAATTCCAAATAAATATAAAATTATACTTATTTAGTCGTTTTTTATTTTTTAGCTAAATATACATAAACAACCAATTACACTTGACTTTTTGCCTAATTTATAGCATAGTTTATAACATGTACATTCTTTATCAGACATATTGTGTGTCTGATATAAACACAATTAAAGGGGGCGAAAACATGCCGACCGGCACAAAAAAAACATTGACTGTCAAAAAAATAGGAAACTCCAATACTCTATACTTGGTATTCAAACTACCAGGTACGAATAAACCTGTAAAATTTAGGGTTGAGAAGAAAGATAACCCCAAGAACCGTACCACTATGACTGGCATAAAAGTACGGCAAAAGTACAGACTAGCAGAAAATGGAGAACCACCATCTGCAGAACTTCTTTCCAAATTAACTGCATACTAAACGTCATAAGCAATCAGTACATGGCCACCACACTCTGGTGGCCATTTTCTTTTCTTAATTTTTTTGATAAAATAAATATATGAAAACAGGATTCTTACTCATAAATAAACCAATAGATTGGACTTCTCACGATGTGGTTGCTTTTATTCGTTCATATGTTAAAAAAAATCCGAACAAATTTAAATTAGACCCCAACATTAAAAAAATACGCGTGGGACACGCAGGAACACTCGACCCTTTTGCCACAGGACTTTTAATCATTGGAATTGGACGCAAATCAACTAAACGACTAGATGAATTTAAAAATCTTACAAAGGTTTACGAAACAGTTATAAAATTAGGAGCAACTTCTGACACTCAAGACTGTACAGGCAAGATTTCTCCGCTCCTCTCTGCTTCAGTCGAAATGACAAAAACAATAAAACCATCTAAAAAACAAACTAAACAAATTTTAAAATCATTCTTGGGCAAACAAGAACAGATTCCTCCAATGTACAGCGCTAAGAAAGTAAAGGGTAAAAAATTATATGAATTAGCTCGCCAAGGAATCGAGATAGAACGTAAACCATCAAAAATTACAATCTACAAAATCAAGCTTTTAAAGTATACATACCCCTATTTAAAAATTAGAGTCACCTGTTCTACGGGAACATACATCAGAACCCTAGCTCACGACATCGGACAAAAGTTAGGTGTCGGTGCATATTGCTTTGAGCTCAAAAGAACAAGAATTGGAAAACATAAACTATGGCGTGCTAAAGCAGTACCATTTAAAAAATTATTTAAATAAAAAACCCCACAACGCGGGGTTTTAAAAGAACAATGTATTAAAATCCTAAATGAACAAGATGATACTAGAACAAATAGTCAGTACAACAGAAGCTAACTTCTGTACATCAACATCTATACCAACAATACCACCAATAGTACCACCGGCACCGCAAACAACAGCAAAAATAGAAACAACGCCAGAAGTATAATCACCAATAAGAATAGAATCACAAATGATAAAAACACCAGCAAGAATAGCAAAAAAAGCACCAACAGCAAAAACATAACCACCAGCAACATACTTTTTATTATACACTAGTATGTTGGAGCTTAGTATTATTAAAATTGCAAAAATCGCAAAAAAAACATGCCAGCCAAAAATTGGTTTTCCTCTATATTCTCCTTTCTTAGCTAAAATTTCAAACTTTTTTCTATTCCAAACAACCACCTCGTTATAACCTTGTACAGAAACACGACTAAAAAAATCCACTTTTTCGTACTTAGTACTTTTTCTTTTATAAATTGGTACTTCTGTACCAGGTTTATAAGCTGCTTCTAACTCTTCAGGAGAACGATCACGCCACCCTTCTGTTTCCAAAAAACGAATTTCCCCTTGCCCATTTACTTGTATTTTAGGTCCAGCAAATACCACGGAGAAGGAAGGTAAAATTACAGTTAAAAACATGGCCACCAATAACGTAACCAACAATCTTTTTTTCATAACTATCTCCTTTTGTCAAAGATCTACTAAATTAAAGCATTGTTACTTTAATTTATTTTTATTGTCATTATTAACAATATATTAATATACCAGCATAATAGAGTTTTGTCAATAGTAAAACCTTGACTAAATTATAAAAAAATGATATAATTTATTTACAAATTAAACATTAACTGACTCGTCCGAAAAGAAAATAGATTTAAGAAAAAGATTTAAGAACCGTAAAACCGCAAAGATTAAACAAAAAATTTGCTTTAAAATGAAATTAATTAGAAAAAAACTTCAAAAACTTCAAAAAAACGCTTAAACAAGCGTGATTTTCTAATTTAAACTTCTTAAAATCCACAAAACTTAGATATATAATCTTGACTCCGAGTCTTAGAAAGTTTTTTAATATGACAACAGAAATACTAATCACAGGTGTGATAACTGGTGCAGTAGGTGCTACTGTCGGTTATTTTGCACGTAAAAAAATGGCTCAGGCTCAAGCTAATTCAATTGAAGCCAAAGCAGATAAATTATTAACAGAGACAAAAACAAAACAACAAGAAATTGTTCTGGGAGCAAAAGATAAAGCAGAAAAGATTGTTGACGAAGCTAAAAACGAAGAAAAGAAAATTCGTCAAGAACTTCGCGAAATTCAATCAAGATTAAACAAACGTGAATCAATGTTTGATCAAAAGCTAATTGAATTTCAAGACAAACAAACAAAAGTACAAGAAAAAATAGACCAAATAAACAAGGTAAAACAACAAATTGAACTACTCCATGAAGAAGAAAAAAAGAAACTAGAAGAAGTGGCAAAATTATCACGCGAAAATGCGGAAGTTAAATTATTAGCAGAAGTACAAAAAGATGCTGATGAAACTTTAATGTCTCGCACTATTAAACTAGGTAAAGAATCTAGCGATGTTTACGAAGAAAAAGCTCGTGAAATTGTACTTGATGCAATACAACGTTGTGCATCAAATCATGCAGCCGAGACAACATCTTCAACAGTAAACATTCCATCTGAGGAAATGAAAGGAAGAATTATTGGTAAAGAAGGACGTAACATTAAAACAATCGAAAAATTAACTGGTTGTGAACTTATAATCGATGAAACTCCTGATACAATTATGATCTCTGGTTTCTCTCCAATCCGTCGTCAAATTGCAAAAATAGGACTTGAAAAATTAATTGCGGACGGCAGAATTCAACCAGCAAGAATTGAGGAATTTATAGAAAAAGCAAAACAAGAATTATCTGTAGAAATTAAAAAAGCTGGTGAAGAAGCTTTATATAAAATGGGTATTACAGGAATTGATCCTAAACTTGTTAACATCGTAGGACGTTTAAAATACAGAACTTCTTATGGACAAAACATCTTAAACCATTCAATGGAAATTGGACATCTTGCATCTTTAATTGCTGCTGAATTAGGACTTGATCAAAGCAAAGCAAAAAAATGTGGATTCTTCCATGATATTGGAAAAGCTGTTGACCAAGAAACTCAAGGTGGACATCCAGAAATTGGTTTCTTGATTTTGAACAAATTCCACATGGATGAAGATATTGCTAAAGCAGCTCGTGATCATCATTTAGACAAACCTGAAGGAATTTATTCTGTAATTGCAAAAGTAGCTGACGCAATTTCTGGTTCTCGTGCTGGAGCAAGAAAAGATACTTACGAACAATATATCTCAAGACTAGAAGACTTAGAAAAAGTTGCAGGAGATTTTCCTGGAATTGAAAAAGTTTATGCTATTCAAGCTGGACGCGAAGTAAGAATATTTGTTTCACCTAACGAAATAGATGATTACGCAGCCTTCCAACTAGCAAAAGATGTTGCTCGTAAAGTTGAACAAGAACTCCAATACCCGGGAGAAATTAAAGTAACAGTTTTGCGCGAAACAAAAGCAATTGAGTACGCACGCTAACAAACAAATCAAAAGTCTATAAAACCTAAAAATTATAGAAAAAATAAAAAAAGAATCACGTAACTAATTACGTAATTCTTTTTTTATTGACAACTTTTAAAAAATGTGGTATAAAACTTTATTGTTCTTTTCGAAAAACGCTTTAAAAAGCGTAAAAAGGAGGCAGAAATGTCAGAAAATGAAAACACATCAACAGAAACAACAGAAAACAAAGAAATTCCGTTTAGCTGTTATAATTGTCATCGTAAATTTCCCGGCAAAAACATGACCAGGGTATATGGAGACAATGGAATCTCATTCTACATCTGTCAGAAATGCCTTAATAAACACCTTGATCCGCCTTAGACTTACAAAAGTCTAGGGCTTTATTTTTAAAAAATATACTATTGACATTTTTATAAAAATCATTTATAATATTGCTATCTTAATTTAAAAATTAAATTATAAATCGTCATTCATAAATTTAAAATTTATAATGGCCCCATCGTCTAATGGTTAGGACACCAGGTTTTCATCCTGGTAATAGGGGTTCGATTCCCCTTGGGGTCACTGAAATAAATTACCTACTGAGATATCTCAGTAGGTAATTTATTTTATTGATACCTCACGGGGAATCGAACAAAGGGATGGTAAGGGGAAGGATTTCCTCTTACATTTAGAGGAGGGCACACGGGAACCCGAAGGTTGCCCGTGAGAGGAGCTTACGACGAGTGAACTTCCCCTTGGGGTCACAAAAAAAGATTTCGCTAAAACAAGCGAAATTTTTTGATTAAAATTAATGACCCTTTAAAAAAACAAACACCTTAATTTTTATAAAAAAAAAGAGGCTGGTCAAACTTCTATTTTTTTATTTAAAAAACTATTTTAAAATTACTCTGCAAAATAAAAAAATGCCCCTTAAAAAAGAGGCGCTATATTTATTACGTTTATCACACCCGGCATCAACTGTTTATGTTTTGCCAAATGTTCAGCACAGATACACACATGGAAAGGTAAATTATCTCCAAAATATATCTGTACCAATTCTTTGTAATCCTTTCTTACTATCTTCTTATTACAAACATAGCAAAAAAGGTACTTTGTTTCTAAAAGATCACCAAAAAGATCATCAAAGAACTGCTGTTCGCTTTCGTTTCCCATAATATCCTCCTTTTAGATGCACTTCATTTTTATGATAACACCAATCAGGAACAACAATATACACTAACACTTTTTCAACCATTTGTCAAGCTTATATCCATTTTTATCAACCAAAAAACTACCAAGCATTTTGATAGTTTTTTGTTTCTAAAATTCTAGAAAAGTATATTCTTATTTAAGAGCATCTTTTAAGCCTTTACCTGCTTTAAATTTAGGTACGTTAACTGCTTTAATGTTAATTTTTTGTGAAGGATTTTGTGGATTAACACCAACACGAGCTGCACGCATTTTAGCGGAGAAAGCTCCGAAACCTGTGATAGCTACATCGCCACCAGATTGTAATGTTTCAGTTACAACTGCAACGAAAGCATTCAACATTGTTTCTGCATCTTTTTTAGAAGTTCCAGCTTTATCAGCTAGAGCTTGTGTAAATTCTGCTTTATTCATATTGTCACCCCCTTTCAAAGGAAGATACAAATAAGAAAAGTTTAAACTTTCTTAGTTGCGATTAATTATTAACTAGGTAAATTATAACATGCATATATTTTTTTGCCTATAGTTAGCAAATAAAGTTGTCCACAGGGTCAATTTAAGAAATTTCTAATTAAAAAAAGTACTTTTTAAGGCACTTTTAAACAAGCTCATACTAAATTAAAACAAATTCATTCCAGTCATTTCAGAAGGTAATTCTAAATCCATATGTGTCAAAATTGTTGGTGCAACATCTGCTAAAATACCAACGGGAGTTAAAGTAGACATATCACCTTTATAAATTTCCATATTTGCCTGATCGCGAAATTTATTTCCAACAGCCACAAATGGAACGGGATAAATATTATGTTCTTTATCCATTTCTCCAGTTGACAAATTAATCATTTCTTCAGAATTACCATGATCAGCTACAATAAATACCTGACCACCACGATTTGTAAATTCTCCAACAACTTTTTTTAAACACGCATCAACGGTCTCTATTGCTTTTACTGTTGCTTCTACATTACCCGTATGCCCAACCATATCTGGATTCGCAAAATTAACACAATAAAAATCATGTTTATCAGTTTTTAAAGCTTTTAGTATCTCAGTCGTTAATTCAACAGCAGACATTTCAGGTTTTTGATCATATGTAGAAACACTTGGAGATGGAACCAAAATTCTCTCTTCTCCTACAAACTTCTCTTCTTGCATTCCGTTCAAAAAAAATGTTACATGAGCATATTTTTCTGTTTCAGCAATATGCATTTGTGTTAAATTATAATCTGAAACCACTTTAGCCATTGGATCTTTTATAATTTCTGGAGAAAACAAAACACCTACTGGCAACGACTTCTCATATTCTGTAAAAGTTACCATTTTTAAATTCGACATTTCTTTTATTTCAAATTTATCAAACCCTTTAACACTCAAAGATTCAGTTAATTGACGAGCTCTATCTGCTCTAAAATTAAAAAATAAAACCACATCCCCATCTTCTATTTTCGCAATTGGCTCTCCTTTTTTATCTACCATTACAGTTGGTTCAAATTCTTCATCATAAATTTCTTTTTTATATGATTCTTCAATTGCTTTTAACGGATCATTACTAACGTTATCTGTTTTAGCTTGAACAATTACATTATAAGCTTTTTCTATTCTATCCCAATTTCTATTTCTATCCATTGCAAAAAAACGCCCACAAACACTAGCAATTTTACCCGGTTCTTCACAGTAAACCAATAATTTTTCGATAAACACTTTACCAACATCACGAGAAGTATCACGACCATCTAGAAAAGCATGAATAAAAGTATTCTTCCAAATTTTTGTCCTTTTACAAAAAGTAATCAAAGCTTCCAAATGTTCTTGAGATGCATGTACCCCACCGTTTCCAATTAAACCCATAATATGTAACTTGCAGCCTGTTTTTTTAACTCTTTCTTCTATCTCAATCATTTCTGGTAATTTAAAAAATTGCCCAGTTGAAATTGATTTATCTATTCTTGGCAAACTTTGATATTTTAAAATTCCTGATCCAATAGACAAATGTCCAACTTCAGAATTACCAGCTTCACCTGGAGGTAAACCAACGCTTAAACCTGATGCCTCAAGTAAAATAGATGGGTAATTTTGAATTAAAGAATCAAAAAAAGGCTTGTCAGATACTGACACAGCATTAGCATTATTTGGAGGAGCAATTCCAAAACCATCTAAAACAATTAAAGCTGTAGGACGACTAATTGGCATGGGGTATTAAAATTTAAACAATACTTTTTAAAAACTATTGTTTTTTATAAAATCCTTCAAAAATTTCGGCAATTTTAGCATCGAGTTCATTAATCTCTGTCATTGCCTGTTTTTGTCTGTACTCATCCTCCTCTTTTTCACTTTTTACTATTGCCATATTATATTCATATATAATATCTGTAACTTCTGGCAAAAGCTTAGCTTTTAAATCTGGATCAGTAATATTGTATTGTTCAAAGAAATACTCAATAGATTTTTGTTTTTCATTAGACATATAGCAACTTACTAATTAATTACTATATACATTATACTATTTAAAAAAAATAAGGTCAAAAAAACATTTTACATTTAATTGACCTAAGGCCAAATTTAACGTAAAATATCATTAATAAACAACCTAATTTTATATAACATGAAACGTTTCGAACTATTTTTCACTTTTCTAAAATTACCACTCGATTACTTTATGCTTATTCTAGCGGGGTTTACTGCTTATTTTTTAAGATTTTCTGATTTTATTACCAAATTTAGACCTATTATCTTTGAACAAAACCTTACTTTAGACAAATACTGGATTTTAGTTTTAATAGTTGCAGCTTTTTGGATTTTAATATTTATTTTTGCCGGATTATACCACACCAACCCAAATCAAAAATTACTAAAAGACCTAGGTAAAATATTTTTTGCTTGTTCTGCAAGTTTTGCAGCTATTACAATTTATGTCTTTTTTACAATGCAAAAATTTGATTCTCGCTTTTTAGTTTTAACAGCTTTTATTTTTGCTATTATCTATGTTTCTTTTGGCAGAATAATCATCAAAATTACAAAAACACTACTACGAAAAAATGGTTTTGGACTACGTAATACTGTTATTATTGGAGACAATAAAATATCAAAAGAAATAAAACAAAACTTAGAAAATAAACGTGGACTTGGTTATAAAATTGTTGGATTTTATAAAAATTTTAATGCAAAGACAGAACAACAACTTTCAAAAAATATACCTGATGAAATTATTATAGCCGATACAAAAACTAACGAAGAAGAAGCAATGCTCGCAATTGATTTTGCAAATGAACACCACATCACCCTAAAATATTCTGCGGATCTCTTTTCTACTGTTTCAGCCAATATGACCATTAGTACTATTGCGGGAATTCCTATCATCGAATTAAAGCGAACTAAACTTGGTGGTTGGGGTAGTATTCTAAAAAGAAGTTTTGATATTTTAGGAAGTGTTATTTTAATAATTTTATTTTCACCGCTTTATCTATTTACCACAATAGGAATATTAATTGAAACTGGACTCCCAATAATTTATAAAAATAAAAGAGTTGGTCAATTAGGAACTAATTTTTTTACTTTAAAATTTAGATCAATGCGTAAAGAATTTTCAACAGGAGAACAATTTGGTCAGGCAGGAAAACTGCAAGAAGAAAAAGAAAAAGAATTAATTAAAAAACAAAGTATAAAAATTGGACCTGTTTATAAAATAAAAAACGACCCACGCATTACTCAGCTTGGCCATTTCATTCGTAGGTGGAGCTTGGATGAGCTACCTCAATTTATTAATGTTTTAAAAGGTGAAATGAGTTTGGTTGGTCCTCGCCCTCACCAACCAAGAGAAGTAGAAAAATATGAAAAAAAACACAGACAAATTTTAACTATCAAACCCGGAATAACTGGTCTATCCCAAATTTCTGGGCGTAGCAATCTTGCCTTTTCCGAAGAAGCAAAACTGGATATTTTTTATATTGAAAACTGGAATCTCTTAACTGATATAATCATTTTAATTAAAACTCCTTTTATAGTACTTAAAAAAACCGGAGCAATATAATATGAAAATAGCACTCGTACACGATTACCTGTCTCAAAGCGGAGGAGCAGAAAAAGTTCTAAAAGCTTTAACTGAAATTTGGCCTAACGCGCCAATATTTGTTTTATTTCACGATAAAGAAAAAATAAAAAATTTTAAAAAAACCGAAATAAAAGAAACTTTTTTAAGTAAACTACCGGGAGTCAAAAAACATTATGAATGGTATTTTTCACTCATGCCAATGGCAACCGAAAAACACAACCTTGGAAAATTTGACATAGTACTATCATCTTCATCTGGTTTTGCCAAAGGAATAATAACAAATCCAGAAACACTTCACGTTTGTTATTGCCACACTCCCCCAAGGTTTCTTTGGGCCGGAACACACAAATACCTATCGGACTTACGATATAATTTTTTGGTTAAAAGTGTTTTATCTGGCGTAATTCATAAAATGAGACTTTGGGACACACTCTCCACCAATCGTGTAGATCATTTTATTGCTAATTCAAAAACTGTAGAAAACAGAATTAAAAAATATTATCGTCGTGAAAGTGAAATTATTCATCCTCCGGTTGATACTAATAAATTTTATACATCACCCTCAACAAAAAATTATTTTGTTGCAGGAGGTCGTTTAGTACCCTACAAAAGAATTGATTTAGCAATCAAAACATTTAATCGCCTTGGTTGGAATTTAAAAATTTTTGGAGTAGGCCCAGAAGAAAAATATTTAAAAAAAATAGCCAAACCAAATATTGAATTTTTAGGAAATATTACTGAAAAAGAAAAAGCAAAACTTTTAAGTGAATGCCGTGGATTTATTAACCCACAACACGAAGACTTTGGAATTATACCGGTTGAAGCAATGGCTTCAGGCCGACCAATAATTGCATATTCAAAAGGTGGTGCAAGTGAAAGTGTAGTAGAGAATATTACTGGAGTCTTTTTTCATAAACAAACTTGGGAGTCCTTACTCAATACACTTTTAAAGTTTGATAATTTTAAATGGGACAAAGAAGAAATAAAGGAACATGCCGAGAAATTTAACAAACATGATTTTAAAGAAAAAATAAAAAGAATTGTTGAAGACCGTTATGAAGAATTTGATAAAGGATTTAATCAACCAGAATTGATTAAATAAAAGTCATTCCATAAAATGACTTTTATTTTTATATTTTATCTAAAACAAATTTTTCAAACTTTCCATCAATTGAGGAAAAAGTGTAAACGCGATTAAAAGTATTGAAATAATTGATAATCGAATAACAGCTTCCCAACCAACAAATCTATAAATCAAACTACTAATTCTTCCCATTTTCGGCAAGCCAAGTTTTTTCCAACTTCCGACTAGAAGCATTAAAAATACTAAAATTATTGGTAAGAGTACTCCGTTTAATACTTGAGCAGTGATCATTGTTTTGAAAAGTGGAACACCGGGGATAAGAACGAATAACCCAGAAAAAACTATTACAAACAAAATTATTCCATAAAAAATTCTAGCATCTTTCCATCTCGTATCCATTCCATGTTCAAAACCCAAGGCTTCACAAATTGTATAGCTTGTTGTTAAAGGTAAAATAAACGCTCCGAGTAAAGCCGCAAACAAAAACCCAATACCAAATATATTTTTTGCAAAAACTCCTAAAATAGGAACAAGCGAAAGAGCAGCACTCTCGGCGCTATCCACCACAATACCGCTATCAAACAAAGTCTCTTTGGTTGTAATAATAATCATTGCCGCAATAAAGCAGGCAAAAAATGATGCAATTACTGCTTCTAATTTTTGAAATTTATAATGTTTTTTATCTACCCCTTTATCAACCACATAAGACTGAATAAAAAACTGCCCCCAAGGAGTAATTGTTGTTCCCATCACACCTAACATTGCAAAAAAATACAACGGGTCAAAAGAAATATGAGGAGTAATTGAGGCACGTGCGACTTCTACCCAATCTGGCTTTGCCATTACAGCAGACACAATATATACAAGAAAGAAAAGAGAAATAGTTAAAAATATTTTTTCTACTTTTTTAAAATCACCTTTGTAAAGTACCAACCAAATTATTAACGAAAATATTGGAATAGTAATATACTTTGAAATATTAAAAATCTCAAGTGCGGCTGCAACACCCGCAAACTGACCAACACAAACTGCAACATTTGCAATCAAAAGTATTATTAAAGCAAAAAAAGTCCAGCGTACACCAAACTTTTCTCGAATTAAAGCTGCTAGCCCTTTACCGGTGAAAGTACCAAGACGAATTCCCATTTCTTGAGTAAAGGCAAGCGTAATAAAATTGAGTGTTAAAACCCAAAGAAGTAAATAGCCAAATTGCGAACCTGCAAAAGAATAAGTAGAAATTCCACCTGCATCATTATTAGCTGTTCCTGCGATTATAGCTGGACCCATTAAACCAAACACCATAAAAAGACGCAGATACCAAACTTTTTTTGTTGTAGTTACTTTTTCCATATTGTATGGGGTTACTGTCTGACATATCTTATGCGTTTGGTTTTAATTCTCTCATCACATCGTCTATCGAAACTATTCCTTTCATTTTTCCAGTACTCCCAACAACCGCAGCTGTAAACAAATTATATTTTGTCATTAATTCCACAACATCATTTAATTTATCATCTACATCTAAAATCGAAATGCTTGAAAGAGGTTTATAAATATCTTTCATTTTTACTGTTTCACTTTCAATCAAAAGCTTCCTCATAGAAACTACACCTAAGAGTTTACCATCGCCACCTACAACATACACATACAAAATAAATCTCATATCTGAAGAAATTTTTTCTATTACATTTATTACGTCACGAACTGTTTGTTCACCATTAACTGAAATAAAATCCGTTGTCATAAGTCCACCCGCACTATCATCATCATAACGAATCAACTCTTCAACTTCGTCTTGCTTTTTATCTTCAAGATAAGAAAGATATTTACCTACTTCATTTTTTGGAAGCATTTGCATTAAATCCACAATTTCATCAATAGACATTTTCTTTAAAATAACAGATGCTTTTTCTGGACCTAAATTATCCACAAGAATTTTTTGTAATTCTGGATCAAGTTCTTCTATAACTTCAGCAGCAGATTTATCATCAAGTGAACTCATAAGTTCTTGCCCTTGTTCGAGTGTTAAATCTTCAATAATATTTGCAAGATCAGCCGGATGTAAAGTTTTCATTTCTTTAGACAAAGTATCAATTTGTAAACCATTTTTAACAAGTTGAGTTTTTCTCCATTCAATTAGATTAACTTTAAACAAATTAAACAAATCTAATTTATCTAAACCTAATCGACGAAGCAAACTTTTAAACCCAACACCAATTGCTAAAATTTTCATTTCACCTTTAACTTTCCCAAAACGAAGATCGTTTACTCTAACCACTCGTGCATCTTCAACATCTACAATTTGCTGATCCAACACATCGCGTTTAAGCCATGTATAATGATTATCTGGTACAGGTAATACTTTTGTTTTTGAAAATAAAGTTTTAAGTGATATTTCTTTAGTAGAAAACGTATCAATTAAACTATATGGAATACAAAATTCCTCTTTTTTATTTTTAATTAAAAGAAATTCTACTGGATCATACTCACCAGGTTTTGGAGAAATTAAAATATCTTGCAATTTTCCAATTACATTATCAGCACTATCCTCTACCCTAATATTTAAGACTTGACTTAGGTAAGGCATATTTTTTGAAGATTAGAGTTTTACTCTATTAAGTAAACCGATTTTATAGGTCCTTTACACAAAAAATCATTCTTTGATCTATTTACTATAGTAAAATTAATTAATTCAAGCTTTTTAAAACGCCGTAATAATAACACAAATTAAGGTTTTTGTCAATGCCTAGTTCTTGACAAAAAGGCTAAAATGTGCATAGTTAAGCCATAACTTAAGTTATACACTGTTTTTATACCAATTAACTTGACAAAACAATTAGAAAATGATAATATAAATTTAATGAATTAGCCCCCGAGGCTATTTTTAAATAAAAAAAATCCCAAAGGGATTCGTTTAATAAAACGAAATATGAAACTAATTACAGATCTTAAGGAGTATTTAATCGGTGCATATGCTGAGATGCGTAAAGTAACTTGGCCAACAAAAAAACAAACTATTAACTATAGTTTACTTGTTATTGGTATGAGCATTGGCATGGCTCTATTTTTGGGAGTATTAGATTACTTCCTAAACATCGGTCTTGAAAAAATAATTTAAAAAATATATGGCTAAACAAACCTTAGACCTAGGTCGTCGTTGGTATGTATTACATACTTATTCTGGTTACGAAGAAAATGTAAAACATAACCTAGAACAAAGAATTGCATCTTTTGATATGCAAGATAAAATTTACGGTGTCATAGTTCCAAAAGAAAAGAAAATCAAAATCAAAAATGGAAAACGTGTTACCGTTGAAGAAAAAATATATCCAGGATATGTTTTAATTGAAATGATTGTAACAGATGATTCTTGGTATGTTGTTCGCAATACTCCAAATGTAACTGGATTTATTGGATCAGGAACAACACCTACTCCGATTGATCAAAAAGAAGTTGATGCACTAGTCAAAAGAACAGCTAATAAAGATGCCGAACACAAAATTGATGTTGACATTGATGACCTTGTTAAAATTGTTGACGGTCCATTTAAAAACTTTGAAGGAAAAGTTAGCAATGTAGATCAAGAACGTGGACGTATCAAAGTTTTGGTTTCTATGTTTGGTCGTGAAACTCCGGTTGAATTAGATGCGCTACAAGCTAAGAAAATTTAATAATATAAATAAAAAAATAACGGCTGAACAAATTCAGCGCTTCTCGTTAGAAAAATTAAAAAATTATATATGGCAAAAAAATTAAAAGCACAAATTAAATTACAAATTCCAGGTGGTGGAGCAAATCCTGCCCCTCCAGTTGGACCAGCTCTTGGGCAACATGGTCTAGCTATACAAGATTTCTGTACTCAATTTAACAATGCTACAGCTGATAAAAAAGGAGAAATTGTACCAGTTATTATCAATGTTTACGAAGACAGAACTTTTGACTTCATCATGAAGATTGCTCCTGTTGCTGAACTTATTAAAAAAGCAGCCGGCATCAAAAAAGGATCTGGAACACCAAACAAAGATAAGGTTGGTAAAATTACTAAGGCTCAAATTAAAGAAATCGCAGAAAAGAAAATGCCTGATTTAAATGCTCACACAGTAGAAGCTGCTATGAATATGGTAGAAGGTACTGCAAAGCAAATGGGTGTTAAAGTAGAATAATCAAAACAAATATAAAATAAAAGAAACATATGTTTAAACACATGTTTCTTTTATTTTATATTCCTTCATTTATCATTCTGTACCAACCCACTGTCATCCTGAACTTGTTTCAGGATCTTTCCTAGCACTTACTTTAAAAGTGTATTACTATTCTCTTTCTTTTTTGGGTGACCAAAAAATAAACAAAAAAGTCACCGAGCTCTCGTCTTTCAGATAATTTAGTGACTCATTTCACTCTGACTTCATAGTCGTTTCACTAGAATGAAACCAGCCCTTCGGGACGTTCAATTTCGTCTCTAAATTAAACTAAAAAACTCCAATGCTCGGGTTTGTGATTAATAATTAAATTAAACCAAACTTTTAAATTCTCTTGTTAATAACTAACAAAAATGATAAGATAAATAGGATAAATAAGATAAATTTATGAATAATAATGATTTAAAAAATATACTTGATAAACTTATAAGAGACTCTAGAGAATCTGAATGTGTAGAATTTAAAGTAGATAATTTCCATAAAATTGAAATAGGTAAAAGAATTTCTGCTATATCTAATAGTGCAAATATATGTGATGTTAATTTTGGTTATTTAATTTTTGGAGTTAATAATTTACATAAAATAGTTGGAACAAAATTTAAACCAAAAAATGAAAAGGTTGGAAGTGGAGAATTAGAAGGATGGCTAAATCAAATGATCAGCCCAAAAATAAACTTTAAAATTTACGAATTTAAATACAAAGAAAAGCAAGATATCATTTTATTTGAAATACCAATTGCACCAGGCACACCAGTTGCTTTTCAAAATAAAAAATATATAAGAATAGGTAGTGAAACTAGAGAATTAGATGATTACCCAGAAAAAGAAAAATTAATATGGGAAAATAAAAAAAATAAAAACTTTGAAAATGAAATTATTTTATCAAAATTAGAAGCAGATGAAGTGTTAAAATTAATTGATTATCCTAAATATTTTGAATTAACAGATCAAGATTTACCAACTAATAAAGATGGTATTATTGATAAATTATTGCAAGAAAAATTTATTTTAAAAGATGTAGGCAATAAATTTAATATAACAAACTTAGGCGCAATTCTTTTTGCTAAAAATTTAAATGACTTTGCTAGACTAGGAAGAAAGGCAGTGAGAGTTATTATTTACAATGGTAAAAGCAGAGTAGAAACTATTAGAGAACAAGACGGGCATAAAGGATATGCCGCTGGTTTTTTTAATTTAATAAACTATATTAACGATCAACTACCTACCAACGAGGAAATACAAAAAATATTAAGAGTTGAGAAGAAGAAATATCCAGAAATAGCAATAAGAGAGCTAGTAGCAAACGCATTGATACATCAAGATTTTAGTATAACTGGCACAGGGCCAATGATAGAAATTTTTGATGATAGAATAGAAGTTAGCAACCCAGGACAACCTTTAATTGAAGTTAATAGATTTATTGATCATAGACCAATTTCGAGAAATGAAAACTTAGCAGCTTTTATGAGAAGAATTAAAATTTGCGAAGAAAGAGGAAGTGGAATTGATAAAGTGATTTTTAACGTAGAGCTATTTCAATTACCAGCTCCAAATTTTGAGGTTAAAGATAATTTTACAATATCCACTTTATACTCTTACAAAGAATTAAATAAAATGAGTAAAGCAGATAAAAAAAGAGCTTGTTACCAACATTGCTGTTTACAGTATGTTAAAAATGAAAAAATGAATAATACTACATTACGAAAAAGATTTAACATAAAAGATAAAAATTATGCCATGGCTTCGAGAATCATCTCAGATACAATTGATATTGGTCTAATAAAAATTTTTGACAACAATACATCAAAAAAATATATTAAATATGTTCCTTTTTGGGCATAAATTCTTATGTGATTTTTATAATTAATTCGATAAAAATTATTTAAAATTTTGCTAAAATTAGCCTTTTTTTTATATACTACTCATGTGATTATCAATTACTATTTAACACCCACTACCAATTAAGGGTTTCTACTCAATCGCTTTCCGAGCATTTGATACTTTTAGTTAGAATTTAGTGACAAAATTGAACGTCCCATAGCCTGCCTGCCGGTAGGCAGGGGCTGACTTCATTCTAGTGAAACGACTATGAAGTCAGAGTGAAATGAGTCACTAAATTCTCTAAAAGTTGAAAGCTCGGGGCTTTTTGTTACTTTTGTGCAGACAAAAGTAAGAGAAAAATATAATACTTTAATTTTAAGGGATCCCTCGACAAGCTCGGGATGACAAACGCTAAATATGATAAATAAAAAGAAATACTGATTTAAATCAGTATTTCTTTTTATTTTTAATAATTCTTCTTAACCATTGACTGTACAATCCCCAGAAGTAAAAAGTTCATCATTAAAGACGACCCACCATAAGAAATAAACGGAAGCGTAACCCCAGTAACCGGCAAGAGTCCTAGATTTGCTCCAGTATTAACTAAAAATTGTGTAAAAAATAAAGTTAAAACCCCAAACACTACAGCCAACGCATAATCATTTTCTACTTTTTTAATAATCAAAATCAAACGCCAAAACACTACACCAAACAAAGTCAAAAGTGCACCAATCCCAATAAACCCTAATTCTTCTCCTATAACTGAAAAAATAAAATCAGTTTGAGCTTCTGGTAAAAATCTTAATTGACTTTGAGAACCAAACCCAAGTCCACGTCCTGTGACTTTACCAGACCCAATTGCAATTAATGCCTGAGTTACATTATACCCCGCTCCCAAAGGATCTCGATCAGGATACATAAAAGTCAAAACTCTTTCTTTTTGATAATCCTCAAAAAGAAATACCCAGCTAGAGGCAGAAATCAACAAACCAGACAAAATAAAAAATATAATAAATGATTTACGAGTACCCACAATAAGCATAAGACCAAACCAAATAGACAGCAAAAGTACTGCTGAACCCAAATCCGGCTGAAGCATTACAAGCGCAATCAAAATAAAAGTAACTATTGCTGTACCAAAAAAATAAATTGGTTTATCAAAACGTCTACCAAAATTTGCTGTTATATAACCTAAAAATAAAATCAAACCCATTTTAGCAAATTCTACAGGTTGAAAAGAAAAACCAGAAAACACAAACCAACCTGTTGTTCCTCTTACTTCTCTACCAAAAATTAAAACTGCGACTAAAATCAAAAAAGAAAGAAGATAGGCAACTTTAGAAAAAGTATAAAAAAAAGTATGCTGACGAGTCGCCGCAAACAAAAAAAGTGTAATCCCTACACCAAAAGCAACCATTTGTTTTTTAAAAAATATCAGTTCTCCACCGCGAGATAAATCAACACTATAAATTGCCATTAAACCAATAAAGAATAAAAGCATTACAGATACAAACAAGGGCCAATCAAAATTTCCAGAGTTAAACTTACGCAAACTAAACATACATATTTATTAAACTATTTTACACTACTTCTGAGTATATACCTGGCTATCAAATAGGTCAATAATTGGATATAATTCTATTTCTGTTACTACTAAACTCTTTACAACACTGCGCAAATCAATCTCCTTAGTTTCTAAGGTATAAAAATCATCCAATTGTACTGGCATTAACCCAACTAGAGTATTACCTTGATATAAACCCACTTGAAACATTGGTAACTTATAGCTGAAAGCACCATCATTTGTAATATTAAATTTTATAATATGTGATTTTATCTTAGCAGCACCACCAGAACGTAAAAACTTTACATCTTCAACTTTAAATTGTAACCTTTCTTCCATCCAAAATTTTATATCATCAACTTCATGACGAGAAATCCTTTTCCAAACAACATTTTCTAAAACAAAATTATTTGAACCAATACCACCTTCACTTTCTATTCCTAAAATACCAATCGGACGTGACTCTGACGGCATAAACACAGCATGCTCTGTTCTTGTTTTTTCTCCGCTAATAATAAAATAATAATCAAATTCTACTTTAAACCACTCATTTGAGTTATACATTACTGCTACCAAATCATATCTATCATTACCGCTATTTAATACTTTTGTTTCAAGTATTTGTAAAGATTGAGGAGCATACCGAGGATGAACACCCGTATAATCATAAGTAGATGCTATACCTTGATACAAAATTTGATCTTCAGTATAACCAAAAATAGCATAATCACTAATTTTAACAATACTGTAGGCTAAACTAAATATGCTAAAAACAATTAACAATACAACAGAGAAGCGATAGAAGAATACTTTATGTTTTGAAAGCCACAAATACAACTTTAAGTTTTTACTACTTAATTCACCTGTTGTATCCATATACTGAGATATGTTTTTACCACCATTTACAACATCTTTTTTCTCCTCAGCTTCAACACTCTCCAATCCATGACTATCTTTATTGCCAACTATTTTTTTTATTAAATCTGTAACATTAATTCCAGCTTCTTTTTTATCTCGATTATTTAATTCATTTTTTAAATTAGTCATTTTTTTAATCATTAAAATAAAAAGATTATATATATTATACATTATTTAAACTTAAAAGTGAACAAAATTTATATAATCATACTTGTATAAAATGAATATATATGCTAAAATATATGCATAAAATATCTATATTATTATAATAAACTAACAATTATGCCGACTAAAGATTTAAAAAAAGAGGATAAAATAAAAACTAAAAAAGCTGTTAACAAAGCTAAAAAAAGCACTAAAGACCCCGGTTATAGCGCTAAAGATATCTCGGTTTTAGAAGGTTTAGAAGCTGTTCGAAAACGCCCCGGAATGTATATCGGTTCAACCGGTCCTCGTGGTTTACACCATCTTATTTGGGAAGTAGTAGACAACGCAATTGATGAAGCAATGGGTGGTTATTGTGATAGAGTTGAAGTTACGCTTATGCCAGATCACATGGTAAAGGTAGTTGATAACGGTCGTGGTATTCCAACCGACATTCATCCAAAAAATAAAATAAGTGCACTTGAGATTGTTATGACCAAACTTCATGCTGGTGGTAAATTTGGTGGTTCAGGATATAAAATTTCTGGTGGTCTGCATGGTGTTGGTATATCTGTTGTAAATGCATTATCTTCTTATACACGTGCTGAAGTTCATCGTGACGGAAAAATTTGGGAACAAGAATTTAAATTTGGTGGTAAACCTGTTAAAAAAGTAAAGTCAATCGGAAAATGTAAAGATACTGGTACTACAATCACTTTTAAACCAGACGAAGAAATTTTTGAAAGTACTGATTTTTCTTGGAAAACAATCGTGAATCACCTACGCCAATATGCTTACCTTACAAAAGGTGTACACATTATTATTCACGATAAACGTTCAAAAGAAGAAAAGGAAAAAGACGATACAGCACTAAACTTTCCATATCCTTCATATCAATTCTTATTTGAAGGCGGAATTGCATCATACGTTCGATACTTAAACCAAAATAAAGAAGTAAAACATAAAAATATTTTTTATGTAGATAAAGAACAAGATGATATTAACGTAGAACTTGCCCTCCAATACACTACAGAATTTACAGAAAGTGTTTTTGCCTTTACAAATAATATTCATAATCCAGATGGAGGTACACATGTAGCTGGTTTTAGAAGTGCTTTAACTCGTACTCTAAATTCATACGCCCGAGCAAAGAATATTTTAAAAGAAAAGGATACAAATTTAACTGGTGATGATGTTCGTGAAGGTTTAAATGCTGTAATTTCAATTAAAGTACGAGATCCTCAATTTGAAGGACAAACAAAAGGAAAATTAGGAAATACCGAGGCCAAGACTGTTGTAGAACAGGTTTTTGGTGAAGCACTTACAATATTTTTAGAAGAAAATCCAAAAGATGCCGAAAGCATTATTAGTAAATGTTTACTTTCCGCCCGTGCCAGAAATGCTGCAAAGTTAGCCCGAGACACAATTTTACGTAAAGGTGCTTTAGAAGGTTTTACTCTTCCTGGAAAATTATCTGATTGTTCAAGTCGCAAAGCAGAAGAATCCGAAATCTTCATTGTTGAGGGAGATTCTGCTGGAGGTTCTGCCAAACAAGGACGTAACCGTCATACTCAAGCCATTCTTCCGCTCCGTGGCAAAGTGTTAAATGTAGAACGTGCGAGATTAGACAGAATTTTAACAAACAACGAATTAAAATCACTGATTATTGCCTTTGGTACAAACATTGGTGAACAATTTAATATTGAAAAACTAAGATACCACAAAATTGTTATTATGACCGATGCGGACGTAGACGGATCACATATCAGAACTTTACTTTTAACTTTCTTCTTTAGATATTTCCCAGAACTTATTAATAATGGCCATATATACATTGCCCAACCTCCACTCTTTGGTATTAAGCATGGTAAAAACCTTCAATATGCTTATGTAGAAGAAGAAAAAGAAGCAATTATAGAAAAATTAATAAAAGAAAAGGGGAAAGATGATGTTAAAACAGATGAAAATGACATGGGAGCTTTGAAAATTGGTGGCGTAAAAGTAAATGTACAACGCTATAAAGGTTTAGGAGAAATGAATGCTGAAGACCTTTGGGAAACAACCATGAACCCAGAACATAGATTAATGAAAAAAGTTACAAGTGATGATGCAGAAGCAGCTAATGAAATATTTGAAATATTAATGGGTGGTGATGTTGCTCCTCGTAAACATTTCATTCAAACTAACGCTAAAAGTGTACAAAATCTAGACGTTTAACCATTACCAACCCTGCGAAAATAAATAACTACAAAAATCTCAAAAAATAAAAAAATATTTAAAAACCACTCTAAAAATAGAGCGGTTTTTAAATAAAAAATAATAGAATACTCTTCCGAGTGATCAAAAAAACAGAATTTAAAATAATTAAACTGGGGAAAACTTTAAGGCGAAAAATTATAAAAAATGTGGTATAATATACTTAGTAAAAAATAAAATTAAGCGAAACAAATGTCTCGTAAAAAAAATAAAAAAACTCAGATTCGTAGATGCACAATTTGCGGAAAAACAGGTCACAATAAAAGTACCTGCAAAGCCATAACTAAGCATAATCCTGCAAAATCAAGGACTCGTTTAGATGCAAACGAGAAATCAGCTTCAAAACCGGTTAAATTTTTTATCCACCACGTAGGCAGCGATCCTCTTACATCTCCACACATAATTAATCTAAAAAAAGATCATAGAGACACTTGGGAAAAAACAAAAAGTTATTCAGCAAAAAACTCAGAATCTTCACTCTATCATTTTTACCATAATTTAGAAAAAACAAATGAGAAACCATTAAACAAAGAAAGTCTAATGGTGAATTTGAATAATTTTAAAAATGTTTTATCAGAAGAAAATTCTAAACAAACACCTACTTTAAAAAAACATACAAAAAAAGAAAGCAATTTACCAAAATTTTCAATAGACAAAAAGAAAAAGAATCTAAATTTAAAAATTAAATTCGAGAACCCATTTAAAGAATTCAAAAAAAAGATACAAACTTGTATAGAGAACACCGCCAATACATTTAAAATAATTGAATGGAAAAAGGCAACGATAAGTTTTGCTATAATTGCTACACTTTTAATCATTCCGAGTCAGGCTAAAACTCAATACAGTCAAATCAAACTTTTAACAAACGAGGTTAGTAATTCTTCAACAGAAGGTTTCATGTCTTTACAAGATGCTACCATGGCCCTAATGCAATCTGACTTAATCAAAGCACAAAATTCTCTTACAGATGCGCTTGCACAATTCAACAATGCAACTGAAGTAATGAACAATCACCACAAGCTACTTCAAAAAATAATTAAAGTTATACCAATATTAAATGATCAAGTTACAAGCCGTCAAAATCTTATCTTGGCCGGTCAATCAATATCACTTGGTAACGCATATCTTTTAAAAGGTTTTGGACAAGATTCAATAAACAGTTCCACAAACAAACTTGGAACAACTTTGACGTATCTACAATTAGCTCTCCCTCACTACAAAAAATCACTTGAATATTTAAACGATACAGACACAAGTGTACTACCACTTGAATATCAATCTCCATTTAACGAATACAAACAAATTTTTAGTTCTCTAGTAAATGATTTACAAGAACTTTCAAAACTAGCAAACACTTTTCAAGAAATTTTTGGAGAAAAAGGTATGCGTCGCTATTTAATAGTTTTCCAAAATGAAAGTGAAATCAGAGCTACAGGAGGTTTTGTAGGAAGTTTTGCAATCATGGATATTAAAGATGGAAAAATTGAAAATTTAACTATTCCCCCAGGTGGAAGTTACGATCTTCAAGGACAATTAACTGAATTTATTGAACCACCATCACCTCTTTTAATAGCAAATACAAGATGGGAATTTCAAGATGCCAATTGGTTCCCTAATTTTCCTGACAGTGCAGAAAAATTATTATGGTTTTTTAGAAAAAGTCGCAACTTAACAGCTGATGGCGTAATTGCAATTAACAGTAGCGTTCTTGAAAGATTACTAACTTTAACAGGACCTATTGTTGATGAAAAAAGAGATATAAAATTAACATCTTTTAATGCAATTAGAACCATCCAAAAAATTGTTGAAACAGGTGAAGAAAAAAAACAACATATACCAAAACAAATTTTAACAGACTTAGCTCCAATAATGATTAACTACATAGAAAATATTAAAGTAAAAGAAACTTTACCTCTTCTATCAAATTTAAACGAAGCATTAAATCAAAAAGAAATTCAAGTATATTTTAAAGATGAGGCAAGCCAAGAAGCTATAACAAACTTTGGTTGGGCAGGTAAAATCATCAACCAAAAAGAAAAACAAGATTACTTAATGGTAATTAACAGCAACATTCAAGGACAAAAAAGTGATGCTGATATAACACAAGAAATTTACCATGAATCTTTAATTCAACCAGACGGAAGAATAATCAACAATGTAATTATAAAAAGAGAACACAAAGGTACTAAAGGCGAACATCTTTACGGAAAAACAAACATTGATTTCTTACGTTTATATGTTCCTGAGGGTAGCAAACTAATATCCGCAGAAGGTTTTGATTGGCCAGATGAAAAATATTTTAAATCTCCAGAAAAATGGTACGACAAAGATCTAGATTTACAAAGATTAGAAAAATTAGTTAAAACAGATCAAAACTCTGGAACTCGTATAGTTCAAGAATTTGGTAAAACTTCTTTTGGTAATTGGGTAATAACTGAACCCGGACAAACTTCCGAAATAAAATTCTCTTACGAACTTCCATTCAAATTAAATTTAGAACCAACTACTAAAATAGATAAATTCTGGGATAAATTTGGTGAACCTAAATTATCTGCTAAACATCAATTAATAGTACAAAGACAATCTGGTAATAAAACTTCTTTCGAAAGCCAAATAATATTTCCAGACGATTGGCAACCTACTTGGAGCCAAGGAGACAATCTAACAATGGCAATAAATGGTGCAAAAATTCAAAATCCTAAATTAAAAAAAGATAGTGTCTTCAGTATTTTGATGCAAAAAAAATAACAGTAAATAAATAAAAATTTAATCTACAAAACTTATGCCTCCACAAAAAAGAAATTTTTCTAGTAAAACAATAAAAGATGACAAGAAGAAAAAATCAATAACAAAAGTGAAGGCAGTCAAAAAACCTATAAAACCAACGGCTATTAAAAAAACAGTCTGCAAAGTTGTTCCGAGAAAAAAAATTATAGTTAAGGACAAAAAAGAAGTAAATAAATTTTTGGAAGATGTTTACGAAACAAAAAAAGGAAATCACAAAATGAATGAAATTGAAATGAGAAAAAAACATCCAATTCTTAAATTTTTCTTTTCATTAATATTTCTAGGTGCATTCTTTGCAGGAATTGCTTGGCTAGGATTTTTTACTTTTCCTGGAAATAAAGATTTTTCAGAAAAAGATGTAGAATTAAAAATTGAAGGGCCTAAATATGTAGACCTTGGTGCTACTGCTACATATCGTATTAGTTATGCCAATTTACAAAAAAATGATTTGGAAAATGTTGTTTTAACCGTTAAATATCCAGATGGTTTTGAATTAACAAGCACTAATCCTAAAACAAAAAATAATACTCAAAATGAATGGGATTTAAATGTTCTAGATACAAAAGAAAAAGGATATGTAGAGATAGTTGGAAAAATGTATGGTTCTTTAAAGCAAGAACAATCACTTCGTGTATTTTTAAACTACAGTCCAGAAAATTTTGAATCAGAACTTCAATCTGTCGCAACACTAACAAATAAAATAGACAAAACATCTTTTGAGCTATCAATGAGTGGTCCAGACAGCATAGTGGTTGGAAATGATGTAAATTATAAATTTACTCTAAAAACTACAGACGTAATTTTAGGACAAGATCTAGAACTTATTCCACAATTACCAGAAAATTTTTATATCACAGATTCAAAACCGGAATTAGAACAAAATACTAAATGGATAATAATGGACAAAAATTCAACTAGCACAGCTGAGATACAAGAATTTATAATAACTGGTAAATATAGCGAAACAGAAGATGACAAAATTACAGTTAGAGGAGAACTGCAACTTTATACTTCCACTAACCAAACTTACAGCATTGCTAAAACAGATATAAACTCTATTCTCTCAAGAAATGACCTGGGATTCAACCTGGCAATCAACGGCTCAACAAAAGATTTTAGTTCAACACCAGATGAACTTCTTACGATAAGTCTTCGTATTAAAAATTCCAGCGAAAAAGATTTTGAAAATGCAAAAATAAAACTTTGGTTAGACGCACCTGCTCTTAAAAGAATCAGTTTACTTGATTGGGCAGATTTATCAGATGATGCTGACGGAGATATCCAAGGAATTCAACTAACAAATGACACAAGACGTGGTCAAATAGTTTGGAACAAAAGACATGTACCAGCACTAGAAAAAATAGAATCAGGAGACGAAGTAATAATTGACATAAATCTACCAATTAAAAATGCTGAGGAAGTTAATCTAAACGAATTAAAAGGCTACATCATAAACATTGCGTCAGAAATAAGTTTTGAAAAAGGAGAAATAGAAAAAACTATTTCTTCTAACCCAATAAATATTACTGTTAATTCTGATTTAAATTTTGAAACCAGAGATTCAAAAACTACAGAAGACAGTAAAGAAATTCACGAAGTAACATGGATAATAAACAATAACCTACATGCATTAAAAGATATAAAGCTAAGTGCTGATGTATATGGAGATGTCACTTTTGTAGATTCTGAAAGCGTACCAGCTGGAGAATTAAATTATGACGAAAATAATAAAAAAATAATTTGGACAATAGAAAAAATGCCAGCTGAATTAGATGTTCTAGCTCTACCTTTTAAGCTTAAGATTAATACTAAAAACCTCAGTCAAGAAATTCTTGTTTCAAAAGTTCACGTTGAAGCAATTGACGTTGTTACAGGAGAAACAATAAGCTTTATGGGAGACGAAATAAAACTTTAAACACAAAATAAAAAACCGCTTAAATAAAGCGGTTTTTTTGTTTGACAAAATATTACAAGTATAATAAAATAAAATTATATGATATATCATGAAAATCAACAACATCATAATTGTGAAACAAATTTTGATGAACAAGAAACACTTGATTGTCTTTTAGAATTAGCCAAAAATTCTGGTAATGCTAATATGTTAAATGATTATTTATATAAAAAATTAAAATTAGAAGGTATAAAAAACATTAAAACAGATAAATTAGAAAATAAAAGAAATGAAATTTTAGAAAAAATACCTAAATTAATTATTGAACTAATAAAAAATAAATATGGAGAGGAAGCCGTGGAAGCCATAGCAACCATGGAAGTCAAAGGAACAGAAATACAAAATGAAAAAAATATAAAATTATTAGTCACAATTGAATATGAAGAAAACAACCTCCAAAAAAAATACTCTGTGGAATACAAAAGGGTACACTCAAAAAATAATGAACTAACTATCAAACTTAAACAAAGAATAATTTCTATTGAAATACCAATGGATTATCTAAAAATTTAAAAAACATCTGTATTACAGATGTTTTTTAATAGTGCTATTTATTTTAAAAATTCATCAACCAATTCTTCTGCTTCATCAATCTTTTCAATCCATTTAATTTTGTCATCACGTTTAAACCAGGTTGTTTGTCGTTTAGCATAACGTCTAGTATCGCGCTTTAACAGTTCTACAGATTCTTCTAGGCTTATATCTCCTATTAAATAAAAACCTATTTGCTTATAACCAATCCCAGACATACTTTGTGAACCATAGCTTAATCCATTTTCAACCAGCTCTTCTACTTCTTTCACTAACCCACCATCAATCATCTCATCTACTCTTTTATTAATTTTTTTATACATCACTTCCCTATCTGATTTTATTCCAATTTGAAGTGCATCAAAAAGTGGATCTGATTTTGTTTTTTGCTCCATAAAACTTTTTCCAGTTTGTGATACAACTTCCAAAGCACGAATTACTCTGTGTGGATTTTGAATATCAATTAATTCAAATGACTTTGGATCTTTTTCTTTTAATTCTTTTTGCAATTCTTCTAAGCTTTTACTTGTAAGTTCACTCCTTAATTTTGCATCCGGTTCACCTATCGCAATATCTAAATTATTAACTATCGCTTCAATATACATTCCGGTTCCACCAGCTAAAATTGGAAGATTCCCTCTTTTTAAAATATCTTTAATACATTTAACAGCCTCTTTCTTAAAATCTGCCATGGTAAAACTAACGTCGGGTTCGTAAATATCCATCATATGATGTGGAATACCATCAACTACATATAAACCGTCAATCCACTCACCCTCAGGCTTATCCGTTCCTATTCTCATTTTCTTATACACTTGTCTTGAATCAGTTGATACAATCTCACCATAATACTTTTTTGCCAATTTCAAAGCAAGGCTAGTTTTTCCACTAGCAGTGGGGCCGAGGATTACTAAAATTTTTGGCAAAATTTTATTCATATTTTATTATTCACTTGTCACCCTTCGCCGTTTGTTATCCTGAAGAATCGAAGGATCTCTCACTCGTCATTTGTCATTCCCGCGCAGGCAGAAATCTAGGTTAATATTTATTACATAATAACATAAAACTGAAAATAACAAAATCCCAAGGGTATCCATAGGGTATCGATACCCTATGGATACCCTATTCACTGTCATTCTAAGTCTGTTAAAGAATCCCTTAAACTTTCTCTTTACTTTTGTGTGTACAAAAGTAACAAAAAACTCCGAGCTTTCAACTTTTATAAAATTCTCATACTCACCTTGCACTTTGATTCCGGAGTTGGTCTTTTCCGAAAGACCATACCAGAATCAATTCTGCGAAGCGTTTAGTCTCGCATGTAAATTCTATATAAAAGCATCAAATGCTCGAGCGAACAAGTGATTGGACTATTGAATAAATAAATAAACCACCCCCCACCTGTCACCCTGCATCACGTTGTCATCCTAAGGAACCGAAGGTTCCCTTTCGTTTGACACCTCTTCCTCATATTGATAACATACTTATACGGATTAACTTATAATACCTGTGATTTAAAATTTACTATAATATTTTAATAAGAAAATTACTTCACCCAAATTTTAGAAATAATAATTATTTTAATAAGGTATTTCTAAAACTTCGTTTCATCAATAAACGTTATCTAAAATATCTAATACCAAAATCTTAACATTTATAAATTAAAATACAAAATATGAACAGTTTCATCATAATAAACAATATATTTTAATTAATAAAAAAACAAACCTCAATCAACGTCACCAACGTTGATTATTGATTTTTGGCTTGAAATACACTACAATAGATATATTATATAAAATAAACATAATGTATGTTACATAATAGAGAAGGGGCAGTTCCCCCTATTGAAGAACTTATGCGGCAAGAAAATCTTAAAAATTTTCCTAAAAAGGAGATAGAAAATAAGATTAGAACACGAGAATTTCTTAGAGGACAATTAGAAGAACAATTTAAAGGAAAATTAGACAATGTCACAGTAGGAGATGTAAAATTCAAACCATGGGAAATAAATGCTTTACATGAAGTACCAAACTTAACCCCCTACACAAGAGAAGAGATACACGACATCAAAGAAAGAACCATACTCACAGAAGAAGCAACACAAGCATCTAAAGAAATTTTAAAGATATACTTTAAAATGGGCGAAAAAAATTGTCTAAATTTTATAAACAAAGAAAATTTTGCTGGACATTGTAAAAGAGCAGCAGCTATTACACAAGAATTATTAGCTAAAGTAAATGTTAAAACTATACAAGTGTGTGGTGACTATCATGCCCAAAGAACCGAAAGACACCTAACCAACCCTAGTTCTCTTGAACCAGATGGTGATTATGGACACTATTGGCTATATGAATCTACAACTGGAGTCATTCCAATATCTACAGAGCATGCAAGAGACGATCTTGTTATAGTTGACCCTACTCGTTGTCAATTTGACAAAAATAAACCAGTGCTTAGCCATATTGGTGAAGATAAATACGAAGTTAATACTATTTCTAAATCACTCAGAAGTGAATTCTTTAAAAACAATGCATGGTTATGGAATGAGGAAGAACTAAAACAATGGAGAAATATTTTAAATGACACTATCAAATAAAATCAATATTAATTAAATGAACAAAAACAAAACAATTTTAATAACAGGGTGTCGTGGTGGGATTGGATATGACTCTGCTATAGCTCTTGCGAATCTTGATCACAAAGTTATTGCGACCACTCACTTTCAAAAAGATGCGGACGATATTAATAATTTTGCGAAAGAACAGGATTTACCAATCAAATCTTTTAAACTTGATATTACTTTGGAAAGTGACCGAGAAAAAGTTTTGGATTACGATATTGATGTTTTGATTAATAACGCTGGTATGGGAGAATCTGGATCACTCGCCGAAATTGATATTAAAAAGATAAAAGACAACTTTGAAGTAAATGTTTTTGGAACTTTATCCCTTACACAACTAGTACTCAAACAAATGTTTAGAAGTGGTAGTGGTAAGATTATTTTTATAAGCTCTTTGGCTGGACGAGTAACAATGCCATTTATGGCGTCTTATTCCATGACAAAGTTTTCTTTATCTTGTGCGAGTGGTGCATTAAGACAAGAAATAAAAAAGGTAAATAAAAATATTCATGTATCGGTTGTTGAACCAGGTGCATATCACACAGGTTTCAATCAAAAAATGATGGCTAAAAAGTTTGTTTGGATGGGTAAAAATTCATATTTTAATAGCATAAAAGAAGATTTAAAAACAAAAGAAGATAAATGGTTTAAGTTAATAGAAAAGAAGACTACCAAAACAATTGTTAAAAAAGTTGTAAAAGCAGTGAACTCAAAAAACCCTAGACTTCGTTACACTGCTCCATGGTCACAAGCAATGTTTATTCAAATTCAAAGAATTTTTGGAAAATAATATGGAAAATAACAAATACAACTTAGTAGTAATTGGAGGAGGACCAGCTGGAATGATAGCTGCTGGACGAGCTGCAGAGCTTGGAGCCAATGTTTTATTACTCGAAAAAAAGGATTACCTTGGGTTAAAACTTTTAATTACTGGTAAAGGAAGGTGTAACATTACTAACGCAGAGGAAGATTTAAAAAAACTTATTAGCATTTATGGACCGAACGGAAAATTCCTTTATTCTGCTATAAACAAATTTTCTAATCAAGATGTAGTTAACTTTTTTGAAAAAAATGGAATCAGAACAAAAGTAGAAAGAGGTAATAGGGTCTTCCCTACTTCAGACGATTCTAAAGATGTTTTATATGTTTTAAAAAAATATTTAAAAGCTGGAAAAGTAGATATTAAATTAAATAGTCCAGTTGAAAAAATAATTTTAAATAAAAAACAAATAGAAAAAATAATTTTAAAAAATAGTGAAGAAATTGAAGCTGACAATTTTTTAATTGCAACAGGTGGGAAATCATATCCTGGGACTGGTTCGACAGGAGACGCATATGAGTGGTTAAAAGAAATGAGCCATACAGTCATAGATCCATATCCAGCGTTAACACCAATTATAGTTAAAGAAAGTATAGTAAAAGAACTCGAAGGATTAAGCTTAAAAAATGTAGAGATAAGTATTTGGAATAAAAAGAAACTAAATTCGGAATTTGGTGAAGCAATTTTTACTGCTAATGGGTTGAGCGGTCCTATCATTTTAAATTTAAGTAAGATAGTTAGAGAAAACGATATAAAAGATTTAAAATTAAAGATTGATTTTAAACCAGCACTAGATTTTCCTACACTCGACAAAAGAATTCAAAAAGATTTTGCCAAACAAAGTAATAAACAATTCAAAAATAGTCTAGACAAATTAATGCCTAAAAAACTAATTCCTGTAATGATTAGATTATCTGGGATTTCTGTAGAAAAGAAAATAAATGAAATTACAAAAGAAGAAAGAAAGAAATTACTCAAACTTTTAAAAGAATTTGAACTAACAATTACTGGACTAGTTGGATTTAACAAAGCAATTATTACATCTGGTGGAGTAGACATAAAAGAAATAAACCCAAGTACTTGTAAATCAAAAATAATAGATAATCTTTATTTAGCTGGAGAGGTCCTAAACATTGACGGCCCAACTGGTGGATACAATCTTCAAGTTGCGTGGAGCACAGGCTATTTGGTTGGAGAAAGTATTAAAATAAATTAACCCCCCCCCTAACCCCCTCCTTCGTAAGGAGGGGACAAGGAACGAAAAAAATAGACCATACCATAGTATGGTCTATTTTTTATTCTATACTAATTTTCCTTTCAAAATCCAAGTCAAAGCCTGAGTTATTTTTATTTTTTGGAAAGTTCCAATCATTTCAGGAATACCAACAAATTGAACTATTTTCATTTCGTCACTATTTCCACTACACACTCCACCCTTACAGCTATCAACCAAAACCCTAACAACTTTATCCAAATATTTTTGATTTTTACGCAATGTTATTTTTACCATTAAATCTTGTAAAATAAACCATCTTTTTTTCTTATCCTCTATGGTTACATTATCGTTCAAAACCTTAGCAGCGGTTGTACCAGTTCGCTCACTGTATTTTGCATTGTAAGAAATATCAAAATCACATTTTTTATACATATCAACCGTATTTTGAAATTCTTCTTCACCTTCATCACAAAACCCAACTATAATATCAGTTGCGATTACAATCTCTGGCTTAGACTTTCTTATTTTCTCTATCAACACAATATACTCTTCCCGAGTGTAATGACGATTCATCTTTTTTAATATATTATTATCACCTGACTGCACTGGAATATGTAAAAAATTTACCTGTTTTGGCAATAACAAAGACTCAATCTGTTCGTCATTAAAATGTTGAGGATCAGGAGCTGTAAAATGAATTCTAAATTCTCCTTCAATCTGATTTATTTCCCAAAGAAGAGCAGAGAAATGATCTTTAAACGGATTGTCAAATGAAAAATTTTCTTTATCGCTTGCCTTATAATCATTTACCACTTGTCCAAGTAATGTTATTTCTTTAGCACCATTACTAACTGCAATTTTAATTTCTTCTAAAATATTTTTTAAAGTTCTATTTCTTTCCCTACCTCTTGCATGAGGAACTACACAATATGTACAGAAATTATCACAACCAGTTTGTATGGAAATAAAAACTTGATATAAATTTTCTCGCTTTGGATTTATCTCTAAATAATCTTTAAAAGATCCTTCAAGAAGCTCGGGATGACAATTAAAACCCAAACCTTCCAACCACTTTGGAAGTTGTAACAAAGAATCTATTCCAAACCACAAGTCAACTCCAGGAATTTTCTTACCAAGTTTTCCATCTTTATCTCTTCCAGGCATACAGCCTGTAACAGCTATAACTAATTCTGGTTTATGTATCCTTAACTTTTGCCAATTTTTAATCATGCCAAACACTCGATCCTCTGCACTTTGTCTTATACTACAAGTATTTACAATAATCAAATCAGATTCCTCTACTTTTTCTGTCTTTTTAAAACCTAAAGAATTGAGAAGTGAAGAAACACGTTCTGAATCATTTTTATTCATCTGACACCCAAAGGTTTTAATATAATATTTTTTATTCATATTAACCACATTCTACCTGTTTTTTTAAGTATTGACAAGAGCTTCTACTTATGCTATATTTAATTATTATCTTTGACAAAAAAACCTTACACCGATAGGAGAAATATCATGAATTTTGAAATAATTTTCCCGTATGCTTTATCTTTTATTTTCTTTTTAACTACAATTTTTCTCAGTAAAGAAATGTGGAAGAAATTTGGTTTTATGAAGAAATTTGTGAAATCAAGCAACCAAATAATTAAACTTAATTACAAAGGCGCTCAAAAAGAAGGAATTGACAAAGATATGCACAATGTTGTCATTTACTGGCATAAGTCATTCTCAGTACTTGTGGGTTTTAACTTGCAAATTCCAATCTTAGGCAATGGTTTTGATTATTATGGTTATGTTGAAGCTAAAAAAATAGATAGACAGTGGATTGCAGTATTTTCCACCTATCTAGGAAATGGTCCAGTTGATTTTCAATTTCTTATAAACCAAGAAATAAAAAAACATGAACCTAATCCAGAAATAAAATTTGGACATAAAGTTCAAGGACATAAACCTACCGCAATCTTTCCTCCTCATTTTTACCAAAAACGGTTGCATTTCTACGGATAACCATTTCAAAAACAACAAACCCGCGACTTAACATCGCGGGTATTTTTTTTAAATTTACTCTTAGATCCTTCGACACCTCAGAATGACAACCTATTTTCTTTTCTCAACCTCTTCTTTAACCTTTTCAATAAATTTATCTTTACTCATAGTAAGTTGTTCCTCTTGACCACGAACACGAATTGTCCAATCACTATCTTCTAATTCTTTATCTCCCACCACAACAATATATGGAGATTTTTGTTTTACAGCTTTGCGAACTTTATTTCCAACTGTTTCGTCACTAATATCAAGTTCCACTCTTATCCCAGAATTTTTTAATTCTGCTTTTATTTTTTTAGCTCCTTCAATATGTTTTTCTGAAACTGCTAAGAGTTGCACTTGCACAGGTGAAAGCCATGTTGGAAAAGCTCCAGCATAATGTTCTACCAAAACTCCTAAAAATCTCTCCACAGATCCAAAAATTACTCGATGGATCATAACCGGACGAACACTTTCTCCTTTTTCATTTGTATAAGTTAAATCAAACCTCTCTGGTAAATTCATGTCGAGCTGTACGGTACCACATTGCCAAGTTCTTCCAAGGGCATCTTTAACATGAAAATCAATCTTTGGTCCATAAAAAGCACCATCACCTTCATTTAGCTCATAACCTTTTCCATATTCTTCTAAAGCACCTTTAAGACCTTCTGTTGCAGATTCCCAAGCCTCGTCAGTACCAATAGACTTCTCTGGTCTTGTTGAAAGTTCTAAATGATAATCAAGCCCAAATGTTGAATACATTTCGTCTGCAAGTTTTAAAACTCCTAAAATTTCATCTTTAATTTGGTCTTCTCTCATAAAGATATGAGCATCATCTTGCCAAAAAGCACGTACACGGAATAATCCATTTAATACACCTGATAATTCATGACGATGGTCGAGCCCAATTTCGCCCCAACGAAGTGGAAGATCACGATATGAATGCATTTCTTCTTTGTAAAGCAACATTCCACCCGGACAGTTCATTGGTTTGATTGCAAAATCTTCCTCGTCAATTTGTGTTGTATACATATTCTCTCTATAGTTTTCCCAATGTCCAGATGTTTCCCAAAGTTTACGAGACATTATAACTGGTGTTCGGACTTCTTCGTAATCAGCAATATTATGCACTTCGCGCCAATATTTTAAAAGCTCATTTAAAATAACTGTCCCTTTTGGTTTAAAAAATGGAAATCCCGGAGCAACATCATGAAACGAATAAAGACCAAGCTCACGCCCAAGTTTTTTATGATCTCTTTTTTCTGCCTCACGCAAAAGCTCTAGATATTTTTGAAGTTCAGCACCATCACCAAAATATACTCCATAAATTCTTTGAAGTTGTGCGTTGTCTGAATTTCCACGCCAATACGCACCAGCTAGTTTTGTTAATTTTAATCCTTTTGCATTTAATTCTTTTGAGCTTCCAACATGAGGACCACGGCAAAGATCAACAAATTCCCCTGTTTTATAAATCGAAACATTTTCAATTTCAGTTCCAATATTTTTCAATTCTTCTTCGTTCATTTTTGTAGTACCTTTGCTTTTTAAATCTTTTAAAAGTTCTACTTTGTAAACTTGACCTAACTTTTTAAAATATTCAATTGCCTCATCAATTTTCATTTCGCTTCTTTCAAATCCTAAACCTTGTGAAACCATTTTTTTAGTTTGTTTTTCAATTTTTTTCAAATCTTCTTCTGTAATATTTTCTTTAAAATCAATATCATAATAAAATCCATTTTCAATTACAGGACCAATTCCAAATTTAGCATCTGGATAAAGCTTTTGCACAGCGCTAGCTACTAAATGAGCCATGCTATGTCTTTCCATACTTACTTGTTCTTCTTTTGACATATATTTATATTTAATTTTATATTAATTATTTTTTATAAAAACAAATGACTAGTCAATGACTAGTCAATGACTAGTCTTTGGTTAAATTATTATTTAAAAACCCCGATACCAAAAATATTGGTATCGGGGTCCTAATTTTTCATTAAGACGGTTCCACCCGAAAATTTAACTTTTACTTGTCTAAGGTTTAGCCTCAAAGAGGTCCTATTAAAGAAAAACAGTTGGTAGCCGTTCCAATCACCTAAATTAATATTATAACTTTATGCAATTTTTGTCAAATATAATAATTATCTAACACTCTTAACTAATACTTTAATTTTGTCAGATACACTTGGAGCTGTTCTCATCCAACCTGGGGAAAACTTTACATCAACTCCAATTACATGATCAAGTGCTAAAACATACCGCTCTATTTCATCTTTTTTCTTACCTGCAAAATTAACAATAGCTAGTCTATCAGCATTTGCATCAAGTGTTACTAAAACTTCTTGATATACAGAAAATTCAGCTAAACCTGTTTCTTCATTTATGGTTACTAATTCCACTCTTGGTTCATTATTAACAGCTAAAAATTTTTCTGCTCCTTTATCTATTTCACTTGCAACTTTACTATTTATAATTTCCTGTAATACTTTAGGATCGTAATTAACTACCACAACTCTATTTAATCCAGTTAAAGTAAACTCACTTACCTCTTCTCCTATTTCTTTATCTGCTTTTATTTTTCCTATATCAATTTTAAGTGCCACTCCTAGACTATTCAAACCCAGCCCTTTTAAAAATGCTTCTTTAACCTGCTCCTTATAAAGCATATTAGCAGAATCTAAATCATCAACACTCAAGGCACCCACTTTCCTAAACCCACCTACCATAGCTTCTACACTTTCTCCATAAACCAAAGTTTGAAGTGATTGACTAAGACCTGGAATTGTAAATTGAGCTGGCATAATATCACCTGTACTTCCAACAACATCTGCATAAACTTCTACTTCTTTCTGACCATTAGCTGGAATGGTATCTCTAACTTTCATTCTAAACAAAACTCCGTCTGAACTTAAAAATCTTGTATTTTTTATTAAAGGTTGATCTTTACTTTGTTTGTTATAGACAACTATTTTTCCTTCCGCTTTATCTTCAATCATTTTAACACCAGTTGGATAATATTTATTTGACCATTCATACAAAGTTGATGTAACTGTTCCTGTCATATCTGCATTTTCTCCAACACCTAAAGTTAAGCTTACCTGTTTACTATCTTCTTTAGCTGTTATTTCTATTGTAGCTTTTTTAACAGTAATAAAAACTACCACTCCTAAAAGAATTATTGTGATAATTAAAAAAGATATAGCAATTGTTTTATAAAATTGCACAGGTGGTTCATTTATTGGCTGAGTATCTATTTTTCTAGCAATCATAATTGTTTTTTATTATTTAATAATGTCTACCATGTTATACCCCCTAAATGCATGAATTATTCTACGACCCTAAAGACTTCTGATAGACTTGTAACTTTATTTAACGCTTTTAAAATACCATCTTGTGCCATCGTTATCATTCCATTTTTAACAGCAATTTCTTCAATAACATATTCAGAAACCTGACCTGACAAAATAATATTTTCAATTTCTTTATTCATTATAAAAATTTCATAAATACCAATTCTTCCTTTATACCCCAGACCACTACATTCTTCACACCCAGCACCTTTGTAAAATTTTAAATTATTTAAATCTATTTTTTCTTTTTCAGATTCTGGCATTTTACTAATCATTTCAGTTACTCTTGCAATTTTTTCTTCATCTAATTTATCTTCAGTGATACACTTTGGACAAATACGACGTACCAAACGTTGTCCCATAATTGCATTTAATGCTGGAGCAAGTAAAAAAGGTTTTACACCCATAGATAAAAACCTTGGAATTGCACCTGACGCTGAATTTGTATGAATAGTTGAAAGCATTAAATGCCCTGTTAAAGCAGCTTGAATAGCGATATCAGCTGTTTCTAAATCGCGAATTTCTCCAACCATACAAATATCTGGATCTTGACGCAAAATACTTCTAAGACCTTTGGCAAAAGTATAATCACGGCCTGGATCAACCTGGCTTTGATTAATCCCTTTCATTTTAATTTCAATCGGATCTTCCATCGTAATAATCTTTACATCTTCTTTATTTAATTTTTTTAAAACAGCATAAAGCGTGGTTGTTTTACCAGAACCTGTTGGACCTGTCGTAATAATCATACCATTTGGCCTGTCCATCTCTTTTTTAAGCAATTCGTATGATGGACCATGTATACCTAAATCATCCATATTAACACCTTGAAAATTACCGTACAAAATACGCATTACCACACTTTCTCCATGAGCAGTCGGCATTGTTGAAACACGAACATCAAGACTGGATTTTTCTAAACGCAAAGTAACACGCCCGTCTTGAGGTTTATCATCTACATTTAATTTCAAAGCAGCAAGTAATTTAATTCTAGAAATGAATTTTTTTAATCTTTCTCGAGGTAATTCTGCTACATCATGCAACACACCGTCAATACGATATCTTACTTTTACGCCCTCTTCTTCCGATTCAATATGCACATCAGAAGCGTTAGTTTTTAAAGCTGAAGCAATCAAAAGTATTAAAAGTTCGGTAACAGATGTTTTGTCAAAATTTGCGCTAATACTTTGAAGTGTATTTACGCCTTCTTGATATTTTGCTAATTCCTCTTCTGTTATGTTTATTTCTTTACTGATTGGTTTTATTTTTGGTAAAGTTTCGTAAAGTTTTAACACCCTACCCAAACTATGATCGGATATTAAATAAGTTCCTACCTGTGCATGGTGACGCTCTCCAATTTGATATGCGATCTCTTCTATTTCTTTAGAAGGTTCAACACAACCTAGACGAATTTCTTCCATTGTATAGTAAAAACAAATTACTTTTTTGTCTCTAGCTTGAACTTCTGGAATAGCACGCAACGCTTCTGACGAAACTGGAAATTGAGACAAATCAATATGTGGCAAACCAAAAGAAACTGCTTTTTTCATGGCACTTTTTTCTTTATCAGAAATAGAAATTTCTTCCATTTTCTTAGAAAATTTTACACCAGCACTATCAAGATCTTTTGTTTTCTTTTCTGTTACTTCTTCTTCGTCTGACTCATTTTTTAATAAATTTTGTATTGAACCAAAACCTGACGGCATATATTATTTTTTTAATAATTTTTCTAATGCATGTACTATTCTACTTTTTAAACCTTCTTTATGCATTCTAACGAACATATAAGTCCATGTAGAAATTGTGAAAGCATTGAACAAACCACTTGCCAAAATTATAAATCCTACAAAAAGAACTGTACTAACAACAACACCTAGTACAAGAAGAACCATTGAATTCAAAGCACCAGCTAAAATTCCAAAGAATAAACTTGGGAAATAGAAAATTGCCAGTACCGCAATTATAGATAAAACTAACAATATACCCATCAAAAGCAATATCACACTAAGTTCTATAGAAACCAATATATGACGAGAAAACAATCTATACGCATCTTTAAAAGCAATTAACATTTTTTTATCATCAATAACTATATAACCAACTGTATAAATAAATAAAACGGAAACTAAAATTGCAAAAAACAATATAAAACCTAGACTTAATGTTAAAGCTATAGTTGGAAATAAACAATCTGAATTCATAACATACCTCCAGATAACTACTAAATCTACAAGCAACATAGCAAGTATTACTTTTTCTATTATGTTAGCGAGTAAAACTTTCCAAAAATACTTTACACCAACATGCCAAAATTTTGAAACATTTTTTAAATTTTTAACATTAGATTCATGAGCTGAGGCAGCTACAAGTGCACCTTGAGAAGTTACACCAACAAAAGTAATAATGACAACTATTATTAAGCACAAAAGTAAAAACCATAATAAAGCAAAATCATTAAAATGATAAGGTGACAAACTAAAAAATCCATTTTTCAAACCTCTCCCTAATGGCTCTCCAGTTAAAATTAATCTTTCTCCAGACATCCAAATTTTTCCAATAAAATCTCCAAGACCAAACTGACCAACAAACATTGCTAAAACCCCAAGTCCCCACAAAATTTTATAATGCCAAACAAAACTCCAAGAGTGTTTAATAGCATCGGTATACTTTGGTTCTTTCATATTTTTTATATTATAAATTTATTTTATATAATGTATAACATAACACACAAAGCATGCATTATCTTACGAAGATATTATACCACAAAAAACATCTTATTTTAAATATTTTTTTATTGGAGTTGCGCTGTTCCAAGCGAGTTCATATAAAGCACGCATCGAGTCCGCTAAAACCTGACTTTCTATAACTGTAGTAAACAATTTATCTTTAAAAGAAACAAACATAATCTTATCATCAAAAATAGCGTTGTCACTATTTTTAAAACCTACATTTAATTCTTTTGGTAAAATTTTAGTTGTAATATTTAAATTTTCTTTTATCATGCGTTTTGCATATTTCAAATCCACAGAATCTTCATCAACAATCTCTCTAGTATTTATGTTATTATTTTTTGCATATTCAAGCCACTCTTCTAAAAGTTCAGGAACTTCTTTATATAATTTATTAATAGAAGAAAAAAATAAAATTTCACTTTTAGCTTTCCAAATAGTATTGTAATAAACTTGCTTAATTCCTTCTATACCCTCGTAAATCCTTACTTGTGGCTTATCTTTATCTACGTTATATATTGTTTTTAAAAAAGGCATCGCGTAATCCAGATTCTTTTTGCTTTGTTCTAGAATATTTTTAAAATTTTCTGGATTCTCGGCAACATATTTATTACCCTGATTTTTTGGCGCTTTTGATACCAAACCCTTTTGTAACAATTCTTCAACAATAAGATAGGTTGTTGGTCTTTTGATTTCTGCCTTTTTAGCGATGTTTCCAACCGAATCAACTCCCAATTCTAAAGTAGCCAAATATACTTTGGCTTGCTTTTCGGTTAACCCTAATTTTTGTAATGATTTTTCTAGAAACATAATATATGTATATTAGCACATTTTTACCCTTTTGTCAATATTTCTGACAACATTACATAAATTTAGCATATTTTAGCTAAAATATAAGTAAAATATGCTAAAATTAAGCCAATATCATTGACAATTACCAAAATTTAAGGTAAAATGCATAGTTCTAATAAGAAAACGAGACAGATCTTTGACAGCCAAAAAGGAGAAATCGATGAATAAAAAAAGAACCCTTAAAGAAGAACTTCAAATAGTGTGGGGAAGTGTAGCAATTTGCATTATTGCAAGCATTTTGTTTACTAAAAATTTTACACCAAATATAAATGATGGATTTAAACTATTTTTAGTTTTGTGGGCTCTGTGGTTCGGACTAATGATGAGTGGAATTGTTACAGTACAAACAAAAATGGATAAAAAATCAAAACTAAAATTATTTATTAAAACAACTCTTACAATCTTAATTTTTGGTGGATTAGCTGGTTTAACATTACTAATACCATACTTAGCAAATAATTCTCTACCATTGTGGTAGACAAACAAAAGGAGAAACAAATGAGTAGGTACCCACGAGACGAAAGAACTGAAGAACAAAAAGAAGAACACAATAGACAAGAAGGGAGAAAGATAGTATTTTTATTGCTAATTACATTAGCAATAATTATCTTTGTTATCACACAATGCAACGAAGCCGAGGCAGCAGAACCAGAAGAACAACCCTGGGGTAATCTCTACCTCAATATATTCGAAACTGGCACAATCATACTCCCTGAAAATGGTAGTGACCCGATTCCACTTTCTACTTCCACATCAATTGAGATCAACCCGATCTTCAATATCAGTAAAAGCTTAATGTGGTCAGCTGTATTTGGAATTGGAACCCCAAACACCGTATGCAACCCATTTGTATACGCAAACACAGGCCCTGTAGTTCCACTAGCAAAATATTTGTTGTTTAACCCGTTTGTGATGTACGAATATATACCGGCCTATGTCGCGAATGGTAACATCGATATGCACCTGTTTGGAATCGGCACAGTTTTCGCTATACCAATCAACTACAGCCTGTCCTTTCTTATCCCGGCCAGTTGGACAATAGACTTAGATAAAAATCAGTCATTTACTACTGGTTTTGCCATTAGCCTCACATTACCTGGAACATAGGCAAAACTTATCAAACCAAAAACCCGCCTCATTAAATTGAGACGGGTTATTTTTTTATTTAATTACTTTTTATCCCAATATCTCCTTAATCTCTTCTTGTTCTAAAGTTTCTTTTTTAAGAAGTACTTCTACTAATTTTTCTAGTTTTGGTTTATTTTCTGTAATAATTTTTTCTGCTTTCTTTTCTGCTTCACCAATTAAATCTCTAATTTCTTTATCAATTTCATCAGCAGTAGTATCAGAATAATCTCTTTGCTCATGAACTTCACTACCCAAAAATACTGTATCTTCACTCTTACCAAAAGTACGTGGTCCAAGCTTCTCACTCATACCATAGCGAGTCACCATACTTCTTGCAAGATTTGTAACTTGTTTTAAATCACTGGATGGGCCTGTTGTTAATTGGTCTTCACCATACTTCATTTTTTCAATTACATAACCACCCAAAGTCATTGCCATATCATCTTTAAATTGAGATAAAGTTTTATATCTTTTATCTTTCTCTGGCATATTAAGAGTATAACCTCCAGCCATTCCACGAGAAATAATAGACACCTTACGGATTGGATCACAATCTTTTAAATAGTGACCTACAACTGCATGCCCTGCTTCATGATAAGCAGTCATTTCTTTTTCATGATCACTTATGACACGTGTTTTTCTCTCTGGTCCAAGCATTACCTTTTCTATACTTTCTAAAATGTCAGTTTGTACAATTTTCTTTGCACCTTTTCTAACTGCTAAAATTGCTGATTCGTTTAAAAGATTCGCAAGATCAGCACCAGAAAATCCTGGAGTACGCTGACCCACAGCTTTCAAAGAAACTTCACTGTCAAATGGTTTCCCTTTTGCATGAATTGCTAATATGTCTTCTCTATCTTTTATATCTGGCATATCTATGACAATTCTTCTATCAAATCTACCTGGTCGTAACAAAGCCGGGTCAAGTACATCAGGTCTATTAGTTGCTGCAATAACAATCACACCAATATTTGGATCAAAACCATCCATTTCAACTAGGATTTGATTTAAGGTTTGTTCACGTTCATCATGCCCACCACCAACACCAGTTCCACGACGTCTTCCAACAGCATCGATTTCATCTATAAATATAATTGCTGGAGCTGCTTTTTGTGCTTTTGTAAATAAGTCTCGCACACGACTTGCACCCACACCTACAAACATTTCTACAAATTCAGATCCTGACATATGGAAAAATGGAACACCCGCTTCGCCTGATACAGATTTCGCAAGTAAAGTTTTACCAGTACCCGGAGCACCAGTTAATAACACCCCTTTAGGAATCTTTGCGCCCATTGCCACAAACTTTTTAGGGTGTTTCAAAAAGTCTACGATTTCTTCTAATTCTACCTTTGCTTCAGTTGCACCTGCAACATCTTTAAAAGTCTTTTTATTTTTCTCATCTGTTTTACCCTCATCTGTTTTAGTTTTTCCAAAACTCATGGCTTTGTTATTCATTCCTTGAACACCACGAGTCATAAAGTACAAAAATCCGATAATAATAATTAAAGGAATAAGCCCTGGCAAGATTGCCCCAGCCCAAAACTTTGCAGAATTATCTTCTGTTACTTCAATATCTAAATCAACTATTGATTCAGTCGATACTCCATAATTTTTAAGGATATCACCAAAAGATTCACCAGATTCTTTTTTTACTTCCTGAATCTTTCCCTCTCCACCTTTAAGTTCTATCTTTAAAATTTCACCTTCAACCGTTACTTTTTTAACTTGGTCTTGATTAATTTCTGATACAAGTCTACCAATACCTATTTTTTCTACTTCTTCACTACCCCCAAAATTAAAGGCACTTAAAAGACCGGCAATGACTAACAAAGAAATGAAAATTATTCCAAAATTCTTAATAAAATCTTTTGCCCCATTAGAGTTTTTATTCATATTGTTTTAAAGTTTATTTTATATATTTAAATTAAATAATTATTTACCACCAACAAAGTCTTTTAAAACTCTAACGGGGTTCATATATAATTTATATTTATATTTATTATTATAATTACTTATTGTTAACTTATACTACATTATTATTAAAGTAAAATCAAGTACTTTTACAATTTAAAATCTACCGCCAACTGACAGTAGATTTTAATTTTATTCTTTTAAAATAAGATGATTATTTTTTCTCTTCAACTTTTTCTCCTTTTACTTCCTCAGCTTTTTCTTCAACTGGAGATGTAGATTCTTCAACTTCTGCTTTTTCTTCTTTTTTTACTTCTTCAACTGGAGTTTCTGCTTTTTCTTCTTTTTTAGAATCATCTTTTTTCTCTTTCTTAACTTTACCTTTAACACCCGCAATACGAAGACCTAACCTATGTTCTGCTGGTTCAAGTGAAACAATTTCAAATTCTCTTGTTTCACCTATTTTAAATTCAGATTTAATATCTTCAATAGGTTTATCAGAAATTTCTGAAATATGAGCAAGACCATGAATATCATCATCAAGTGCAACCATCAAACCAAAAGGTTCTACTTTAATGATTTTTCCTTCAACTTTGCTTCCAACTTTATAGTTATCTTTTACTTTCTTCCAAGGATCGTCTATTAAACGTTTAATTGAAAGATATATTTTTGATTTATCAAGTTGAATAATTTGAGCTTTTACAAGGTCGCCCACTTTAACTAGATCTCTTGGGTGATCAATTCTTTGCCAAGCAATTTCTGATATATGTACTAAACCTTCTAAACCTTGACCAAATTTAATAAATGCACCAAATGAAGTTAATGCGGCAATTTCACCTTCAACAGTATCGCCAACTTTGTAGCTTTCAAGTACTGCTTTTTGAGAATCTTCCCAAACAGCACGTTCTGAAACTATTAATTTTTCTTCGTTTTCATCAACATCTATAATCTTTACTTCTAGATCTACTCCAATAAGTTCGTTTAATTTATCAAGTATTCTATTTTTATCACCACCAGATACACGAGGATAATGATCCGGATTAAGTTGTGAAACTGGCATAAAAGCTGGAAGAGCGTCTACTTTAATTAATAAACCACCTTTATTAGCTGACAGAGCTTTTGCTTTTACAGTTATTCCATCTTTCATCCATTTTTTCATGTTATCCCATGCACGTTTGAAACCTGCAATTCTAAATGATAATTCCATTTCACCATTTTCATTTTCAAAGTCAACTACAGTTGCTTCTACCATATCCCCAACCTTTAAGTTAGAATATTCACTTGATTCTGAGAAAAGCTCAGGACCACGAACAACACCAGTTGTCATTCCTTCAATGTCAACATGAATTTGACCTTTATCTAAGCTAATTACATTACCAGAAACAACATCACCAACTTTTGGCATGTTTTTAAAATATTCTTGTAGAAGATTCTTGAAGTTTCCTTCTTTTTCTTCTGTGCTTTTTGTATTTGTCATAATTTTATAATTTTGTTCTTACAAACAAAAAAAATCTGCTTATCTCCTTCTAGTCTAGCTAAAACAGAGTGCTTATTTCTAAAGTGAATAAGCTTTAAATAATTTATTGTGGTTAAAGTATAATGTATTTTAATAAATTTGTCAAGTAAAAAATCAAAAAACCGCTTTTTAGCGGAAGTATTTGAATAAAAAAGGAAATGGGGTGGAGGAGGGAAGCATTGCTTCCCTCCTCCCTTGAGCTGAAGGCGGGTTTAGGCTTTTTCGCGGTTTATTGTAGCTTCTTGACGACGCTTCATCTTGACTTTGGTCATTGCGATTCTCCTTTTCCCCACAAAATGTGGGGATTATAGGTTATTGGGGCATTTGCCCTGTGAATATCAATAAAGAAATTCACATTAATAGTAAAACATAAAAAAATAATTTTGTCAAAATAACTTATCCACAATAATTAACACAACACGCAGATACACAGAATCCAAGAACATTAAACGAATGATTATTAAAAAAGTCCTTCCATTATTCTTTTTACTAGACTCTATTTTAATAAACATAACAACAACTACCACACCCACCTTTAACTCCCTCACAAATAAACCAATATCAAAGCTCTTGCCACCTTCCTTAAAAAATGATACAATATCCCTGTCGCAAAGCGACTATTTTAATTAAAAACTCTTAAATTCCTTATATCCTAAGATAAATTCGGAATAGCAAAAGTAAAGAATGATTATAATTAACAACAAAAAACTATGCATATTTCCTGGCTCGGACAAACCTGTATTAAACTTCAAACTAAAAATCTTGATGAAGATGTAACAATAATCATCAACCCCTACAAACCAGAAAAAGGCAACTTTCCACGAAGTCTTGCCCCACAAATAGGTTTATTTACCAAAACACAAAAAAAATCAATCACACTCTCTCAAAACCCATTTATTGTTGATACTTTGGGTGAATTTGAAGTTAAAAAAATAATGATCTATGCACTTCCAGGACCAAATGAAGTAATTTTTAAACTTGGAACAGAAGATATGAACATTGTTTATTTAGGTGGAATATCTAGCAATATAGACAATAAAGTTTTAGAAAAAATTGGTACTCCAGATATTTTATTTATTCCTGTTGGAGGAACACCCTACCTTGAAGCAAAAGCAGCGGCTGATATAATAACTTCAATGGAACCAAAAATAATAATTCCTATTGCTTATAAATGTGATACTGATCCAGATGTAAAACAACTTGATTTGTTTTTAAAAGAAATTGGTTTAAAACCAGAAGCAACTGATAAAAAAGTAATAATTAAAGAAAAAGATTTACCCGCAGAAGAGACAAAATTAATAATTTTAGAGAAAAATATATAAAACTATTAGTTTAAAACACCTAAGTTCACAATTTATAAACTATGAACTTAAATAAAAACTAAATATATGCCTAAAGAGGGAATAAAAAAAACAACTAAAAAAACTACACCGAAAAAGCTAAAAGAGAAAACAAAAACTAAAAAAGTTAAAAAATCTAAAAAGACCACTTTAAAAAAAACAGAAGAAGCTCCAATGGCACAAGGTGAAAAAAAAATTGAAAAAGAAAAACATTCTTTTGAATATTTAAAAAATGATTCAAACAGCACCGCAAGAAAATGGTTATGGACAGGTATTGCGATTATCACTGTATTTATGATTATAATATGGATCATGTCTTTCAAATTACAAATAGAAAATTATGACAAATTACAAAACGAAGACTCAGACTTAATACAAAAAACTCAAGAACATTGGAATGATGCTTTTGAAAAAACAAAAACAAAAGAAAACATAAAACAAAATGTTAAAAAACAAATTGAAGATATTTTAAAAGAAATTAAAAATGTAGAAGTGGTAAGCACTACTACAACAAGTACCCCATTAGATACGGCTTCGACTACCTCAACTATTCCAGTTGAAGAACTATTGGAGCAAGCAACTACTACAATAAATGAATAATTAATATATATAGATTCCTGCCTTCATAGGAATAACAATACGAAAATTATGCCCAAAGAATCATCAACACCAATAACCCAAATAGGAGAATTAATCGATGCGCCCATTGTAGACGAAATGAAAAAATCATATCTTGAATATGCAATGAGTGTGATTGTTTCTCGTGCTCTTCCAGATGTACGTGATGGCTTAAAACCAGTACACAGAAGAATTCTTTATGCAATGTGGAACATTGGTCTTCGCCACAATGCAAAATTTAAAAAATCAGCCCATGTAGTTGGTGAAGTAATGGCCAAATACCATCCTCATGGTGATTCTTCAATTTATGAAGCAATGGTTCGTATGGCACAAGACTTTTCAATGCGTCAAATGCTTGTACACGGCCAAGGTAACTTCGGTTCAATGGATGGAGACTCTGCTGCTGCTATGCGTTATACGGAAGCAAAACTTCAGGCTGTTGCTGAAGAAATGTTAACCGATATTGATAAAAATACTGTTGACTTCCGTCCTAACTACGACGAATCTACAAAAGAACCAACCGTACTACCAACAAAACTTCCAGCCCTTCTTCTAAATGGTTCAATGGGTATTGCGGTTGGTATGGCTACTTCTATTCCTCCTCATAACTTAGGTGAACTTTGTGATGGTTTGATTGCCCTCATGAATAACCCAGAAATATCTATCGAAGACCTGTGTAAAATAATTAAAGGACCAGATTTTCCAACTGGTGGAATAATTTTTGACAAAAAAGATATAGCAACAGCCTATGCAACAGGACGTGGAGGAATTGTCATGCGTGCTAAAACAAATATTGAAGAATTTAAAGAAGGTAAATTTAAAATTGTTGTAACAGAAATTCCATATCAAGTTAATAAATCAACTTTGATAGAAAAAATTGCTGGACTAGTGCAAGAAAAAAAGATAGAAGGAATACGTGACCTTCGTGACGAATCAAACAAAGATGGTGTTCGTGTCGTTGTAGAACTTAAAAAAGATGCTTACCCTAAAAAAGTTTTAAATCAGTTATACAAAATGACTGATCTACAAACTAGTTTTCATGTTAATTCTCTTGCTTTAATAGACGGCATTCAACCTAAAGTTTTAAATCTTAAAAACATTTTAGAAGAATTTGTAAAACACAGACAAGTTGTCGTAAAACGTCGTACGCAATTTGAATTAAACAAAGCAGAAGAAAGAGCTCATATCTTAGAAGGTCTTAAAATGGCACTTGATAAAATTGATCTTGTTATAAAAACAATCAAGGCTTCAAAAGACAAAGACGAAGCAAGAGTAAATTTAATGAAAAAATTCAAATTTAGCGAACGCCAAGCAATTGCAATTCTGGAAATGAAATTACAACAACTTGCGAATTTAGAAAGTAAAAAAATTGAAGACGAGTTAAAAGAAAAACAAAAATTAATTAAAGAATTAAAAACATTACTTGCGTCAAAAACAATGATGCTTAAACTGATTGAAACAGAAACTTTAGAACTTAAAGAAAAATATGCAGACCCACGTCGTACTCAAATTGTTGCACACGGAGTTAAAGGATTTTCTATGGAAGATTTAATTGCCAATGAAGAAGCGCTTGTTATGGTTACAACCGACGGATACATTAAACGTTTACCACCTGAAACATTCAAAAAACAATCTCGTGGAGGCAAAGGTGTAATTGGATTAAATAGTAAAGAAGAAGAAGGTATTTCAGAAATTAAACTTGTTCAAACTCACGACAATGTAATGTTCTTTACTAATCGCGGAAGAGTATTCCAAACAAGAGCATTTGATTTACCTCAATCAAGTCGAACCGCAAAAGGACAAGCTTTAGTAAACTTTTTACAATTGGCCCCTAACGAAAAAGTAACTGCATTCCTAGCTCTTAACGCTGATACAAAAGATATTAAATATCTAGCAATGGTTACAACGAAAGGCTTAATCAAAAAAACAAAACTAGAAGACTATGCAAATGTTCGTAAATCAGGATTGATAGCTATCAAACTTAAACCAGAAGATAATTTAGAATGGGTAAAACCTACAACTGGTAAAAACGAAATAATGATCGCAACCAGAAACGGTCAAGCAATAAGGTTCAAAGAAACAGACGCCCGACCAATGGGAAGAAGTGCTTCTGGGGTACATGCAATTCGTCTTAAGAAAAATGATGAAGTTGTTGGTATGGATATCATAGATGGAAAAAATAAAAATCTAGAATTTTTAACAATTTCAAAAAATGGACTTGGTAAACGAACCAAACTAAGCCAATACAAAGTACAAGGACGCGGTGGGTCAGGCATTAAAACAATGCAACATACTGCAAAAACTGGAGATTTAGTTTTTGCAAAAGCAATGGACAAAGAAGAAATGATGGATAAAGATGTTTTAATGATGTCTAACAAGAGCCAAGTGATTCGTTTACCTTACAAATCTGTTTCAACATCAGGACGTGCCACTCAAGGTGTTAAGTTGATGAGATTTAAAGCAGCTAGCGATGAAGTTGGAAGTGTTACTATCATGTAAAATAAAACAAACTAAAAAACTACCTGAAATTCTTAGGTAGTTTTTAAATAGATAAATTTAAATTTCTTTTATACTCATTCGAGGTTTTTTAACTAAAAGAATGTACGATACAGCCATTACAACTAACGTTGAAACCGAAGCTGCTATAAAAGTAATTTTAAATATATCAAGCATCAAAAGAAGCGCTCCATAAAAAAATATTCTTGGAAACATGGAAAGTGTATTCCGATATGTCGAAGCGGCCAAAGGATCACGCAATTCACCTTTTTCAAAAATGTTACTATCAATCGGAAGTGAAATTAAAATAGAGAATAAACCAATCAAAGCAACACTAGCAAAATAAAACACCTCACTTTGTAAATATATTCTCAAAATCCAAGTAATTGCAACCAGAAATGACCCAAGTACAACCATTTTTCCTCTGTTTGTTTTTTTAATCTTTCCAGCAAAATACGAAAAAAGTATAACGGTCAAAGAAACCATTACTGGAATTATTGCGACAGACTTTATATCTACAAAAATAGTATAAATAAAAATTGGCCAAATCACATCTTCGGCTGCTATATGAACAGTATATACACCCCTAATTATATACTCCTTCAAATAATCAAATTTATTAAAATATCTTCTCATCGACATTGTTTTTCCTTCTACAGGCTTATCTTCTATACCTTTCATTTTAAACAAGGGAACAATAGACAAAATCAAAATACCTACACTCACAATAATTAAAATATTTTTTGAAAATAAAATTAAAATCAGAGCACCAAACATTGGAGCTAAAATACCAGCGACTCTTTTTACAATATAAAGATTACTTGTATCACTTAATGCATTATCATTATTTTTACTACTCTTCATAAATAAATACAAATGAGACACCCAAAAAAAAGAATCGTAAAAACCAGCAAAAAATGCCATGATAATCAAAAGCAACCAATTACCTACCGAAAGACTATATAAAATACCAAAGAAAATAATTAAAGCTAAATTTCCTAAAATCAAAACTCTTCGTGCTCCTATTTTTTGTATTAAAAATTTTACAACAAAATTAAGAGGAACATCAAATATATTAAAAATTAAATAATATGTTATTACCTCACTCAAACTATAACCAATATTAAGAAGTAAAATTGGTACAAAAATAGCAATCATTGAGCGACCAAAAACATGAAGCCAAATTGATAATTCAAATAACCATAAATCAGAATGAATAAGTTTATCTAAACTGTGAGTATAATAATGATGAAATAATTGCATAAATTATTTTATTTATTTTCTTTCTTAATTATGATAGTTTAAAACAATTTATTCCAAAATACAACCCCACTAAAAAAGCCAAAAAATAAAAATATTACAAACAATATAAGTCGCCTCCACAAACTAGGCTGGCAACCCTTGGGTAGCTCTTTATAATTTGTAAAAGAAGTTAAACCTATATGCACAAACATCGCAAAAGCATTAATGACTGCCCCAAGTATTATTAAAGTTTTTGGTTCAGTAAGATTTAATAAAAATAGGACGATCCCAAAAGCAATTTGAGCCCAAACAAATGTGTAATAAATTTTTGATAAATTTATATCTGCATCTGAATTTTTTTCTAATTTTTTAATAGCTACATTTTCTGCCATAATGCGACTGGTTGAATCCATCACTCCAAGCTGAGTTTGAAAAAGCATTACCGACACAACAACTAAAAATAAAATTCCAAAAAATGGAAAAAGCGTATTACCAATCACAAAGCCTTCTTTAATAACAAAATTTATTCCTTCTGCGTTTCCAGACACCCCATATGTTGTAATAAACGAAAGCAGCATTAAAAAACACATTGAAAGAAGACCAATAAACCAAAAAACAACAAAATGTTCAAGACTAATCAACTTCCACCACTTTTTAAAACGTTTTAGATTTTCTGGATTCTCTTCAAAATTTTCTCCCTCTAATTTTACTTTTTGTTTTATCTTTAAATTTGCAAAAAGACCTGCAATCTTTTGTGAATATTTTCCCATTCCATATCCCTTTTCTTTAATATAAATTGATTGAGTGAGATTTAAATTTCCTCCGGCTCCTGAATAAGCAAATGCTGCAAGAAAAGTTGCAAGCACTATTCCTTCGGGTAAAAACCAAAAACCATCCCCACGCCCCGCTAGACCTTGTGCGAGCATTCCCCAGTCTGCTTTTGAAGCAAGTATTACTGTCAAAATAAATACAAAAGGAACTCCAACTAAAATTATTGTTTTGGTTAACCTTTCCATCATTCCATAAACTGTTTTACCAGAGGACAAAATAATTCCAACAATAATCAAAAATAAAATTGCAAGCCATTTAAATTCTTCAAATCCTAAAACACTAGCAAAAACATGAGCAGAGGCAGCAATTATTCCTGGTAAACCAAAGCCAATAAAAGTTGAAAGAATAAACCAATATGGAGCCTTTTTAAAAATCTTCGCAATTCCAACAAAAATACTCTCACCTTTAACAAGAGCATAACGTTCAATTTCCATATTAATAAAATATTGAAATGTAATTCCAAGCAATGCTCCCCAAGCAATCCCCATTCCATAGTTTGATGCCATATATGGCCATAAAATAACCTCTCCAGAACCAAGACCAAGAGCAAGGATAATAAAACTAGGACCAATTAATTTTTTAAAAGTTGGAGCATTTGGAAATGGTTTTAAATTTTTATTTTGTTCCATATTAATTATAAACTTATTTTAATCATTGCTCGTATTGCCCCTCCAATCAAATTAAGGGCAGACTCTAAGAAAAAAGTTTACCTAGCAAAAAATCAAAAATCACTTATAGCACAAAAAAAGATTCTTCAATTCCCTACCTATTAACAAAGCTCGGAAACACAATTAACATTATTTTTTCTTAAGTGGCCAATCAGAAATTACAATCTTTGACCCAACTTTTTTAATTACTAATTTTTGCGCTTCACGCCAATCCAACTCACGAATCAAACGAGCTGGTAAATTAATATTATATGTGTAACGCCTCCTTTGAAGCTTGTGTACATTTTGTTTTATTCTAGACATATTATCTAAATTAATAAAATTAAGCTTTTAATTATTATAACATACTAAAAATAAAATAGCACCTCCTATAGAGCGTTCTATGGGAGGTGCTATTTTATTTTTAGAATCTTTATTATAATATATTTTATTTAAAAAAATACCCCCCCCGCATGAACGAATCAATGCGAGGAGGACAATTTACGACAAAAAAAAATCCAAGAATCCAAGAAACCAAAAACCAATTCCAAGAAACCAAAACGACAAACACCTATTCACAAGAAACGAAATAACCGTTACCAATCCAGACACGATCCAACAAACGAAAGTCCAACCTCCACTGCTCACCATCCCAATAAAGGCACGGGATGTACTGATCTTTATTACTGAAATAAAAAACCGTACCCGGCAAAACAATGTACGTACCTTGCTCTTGAAGTTCGACAGGGATGGTCTTCAAACCCTTCCCATCTGGTCCAAGTAAAGCGGGAACATCAGAAAGGCCCTTGCTAGCAACTTCTTTTACCGCTCGTCTACACATCGTATCGCTGTCAATCCCATTGTCTTCGTCTCGCAGTATCCTGGAGAAAAAAAGCTTCGCACCCCCTTCGGGAATGGTGGGTTCCACATCAATGAACCAGGGGTCCCAAACATTTTTTATTAAATAATAAGGAATAAGTTCTGGAACATATTTCTGGCTAGCATTCGACATAATCTCAATCCTCCTTCTCCTTTATAGTGTAATTTCAATTACATCTATAAATATAATGATACAAAAACGAAATTTTGTCAACCTCTTACTCTATAGGATACATCCCAAACTAAATGCACCACTCATATGGTAAAAATCATTTTATTTAAAATAACCTTCTTAATTTCCTTAAAATTGTATAAAAATAATATTTTTGTTTGTTTATTATAATATCAAACGTTCTAGCTTCTTCCCTGTAACTACCTCCAAATCCAAGCTTAAATCTAGTTACCCCAGAGTATTGATGTTTTTTATCGTAAACACCATTTTTCATTGGAGCTATTCCAAAAAAATCATAATATTTATAACCCAAACTTTTAGCAAACCTAATCCCTTCCCACTGAAGTAAATTTGGAGCCATCACTTTCCTATACTCATAATCTGATGCACCATATAAATATGTAAAAGTATCCCCAAATTTTAAAAATACTGCAGTTGCAATAATATTCCCTTCAAAATACGCATTCGACTGAATACTCATCTCAGAATCAAGAATTTTTTTATAATGTTCTTTAGGGTGTAAGCGAAAACCATCTCTATCTCCTGTTAATTCCATTAAACGCATGAGTTCACCAAAATTCTTTTCTTGCTCACACTCTATAGCTTTGTTTTGTCCTTCCAAAACTTTATGTAAACAAGGAGGGGCGACAGGTTTAATTTTAACTCCCTTTTTCTCAGCTAAACGAATATTGTAACGTGTTTTTGAGTGCATTTCTTTTAAAAGCTCTTCTTCCCACTTTTTTATATTTAAAATTAAAGTAGAACTAGGATTAACGTCTATAGTTTCTTGCAAACTATAGCCAATCTTGTCTAAACTTAATTTTTGAGACGATTCAATACGCAAAAATATTACTCCCTGCTTTTTAAAATAACTAAACAATTCCTCTAAAATTTTATGTCTGTTTTCTGTTGTCTTAGACTTAATTATAGGTCCTTTTGGACAAAAAGCATATTTCATACCCAAAGGTAATTTATTATAAACCACTTGAGCTTGAAGTAAAACATCATTTCCATCTAAAACCGCTAATCTTTCCACTTTTTTACCCTCAGCAATCAAAATATCTCCCCAAGACCAACTTTGAGGAAAAGGAGAATTTTGACTTTTTTTAATAAGCCAATTATCCCAATTTTCTTGATTAACTTGTTTTTTTACTTCCATATCTTATATTTTACCCTACTTAAGCGATAAAATCAATTCAATTATTGACAAAAAGACCCATATAATGTATAATTTCTCTGTTAAACATCAAAAACTAACCTTAATAAATTTAATTTTAAACTAAAATATGTCTGTACCATCACAAAGAAGAACTAAAGGATACAAAAAAAATAGAGCATCTCATTTTGCACTATCGACTCCAAGCACAAAAAAATGTGAAAAATGTGGAGAACCAGTACTACATCACCGCGCTTGTACAAACTGTGGCACATACAAAGGCCGTCAAATTTTAGATGTTGAAAAAAAACTTAAAAAAGCTACAAAAAAATAATTGTTTCTTTTAAATTCACAACTTTAAAATTTAAAACTTTAATTTTATGTCAAGTCGTCATTTAGCCCGATCAATTGCTATGCAATCTCTATTTGAGTGGGATTTTAGAGGTCAACCAACAGCGGGACTCCCTGCAATTATCAAACACAATCTAAATGAATTTGGACCAGGACTTGATGAAAAAGAATTTTGCCAAACTACAATCGATGGAGTAATAAAAAATATAAAAAAAATTGATGAGCTTATTGCTAAATATGCTCCTGAATGGCCAATTGCACAAATAACTATCGTTGACAGAAATATTTTACGTATTGGAACTTTTGAATTAAAATATAATGATGAAATTCCAGAAAAAGTTGCTATAAATGAAGCAATTGAACTTGCAAAAAGTTTTGGAGGACCATCTAGTGGTAAATTTGTTAATGGAGTTTTAGGTGCAATGTATAAAGATATGGAAAAAACTAAATAATTTTTAATATAAACTAACAAAACATCGGATTTAGAATAGTTCAAATTAGTCTACATGCGAAGCTTTGTAAAAATATATGATTGATATCAAAAAAATAGATGTGATCAAAGAAAAAAAATTTAAAAACCTAGAAACTAAGATTGGTATAAAATTCAACAAACCAGAATACCTAGTTCAGGCTTTTATACATAGATCATTCTTAAATGAACATCGAGATTTTCCTCTTGGACATAATGAACGTCTAGAATTTTTAGGTGATGCTGTACTTGAACTTATTGTTACAGAATATCTATTTAATGAATACTTAAATCCTGAAGGAGAATTAACTAACTGGAGAGCAGCTCTTGTTAATGCAAAGATGCTCGCATCTGTTGCACACGATATTGATTTTGAAGATTATCTTTTTTTAAGTCACGGAGAAGCAAAAGATGCTGGAACTAAAGCTAGAGAATATATTTTAGCTGACGCAATGGAATCTCTTATCGGAGCTATTTACATGGATCAAGGTTACGACATGGCAAAACAATTTATAACCCGTTGGATTATCACAAAACTTCCATACGTTTTAGAAAATGGTTTATATATGGATGCTAAAAGTCGTTTTCAAGAATCTTCTCAAGAAATTGAGGGTATTACCCCTACTTACAGAGTATTAGAAGAAAGTGGACCAGACCATGATAAACAATTTAAAATTGGAATTTATTTAAATAAAGAATTAATTGCAGAGGGTGTTGGCACAAGCAAACAAGAAGGTCAAACAGATGCTGCTGAAAAAGCTCTTAAAATAAAAAAATGGAAAGGCCCAAAAATTAATATCACTACAAGAAAAGAAGGAGATCCAGTTTAATAACCTACAACTAAATTACGCGCCGCTAGCTCCCACCTCTTCGGCGGACAGGCAGTTCCCAACTTTCGCTAGCGATATTTAAAACGTATTTACAAAATTAAAGTTTTTAAAATCAAAAATTTTATCATACCATCACATGCGCCGCTAGCTCAGTTGGTAGAGCAGGTCCCTCTTAAGGACAAGGTCCAGGGTTCAAACCCCTGGCGGCGTACAAAAGAAGAAACACTCGTCAGAGTGTTTTTTGTTTGTACTAAATTTATTTTGTGCACCCGACAGGGCTCGAACCTGTAACCTCCTGTTCCGAAGACAGACGCTCTATCCAATTGAGCTACGGATGCTTTTTTATTTTGTTCTTTAGCTTAAACACTTTATCACACTTTACAAAAAAAAACAAGATATAGATTACACAATAAAACATAATTCATACTTTAATAGTATTATTAAAATAAAAATTTTCTTACATTATTAAAAATATTTTATAATTTTTCTAATGATGTGGATAAGTTTTATAAAAAACATATCTTTTTTTTATAAAAAGATTTATAATATATGCAGGTCGATAAAGAATTTTTTTATGCTTGTAAAAAATTCTTCTTAATAAAAAATTTTTTAAGAATGCTCCCTAGGGATTTTTAAAAAATTATCTCATAAAGTCAGGAGGTGACAATTATGCCAGCAAAAAAGAAAAAAGTTATAAAGAAAAAAGCTGCTCCTAAAAAGAAAGTTCTTAAAAAAAAGCCAGCTAAAAAAACAATCGCTAAAAAGAAAGTAGCAAAGAAAAAGGTTGCTAAAAAGAAACCTGCTAAAAAGAAAGTAGCAAAGAAAAAGGTTGCTAAAAAGAAACCTGCTAAAAAGAAAGTAGCAAAGAAAAAGGTTGCTAAAAAGAAAAGATAATACCCAAGAAGTGTTTACTGATTTTAAATCAGTTATACATCTTCCCAACTAAAAACCCACTTCTAAAGCGGGTTTTTGGTTTATAAAATTAATTTTTTATTACTTTGTAGTCCTAACACTTCCAAAAATGCCATCATAACCTGATATCAAATTTACTTTTCCTTCTCGAACATTCTTAATAGCATTAGCTAATTCTTTAAAACTCACATTCTCTATTTCTTTAATGGAACATTCAATCAAAATATAAAATTCATTACCTAATTTTTGAATCAAATCATTATATTGTTTTTTTACTTTTTTTGTATTCACACCACAAGAAAAAACATCAGCTATAATTTCCGGTAATGGCACTAGACTTTTATACGGTATCTTATTTTTTAAATCATCTATTTGTTTTTTATCTCTATCCGCTAATTCACCTACTCGAGTTAAAACTCCGATTGTCATTTTCTTTTTACATTTTGGACAAATTCCTTTTAACCTTTTTGTTTGTTGCGGACTACAACTAAATTTACATTTAAAACAACCGTCAGCATGGTATTTACCTTCTTCTGCGAAAAACTCAATTGTATATTTAAACTTTTTCTTATCTCCCTCATTAATAATTCTAAAAATTTCTAAATATGTTATATCTTTCTCATTTCCAAATTCAAAAACATTTGCTTCACGACCAAGTTTAGCAGTACTATGAGCATCTGAATTAGAAATTAAAGTAATATTGTCGAGTTTACTTAATTTCCAATTCATTTCTGGATCACTCGAAAGACCAGTCTCTATAGCACGCACAAACGGAGTAAGCTCTTCAAAAGCATCTTCTAAACTATCATAACCGCCTTTGGCTCCAAGAATACCAAACCACGGAGTCCATATATGAGCTGGAATCATATACATTTTCTCATCAATCTCAAGCATAATTTCAAGCAACTCTTTTGAAGTTAACCCTAAAATTGGACGACCATCTGATTTCAAATTAAAACCCATTTTTTCTAACTTCTCATTAAATTTTTCAACCACTTCAATACTTGGGGCAAAAATACATACATGAACACGGCGAGTTTTATCTTTATGCTTTTTAACAAGTGACAATTCAGTTCCTAAAATAAATTTAACAGACCCCCCGCCCCTTCCTTGAAAAGAGGGGCCTACCAACGATTTTTCTTTTAATTTATAAACTCCTTCACTCACTTCTTTTAAATTTTCTTTAATATGTTTAAACCATAATGGATGGGTAAAATCTCCAGTTGAAATAATGTCAATTCCACGCAATTCACAAACCTTAGCAATATTTGGTAATTCTAAATCACGCGAACAAGCACGTGAATATTTTGAGTGAATATGAAGATCAAGAATTTGTTGCATAAATTAAAAATCTATTCTAAAATTTAATCCATGTTCTTTAAAACCAAATTTCTTATACAACTCATGAACTTTTGGTTTTGAATAACGACTTTGTGCAACTAATTTATAACATTTTTTTTCTTGTGCTATCGTAATTATTTCTCCCACCAACTGTTTACCATAACCACACCCCCTATATTTTTCTTCAACAAAAACATCTTCCATTAAACCATAAGGCTCAATATGCAAATCATTAAAAATTAAAAATAAAGACGCACGTCCAATGATAGCACTACTTTCATCTTTTATTTCTATTTTAATCATCTCACTAGAATTTGTTATTCTATTAATTTCCATATATTATTCTATTATACCTTTTAAGATTTTACCCAATTTTTCTGGATCAAGTCCACCTGACTCTTTTTCGTAGTCACCTTGAATAATTCTTCCCATATCAATATTTTCAAAATCTAAATTTAACAATCCCCAACCCTTGCTTTCATATTTTTTAATTTGTTCACTAGCCAATTTAAAATTATTATATATAATTTTATCAAATGGTCTAGGCAAATAATCTTCTAATTCTTTAACACAATTACTTAAATCCACAGGCCCTGTTTCACCATCTAATTCATATGCATTGCCAACAATGTAAATTAATTTTGCATTTGAATTTTTTATTGCTTCTTTTACTCCGTTTGGTAAAAGAGTTGCTACAATAGAACAATACAAACTACCGGGTCCTAAAAATATATAATCAGCTTCTTCTAATACTTTTTTAGCTCCTAAATAAACTTTTCCTTCTGGTTCAAGCCAAACTTTTTTTATTCTTTTACTCCTCTCATATTCTGGTCTATCAATAGACCCTTCCGTTCTTACAACAGTACCATTAGTTAATTCCGCACATAAATCTGTCACATCAAGAGTAACTGGGTATACATGCCCCTTAGCTTCCACTGATTGTTCAAAAGCTCTTATAGCATTTATCCAACTGCCATCATATTTTTGAGCTAATACTAAAAATAAGTTACCTAAATCATGTTTATCTAATTTTCCTGCTCCTGTAAAACGAGTTTGGTAAAAAATCTTTTTTAAAAAATTATAATTATGTTTGGACATGGCAAGTACTGCTCGAAGTATATCTCCAGCAGGTAAAGTATTAAATTCGCGACGAAGTTTTCCTGATGAACCAGCAGAATCACTCACAGAAATAACAGCAGACAACTCAAGTTCATCTGAAAATTGTTTTAAAGCTTGGAGTGTTATAGCACTTCCATTACCACCACCCAAAGAAACTATTTTTATTTTTTTATTTTCCATAATTTTATTCAACAGTTACTGATTTAGCTAAATTTCTTGGTCTATCTACATCTTTTTTTAATAGAACCGCCATATGATATGCAAATAATTGAAGAGGTAATATATTTAAAAGAGGCTCTAGTAATTCCATTGTTTCTGGAATATAAATCACATCTTTAGTTAATTCTTTTACATCTTCATCACCTACATTCGCAATTAAAATTAATGGGGCTTTTCTTGCCTTTACTTCTTCTAAATTACTAATCATTTTTTCATATAATTGATTTTTTGTGACAATCCCAAAAACAGGAAAATCTGGTGACAAAAGTGCAATTGGACCATGTTTCATTTCTCCACCTGGATAACCTTCGCTATGAATATATGAAATTTCTTTTAATTTT
>Ga0075122_10000030_pt1 | contig 110421 bp, 101 predicted proteins | sample AntAceMetag02UKB_FD_69790 | JGI IMG/M metagenome (GOLD analysis project Ga0075122, IMG submission 69790) | Saline lake microbial communities from Ace Lake, Antarctica - Antarctic Ace Lake Metagenome 02UKB | ecosystem: Environmental > Aquatic > Non-marine Saline and Alkaline > Saline | place... | reverse complement strand
ATTGTTATCGCGGCTGTTAACGTCGTCTTACCGTGATCAACATGTCCTATTGTTCCGATGTTTAAATGTGGCTTTGTTCTCTGAAATTTTGCCTTTGCCATTTCTTTACCTCCTTAAAACCTTCTAGTTAATATAAATAATATTAGTATCTCTTAAACTGTAATCAGCTTCTCTACTAGATCTTTAGGCGCTTCCTTATAAAACGAAGGCTCCATTGTATACGTTGCCCTTCCTTGTGTCAAGCTTCTTAATGCAGTTGCGTACCCAAACATTTGAGCCAGTGGAGCGGCTCCTGTAATGATCTTTGTGGTTGCTTTTTGTTCTATGTGCTCAACCTTGATCCTTCTCATATTCATGTCACCTATTACATCCCCTAGATATTCGTCAGGCGTTGTGACCTCAAGTTTCATTATTGGTTCTAAAAGCACAGACTTTCCTTTTCTTAAACCATCTTTGAACCCTAAACGAGCAGCATTCGAAAAAGCCATTTCAGATGAATCCACTTCATGATACGATCCGTCATATAAAACAACCTTAACATCTGTAACGGGATATCCCGCGAGCTCACCGGTTTTAGCAGCGGAATTTACTCCTTTTTCTATTGCCTTGAAATATTCACGGGGAACAGATCCGCCCTTTATTTTTTCTTCAAAAACTATGCCCTCGCCAGGTTCTGAAGGTCCCATTTCAAACTCAACATGCCCGTATTGTCCGCGCCCACCGGACTGTTGCACAAACTTTCCTGTGGCCTTTGTATCTTGTTTTATTGTCTCCCTATAGGCTACCTGTGGGCTTCCAACTTTTGCCCCTACCTTAAACTCTCTTTTAAGCCTATCAATAATTATTTCAAGATGAAGTTCACCCATACCGTGTATAAGTGTCTGGCCTGTTTCTTCATTAAAATTGACCTTAAAAGAAGGATCCTCGGCAACAAGTTTTCCCAAAGCTGTTCCGAGTTTATCTTGGTCGACTCTTGTCTCCGGCTCAATGGACATAGATATAACCGGATCAGGATACTTAATCCTATCCAGTCTCATAAGATGTTTTTCATCACAAAGAGTATGTCCGGTAGATGTGTTCTTCATTCCCACTAATCCCACTATCTGTCCCGGTCCGGCTGATTGGACCATCTCACGCTGATCCGCATGCATCCTTACGATCTTGCTTACTCTTTCTTTTTTCCCTGTGGTAGAATTAAACACCGTTTCTCCAGCCTTTATTTCTCCTGCGTATATTCTTGAAAAAGTCAAAGTACCAACAAAAGGATCTGTCATGACCTTATAAGAGTAGGCACATAAAGGCTCTCCTATTTTCGGAATAATGTCGACTTCTTTTCCAGTATCGGGATTTACTGCCTTAGGAGGTTTGACATCTTCCGGAGAAGGCAAATAATCACATATCGCATCGAGCACGAATCTCATACCTTTATTCTTTAGTGCAGAAGCGCACATTACCGGTACTAGAAGATTTTTATTAGTTGCCCGTCTTATAAACTTTTTTAACTGTTCGGGATATATTCCCTGATCATTTAGATAAAGTTCTTCTACTTCATCATCCACATCCGCCAGTTTTTCAACAAGGTTGTGACGCCAATGACTCGTAATATCTTTCATATCTTCCGGAATCTCTTTTTCAATGGCCTTTTCCATATCACCGCTTTCATCAAACATATAGGCCTTACACTCAACAAGATCTATTAACCCCTTAAAATTTTCTTCTTTACCTATCGGTATCTGTATCGGTGTAGCGTTAGCCCCCAGTTTTTTATGCATATCAATTATAACTTTGAAAAAATCCGCTCCGATACGATCCTGCTTATTTATCAGCGCGATCTTAGGAACTTCATAGTGATCCGATTGTCTCCACACGGTTTCAGTCTGAGGCTGAACTCCGCCTACCGCGCAGAAAACCACCAAAGTACCATCAAGCACTTTGAGAGATCTTTCTACTTCCACCGTAAAATCCACGTGACCGGGAGTATCGATAATATTAATATTGTTTTCGCCCCACTGACACGATGTTACGGCACTGGTTATGGTTATCCCTCTTTCCTGTTCCTGTTCCATCCAGTCCATTACTGCCGTTCCGTCATGTACCTCACCCATTTTATGTATCTTCCCCGTATGGAAAAGTATCCTCTCCGTAGTGGTGGTCTTTCCGGCATCTATATGCGCAATAATCCCTATGTTCCTGAGATGTTTTATATCATCCATTTTATTTTTTCTCTTCCTTGTCTAGTTTCGCATTCTCATGCTGTTCTTTGTTTCCACATCATCCAACATCTAAACCTAAAATCTATACCTTACCATTTGTAATGTGCGAACGCTTTGTTAGCTTCTGCCATTCTATGAGTGTCTTCACGTTTCTTTATTGTCGGACCTTCTTTTTTGTAAGCATTCATCAATTCGTCGGCAAGCCTTTCCTTCATGGCTTTACCTTTCTGTTTTCTGGCAAAATCTTTTATCCACTGCATTGCAACGAATTGGCCTCGTTCAGCACTAACTTCTATCGGCACCTGATACGTGGCTCCACCTATCCTTCGGGATTTAACCTCAAGTAACGGCCTGGCGTTCTCAATCGCTTGTTTAAACACTTCCAGAGGATCCGAACCCATACGTTCTTTAATGATTTCGAGCGCTCCGTATACTATGTTTTCAGCCAAGGACTTTTTTCCGCTCTGCATGATCATGTTCATAAATTTACCAAGCACCTTGCTGTTAAATTTAGGATCAGGCAATGCAACTCTTTTTTCAGCTTTTCTTCTTCTCATTTCTTGTTCCTTTTTGTATCTGGTTTTTGTTTAGCAACATCAAACGTTTTGTCTCTAGTCAAAACTAGCTGTTTGTTCTGCCTTTTTGCATAAAAATAATGTTAAGCTATTGGTTCTTCTCCTTAAAACGTTTGCAGCAAAGTATCGTTTTCTTGCATCTGTTGTGTTCTTTTTTACTTGGTGTTATGTTCCTGGCGGAGTACTGTTTGGCTCCGCCCCTTATTGTCACATCTGTCAATATCCAGACTTTTAACTTTTAAACCTTTAAACTTTTTAACTGCTCCCTATTTAGGTTTCTTCGTCCCGTATTTCGATCTCGAACGTCTGCGGGATTCGATTCCGGAAGAATCCAAAGTACCCCTGATTATGTGATACCTTACTCCCGGAAGATCCTTTACCCTACCGCCCCTTATTGTCACAATAGAGTGCTCCTGCAAATTATGACCTTCTCCCGGTATGTATGCGGTGACTTCCATATGATTAGTAAGTCTTACGCGTGCGACCTTACGCAAAGCAGAGTTCGGCTTTTTAGGAGTACGTGTTTTCACTTGCAAACAAACACCTCTCTTTTGCGGACATCCCTGAAGCGCCGGAGATTTTGTCTTATACTTTATTTTTTTTCTGCCCTTACGTATTAACTGATTAATTGTCGGCATTCTTTCTCCTTATTCCTGTTCTTTTTCTTCCTTTTTCTCTTTCTCTTTAATTATTTCCCTATCCAAAGATATTTTTCTATGAGCATCATATCCGGTACCAGCCGGAATAAGGTGCCCCATAATTATATTCTCCTTAAGTCCGCAAAGATTATCAACTTTTCCGGCAGCAGCAGCTTCTGTAAGAACACGTGTAGTTTCCTGAAAACTAGCCGCAGAAATAAAACTTTCCGTCGTCAACGAAGCTTTGGTTATCCCCTGAAGCATAGGTTCAGCGGACGCAAGCTTTTTCTTCTTTTTCAGGACTCTTTTATTCTCATCTCTAAAAGTGGTCTTATCAATCTTATCCCCTTCTAAAAACCTTGTATCTCCTGAATCTGTTATCTTTACGTTTCTGAGCATCTGGCTGATGATTATCTCTATGTGTTTATCATTTATCTGTACGCCCTGAAGACGATAAACCTCTTGAACCTCGTTAAGCAAATATTCCTGGAGCTGTTTCTCTCCCGAAACCTTGAGTATATCTTGAGGAACTACAGGCCCATCTACCAGCTGTTCTCCGGCCTTCACAAAATCTCCGCGATACACGTTAAGATGTTTTCCGTGAGGAATAATATATTCTTTGCGCATTCCTGTTTCACTTTCAACAATTATCCTTTTCTGGCCTTTCTTCGATTCCCCGAATTCCACAACCCCGTCTATTTCACTGATAATAGAAGGATCTTTTGGTTTTCTTGCCTCAAAAAGTTCAGCTACACGCGGTAAACCACCCGTAATATCCTTGGTTTTTGTCATCACGCGATGCGTCTTTGCCAGAACGTCTCCGGCTCTCACTGTTTGTTTGTCCTTCACCATTATATGAGCACCAACAGGTAACGGATAGATCGCCTCCACTTCATCTTTATCATTAATAAGGAGAAGTTGTGGATGATAATCCCCGCGCTGGTCAACTATGACCTTGTTCTTCGCCCCGGTAGACTCGTCTATCTCGATCTTCATCGTCAAGTCTTTCTTAATATCTTCATACTGCACTTTACCCTGTATCTCAGTAAGTATGGGCACTGTATAAGGATCCCATTCCGCATACTTTTCTTTTTTCTTTATTTTGGCGCCATCTTTATGGAAAAGATACGACCCTTGAGGTATTATTTGACGGTCAATCTCTCTTCCATCAGTCTCGTTTATAGTGATCTGACCGTTACGGTTAAGAACAACGAATTTACCTTTTTCTCTGCTCTCAACTATACGAAGATTATGATGTTGAATAAGACCGGGTTCTTTACTTTGCAAGGAAGATTGTTCAATAACCCTGCTAGCTGTACCACCTATGTGGAAAGTACGCATAGTAAGCTGTGTACCGGGCTCACCTATAGATTGAGCTGCTATTATCCCTACCGCTTCTCCAAGTTCTACCGTATTACCGGTAGAAAGGTTCCTCCCATAACACCTGGCGCATATCCCCTTATCGGATTCACATGTAAGTACGCTTCTGATCCTCACTGTATCAAGCATTGGTATATTTTCTATTAATTCAGCCTGTTCTTCACTTATTATCTCTCCGGCTCTCACTATCTCTTTTCCTTTACTCGGATCCATTATATTATCCAAGCCTACTCTTCCCGATATACGTTCGGCCAAAGATACTACAACTTCATCTCCTTCAATGATTGCCGAAACAGTTATACCGTTAAGCGTCCCACAATCGATTTCCTGTACTATCACGTCCTGTGCTACATCAACAAGTCTACGCGTAAGATAACCCGAATCGGCAGTTTTAAGAGCGGTATCCGCCAATCCTTTACGCGCACCATGCGTAGATATAAAGTATTCAAGAACAGTAAGACCTTCTCTAAAATTAGCAGTAATAGGTGTCTCTATGATCTCTCCTGAAGGTTTAGCCATAAGTCCCCTCATACCCGCAAGCTGACGTATCTGCTGACGTGAACCTCTTGCTCCGGAATCCGCCATCATAAAAACTGGATTAAAATTATCAAGATGCCTAAAAACCAGACCTGAAACATCTTCAGTAACATGTGTCCAGATATCTATGATCTTATTGTACCTTTCCCCGTCAGTTATAAAACCCTTCTGATACTGTCCTTGTATCTTATCAACTTTAGCCTGCCCACTAGCCAATCTCTCGGCCTTTTCTGCGGGAATACTGATATCTGAAACCGCCATCGATGCCCCGGATAACGTTGACTCTTCAAAACCCATCTTTTTAAGTAAATCCAGAAGTCGTACTGTTTCTTCATGCCCCTTAAGGCTATAACAATCCGAAATAACCTGACTAACGGCTTTTTTATTCATGGGTTCATTGTAGAATTTCATGCCTTCAGGAAGTCCGTTATTAAATATTGCTCTTCCGACAGTTGTCTCTATAATTTCTCCGTTTATACGCACCTTAACCCTGGCGAACTTATCGACTTCGTCGTTCTGATAAGCCATAATAACTTCTTCTGAGTCGGAAAAGAATTTACCCTCTCCTTTAACTCCAGTTTTGGCCTTAGTCAAATAATACACTCCAAGAACGATATCCTGCGAAGGAGTTGTTATAGGTTTTCCGTTAGCTGCTGAAAAGATATTGTTTGCAGCATTCATTATCAGACGCGCTTCCATTTGAGCCTCAAGAGATAACGGCACATGAACAGCCATCTGGTCACCGTCAAAATCAGCGTTGAAAGCGGCACATACTAAAGGATGTATACGTATTGCCTTTCCTTCAATAAGTTTGGGCTGAAAAGCCTGAATCCCCAGCCTATGAAGGGTTGGAGCTCTGTTAAGAAGAATATGATGATCCTTGATAACTTCGTCCAGAATATCCCAAACTTCGGGATTTTCCTGCTGAACCATCTTCTTCGCGCTTTTTATCGTATGAACAAATCCTTTTTCTCTGAGCTTTCTTATTATAAAAGGCTGATATAGCTCAAGTGCCATGGCCTTAGGCAATCCACATTCATTAAGTTTAAGTTCAGGACCGATAACAATAACACTCCTACCGGAATAATCAACTCTTTTTCCCAGAAGATTTTGTCTAAATCTCCCCTGTTTACCTTTAAGCATATCCGCTAACGATTTCAGAGGCCTTCCTCCGGAACCAACAACTTCACGACCATGTCTTCCATTATCAAAAAGTGCATCTACAGCCTCTTGCAGCATCCTTTTCTCATTACGAACGATAACTTCGGGAGCCTTAAGTTCAAGGAGCTTCTTAAGTCTGTTGTTCCTATTTATAACTCTTCTGTATAGATCGTTAAGATCACTAGTAGCGAACCGTCCACCGTCAAGCGGCACCAAAGGACGAAGATCAGGAGGAATTACGGGTACTATATCCAGTATCATCCATTCCGCTTTATTTCCGCTCTTCCGGAAACTTTCAACTACTTTCAACCTTTTCATTATCCGGTTGCGCGTATTTACATCCTTTTTCTCGGCAACTTTAGCCATTAGTTCTTTTGAAATACCGGCAAGGTCTATATTCTTAAGAAGTTCACGAACGGCTTCAGCTCCCATCATAGCTTTGAATTTAGTACCATATTTGATCTTCGCATCATAATACTGTTCCTCTGTAAGCATATCTCTTTCTTTAAGAGGCGTCTCCCCCGGATCCACAACAACATATTGTTCGTAGTAGAGCACTCTTTCAAGATCTCGCATTTTCATGTCCAGCATATTGGACATACGTGATGGTATAGCCTTAAAAAACCATACATGTGAAACAGGAGCGGCAAGTTTTATGCAACCCATTCTTTCCCGCCTAACCTTGGATTTGGTCACTTCCACTCCACAACGATCACATATGATGTTCTTGTGTTTTATTCTCTTGTACTTTCCACAATTACATTCATAGTCTTTCGTCGGCCCGAAGATCCTTTCACAAAAAAGCCCATCTCTTTCGGGTTTTAACGTCCGATAGTTTACGGTTTCAGGTTTTTTAACTTCATAAAGGACGTTCTTATTACCCGCTTTACGCGTTGCCCAGTCCCTTATCTTTTCAGGAGAAGCTATCTGTATACGTACCTTATCGAACTTATTTACTTTATGCAGCATAATATTTACACCTCTTGAGAACTTTTTTGTTCAAGATGGACATCAAGTGATAAACTTTGTAACTCTTTTATGAGAACATTAAAGGATTCCGGAGTGCTGGGTTCAAGCATGTTCTCCCCTTTAACAATAGTTTCATATATTTTGGTACGACCCGCGACATCATCACTCTTCACTGTCAAGAGTTCCTGTAATGTATAAGCCGCTCCGTACGCCTCGAGCGCCCAGACTTCCATCTCCCCAAACCTTTGTCCACCGAATTGAGCTTTTCCTCCCAAAGGTTGCTGAGTTACAAGAGAATACGGACCAATAGATCTTGCGTGCATTTTGTCATCCGCAAGATGAGCCAGTTTCATCATATAAATGTAACCAACCGTTACCTCCTGATCGAACGATTTACCCGTAAACCCGTCTCTAAGGTTTATTTTACCCGACACCGGAAGTTTAGCATCCCTCATGGCGTCTTCTATATCTTTCTCACTTGCCCCGTTAAAAACGGGAGTCGAAATCTTACGTCCCAGTATCTTTGCCGCCCATCCAAGCTGCGTCTCCAAAAGTTGACCTATGTTCATACGACTAGGAACACCCAATGGATTAAGAACTATCTCCAAAGGAGTACCATCGGGAAGATATGGCATATCTTCTTCCGGCAATATCTTGGCTATAACGCCCTTATTCCCGTGACGCCCGGCCATTTTATCACCTGCTTGAAGTTTTTTCTTGCTGGCCACAAAAACCGTCACGCGACGCAAAACTCCGGGAGGAAGTTCATCACCGTGTTTTATATAATCCAGATCCCTCTCCAGTTCCGACATAGTCTGTTCTATCTGCCCGCCTATGGTCGTGAGAATGCTGTTAACTTTTACTTGAAGCGGCGCATCTCCCTCTACATCCACATTTTCCAAATCCGCTTTCTTAATTTTTTTAAAATCCTCTGCTGTTATCTTCTGCTTGGCCTTTATCAAGACTTTTCCCGTCTCCAGATCCTCTAAAGCACTGGCAAGCTTACTGCCTACAAGCTTTTGATGCACCTTTTCTGCTCTTCTTGTCTCCAGGGTTTCCAATATGTTAGCATATCCCTCTTTTACTATCTTTCTCTCCTTGGAATCCTGTGTACGCTGTTCTTTGGTCATGGTCTTACGGTTCTTACGGTATAATTCCTTAACATCCACCACAATACCGTCTATACCTGAAGGAACTCGCAGTGACACGTCTTTTACGTCTCCTGCTTTTTCGCCGAATATCGCACGCAAAAGTTTCTCTTCAGGAGAAAGCTCTGTTTCCGATTTAGGAGCCACCTTTCCTACTAGTATGCTGCCTGTTGATACTTCAGCCCCGATCCGCACGATCCCACTCTCATCCAAGTTCTTCAGCGCTTCATCCCCCACATTGGGTATATCAGAAGTTATCTCTTCGTCTCCCAATCTGGTATCTCTGGCCTCGATCTCGAATTTTTGCATATGCACGGAAGTATATGCATCCTCTTTAAGAAGCCTTTCACTTATGAGAATGGCATCCTCAAAGTTGTAACCTCTCCATGACATAAACCCTACAAGAACGTTTCTGCCTAGAGCAAGCTCTCCATTTTCGGTAGAAATACCATCCGCCAGGATATCCCCGACCTCCACCGTCTCGCCCGGTTTGACTAAGGGTCTCTGATTTATACAAGTTCTTGCATTAGTTCTCTCGAACTTTTTAAGTTTATATTTTTCCCCTGCTACAGCCACTTGTAAACTGTCAGCCTTTGTAACCTTACCGGCTTTTTTAGCTATTACGATCGCCCCTGAATCTCTAGCGGCCCTATGCTCAAGTCCGGTCCCCACCAGTGGTGAATCCGGGAACAAGAGAGGAACAGCCTGCCTTTGCATATTGGACCCCATAAGCGCCCTATTAGCATCATCATGTTCCAAGAACGGCACAAGTCCTGCACATACACTTACGAGCTGAAGCGGAGAAACATCCATATATTGCACATCTTTGCCGTCAGCAAGAATAAAATCATCCTTGAAACGACAAAAAACCTTCTCTTTCTTAAAATTTCCTTTGGAGTCTATCGGAGCATTGGCCTGCGCTATGATGTATTTATCCTCTACATCAGCAGAAAGATATTCTACCGAATCTTTGACTCTTCCCTTCTCTACTTTACGGTAAGGAGTTACCAAAAACCCAAATTCATTAACACTGGAGTATGTACTCAAAGAGTTTATTAATCCAATATTCGGACCTTCAGGTGTCTCAATAGGACAAAGTCTTCCATAATGAGAATAATGTACATCCCTTACTTCAAACCCAGCCCTTTCTCTATTAAGACCTCCAGGCCCCAGAGCACTAAGCCTGCGAAGATGAGTTATTTCAGCAAGAGGATTGGTTTGATCCATGAACTGTGATAATCTTCCTCGAGCGAAAAAATCATGAATAACACTTGTTATGAGTTTGGTATTTACGAGGTTATGGGGCATGACATCTTCGAGATCGTATACGCTCATTCTTTCTTTGGCAACTCTCTCGACCCTGGCCATACTGATGCGTATCTGATTGGAAAGCTGTTCGCCTACACATCTCACGCGTCTATTACCCAGATGATCTATATCATCCAGACCTTTAGTCCCCTCTTTTATCTCCAATAGACTCTTTATAGCTTCGACCAAGGTCCTGGAATCCAAGAGCCTTGAATCAAGCGGCCTATCTATACCTAATTTACGGTTTATCATTCTTACGCCTACATCCGTAAGATTATATCTTCTTTTATCAAAGAACATCTGGTCTATCAGGTCTTCCGCAGCTTCTAGGGTAGGAGGATCACCCGGGCGAAGCTTACGATAAACATCAAGATAGGCCTCTTCTTTTGTCTTAGTACCATCATGTTCTAGCGTCTTTATTATCTCTTTGGGAACAGATTCCAAAAGTTTTATCTTTCTAATCTTTCCTTCCCATATTCTGGAAGCAACCGAAGGAGTGATCATTTCACTATGCTGCGCTATTATAGAAGAAGTACTCTCATCTACAATATCTTCCGCCAGAACTCTTCCCACTAGTTCTTCACATTGTTTTTCACGTGTCAGAACGACTACCTCTGTCCCACCAAAAGCTTGTAGGATTTCTTCATCTTTAGATAATCCAAAGATCCTCAAGAAAGTCGTAGCAAGGAATTTTCTTTTCCTGTCTATATACACATAGATAAGGTCGTTCTTATCGTAAAGAAATTCTATCCATGCGCCTCTATCAGGTATCAATCTTGCCGAATATATAGATTTCCCGCCTGTAGCAGAACTCTCTTCAAATGATATACCCGGAGACCTATGAAGCTGACTCACAACTACTCTCTCATCCCCGTTTATAACATAAGTACCTACATTTGTCATAAGCGGTATTTCGCCTACATATACTTCCTGTTCCTTGATCTCCGCGTTAAGCTTAAGCCGTAATTTCATTCTCAAAGGTGCCGCATAAGTAAGAGATCTCCTCTTGGATTCTTCGGGATCGTATTTAGGCGTACCTATATCGTAATACAAATACTCTAACTTGCACTCTCCGTTAGCGCTCTCAAGAGGAAAAACTTCCCTAAAAAGACCTTCCATACCACTATCTTCTCTCTTGGTCTTTGGAATAAATCTCTGCAGGAACTTTTCGTATGAGTTTATCTGTATATCTATCAAGTTAGGGATATCATAAACATCCCTAAGCCTGGCATAGCTTTTACGATTTACAGCCATTCTCAATCACATCCCTTTAAATAAGGTTAAATGTCATGCGATCGGGTCAGCGACTTGCTGGCCTTCTGATCAAGCACCGTTCACTGGTACACATTTAAACATAGAAACCGAACTATTTCAGCTCTACTTTTGCCCCTACTGCTTCAAGCTGTTTCTTCATCTTTTCAGCTTCTTCTTTAGGGATGCTCTCCGCTACTTCTTTAGGCGCTGCTTCAACAAGATCCTTGGCTTCCTTAAGACCTAGATTCGTCAACGCTCTGATCTCTTTGATAACATTTATCTTCTTGTCGCCTATTGCGGCAAGAACCACCGTGAAAACACTTTTTTCCTCTTCTGCCTCTCCGGCTCCAGCCGCTCCAGGTGCCGCTCCAACTCCAACCACTGCAACAGGTGCCGCAGCAGAAACGTTGAATTTCTCTTCAAGCGCTTTCACTAGATCTGAAAGCTCGAGAACGCTTAATCCTTCGACAGTCTTGATCATGTCTTCCATTTTGGCGGAAAGCTTCTTCTTAGGCTTAGCCTCTTCTGCGCTTTCCGGAGCTACAGCAACTTCTGCCGCTGTCTCTTCCTTGGCCTCTTCCTGTTTCTTCTGTTCCTCTACCATTTTAACTCCTCCTTCATCCTAGTTCATGGCTTATCGTGTAGTTTGTAGTCTTCGAACCACTAACCACTCTTTCAACCGTTTTATTCTTGTTCTTTCTTTTCTTTCACCGCATTAAGTGCGTACACTAAACTCTTTACTATGGAAGAAAGTACCCCTACAAAACTCGTCACCGGAGCATTCATCGTTCTTACCACCATCGACAAAAGCTGTTCTCTTCCCGGAAGTTCTGCAAGTGTTTGTACTCTTTCCGAACTCATTGCCTGACCTTCTAGATATCCTTGAGCTATAACAAATCCCTTATTTTTTTTAGAGAACTCTGCCATCAGTTTTGCCACCAAAACAGGATCCTCTTTTATCAGACCTATCCCAAGTACTTTTTTCTCTTTACTTGTCCCTGAAATCTCTTTTATCCCGGCATCCTTAAGGGCTATTTCGGCCAGACGATTCTTCAGGACCATATACTTCGTCCCCGACTGACGCATTTTCTTTCTTAGCTTATCCATATCCGAAGCTTTAATGTTATCGATGCTGGAAAGAATAAACCCTTTATTCTCAGAAAAGACATCCTTCAGTTCTCCGATCATAAGTTCTTTTGTTTTTTTTCCGTATTTTTCAACCATAACTGCATCCCTTTCCTATATATATGACTATTCACCAAATACTATCCACAATTAATCACTGTCTGAACTGATTTATATCCAGTTTTATCCCGGGACCCATTGTCGAAGTGATAGCAATGGATTTAACATTCTGCACTTTCTGCAGTTTATTGCTGCTTCCCAATACTGCATGTATAAACGAATTAATATTCTCGACCAAAGCCGCTTCATCAAAAGATAATTTTCCGACAGGGCCTTTTATTCCTGACTGTTTATCCATCCTGTACTCTATTTTCCCGGCCTTAAGCTCCTTAACGATCTTCTCTATCTCGGTAGTAACAGTTCCTGACTTAGGGTTGGGCATTAGTCCCCTGGGACCCAATACTTTTCCCAATTTAGCAAGATCTCTCATAAGATCAGGAGTAGTAACGGCTACATCAAAATCACACCATCCATCGGCAACTTTCTTCATAAGATCATCGCTTCCCACAAAATCCGCACCTGCTTCAGTAGCTTTCTTCTCAAGTTCTCCTTTACAAAAAACAGCTATGCGTGTCTTTTTTCCGGTTCCGTGCGGCATACTTACGGTACCACGAATAGGGTTGGATGCCTGTTCCAACTTAAGTTTCATAGTCACTTCAACCGTCTGATCAAACTTTGTTACTGGTACCTTTTTCAGCAAAGAGACCGCCTCGGCCAGATCATATTCTTTTTTCTCCAAACCCATCTCTTTTATAGATTTTTGTCTTTTCGTAAGCTTTGTCATTATTTCCTTCTCCGATTACACCTTATGCCATTTTTTCGACGTTATTCAATTTATATATCTTTATCTTTTCTTGAGATCCCTCGCTTCGCTCCATCCCCAACCGTCATTGCGAGTCCGCCAAAGGCGGACGCGGCAATCTTTTTCATTCGGGATCCTTCGGTTCCCACTCGCTTGGCTCGTGTTCACTCGGGATCGAATTCGCAATATACTTTATGTTCCTTACAGGACCATAAAGTATTTGCTTATTCGACTTCAATTCCCATACTTCTTGCAGATCCCGCGATTATCTTTATGGCACTTTCCATGTCAGTCGCATTAAGATCCTGCATTTTCGTTTTTGCTATCTCTTTGACTTGATCCACCGTGACTTTTCCCACTTTTTCAGCTTTTGGATTTCCGCTTGCTTTAGCTATCCCGGCAGCCTTTTTCAAAAGAACACTTGCAGGAGGACTCTTCACAATAAAAGAGAACGTTCTATCCTCATACAAACTTATCACAACCGGCAGAGTCAATCCCTGCCTATCTTTTGTCTGATCGTTAAACTGTTTACAAAAATCCATTATGGGAATACCATGCTGCCCAAGAGCCGGTCCCACCGGAGGTGCTGGATTAGCCTGTCCTCCAGGACAATGCAATTTTATTAACGCTTTTACTTTTTTTGCCATGTTTTCTTCCTTTAAATTATATTGGCCTATCGTCCACTATCATTTTCTTTTAGAGCTTCTCCACCTGCCATACCTCTAGTTCTACGGGGGTCGGCCTACCAAAAATGGATATCATAACCTTCATTTTTCCTTTTTCCGAATTGGTTTCTTCTATCGTACCGGTAAAATTCTTGAACGGACCTTCTTTCACTCTTACAGCCTCTCCGCTCTTGAACAATATTTTCGGAACAGGTTTAGCTTTCGCTTCTTTCGTCTGTTCAAGTATCTCTTTAACTTCTTCTTCGACCAACGGAACCGGCCTCGTTCTAGTCCCTACAAATCCAGATACTCGGAAGTGTTTTTAACAAGATACCAGCTTATATCGTTAAGCTCCATTTCAATAAGTATATATCCCGGAAAAAATTTCCTCTCTGATATCCTTTTCTCGCCCTCTCTTATTTCTGCGACCTTTTCAGTAGGAATAAGAATTGTTTTAACAAACTTACTCTTTTTAGGGTCGTCCTCTAACTGTTTTTCCAAAGCCTTTTTGACAACATACTCTTTCCCAGTTAAAGTGTGTACCACATACCATTTCATTACCATTACAAAACACCTCTTATAAGGAAGTTAACGAATCTTGACAGTACTAAGTCACATACGCCTATGTATACGGCAAGCGCAAGGGTTGACAGTAGCACCACAATAGTCGAACTAATAAGTTCGCTCCTAGAGGGCCAAGAAACCTTTTTCATCTCAATCTTGACCTGACCAAAAAATGTTACTATGCTCGCCATGTTTTCCTCGCTTTATTTAATTCCTATTAGTTCGTAGTTGGCAGTTCATTGTTCGTAATCTCTACCTCTATTATGTAACCCCTTTTCTCTATCAACGTAGAACTCCCGACTATTTACTTCTGGCAGGAGAGACAGGCCTCGAACCTGCAACAACCGGTTTTGGAGACCGGTGCTCTGCCAATTGAGCTACTCTCCTATAAAAGTGAACAGTGATCTGTGAACAGTGAACAGTACAAAAATAAAATCCACCATTCTCCATCTACCTTCCACCTTATTATTTAGTTTCCTTATGCGCAGTATGTTTTCTGTCAAAGCTGCAATACTTCTTTCTCTCAAGTCTCTCGGGATTGTTCCTCTTATTCTTTACAGTAGAATAATTCCGCCTCTTGCAGTCTTGACATTGAAGCGATATTATCTCTGTGGCCCCTTTTTTCTTTGCCATTTTTTCCTCGTTTATTAGTGAACTGTTCTTTGTTCACTGTTTACCCTTAACTATTCAACTATTTCAGACATAACTCCCGCACCTACTGTATGTCCGCCTTCTCTTATTGCAAATCTTAATTCTTTCTCTAGCGCTACCGGTGATATCAGTTCAACCTCCAGCTCTACATTATCGCCAGGCATTACCATCTCTGTGCCTTTCGGTAATGTCGCAACTCCAGTTACATCCGTTGTTCTGATATAAAACTGCGGTCTGTATCCGTTGAAAAACGGGGTGTGTCTCCCGCCTTCCTCTTTGCTCAATATGTATACTTTCGCTTTGAATTTTGTGTGGGGGGTTATTGCTCCGGGAGCTGTCAAGACTTGTCCTCTTGTTAGATCTTTCTTATCTACACCTCTTAAGAGTATTCCTACATTGTCTCCGGCCTGTCCTGAATCCAATAGTTTGCGGAACATCTCCACTCCCGTTACTGTTGTCTTCTTTGTGTCTGCCAACCCTACTATCTCTACTTCTTCTCCTACCTTTACCTGACCTCTCTCTATCCTACCTGTTCCTACTGTTCCTCTACCTGTTATGCTGAATACATCTTCTATCGGCATTAGGAATGGTTTGTCTATATCTCTTGCCGGAGTCGGGATAAATGAATCTACCGCTGCCATTAACTCTTCTATGAACTTGCAATCTTCGTTATCTGCGGCTCCCTTTGCTTCCATTGCTTTTAAGGCGCTTCCTTTGATTATCGGGGTGTCGTCTCCTGGAAAATCGTACTTGCACAAAAGCTCTCTTACTTCAAGTTCAACTAGATCCAATAGTTCCGGATCGTCAACCTGGTCTACTTTATTCAAACATACTACTATCGCAGGTACGTTTACCTGTCTCGCTAAAAGTATATGTTCTCTTGTCTGAGGCATCGGACCATCTGCAGCTGATACTACCAGGATAGCTCCATCCATCTGCGCGGCTCCTGTTATCATGTTCTTGATATAATCTGCGTGACCTGGACAATCTATATGAGCGTAATGTCTCGCATCTGTCTCATACTCAACATGCGCTACCGCTATGGTTATACCTCTTTCCTTTTCTTCGGGTGCTTTATCTATGGTATCAAATTCACGTACCTCTGCTTGGCCCTTGTTAGCCAAATACATTGTTATCGCGGCTGTTAACGTCGTCTTACCGTGATCAACATGTCCTATTGTTCCGATGTTTAAATGTGGCTTTGTTCTCTGAAATTTTGCCTTTGCCATTTCTTTACCTCCTTAAATTATGGAGCCCACGAGTGGAATCGAACCACCGACCTTATCCTTACCATGGATATGCTCTACCGACTGAGCTACATGGGCCACCTTATCGCAGTTGATAGGTGGATTACTTAAAATAAAAAAAACTGCCTTGCACTCACAAAAATTTATACTAAACCCCACCATTAGCTAGACTTAAGTCAGCTTATGGATAAGGTTTAGTATAGTATATTCCCTATATATAGAGATGATGGGAAGTATAGATTTTAACAAAAAAGTTTTTTATGTCAAGTAGTATTTTAAAAATCATGGATCTGATCATTTTTAATCTCTTTCCAACGTCAAAAATGGGCCTGATCCTGATTTATTTTCTGCCAATATCAACCTCTCCATTCCTTAATAAATAGTTTTTACGCGAAGTGCAGCAGATCTCTTATCTTTTCATGTAAATATTGCATGCTATCGACTATACCGCTAACTATTGGCGGCAGCGCCAGGTCTATAGCCAAATTAAGACGCGTACCGGAACCCTTATCTTCTCCTCCGGTATATACCATATTATTCAATGCTTCAGGTGATATTTTCATATCCTTACCAAAAGCCGCCCCGTAAAGATCATTCACTTTAGGAAGAACCCGTTCGATTGTCTCGGGCAAGATCGCTTTTTCTTTATTATCTTTTTTTTCATCTTTTCTTTTTGCCACAACAAGCGCGGTTTCAACGAACGCCATCGCGAACGCTGCCTCAAGATTATTCAGGTCATGAGTTCTGTCAACGATTGTTCTTTCTTGAATCGCAACAGGAAACTGATTCTCTTTAAGAAGAATCTTATTCTGCTTTGCCTCGTTCAGCTCGCTATCACTTGTTATTACAATTTCTATAGGCATTTCTCCGTTCTCGCCTGTAGCGCTTAACGTGTCCGTTATCCGCGCGTTCACAAGCACTATATCTTCCGCCCCGAACTGATAACGTCCGCCCTTTTCTCGAACCATGTCCCTGACCATGTTAACAGCCTCAAGAGAACTTAAATGATCTTCTTTCCGTCCGTCGCGGCTTTTTGTTAGTCCTTCTGTAAAAACAAAATTGACATTATTCATCCCGCTATAAGCAAGTATAAGCGCGGCCAATGTCTTCGCGTTCTCTTCGACCTCAAAAGCATTTGTCCCTAATACAACTCGAATATCAAGAACGATATCCACCGGTGTTCCTAGAGCTAAAAAATCTTCACCAGAGAACATCTCGATTGCCCCTTCTCTTCCCTTGAAAATATCCTGCGCGATCCTATGTGTCGCCGTGATCTTTTTTTCGCCTGTCCTTCGTTCACCGCCGTCATCCGCTACTTCATTTCTTTCAACATTCCCGTCCTTCTCATTTTTTGACTGGCCACGCTCTTCCAGTGTCATCAATATAAGCATTATTTTCTCGAATTCCTTGATTATGCCTTCATCAATAATGTCGAAAAACTCAGGAGATAACAAAAATAAGCCATTGATCCCATCGACTACAAGTTTTCGCATGCAATAATCACTCTTTGTTGACATCTTCTTCTTTAGAAAATCCTCGAAGGTAAGAGCCAATTCTTCTTTACTCAACCCGAACTGCCGTTCATACATCTCATTATTTGTCTTTATTATCTCTTCCTCTATCATCTTAACTTTTTCATAGTACGTCATATCCTTCAATTTCTCGACGATCGGAGACATAACACTATATAGCCTTCTATCCCTAGCTATTTCCAAAAATTTCGAATGTAAATCCTGTTTTGTCTTCTGCCAATATTCATCATCAGTCTGATAGAGCATTATATCTTTTAATGTACTATTTTCATTCGATAATCCAAAAAGCTCGTATACTAGCACCCTCTCTATTTTATAAATTATCTTGGATACCAAAGCTTTTTCTTCCTCGCCGTATTCTTTAAGGTTAACCTCCCCTAATATTGCCTCTTTGCTGTCCAAAAACTTCCGTATGCTTCCAGCATCCACGGTATAACCGTCGAAAAATTCTTTTATACTCTCCTTCAAAGAACTCCCAGTATCTTCTCCTGACATGATCTCTCTAACTATTCCTTTTTCTTCTTCGGGACCCCTTTTGCTTGTGATTATTTCATGTGCTAATATGTAGAGAGCGTCTTCCCCATCACTTCCGATGAAGCCTTCCTGAACTTTAAACTTTTTAACTTCTTGCAAGAAACGATATCCCGTCTCTTCCTCTCGGGAAGAGACAATACCTATTATCTTGACCAATAAAAAAGCTTTCTCAAAATACTCGGGATTATTTTGCATGAAATCTATGTTGTCAATGTCCATCATGCCTAATACACTAAGACAAGTGGATAACGTTTGATTGATAATATAGTTTTCTTTCGGGGGGGTTCTCCTGTTCACAAATTCCTCAAAAGTTGTATCAAGATCTTCTATCTCCATGCCCCAGGACTCTATATATGTTTTGTTTAGAGGATGTAATATCATCTCTTCACCTTTGCCTATCACCTCATCATCTGCCATCTTGTTGTCAGCATTAACGCTCGACGCGACAATGTTATAGAGCTCTTCGTTCATAGCTACACTTAATAATCCTTCATGTATGGTAGCTTTTATTTCCTTCCATGATCCCTTGCTCACTTCTTCTTTTTCTTCATATATATCTATCATCTTATCGCTCTCGCTAAAAATGTCGAGCAATGCCTTTATAAGTATCATTTCGACGGCATAAACGGCCTTATCAATAATTTCTCTTTCTTCATAATTAAAGTTTCTATCCTGAGCATTCTGTAATAAAAATCTCTTATTAATTAAAAAATCTTTCATGTTTTTAACGTTTACCATCTCCTCCTCAAAAAGACGAAGACTTATCTTTTGCATATCCTTGTCGCCATCCGCGAAAACCGCTTTAGCAAAAACTTCCCTCTCTTTCAAATTGTCTTCTGATAGCCTTCCGCCTGTTATTATGTCATATACAAGCTCACCAACTTCGTTTCTGCCGGTCTCTGAATCAAGACTACCTTCCTCTTTCAGTTTAGTGGTCTTTTGAATGAACGAGATATGTGTAAAAGTTCCTTCTTTATCCTGCCTTTTCCTCTCAGAAACAATATCTATAGCTCTGATTGAAGTAAAACCATTCTCAAAATATTCAAGATTTCTTTTAAGATTTTTAGGCCTGTCAGGGGTTACAGTACCCAGCAAGGTTATCTGAGTGGAAAGCAATTGTCGAATACAGTAATCTCCCTTTGAGGGTATATGTCTGTCTACAAATGCTTCAAAAGTATTATCAAGTTCTTCGTTTTTGAAACCAAACGTATTGATATACTTTTCATTCCACGGATGCAATATATCCTTTTCTACTTTCGCGAGGACATCATCTTCTGCCATATCATTGATCCGATCAATGATCGGCTGCACAGTAACATAAGTTCTCTCATTAGTTCCTACAGCTACAAGCGTGTCATGCAAAACACTTTTTATTGACATCCATTTATCACCCTCTGATTCCGAGGTGGGTTTATATATCTCCATCATTTTATCGTTCTCGACAAAATAACCGAATAACTCTTTTATGAGAATCGCCTCTACCACATACACGGCTCTTTTTATTATGGAACTTTCTTTTCCTTTAAGCTTATAAGGCTCAATATTTTGAAATATCTCGTATTTTTTCTTTAAAAAATCCCGTATCCCTTTAATGTCAACTCTGTCTTGTTCAAAAAGATGAATACTTTTCTTCTGCATCTCCTTGTCCTGGGGAAAAAAGACCGTCTTGCTGAATAATTCTCTTTCACTCTCTATATCCGGGCTTATCTGACCTCCCGTCACAATATCATAAACCAATCCTCCGAGTTCATCCTTGCCCGCCTCGGTTTCAAGATAACTTGATTCTTTTAATTGTATAATTTTCTCAATAAAATCACTGAAAGTAACAGACTTTGAAACAACCTTTGTTGCTGACTCTTTCTGCTTCCTCATTTCTTCGGATACGTTCAATCGCGACATCCTGACCATATTTGCCGGATCGGACATAAGTTCCCCTAGATCAGAAGCTTTTATAGTAAGGCGAAACGGAACATCACCTTCTTTCGGTTCCAGGAACCCTATTTCTATTACGGTCTCACCTCTGCTATTGATCTGAACATCGTCCAAAAGAGTTAACACACGTTCTCTTTTTTTAGCACCGCACCATTTGTCTATAGCCGCGTTTATATCACGAGACGCACGCTTTTTATCCCGGACTACAAAGAAAATAATTGCATTTCTCTCAGCCTTTACCTGAGCCACCCTTTCCCAACCCGGAGACGGTATAATGGGCGCGAACATCTGCGACTGCACCTGAAGAGTATCCGTATTTGGGGACATTTTCTGAACAGGGATAGCATAGAGAACGGTATTGGACATAAATGCGCACACCGTAAGAAACGTGACTATTCTAATATATCTATTAAAACGAGTATTATTCATTTTTCCCTTATGTTACTGTGTTTAATTATATAAAAACCCTTACGTTCAGATCCCATTGCCCAACCAGATAACTAGATTTCAGTTATACTAACACAATCCCCAAAATATGTCAACAATTATTTTTGTTCTCCTAACAAGTTGGGTGACGTCCCTGATTTGTTAGGAATTTAAAGGTAGCTATACAGCATCGCGAAGCGCCACCGATATTCCCCTTTCCCCCAGCCAGAATCGCCGTCCAATGATTCTTAGCAGGTGCCATTCTTCTGGCTTGCTTATTAATAAGTAGCGTCTAATATTAAGAGGACCTACAGATTTTATCCACTAGGCGGGGTATTCGCTGCGAGTTCCACAGGCCAAAGGCCGAGGACTGTTTGAGCACCGAATACCCCGCCTAGTGGATAAAAAAAGGCCTAGCTTTAAGCTTAAGCTAGACCAAATTTTAATGGAGCGAGCGATGGGGATCGAACCCACGTCAGAAGCTTGGAAGGCTTCTGCACTACCATTGTGCTACGCTCGCTCTAAAGATTTAATATGATACAGTTATTCCCTAAATTTGTCAAATACCTTTATCCTGATATTCTATTTTTTCTCCGTTCTAATAACATCCATCCGGCTCCTACAGCAGCAATCGCTCCGAACGCATACAGACTATTCCACATACCGTATCCTATCTTTATCTTCACGATCATACTAGAAAGATCAGTAGTATAAAGATTGTAAAGACCTAACCCGGAAACCGCTCCGCTTAAGACCGTCATCGCAATAACAGTAATGGGATACTTCAAACCGGCACCTGCCAGGAGAACGCATAGTACCGCCAAGACCGGCATAAGATATACCGCATAACTTTTCCAATCAAGCCCTTCTACGCTTTTGAACATTATTTCCGCTATAACAAGCGCCATCTTCGAACTTTTATTATTTACAAGACCGGGAACCGCCACACCACTTACACTTTTTTTAATTCCTACATTCCCAACTACGCCCTCGGCTGTATTGCTGACTTTCTCTATTCCTCCAATAACTTTACTACCAAGCGATATTTTCCCGAAGGTACCCTTAAGTATACCGGTAACCCCGTCGGATCCGCCTTCTACAGAAGTGCTCACTTCAGCCCATGGCTGAAAGAACCCCGCTATAACAATAACTGCGCATACCATGACTAATATTACACAGATTTTACTTATCATATTTCACCTCTTCTTTTTTTATCCATTATTCTGGATACCTGTCTTAATAGACGATGACTGTCATAAGGTTTAGATAAATACTCGTATGCCCCGAGCTCTATTCCATAATCCCTATCAAACTGTTCACCTTTTCCTGTAAGCATGATCACAGGAATATTCTGAAGCTCGGGATCTATTTCTTTTTTAAGAGAGATAAGCACATCACGTCCATCCATGTCAGGCATGGTAATGTCGAGTATTATAATATCAGGCTTTTCTTTTTTTATAACATCCAACCCGGACTCCCCCCCATAAGCAAAACTTATTTCGTAATCACGTGACTCAAGAAACTCTTTAATAGTAGCAACTAATTCCCTTTCATCATCAATAACCGTTATCCTGGCTTTGGGATTATTTTGATCCATCAACATCATTTTCTTCCTCCTTCTTAAGATCGGGCTCGGACACTAAAACTCCCGCCTCGTCATACACTTTTTTTTCATTATCCGAAGATAAAACTTCACCGCGTTTATCGATCACTTTATCTTTATCCTCTGCCGGATTATTTTTAAGTACCGCATCACCCGATCGCTGCCCCTCCCTGGAGATATAATCTCCATCCCATAGATCTTGGTTCTCATTCCTGACACCTTCTTCAGAAATATAATCACCTTCTATACCATCCGCATACGCGTATGCGCACATCAGCCCCATCAACACTACCAAGAATATCTTTCTTATCATCACAACTCCTTAAGTATCATTTCTTTTTTATCGGGATCAATATGCACATCAAACCTATTCAGAAAGGACATCCCCAAAAGTCCCCCGTCATTTTCCCTTTCCCCGACAACGACCCCTTCAACATTTTCCGCGACAACTCCCGCCACTTCAATCGATTTTAGCGTTATCGGAGTGCCTTCTACCAAACTTCCGTCGGCTAAACGAACACTCATCTTCCTCTTCGGATCCAAAACGGTATATCCGGCAAGTTCAGCGGTTTCTTTTGGAATAATAACCAAAGATGCCCCGGTATCCACAACAAGATCAACAACAACTTCACCGTCAATTAAGGCTTCAGCAACTATGCTGGTCGGATCATCGAACTTTATCTTATGTTCTATCATTTTTTGACGGCGCTCTATCATCTCGTCCTTGATCTGCTTGTTCCGGTCTATCCTTGCGCGCCACTTTTTCTCCTGTTCCTTTTTACTTTCACTGCTGCTTCTATGTAATCTATCTCTAGCTATACTCCCATTTAAAACATCAATACTTTCGATATCATCTCTCGATATCGCCATTGTCCCAAACCCCATATCAAGAACTATCGCCACGCTGCTTTCCTCTTTCACAGTTCCGGTGATCTTTCCTTTATTCTTAAGATTGAGTTCAACAGGATCGCCTATCTCCACAGAATAAACACTGCACGGACATAAAGACAATATTATAGTAATGCCAACTACTAAACAGACTATACGAAAACCTTTATTTTTCATTTTATGATCTACCATTACATTCGTCCTTATACCGTTAACATCAGTACACCCATAACAACCAAACATCCTGCCCACACACGAAAAACAATGATCGGCTTATCAGCCCACCAACCCAAAACAGTTTCAGATGTTTTCGAAGTAATAAGCATAATGGCTTTTACAGCCATTACCATTCCTACAATACCGAGTATCTTAGCCAGCATGCCCGGCACCTTCATAACGCTACCCACCATAAGAAATGCAAGGATAAGAACAAATCCATACACTATCCTCTTAAATTTTTTCGACATTTTTTTGCCAAGACGGTTTTTTAACGATCCCGGCTTTATCAACCAAAACGCCCCCAGCATCATCCATAAAGTCCCCACTATTTTCGAAAGCATCTATTACTCCTTTTATCCTAAGAGATTCTACTTCGCCCAAATGTTTTCACGTTTGGGCTTCGTAGAAATTATCCGCCCTTTCTCTTATCTGTGACTAAACCCATTGTTTTCCGGGAAAACGGATAAAAAAAAGGGACCTGCAAAATTAAGCAGCCCCCAACACCTCACAATCCAATATTATTTGTCATAACCATTTTGAGCATATCTTGTCCTTTCCCACAACAAATTCAGCTCTCTATTATAATGTAATATTATACCCCCTTTTCATTAAAATGCAAAATTTTACCCATTTATAAAAACGTAACAGTTCAGTCCGCCTTAGGTGGACCAATCCTCACAAGATTCCTTTAGTCTTACCTAGCCTTACTATATGTTGTCAGTTCTTCTCTTTTGTAAGATTAGAAACATATTGGCTGTCCCGTCCCCGCGCACTAGCCTTGTAACCCAAGAGGGGGAGTATTCGCAGCGAGTTCCCGCAGGCCGCCTTTGGCGGATGAGGACTGTTTGAGCTGGAATACTCCCCCTCTTGGGTTACAGTTATAATTCCCCCTAGGGACAGTTGTTTGGAAGGTAGTAACAATAGCATTACGCGAATATCTGTACATCATACATTTTTCTAAGCTCTTCATACTCCATAGGCTTGGCCTCAAGCGTAAACAAATAATATCCATCCATTTTCTCGATAGATATTTTAGATCTTTTCAGTATCGATTCTTCATCACCGATTTCAAAAGTTATTTTTAAAATTGTCTTGAGCATATCCAGGATCGGCATATAACTATCAGCGGTCAATTCTTCATTATTCACTCCAGCGAGTACCGCGTTTTTCAGAGCTTTAAACTCATCCGATGTAACTGCGAATTCTCCCGCTAAGACAATAACTTTCGCGTCCGGTCTCTCTTCTCGTTCAGCCGCTACAAGCCCTAAAAGTTCATTGTCTTCTCCCACCACTATCGGCAGATTATTCTGCCCACAAAACCTGCGCAAGGCAGTTATAAGTTTATTTATCTCTCTATGTTGCATATGTTCTCTTTCTGCATACCCCTTTATCCAGCTCGTCCCCAAAGCCACAACAGGCCTATCATCCCCCACCCTGGATCCGATAAACTTGACCAGATCCGGAAATTCGGTTTCTACGAGTACTTTGTCTATCTGTTCTTCCAATGACATCTCTTCCTTACTATCCTGACCGCTGAGATCAAGCACATACCCTTCATCCTTAACAAGTTTAACAAACCGGAACCCATATGGTGTGAGAAACTTGTAGAGATCCGATTCGGGAGACTCTTCTTCATCGTTAGTAGTATAGAATATAAATTTCTCGGGAGCCGTTTCCAGACCTTCTCTATCTGCCGCATATAGTATCATTTTTAGTGCTTCCGTACCCTTACCCTCTTTTCTATATTCCGGAAACACCTGAAATTTGAAGAACCTTCCTTCCTCCTCATTACTCCATATCCCATATCCAATAATTTTTCTGCTAAAATCATCCTTCAGAACAAAACATCCTTTACTTGGAGAATCCCAATATTTTAGATGCACCAATCCCAATCCTAATTCCGGTATCAAATACTTCTGCGCGTTCCGAGGATTAAAACTTGACGACAGTATCATTTTTGCGCCGAGACCTCCATCCTCCTCACCTTTTGTTATTATCAGTCCTCTCAGGTCTAACTCTTTTTCTAGTTCCTCTACTACATCCCTGGCTTCTCCCGGAGAAACTTCCCTCGACATCACATCACCTTCACGGATGAATTGTTCTAATTTTTTAGCCTTTTCAGAGAATACTCTCTCATCAGATATTCCAGGCTCGATATTCACATATATCTCACGCCCATCTTGCATCTTAAAGATCAAAGCCGAAGAACCCTTCTCTCCTTGTGTGGAATACTTAAGCACATACCCCGCCTTTTCCCCTTCAATGATGTTTATCCGAACCCCATCCAACTCACCTTCCACGTATGAATCCTCGATCCCAGCAATATCAAATTTTTCAAGGAACATCGTCCCTTCTTTTCCTATACGCCCAAAGTTTTCTTCAAGAAGCGGTACTAACACATTCTTTACACTTTTCATCCCGTTCTCTAAAGCAATTTCTAAAGTTTTTGAGACCACGTAGTGCATCTCCATGAACATCCATTTATCATGAACAAGCTTGTCCTCTTCTCCGGCATTCTCAACGACGTCGAACGTCTTGTCTTCATTTTCGATCACGCGGGCTATAGGTGCAGTCTCTAAAGTCGGAGCCAAATTGGAACCTGACGCACCGGCATAAACAGACCCAATCCCCCACGTGAGGAAAACCAAGCCCAAGACAATGGCGCGCACTCTATTATTAAAAATGGGTATGTTTGTGATATTCATGACGGATAAAGTATATCATACTAATACTGTTAGTCCAAGGAACAGCTGGCTAGATATTGTTTTTTTACCCAAAAAATTAGATTTATTAGTAAAAATAGCTTTAAAAATGGTTATTTCGAGGATTTACGCGACTTATTTGTGCGGACTACAGGCTTATTACCTATCATGAAAAGTATGTTCCATTTCTCCTTAAACGCATCCCATTTCTTCATACGAAATTCATACCTCTTCTTCCCTTCAGCGGTAGAAAGCATTTCATTAAGATCTGCACCCTTAGGCACAGAATGTTTACGCTTAAGTGATTCCAGTTCTTTCTTGAATGCGGGATCGTTTGCGGGATTCTTCATAAGCAATATTATAGCACAAATCACCCTCTTTTGTACCGTTTGCAAATTTGTGAGGGCAAGTGTCCCCTTTTTTGTGTTTAAAAGTGTCCCCCATTAGAAAAAATATCAGCACCCTATTACAAGATATTGACCGATATGCAAATAACCAAATACAAAATGGGCAAACAACTGTCCCTATGGGAATTTACATCTGTAACCCAAAAATGCAAGTGTTCCATCTCAAACAGTCCTCGTCCTTTGGACTGCGGGAACTCGCTGGAACACTACACCTGTGGGTTACAAAGATAGTGCACTGGGACGGGACAGACTATACGTCTTAATATGAAATTTGGATAATAAAAATAAAGAGCAAAGGAAGCCTGTGGGATTGTCCGGCTTTGCCGGACAGACTTAATTTGTCAAACCTCATTATTGGTCATATTCTGGCATGTCATCATCTGGGGTATCTGGGGCGGGATTGTTGATGTCGGTATCTATATCGGAACTTTCGTCCCTGTCCTCATCATACTCACCGTCTTCGTAGCCTTCCATATATTCAGCATCATTAATCTCCCCCGGAGCCGCCACCACTTCGCCGTCGTTGTAGCCGTTATCGTATTCGTCGGCATGTAGGAGAATAGTGCTTAAGAACATAAAACACATACTAGACAACAAGAGGATGTATAATGATAATCTTTTCATAATTTTTCTTTGAGGTTTAGGTCCTGTATTCTTTTACAATAAAATATATCTCTCCCTTAGTAGGGAGTGTTTTAACTCTAACTAGCTGTTTTTTCAAGGATTTAGGGTATTACCGCGCACGTTAATTCGGAAAAGAGGAGGACACCGAGGAGCAGCCAACAGCTGCGACGAAGTGGCCCTACTCTCCCCAAAAAAACATTTTTGAGGTAAGATGGAGAAATCTCGTTTTCTCCAGATTGCCGAGGAAATGTTTTTCTGTATTTGCTGTAAGCAAATACAGGCCATTAAACAAAAAAGGCAGGCTTTTTAGAGCCTGTCTTTTTTATTTAATGGTGGGGAGAGAAGGATTCGTAAAAGCATTTGTTGTAACCTTTTTAACAATAGCCACTTACGAACCTAAGTCCTTTACCTTGAAAAGTTTACGTCTTACAATATCTTACAAGGCCAAACAATAAAAAATAAAGATTTCACCTTAAATGGGCTCTATTTGGGCACCTTGATTATAAATGTTCCTCCGGTCTTCTTCCAAAAAATAATGTTATTTTCTTTCTTAATTCTTCTCTTGAATCATTTGCTAACTCTAATATTTTGGTAGATAACGCATGCTCTTGGGACGATTGCTCAATAGCATCCCAAATTATTCTATGTGTTTTTCGGAAATCTACCATGTAATATCTAGTTTTTAAGTTCCCTCTTCCCTTTAGTGGTATTTCATATTCACGGAATAATTTATTTTCTTTGTAAACAAAACAGTCTAAGAAAGAATACGTCTCTCCAATGCTGATTGCTAGCTCCCTCTTCTCTTTATATTTCGGATCGTTCCACAAATCAGAAGATACAGTATTTTCTGGGCGAATTGGCTTATTGATTCTTGTGAAATCTTCGGCAAAGTATTCATTGCACGCTAAAGATCCTCTTATAGCAACAAGAGGTGCCACTAAAAGATAGCAGTCCCTTTCTTTCTCAACAGTGCAACAAGGGGTTAACACAACTGAATATCTGGGGTGGTTGACCTCTATCTGCCAGCACTCGGAGGAAGTCTCTACTCCTTTTGACTTTATGGAGGGTGTAGTCATAACTCGTCCGTAAAGAACATCACCAAATCTAATTTTATCTTCAGGGTTGCTGTTATAAAACATATTAGTCTTCAGGGTATATATCTCCTAAATCATGGAATCTCATGTTTTTTTCTGACCTCCAAGATTCAATTTTACTAATTTCTTTAATCCCTAAAAATTCATTTGATTGCGTCAACAGCACTTTTACAGAAAAATCACCAAGGCGACAAGTAACGATCTTCTCTGGAATACTCCCCAAGAAGCCAGTACCACCTTCCAGCTCATTAAGATTTTCATCTAAACCTATTCGATTATTCATCATCCCCCCTATTTCTCATGTATTCTAATAATTTTTCTCCGGCGAAGGCTCTAAAAGTTTTGTAAACTAAACAATTCAGGATATCGGTAGTCTCTAAATATTTGCTGCTTTCTACGTCATTTGTAAAAGCATCAATATCAACCACTAAGACATCACTTTTATCACTATTCTTTTTTGCTAAATATTCATTATATGTCAATAAATTGTTGCCTTTTTCAACTGTAGCGACAAATCGTGCACTTTGAGTACTGGCAACTTCAATTTTATCCAAAGGAAAAGACGTATTAAACCATTCTTTAAAACAAGCATTATTTTTGTCAAGTATTGGACACTCATTGATATATCTTAACCCTACTCTATTTATGGCTGGCAAGGGAACTATTTCAAGAAAATGTTCTACAACAAAAGAAATTATCTCCCTAAACCCCTTCTCATCACCCTCACTTACATATCTTTTATGTTTTGTAGATATAACGCTTAAAGAGTTGCTGGTTATGTTTAACACCATTCCTTCTTTTGACTTAAACTGCCATATCTTATTCCCCTCATCATTTTGGGGAGCTACTTGTTCCTTTCCTTTATCACCCTCCACAAGATTATTGGCGATAATAAAATTCTGTGTAAAAAGTAAAGCAGAATCTGGGAAAACAGTCATTATTTTTGACTGCAACTCTCCTATCTTTGTTTCAATATAAAATAGATTTGGGTACTTTATTTGAAAAACAACTTGCTTTACGGTAGGTCTTAAAAATATTTCTTTCTCTTGTGACATATCCCCTCCATTTTTTTGTATAATAGATTATACATCATACCTTCTTATTTTTAAACTTCTATCTTTTCAGCATACCTCACTCGTCCTTTCTTTTCTCGTTGCTTAATCCACTTTTCAATCTGCACTTCTTTAAATCTCAAAACATTGCCAATTTTTATATGAGGAACATACCCATAATGAACCCATTTATAGACTAAGCCTCTTTTGACCTGTAATAGTTCACATAGATTATCGACTGTCAGTAATTTTTCCATAATTTTTTTGGAAATTTTTTCCAATTTTTATTTTGCCCTCAGTTACAACGGGAGGGACTGTTTTGTGTTGTGTAAAGTACCACCCCTCTTGGGCCCTATAGGGGGGTCTCGGGCAAAAAGAAAACAGGGTACCCGGGGCTCTTTTTCAATGGCCACGGCTAAACTCTTTTCCCATGGTGGAGAACTAAAGTATCTTCCCCTTTTCCACTTAACTCATTCATTCAAAACATCTTACCACTCGATATTGCCCTCATGGTGCCCAAACACTGCCCAAACATATATCATCTTGCTAAAAATCGTCCTTCTTATATACTGTTAGTACGATGGAACGATTCGCTGTATTCACACCCAAGAACAGCCTTTAGGGGCTGCTTCTTCGGGTGCTCAACTTACAGGTCTTCATGCTATCAGCACTAAAAGCACGATTAGCATTTGCCCCATTTCAAGTTTAAAATCATTCTTTTCACCTCAATAGCACAATCAGGACAATAACATTGGCTCCTCTACCAAGCGCACATAATGGGTCTTTTCCTTTGTTAAAAGTTCTATCTTTTCGCAATCCTTAGTTATCTCTCGAATCTTGCAACGCCCTGGGCCACCTTTCTTTTTTGAATACCTTATTAAATCAGGGATTGAAACCCTGTCCTCATTCTTCTCCTTACACATATCTTCAATTAGTATAATTACATCCTCTTCAGAATATTTACTCTTACAGTCTCCGACAAACTCAAACAACAAACTATCTGGATTCAAACCAACAACGATGGGTTCAAATCTAACCCCGGTTCTTGATTTCTCACATGTTAGTTTCACACTACTGCTTTGTCCATTCAAAGTTATATGGTGGTCAAGCCAAGCTGACCATTTATAGCTACCAGCTGCCATTTCCCCACCTTTTGAAATATCTTTGGTGGCCTTGCGCCAATGATGAACCAACAAAATTGATACCCCATATTTATCTATCAACGAATCCAAAAATGATGTTAACTTATTTACTTCTTCTTTTGAATTTTCATCACCTTGCCAGGCACTCCCTATTGGGTCTAATACCAAAAGATCAATTTCTAAATCTTTTATCCAGCATTCAAGTTCATCCTTGACCTTTTCATCACCAATATTTATTCCCAACATTGATTTCAAGAACAACGAGTCAACCGCGCTCTTATCGTCAAGCATCTTTGAGAATCTCTCCTTAAGAACAGAGTCACCCATCTCCCAATCAAGATACAGGACCTTGCCCATTTCAACCTCAAATTGAGCAAAGAGGTCTTCATCTTCGAATGCTCCAGAAACTGATAACGCAATTTGCTGAGCAGCAATACTTTTACCTGTATTAGTTGGTGCAGATATCATTGTCCTACCTTCTTTTTTAAGCACATCTTTAATAAAATATTCTACAGGAGGAATATCTCGTTTAAGAAAACATACCAAAGACTCAGGAGCTTCAAGCGAATTATTTACACCGAGCCGTATCCCAGAGTTATGTGTTTGCCAAATGCTCATAACAACCGATCTTACTTCTTCCTCATCAAGTGGAGGGTTATATCCCTGATTGACGGCCAACGCCAATTGAAAGCATTCCGACGGGTTCAATCCTTGATTAATTTGGGCACCCACAATCCTCGCCAGAGCGTTATTCCTACCACCCTCGGGGATATCTTTGTAAAGTTGTGTTATCGTCTCTGTCGCACCCCTTTCTTGACCTTTTAGCAACCAACCCGGGGCCTTTGCTATTGAAATATCATCAATAGATTTGCCTGTAACAAACGAATACCTTCCCCCGGAAGGGTGAACACTTGGAGGAGCGACTACATACCCATTTTTCTTGCAATCGATGCCTTTGGCAAATGATCGTTCAATACCAAAATCATCGTCATACAAAAAATAATAGTGCTTGCCACCCCCTCCAGTATTCACTTCTACCGTACTTGGCAATTGACCATATTTTTCAACCATCCGAATTAACGATTTATCGCCACCATTCCTTGGATCTATGTCTAAGACGCACAAATTATTAGCCCGTGAACAAACCAAACCGATATTTGCATCCACCCAGGTCGTCCACCATTCTTCTATTTGATCCCCCTCCAAAGAGGCATCTTTGTGCCCATGCATAGTAAGGGGTTTTTTACCCTGATTCTTCACTGGAAAAATGGTCTTACCATGGCTAATATACTTAAGTGCATCTTTTAACATATCAATCCCCTAACGTTTCATCCCTACGAAGGCCCTTTTTCAACAATTCCTTAAGCTTTTCTTTCTGTAAAGTATTTAATTTTTCTTTTTTTTCGAAAACTATCTGAAGTCTTAGCGTTTCATCTAAAGGATCATCTAACGCCGGCTTTTTAGTTGCCTTTCTGAATAATTTTACCAACCGCTCAAAAATAACTCGCTCCCCATGCTTCTTGAGAACTCCCTCAACGTACCATTTGGGTATTTTTACCATTGATTCCTCCTTTTTTATTGTCCTTGTTTAACATATCCCTCAACATGTTCAGGGATTTATTGTAAAGAAAAACATCTGCCCGAGCCTTCCGATCTATAAAAGAACCGACTAAGGCTTCAACTTGTGGTGCATACTGTGTGGGATATATTATAGAAATATCTTTGCTCAAGGCATTTCCGCCTTTTAAAACTTCCGCTTTAGTATCGGGAATTTCAGCACAAACCAGTGCAGCTAACTTAAGATTTGTAGTTTTGAATTGTCTTTTCATCTTCACCGTCCTTTCCTTTTTCGCTAACCTTTTACCTCTATATAGTGAAAATTCACCGAGATGCAGATAATATTTTCATGCATATTCGCAACTCATTCCTTTACAATTGCTTATGAAAACAATTATTTTATTGCAGAACTGTTATCCTTGTATATTAATTCACCGGAGGGGATATATCTCTCTGTAGTGTTTTACTACTTAATGGCCTGCGTAGAAAATGAATTAGGCATTGAAGACTATATAGTTGGAAGTAGTTTTATTGTCCGTTGGTGTTGCTGAAGGTCTTATTCTCTTGTATCTTTTCATTAATCTTTAACCTATACTCACTGTTTTCTTTATATGGGTCGAACGGATCCTCTGATAAAGAAAAATATTCTTTCAACTGTTTAGATAAAATAGATTTTTGTTTTTTAAAGTTTGGATTTGCAAGAGTATGCTTCCACCCTATTGCATTGTATTTGGCAGTTATTAGCAATTTTAGCAACTCCCATTGTTTCGTCGGCTCTCCATTGCGCTTATCGCAAAACCCCATTTCTTTATAGTCAGTCCTACACAACATTCTGTTATTTATATAAATTTTCACATCTGTCTCACTCAAATATTCCACCGCTATATCTGAATATTTTGTTCCACGAGGCACTACGCATTTTCTACTATTAATTATTGAATCAAAGAGTCTTTTATAACTTTTCCACAGATACACAGACATCAACTTATGCCTGTCAACATATTGAAAATCATATTTCGATATAACCAACTCACCCGGTTGCATTGAAATGTATTCATGAATAGAAAGAAAGTTAAACCAATACTTATTTTTATTAACATATCTTTTGGGAACAAATATTATTTTTACAGGCTCCGGTCCTTTTTTAGAGACTCTTGTATTTTTGTTAATCGGACCGACCACAGCTGGCAATGTCATTACCACGCGGTTTTTCATCACCGAAAGTTCCTTCAATACTTGCCTTAATGCTTTTTTCTCATCTTCCTTCAGGTTCTCCACAAAAATACTCATCTTCCCTATGCTCCTCTTTTCCATCATCGCCATCATTCAATCCAGTTTCCTCTTTCCCAAGCATCTCCAAATAATCCACAAGAGTCATGTTCATATTTACGTTTTCGACATATTGGGCGGGTTTACCCCACCCCCTATCAAGTAAAGAGGTGCAAGCCTGTACCCTTGCCGAATCAGTTGCTTTTGGATTCTGTGCTATATCTGCAAGTGTTTGTATAGCCTCGGAGGTATGCACCCTTGCCAGCTCCCTGATAGTCACATCCGCCTTAGGGCGCCCCGTAGGGTTCCCCGATTGCCCTGGTCGAAACATCCCGGAATGTCGTTTTTTCTCTACCATAGTCTTCATTTTTACTGTTTTCTCCCTGTTAGCAGCTTACAACTCCTGATACACCCAATAGTCGCAAATACAAAAATATACACTGAAATAAATATGAATACCGCCACAAGCAAATAAGCTATTAACGTGCTTATCAAACTTATTGGATAATGCCAAAGATATTGTTTACATGTAGTTATGGCACTTACCCAGCTCCCTTGTCTCAGATAACAAAAAATTAAGTCTAAATACCCACTATCATTTTTATGTTCCCCCAATAAACTTTCACGTAATACAATCTCATTTTTATACGCATCAATAGCTTCTGACCATAACCCTAATTTTTTATATGCTTTCCCAAGATTATTGTAGACTTCGGCTAATTCCAATTGTTCTACAGTTTCCAAACGCAATTTTATCTCTTCTTTACATGCCATTACAGCCAGCTCTGAAAACCCGAATCTTATACATGTTTGTACTATATTTGCATAAGTATCAGCTTGATCCGGGGCCAATTGAATGGTTTTATTACATGCCTCAAACATTTTTTTACGATTCCACCTTGGCCACAGATTTGCGTGAATATTAGCCAGCAACGCATATGCATCTGGATCATTTTGAATAATCTCAATATACTTATTGATAGCGGTTAAAGCCTTTTTATAGTTTTCTCCATTGTAGTAACATACAGCAATGTTATAATAGGGCTCTGCATAATTTGGATCTATTTCAACAGCCCTTTTAGTATACTTAAGACATTTCGAATCGGCTCCCTTCCGCCCATATACTTGTCCAAGTGAATAATAAGCCTCCTTATATTCTGGAGATAATTCGATAGCCTTTGTAAGAAGCTTTATTGCCATTTCTAATTTTCCGCTTTTTCGGTAAAACTCCCCCAGCTCATAATAGGATCCAGCGTCATTTGGGTTATTAAGGATTGTATCCTTAAGCATTTCATCGTTACCGATAGCTAAACAATTAGCACTAAAAAATAATGCAATAAAAAGTACTGCAGTACCTATCTTTACAATTCTGTTCCCCATTGAATATGCCATTATCCCCCTCTTATTTCTTTAAAAATTCAACTTATCTACAGCATTAGTCACATGGTCTTCCGTAAGGTGCGAATATATCATTGTTTAAATGGTCAAGCCTTAATGTTAATAACAACCTCAGTCGTCCCAATTAAACTTGCCAAGTTGCCATACCATTCTATTATAAGAGGGCAACATGCGGTATCGTCGGTTTCTTTCAGCTTCCGTGAAATTCTTATCTTGCAAAACACGCTTCCGATAAAAGTAAACTCTGTGGCTACGATATAAAACATAAACGACAAAGATCTGACCTGCAAGACAAGCTAACCACAGAAGGCCGGTAAAACAATTAAGTATAATCTCTTTCATTTCCATATTCCCCCCACAATAATTCTAATTTCTTTTTCACCCTTAGGATATTTCTTCATCATATCCTACATTTCAAAAATTCAACTTATCCACAGCATTATTAACATGATCTTCTGTAAGATGCGAATATATCATTGTCGTTTCTATATCAGAATGTCCCGTTAATAGCCTATAATTGATGAACATTCCACAATTCAAGGGCTGACCCAATTATTTTATTAAATTTTTACTGAAATAATTCATCATATCTTTCATTTTTTTCTCTACGTTCATTTTCTATATATTCGATTGCTAGGTCGATGTTCTTGATAAGTTTCGCCAACTCCCCCGGAATTCTAACCCTCGCTAGAATCTGTTTTTCTTTGTTTACATAAAAACAAAACCTATCCGCTCTCCCAAAAAAACTATTTGTAACAATAAAACAAGGACTAAGCCTCTCATCGATATAGACATCCTTAGTTTTGATGGGTTTGTTCAATTCTTTAACTTTTTCTTGTTTCGCAATTATTTGCCATTCCATAGCCTTCCCCAAAGCCTTTTTAAATGCAGGCACAGACTCGATAGGTATCGCTACCTCTTCCACACTTATTTTGTCCGTTGCGATTACGGATATATACTCACTAGAAGACACTCGAACCCTTATCCCACCCTCATATGTGTTTGGCATATGTATATGATTTATATCACAATTTATTGTCCCAGCAAATTCTTTCGCCAGCCCATAATTTATGCCGCCAACCCCAAAACAAAGCAAAATAACAAAAATACTAGTTTTCTTCATACAAGATCATCCCTCCTCCCAAAGCCTTTTCTATAATCCTTTTTATTTTGGAGCTTTCTGTATTTTATGCCACTTTATATACTTACCATAGTGCCAAATATCTCCTGTTTCAGGATTCAGCAGATAAAACCCATCGTTATTTGCTGAGATCTGCAAACTCCCACTCGCAGAACGAGCATTGGGTGCACTAAGAATTAGTGAAGCTGCAATAAGACTAGTTCCGATTATCAATGAAACAACAATATTCTTCATTTTCTCCTCCTGCGGTTAAAATTGATACGATTGAAAAACTTGCCAAAGCCCTAAAAGTAAAACCTGCTGATTTGCTGGATTCTTGACGCTCCCTTGTCCGACTCAGATCACCTTGTTCTCCACTATATTACATACTTGCATTCCAATGCTCAAAATGTGCCCTAAAATTCTTGCCAACCCCTTTGTGTTACGCCCACACTTTTTGACATTCACATTCCTCGTCAAGAAATAGCACCACTTCCTTATATTTTATATATCTCGCTGTTTCATAACCTCTACTCTCTAAAAACCCACACTTTCTATTCTCGTTTTCTTTATCCCATTTTTCCCAATCTTCAATAGAGTCTAATTCGGGTTCCCCTTCTATTATTTCATTTAATATATCTTCTTCGTTTCCCCCTCCACCTTCATCGTTTTCATAATACTTATCTAACAGAATTTTTAAAACTCTCGCCAGTTCCTTTGCATCTGCTTTTATGCTTTCACAAATCCCGCACTCAACATAGCTATTCGAGTTTATCAGGTTTCTGATTCTATTTAAAAGATTTTTATCTCTTATCTCTATTTTAGTATTCATTTTTACTGTTCATTTACTGTTAGCAGTTTGTTGTATTGCGTCAGGTGGTCCAAAAAGTTTTCCTAAATCCACTTCTTCGTATTTAGGCTTTAAAAGATACCAGCTAGACGGAACGGCATCATATACAACCCCTTCAATCTCAATTGTGGGGTTAGGCGTATCTTTGAATAATTTCACTCTATCCGCTTTATTAATAATACCTTCTTTCACTGTACCATCCGGCTGAGTCAACTCCCATTTTCTACCTTTTATCGTGCCCTCAACCGCCCTAGCACTTTTCAAATCAAATGTGGATCCATTACTTTTTGATGATTGTACTGGAAGTTTAGACAAGTCAATGTCAGTTTTGTCTATAGACTGGGTTTTGGGCTCAGCTAAAGTTTGATCCGGAAACATCGAAACATTAAGCACGCGGTTGATCTCTAGCCGTTTCGCTTCCTTTTGTTTTTTCTCCAAATACCCCTTCACAAAAAGAATACCAACGAAAATCATAATTGCCACAAACAGCCCTAATAATGTTTTCGATAAAACCTTAGTAAATACTCGTAAATATTTTTTCCTTTTATCAATAGTGTCTCCACTAAGACATAGCCATGCTATCAAATAAATAACAAACACGGCAACTGACAATACTCCTGGTATATCATAATCAACAAACACCTCACCCAACATACGTTTACGGTTAATAAAAACAGTGAAAACAGGATTATATAAAACAGCTATACCCGCCATCAGCCAAGCCCAAAAAAACCGATTGATGGAAATAGCTCTGGCAACCAAATAAAGAGACGATAGAAAAGTTATGATCCTTAAAAGCACCCAAAACCCATCTGGTCTGTAAGGATATACCGCAAGCAATAAAAACACACTTGTTACAACTAATGGTACTTTCAAAAATGGAATATTTATTTTCATTTTTTCTCCACTAAAAATCCAATTTATCTACCGAATAAACCCTAGGGACACAATACTTAATTAATCCCTTTTAGTGGGAAACACTAATTAACCAAGTTGTGATCAGGACTGTACTTTGTACAAATTATAACAAAAGTGTACCTTGTACATCCCCACCCCCTAATTCTTTCCTGTTATCAACAAATAGTCACTTATCCCTTCCACTTATCAACCGTCATTAATATCCATCCTACTACTATTATTACCCAAAAAATAGACCAAATGATATTTTCTATAGAATCCCTATACCTAAAAGGAAAAACTTTACAAAACAAATTTACTACAACAGAAAACAAAAACACTATTCCAATAAACACTACAACAGCAGTAAGATTCCCCAAAAAGCTGTGCAAGAAATTAAAAAGATACTCCCTCATAAAAAACATTACCACTAATATCGCAACAACACCCGTAGCCGCTAAAAATCTTTTATACATACTGCCTCCTAGAAATCCAACTTATCCACAGCATTATTCACATGATCTTCCGTAAGATGCGAATATATCATAGTAGTTTCTATATCTGAATGTCCCATTAACTGTTTTATGGTTGTAAGATCGACACCCTTCATAACAAGGTGCGAAGCAAAGGTATGTCTTAAGGTATGTACCCCTACGCCCTCTCCCAATTCTATTTTTTTTGCTAAGGTTTTTATTCGCTTGAGCAATCGGTTCTTGAATATCTTTTTTCCGTCTTCGCCGGGGAATACATAGTTGGATGTACACGTCTGGTTATGTTTCTTCAATAATGGGCACAATCCATTGCTTATAGGTATTTCTCTTTCATTTGTTTTGGGGGCCCAATCATCTTTTACGGACACCTTGATTTTTTTACGATTAAAATCTATATCTGACCATTCAAGGTTCTCCAGTTCGGATTTCCTGAGTCCAGTATTTAGAAATGTATAGAATATAGGATACAGCCAATCGCCTGCATTAGACAGAAGCTTCTCACATTCTTCATCCGTCAGAAAACGAGGAGGGTTCTTTTTTGGTATTTTAAGTTTAGATGTACCGTCAGTAGGATTCTTATCCAAATATCCCCATTGTATCGCCAAACGGAAAATCATTCTAAAAAGAGCTACTTCCGAATTAATCGTTTTATTGTGTGCTTCTTCTTGTTTTCTGAAGGCTTTGTATTTTTCAAAAACACTGGGAGTAAAATGTGAGAGTTTATCTATGTGCGGATATTCTTCTTCAAGAAAACGTTTAAAATTGTCCAGCATAGCCCTATATCTTTTTTGGCTAGACGGGGCGAGATTAGTTTTGCAATATGACTGGAATTCCTCGATAAGCTTATTGTAGGCGCTATCTTTTTTGTCGAAGCCAAATTCGCCTCTTGCTAGTTTTACCTCTAAGTCCTTAAGGGCAAGTTCGGCTATTTTTTTTGACTTACCTGCGCTTTTCCGCTTGCGACGGCCACTTACGCGGTAATCAATAAAATATGTGTTTCCTTTCTTTCTAAGTGTTGCCATTGTTTCCTCACTTTATTTTGGGCTCTATATGGGCACCGTGACTATGAGGAAAGTGTAGCACAAAAGAAAACGCCCGTCAACATTGAAGTTGCGACGGGCGCTATTAAGATGGTGGGGAGAGAAGGATTCGAACCTTCGAAGGCTGAGCCGACAGATTTACAGTCTGTTGCGTTTAACCACTTCGCTATCTCCCCATATATGATCATATGGAGCCGGCGGAGGGAATCAAACCCCCGACATTCTCATTACAAGTGAGATGCTCTATCAGCTGAGCTACGCCGGCACTAATTTTTCAAATAACAAAATACGTTTGAGTATTATACCCTATCTATAAATTTTGTCAAATATGAATATCACTCATTAAGTCCAACAAAGTCGGACCAATCCTCACAAGATTCCTATTCCCTTTACTCTTTATATTGCCCCATTTAAATACATGTAGGCTATCCCGTCCCCGTGCACTAACTTTGTAACTCAGGGGTGTGAGCATTGTACACGAGTTCCCGCAACCCCGCTGCTTTGTTTTGCAAAGCAAAACGACGGGGTGAGGACTGTTTGAGTGGGCAATGCTTGCGCCTCTGGGTTACAGTTATAATTCTCCTCAGGGACAGCAGTTTCGGCCTATTATATTCCAGCCTTCTCAAACGCTTCAGGTAAATTATCCAGAAGATCAGTAGCTATCATACTAAACATACCTTTCTTAGCCGCCGCAATATCTCCCGCCAATCCATGCAGGTATACCGCACATGCCGCCGCGGAATGCGCATTCACTCCTTGCCCGATAAACGAAGTTATCATACCGGTCAAAACGTCTCCGGTCCCGCCGGTCGCCATCCCCGAATTTCCTGTAGCGTTAACATAAACTTCACCTTTAGGTGAAGCTACAACTGTCTGATGGCCTTTAAGACATACTATCGCACCTGTTTCTTCTGCGGTTCTTTTTGCTGTACCTTCCCTATCAGACTGCACAGCATCAATGTCTCTACCCAGAAAACGTGCCATCTCACCGGGATGCGGCGTTATAACAGTCACGCCCTGTCTTGACTTAAGTACGGTATGATCATTCTCAAGTACATTTATTCCGTCCGCATCAAGTACTATTGGTTTATCTATATTAGCTAGTAATGCTCCTACAAGATTTGTTGTATCATTATTCACGCGCAAACCAGGTCCGATAGCAATAACATCACATGTCTCGGCGAAAGATACTATTTCTTTTTCGGCTTTCGCGCTGAACGTACCTTGATCAGTCTCAGGAAGCGGAAGCGTCATAACTTCCGTGAGTTTTGTTTCCATTATGCTATTGAGTGATGCTGGTATACCGCAAGTTACCAGACCGCTACCCGCCAGAAGTGCTCCCTGCGATGTCAGATATGCCGCACCGGTCATGCCGCGTGACCCCCCTATGATCAACACTTTACCGTAATCACCTTTATGTGAAGCGTTTTTGCGTTCGGGTATTTTGTCTATATGTTCTTTTGTCATTTTTCCACCCCTATTGCGTTGGACACGGCAACCTCTTTAGTATGAGATATACTCACAAGCACACTTTCGAGTCCGTGTTCTTTAAGTAAACCTTTAGCTGTACCATGCAGACATGTATAAGGTTTACCATCCTCATCATTAAGTATTTCTATCTCCGGCCAGTTAAGTCCTATTCGAGCACCATCTGGCAGAGCTTTTTTCACAGCTTCTTTCGCGGCAAATTTACCGGCCATATGCATAGCATAAGCTTTTTTCCCACCGGCATATTCCATTTCTCGTTCGGTGAACATTTTTGTTAGAAAATTCTTGCCATGCTTTTTAACGGCTTCTTCAAATCTTTGTATGTTAACTACATCTATACCTATCCCTGTAATACTCATTTTATCAGCTCCAACATCTCTTTTACCGCTTCATATACCCCCGAGAAAAGCGCCCTGGATATTATCGAATGGCCTATATTAAGTTCTTCAATTCCCTTTATCCCGGCTATAAGGGCTACATTAGCATAAGTCAAACCGTGTCCCGCACAAACTACCAGTCCTTTGTTTCGCGCTAGCTCCGTCATATTAACGATAACATCTAATTCTTTTTCATACTGTTCCCCCGCATGAAACGCTTCCGCATACCTTCCTGTATGAAACTCTACTATCTTGGCTCCGGTTTCTCCGGAGGCTTCTATCTGGTCGGGATCAGGATCGATAAAAAGACTTACCTCAATACCCTTCCCGGTCAGAGTACCGACAACATGTTTTATTTTATCGAATCCGGCACATACATCCAACCCGCCTTCAGTGGTCAGTTCCATACGTTTTTCCGGGACTAGAGTAGCTTGGTCGGGCACGGTCCGTGCCGCGATATCAACTATCTCAGGGTCTATAGACACCTCCATATTAAGTTTAGTCCTGACTGTTTTTTTTAGGAGTTCAAGATCCTTGTCCGAGATATGACGTCTGTCTTTACGTAGATGACATACGATAGAATCACATCCGGCTTTTTCGCTTTCTGTCGCGGCTTGCACGGGATCGGGTTCAAAAGTCCTGCGCGCCTGCCGCACAGTAGCTATATGATCAATATTAACACCTAACTTCATATACTACCTCTATTCTTAACGAGTATCATTCTATTTCACTTTTGGATCTATTTGCTTGGATTCCACAGGAGGGTCTATTTGCAAGGGTTCCACAGGAAGATAGAGATCCACAACTTTATCCTGTATTTTTAAAAATTTTATATCAGAATTAAGCCCTAAACTCAATTTAACACTGCGGGTATACTCCCCAAGGTTGATCTTATCTGTCTGAAGTCCCTCAAGATCATCCATGGCTTCTTCCGGTCCAAAAACCGATATTTTTTCCGGTTCTATCTTGACTTTATCAAAGAGAACTCTGTACCCTTCGGGTGATTTACCAGAAAACACGGGTTTAACAGGCACCTCTTTCATGACAAATTGGTAACGAGAGAAAACGTCTTCAATGGTCTCATTTTTTTGAAGGAACGAATCGGTGTTGACTAGATCGAAGATATAGAACCACGTAGCGATTGCCAGCGCCAACGATATTATTTTTGCTAAAAAATTGTTAGTTATAAATTTAAACCCGTTCATGTTAGTTTTGTACTATCCTTCGTTTTGCGATTATACGTCTAAGAAGTACCAGAAATGGTTGTTTTTTTATTTTAGGAGCATATGCTTTTTCTAATATCTTGACCAGATTTTTTGGATCGATGTCTTCAGTTATTTTCCCGCCAACCGCCATACCTATATGCCCGGTCTCTTCGCTAACGACTATGATTACCGCGTCAGTCTCTTCACTGAGCCCTAACGCAGCCCTATGCCGTGTACCCATTGTCTTTGATACATTAGGGTTCTGAGTAAGCGGAAAAAGACAGGCCGCGGCCTCTACTCTCTGTTCGGATACTATTATACCTCCGTCATGAAGAGGTGTATTCGGGGAGAATATGGTATTAATTAATTCGCTGGTCACGGAACTGTCTATACTAACACCGCTTTCAACATAACGTCTCAACCCTATTTCTCTTTCTGCGGCTATTAGTGCCCCTATGCGTTTTTTTGATAGTATTGTTGCGGCTTTAGCTATCTCATTTAAAATTTCTTTCTCACCTGAAAAGATACCAAACCTGCCTATTCTGGCAAGGCCTCTACGTATCTCCGGTTGAAAGATTATTAGAAAGGCTATCACGGATATAGCCAGGAGTCTTGTGAGAATCCAATTGATTATAACCAGATTCATCCCGCCGGTAAGCATTATGACTAGAGATATGATGATTATCCCTTTGAGTACCTGTTCTGCGGCTGTACCTCGGAGCAAGAGGTATATCATATAATAAGCTATCCACAGGATCGCCATCTCAAGTACAATTTCCCAATATCCTAAAAAGAATTCCATGAGTCTGTCTACTCTTTTGTTATGGCTCGTATCATCAATACAGCGTCTTTGACGGCATCAACATCATGCACTCTAATTATACCAGCACCTTTCATTATTGCAAACATTGATGCTGCTATAGTCCCGGAAAGTCTGTCTCGGGTGTCTTTGCCTGTAACGGTCCCGATAAACGATTTCCTGCTTGGACCCACAAGTATTACCTTCCCCAGTTTATCAAGTTTATCCAGTTCGTTAAGTATAGTAAGATTATGCTCAAGCGTTTTTCCGAAACCTATACCCGGGTCTACCCCTATATTATCGGGATTGAGCCCGGCATCTTCTGCCTTTTTTATCGATTCTGAAAGGTAAGAACATATCTCTTTCATTATATCTTTATACTGGGGATCATCCTGCATATCCCGGGGCATACCTTTCATATGCATCAGTATAAGGCCCGCATCATATTTCGCGGCGATACTTGCCATATCCGCGTCACCACCGAGAGCGGTAATATCGTTTATTACACTTACGCCTTCTTCCAAAGCCGCCTGAGCAACATCCGCTTTCCAGGTATCGATAGATAGCGGCACTTTTACGTCTTTTAAAGCTTTTATGACCGGTATAACCCGTTCCTTTTCTTCCTCCGGCGTGATCTCTCGTGATCCGGACCTGGATGATTCCCCACCTATATCTATGATATCCGCACCGTTCGATATCATCTCCAGCGCTTTATCCCTAGCTACCCGTGCATCAATATACCTGCCTCCATCACTGAACGAATCCGGGGTAATATTGAGTATCCCCATTATGCATACCTTGCGGGATACCGGCAAGAAACTGTTTTTAATACGCAGATCTTTTTTCACTATTTTATTTCTTTTCCCCGAGGTCAGTTTTATCCTCTTTTTTATTACCACCAAGTCCGAGCATCTCACGCACCTCGGCCTCTTCCAAAGTCTCTTTTTCTATAAGCTTAAGAGCCAGTATATTCAATTTATCTTTATTCTCGGTCAACCGGGTCATAGCTTTCTCATAACATCTGTCCACTATACCTTTGATTTCCTGATCTATAAGTTTAGCGGTATCTTCACTATAATTTCGTTCTTCAGAAATATCTCTTCCCAGAAAAACCTGATTATGTCTTTTTCCGAAAGTTATCTGTCCTAGCTTTTCGCTCATACCGTATTGGGTTACCATATCACGGGCAATTTCGGTAGCCTTTTTAATATCGTCATGTGCGCCGCTGGATATTTCATTGAACGCTACTTCTTCACTGGCACGGCCTGCCAGCATTACGGTGATCTTTCCTAAAAGCTGTTTTTTCCGTACTATATGAGTATCACTTGTTGGTAGATGTATAGTATAACCCAGAGCCATACCGCGTGAGACTATGGTCACTTTATGCAGAGGATCCGCTCCTTCAATAAGATAAGACATAAGTGCATGGCCTGATTCATGGTAAGCGGTGATTTTTTTCTCTTCATCATTTATTTTTCTGGATTTACGTTCCGGACCCGCTATGACCCTTTCCATAGCTTCCTGCAGTTCTTCCATACCAACAGCTTTTTTGTTACGCCGCGCGCCTAAAAGAGCGCCTTCGTTTATGAGATTAGCAAGATCGGCCCCGGAAAAATATATTGTTTGTTTAGCTATCTTCTCGTAATCTATATCTTCGTCCATTTTAACATTACGTGCATGCACTTTAAGAATCGCTACTCTCCCTTCAAGATCGGGTCTATCTACCACTATTTGTCTGTCGAACCGGCCCGGTCTTAGAAGCGCTGAATCCAGGACATCCGGACGATTAGTAGCTGCTATGAGAATAACTCCGGTTGCTGTGTCAAACCCGTCCATTTCAGATAGAAGTGCGTTAAGTGTCTGTTCGCGTTCGTCATGACCCCCGCCTATCCCAGAAAAACGCTGCCTGCCCACCGCATCTATCTCATCCATAAAAATTATGCAGCCTTTTTGGCTCATCTTAACGGATTTTTTTGCCTGCTCGAAGAGATCTCTGACCCGTGACGCTCCAACACCTACGAACATCTCAACAAAATCCGAACCTGATATACTAAAAAACGGTACGCCCGCTTCACCGGCAACAGCTTTTGCTAAAAGCGTTTTACCTGTACCCGGAGGACCCATAAGAAGCACTCCTTTAGGCATCTTCCCTCCAAGTTTCTGAAACTTTTTAGGATCCTGCAAAAACTCGATCACTTCTTTAAGCTCCTCTTTAGCTTCTTCTATTCCGGCAACATCGTCGAACGTGAATTTCATTTTGTCCTTGCCCGCAAGCTTTGCCCGGGATTTCCCGAATGCCATCATCTTCCCGCCGCCCGCGGAAGCTCCTCGATATATGAAAAACCACAAAAACAGTATAAATATTATCATCGGCCCCAATGAATAAAAAAGGTTTGATAAGAACGTTTGCGGCGGCTTAATATCGAACTCCGGAACGTTACGTATCATAAGATCTATGAGCGCCTCGTTCTCGGCTGGGATATTGACCATATACGGCTTGCCATCACTCATTTTCCCGATTATGCGATCCTCGACTTTAACAGCCGAACTTATCGCTCCGGTTTTCTCGTTAACCTCAAGTGTCTGGTAAAATTCCTTATAAGTCATCTCATGCGTAGTCTCCTCGAACGAAGAGAATACCCACTGAAATATAAGAAATACACCGGCAACTACCAGTATCCATGCGAACCTATCGGGCATATTCTTATTCTTCTTGCCGCCATTTTTTTGCGGTGTCTTTTTCCTGCCGGTACTGCCGGGTTTGTTATTATCCTTCATCTATTATGTTTCCTTTTTTTTGTAGCGCTATTTTGGCTTAACACTATTATTAGTGCCCCAGTATTCTAGCACACTGCTTATGCCGGGTCAAACATGTCAATTCTTTTGTTTTTCTATAAAAACAATTTTGCCCTTTTTCTTAACTATCGCGACATTACCCGGAAGATCTAAAGACTTCCCCTTCCCGGAACTCTTTATTAGACCATTCATGTCTATCCAATGCCGATACGTGAGTTTTTTCACATTCCCTCCGGAATTTATAAATAATTCTTTGAGAACGGTTTTTCTGACAGTTTCAGGCAAGGACAAAAGCTCTTTTACTTTCATCTCTCCCGAACCCGATTTGCCCGTGCCCTTATTTTTATTAACATTTTTTTTCGCGTCTTCAATGAAAGAAATATCTTCCCTCAAAGTATCGGACAAGTTAACCAATAACCTTTTTATCCGTGGACTATACTTTTCCAGATACGGCAGAATCTCCTGCCTTATCCGATTCCGTCTAAAACGCATATCTTTATTAGAACTGTCCTCAATATGATGTAACCCGCAACCGTCCAAAAACCCGATTATATCTTTGCGTCCGGTCCTTATTAGCGGGCGGATTATCCTGAACTGTTTTTCTTTCCTTACTGGAGGTATTCCCGAAAGACCCGATATTGATGACCCGTACAAGATCTTCATGATCACTGTTTCCGACTGATCGTTCATAGTGTGTCCCGTAGCTATGACCGTACACCTTTTCTCCTTAGCTATCCTGCAAAAAAACTTATATCTAGCATCACGCGCCTTTTCTTCGACAGACATCCCTCTAACCCCGCGCGATTTAACATTGATCTTTTCAGAGACACACTCTACGCCCAACTCTTTTGAAAGCTTGACGACGAATAGTGACTCTTTAGCGGATTCGGCGCCCCGCAACGAATGATCCAGATTAGCAACAACAATATCTATTCCCAAAGTCTTTTTAATGCCTATTAGCGCTTTTAAAAGACATACCGAATCGGCCCCGCCGGATACTCCGACAAGTACTCTGTCGCCTTTTTCCAGCATATCATACTGCTTAATGGTATCTTTAACGTTCTTCAAGAACGCGGAATATGATACTTTTTTATTCTTCATAATAGTCCCATTAAATTTAAAATACTGATTCAGTAGTAGCTGGGGTTTAAACCCCAGCTACTACTATTGTCGTCCTTCGTCTTTCTTCCCTCTTCCTTCTAACTTCTCGCCTCTATCTTCTCTCTTCAGCATCTCTTCTTTACTATAGATACATCCGCAATAATGCTGCTGGTATAGGCCTTGTTCTTTCGCGATCTCAACGGCTCTTTTGAACCCGTCTTTTTTCTTGAAATTGAACGGCAAAAATTTTTCCCCGCCTATATTATAACCTATTTCATTAATCTTTACGGCGTTTTTCATGGGCCCAACAGTCAGTGTCGTTGTGAACGCGTCAAAATCTTTTTTCTTGAGCATTTCATAAGTTTTTTCTAGCCTCATCTTGAAGCAAATATCACATCTTGTTCCACCTTCCGGTTCATACTCAACACCTTTTACCATCTCAAACCATCTCTCCCTATCATATGGTCCTTCAATAACCTCTACAGAATATATATCACATATTTTTTTCACTGCATCAAGACGCTTTTTATATTCATCTACCGGATGTATATTGGGATCATAAAAAAATCCAGTAACCTTATGCCCGTCGCATAAAAGCTGTTCCGCGGCGGATGCCGCGCATACCCCACAGCATATATGTAATAAAATATTCATAATTCAATCCAAGTTTTAGACCACGTTAGACAATTAACTATTGACTATTGAAAAGATTAATATTTCACCCCGAGTTTGCGTATCGGTCAAACCAAGTCAATAGTCCATTGTCTATAGTCTATGGTCTTTTCTCTTACTCTTCCAATGTCTAACCGTCATCTTGAGTCCCTCTTCGGTAGATATTTTAGGATCATATCCTAAAACATCCACGGCTCGCAATATGTCATACACACGATCTTTAAAAGTCCGTTCCATCTTTCGTCTTAAAAAAGGTATGATCTTACCTATTTTTACTATCCACCCCGGGATAACAAATGGAGATTTCCCGATCATCTCTTCGGTGACAATCTCAACGAACCGTTTCATTGTAATTATCTCTTTATCCGCCACCATAAATGTATCGGTAAGTGCTTCCTCTTTGTTCATAGCCATAATAATGGCTTCTACTACATTGGAAACATGTACAAGCTGCAGCTTTGAATTCATGACGGGATCATTCAGAACAGGGATAAACCTTTTTTCAGCGTACCGAAAGAGCTTGTCCAAAAGATGAGGTTCGTCGTTCCCGTACACCATACACGGTCTTAGAATAGCTGTTTTTAGCCCTTTTTTTCGATATTCTTTAACCATGCGTTCTGCTTCTATTTTAGAGAACCCATATCCGTTACTTGCTGAATAAGGAAGATCTTCTTCAAGCGGAACTTTCGGATTCCCACTGATAACCGAGACTGAACTTAAATAAACAAACCTTCCGACATCATGTTCATAAGACGCTTGAGCAATATTCTTCGTAGTAGTAACGTTAACATCCATCAATTTTTCTCTATCTTTTTCCATCACGGAAGCTGCACAATGTATAACTATATCAGGCCGGATACGATTAAAAACGTTCTTAATCTCCTGCTCGTCCATAATGTCACATACAACAAAGTCTACATCCAAATTTTCCAATAAATCCGTGTTACTGGTCTCCCTCACCAGACAGGTTACATCATACCCTTGGGAATTAAGCTCTTTTACGAGATTCCTTCCAATAAATCCTGTCCCACCAGTAACAATTACTCTCATTCTGATCCTTTTTTCCCGTATACTATTTTAGCTGCCATTATCAGTGAGCATAGAACAGCCGCGATACTGTTCGATAGGATCACTGGCAACTCTTCTATTAGAGATCCGTATACGATCCACATACAGAGATACCCACAGTAAGAACTATATACATACCCAGAGAGATGTCCCTTACCTGTTTGGTCCTCAATATCTTTAGAGCTTGAGGCAAAAAAGATAATGATGTAAGAAACCCCGCTGTTAACCCTATTATACTTATGTGAACTCTTTCCATATTCTTCCTTTCTTTTATCAGGCGACCGCAAGGGGCGTCCTATTCTTTCGTCATTTTCTTAAGTTTCAATACCTGATCACGACAAACAATAGCTTTTTCGAACTGCAAGTTCCTAGCGGCGTCTTCCATATCGCGTTCTAGCTGAGCTATCGCTTCATTCAGATCATATTCTTTATCATTTTCCCCTGTGACTTCTTTAACTATCTCTTTAGCACGCTTATATGATTCTATCCCGCCGGATATAGCTTTAATTATTGTCGAAGGTTCGATCCCGTTCTTTTCGTTGAATTCTGTCTGCTTCTTTCTCCTTGTCTCGGTAATATCTATAGTTTTTCTCATAGATCCTGTTATCTTATCTGCGTACATAATGACTTCACCGTTAATGTTCCTGGCAGCTCTGCCGGCTACCTGAATAAGCGAGGACCAACTTCTCAAAAAGCCTTCTTTATCCGCATCCAAGACAGCTACAAGAGAAACTTCCGGTATATCAAGGCCTTCTCTAAGAAGATTTATACCTATAAGACAATCAAAATTTCCCAACCGAAGATCTCTAATAATCTCCACTCGATCAAGCACGTTTATCTCCGAATGCAGGTATCTCACTCTCAGCTTACGTTCTTTTAGAAACCGTGTGAGTTCTTCCGCCATACGTTTAGTAAGCGTAGTAACAAGTGTCCTCTCACCTTTGGAAGCCCGTTTCAATACTTCCTCCATTAGATCATAGATCTGCCCTTCCGTAGGGCGCACGGTTATTGGAGGATCTACCAGACCGGTTGGACGTATTATCTGCTCGGCGACCGCAGAACTCTTCTGCATTTCATATTCACCCGGTGTGGCCGACATGAACAGTATTTGATCCGACAAATCCAGAAACTCTTCGAACTTGAGCGGCCTGTTATCGAGAGCTGAAGGTAAGCGGAACCCATAGTCCACAAGTGTCCCTTTCCTGGCCTGGTCACCGTTATACATAGCTCTAAGCTGCGGCAGGGCAACATGTGATTCGTCTATCATAACAAGAAAATCATCCTCAAAATAATCTAAAAGACACCAGGGACGGCTGCCCGGAGGCCTTGCGGAAATATGTCTTGAATAATTCTCTATCCCGCTACAATACCCCACTTCTTTAAGCATATCCATATCATATCTTGTACGCGATACCAGCCGCTGCGCTTCAAGAAGTTTCCCTTGGTCTTTCAGTTCTTTAAGTCTCGTGTCAAGTTCCTCGGAAATAGTACCTATAGCTTTTTCTATTTTGTCATCGGTAGTAACAAAATGTTTTGCGGGGTATATTGACACTTTTTCAAGTTCAGTAAGTATATCTCCCGATACCGGATGAACTTCCGCGATACGCATGATCTCGTCACCGAAAAACTCAATTCTCACAGCTGTTTCTTTATATGCCGGAAACACTTCTATAATATCACCCCTTACCCTGAAACGTCCTCTGGCAAGATCGGTATCATTGCGGTCATACTGTATATCCACAAGTTTCTTAAGTATATCTTCCCTTGTTATCTCTTCACCTTTTCTGGCAGTAATAAGCATATTAGAATAATCTTCGGGACTTCCTAGTCCGTATATACAGGACACGCTTGCAACTATAATAACATCTTTTCTTGAAAAGATAGAACTTGTCGCGGAGAGTCTTAACCGATCGATATCCTCGTTTATCGAAGCGTCTTTTTCGATATACATATCGGTTTGAGGTACATATGCCTCAGGCTGATAATAATCGTAATAACTTACGAAATATTCAACAGCATTGTTGGGAAAAAGTATCTTAAACTCAGAAAAAAGCTGTGCGGCTAAAGTTTTGTTATGGGACAGCACTAAAGTCGGACGATTGATCTGCTCGATAATATTGGCCGCTGTAAAAGTCTTACCGCTTCCCGTAACACCCAAAAGAGTCTGAAATCCATTTTTTTTCTCGATGGAACGGACTATACGGTCTATAGCTTTAGGTTGATCACCGGCAGGTTTAAGGTCAGTGACAAGTTGGAATTTATCCATGGTTTCGTAATTCGTGATTTGTGAACAGTAAACAGTGAACAGTGAGCAGTATATATTGACCGATCCTATTGAAACACCTTTGACTATGCGACAATTGACTATTGTCTTTTTATGAATCTCAGACTATAGTCTATGGTCAATCGTCTATAGTCTACTATTGCCCGAAAATTAACGTCCTTCGTCTTTCTTCCTTCTGACCTCTAGCCTCTAGTTTCTAAACCTCCACTACTAACTATGAACTACAAACTACGAACTATTATCTGATAACTGTCTCTAGGCTGAAATCTATAGGATTGATCGCTCCGGTTATGGCGCCTGTTGAGATTATTTCCACACCCGTTGCTGCGTAAGACTTAATATTATCCGGACCTATGCCGCCTGACACTTCAAAAACAACTTTACCTTCAAGTCCTTTTTCTTTCCTTATAATTACCGCTTTTCGAATAGCTTCGGGTGTCATATTATCCAGCATAATAACATCAGGTTCGTGTTCTAAAGCATATTCACATTCTTTAATATTTTCTACCTCTATCTCGATCTTTATGTTCTTCTGAACGTTCTTTTTCGCGCGTATCAATATTTCGTCTATTACCTGTTTATTGTCGTTATATTTCATCTGCATACCAAACGCTCTTAAGTGATTATCTTTTATGAGAACCATATCCCACAAGCCTTTGCGGTGATTATGGCCACCTCCCACGGTAACGGCATATTTTTCTAGATATCTATGCAAAGGTATGGTTTTACGAGTATCATATATCTTTACCGGATGTTCGCCTACCGCGTCCACCATATATCTTGTTTTAGTAGCTACTCCGCTCAAAAAACCCATAAAATTTAATGCTGTTCTTTCGCCTCTAAGTATAGCCTGAGCTTCACCTTCGATAAACGCTATCTCCTGACCGGGCTCGATCTCATCCCCGTCTTTAACTAAAGGGCGGAACTGCAGACTGCATTCTACCGCCGAGAACACTCTTTCAGCTATATCCATCCCGCAGACAATTCCTTTATCGCGAGAAACTATAACCGCGCACATCTTAAGAAACTTATCCAAGACCGCTTGTGACGTTACGTCCCCCGTCCAGATATCCTCTTTCAATGCGAACCGTATTATCGCGTCAACTCGTTTTTTATCTAGGTCTGTTTGCATAATTGTTCTTCCGTAATTCGTAATCCTTCTTAATAGACCATTGACTATTGACTATGGACTATTGACTTTTTAACGGCTAATCGCAAAGCGCATAGTCCTCGCCATTCGTCCCCCCTACCCTTTGCCCACTGACCTCTGCCTTCCAATCTTCCTGACTCTTTGACTCTAATTTCTCTTGTCGGTCACTCTATGTCAATAGTCAATTGTCAATTGTCTATAGTCAAACTCTACTCTTTTAACTTTTCAACTTCCTTCTCCGTAAGCTCTCTATACTCTCCCTCTGGAAGACCTTTAAGGGTAAGTCCGGCATATTTTACCCTTTTCAGCCCTATGACTTTTGATCCTAAAGCTCCAAACATTCGTCTTATCTGACGGTTTCTTCCTTCATGTAAATTAATGCTGTATAGACCTTCTTCAGCGGTTTGTCTTATTTTTTTTATAATGCATGGTGTAGTCTTTCCATCTTCTAGAAGCAATCCTTTTTCCAAGTTCTTTAGATCCTTATCCTCAACAGGAGGCTTAGCACGTACCTCATACTCTTTATCTATCTCGTACCTAGGATGCGCAAGCAAATTGGTAAGTGTTCCATCATTTGTGATGATTATAAGCCCTGTAGTATCCTTGTCTAATCTTCCTACAGGATAAAGTCGGGCATCTATATCCCAAAAAAAATCCGTTATCTTCTTCTTGGCGTGAGCATCTTTTACGGTAGACACAACACCCACTGGTTTATTTAGAAGAAAATAATATTTTTTCTCCTCCTGAATTATCTTGCCGCCCACAGATACCTTTTGTTCCGAGGGATCTACCCTGAATCCTTTTTCCCTCACTACCCTGCCATCTACCTTAACCTCTCCACGTTCTATCAGGTCACCACCCTGTCTTCGTGAAGCTATACCGGCATGAGCCAGAATGTTCTGTAACCTTTTTTTTGTGGAAATAGCGTACGATCCTTTATTTTAAAGCAGCAAGGTTGCCTTTAAGAAAGTCTCTTTCTTCTTTCCACTTTGCCTGCTTCCCTTTTTCCTTGTCAACAATATCGGCAGGAGCATTTTCGGTAAATTTCTTATTTTTAAGCTTATTGTTTATCCCTGTAAGGTATTTTTCTATATCTTCCAGTTTTTTTGATACACGCGTCTTTTCTTTTTCCAGGTCGACAATATCCTCAGATAGCCCCACCAAAATCTTAATACCTTCCGCCAAGACCTCTATCTTACGTATTTTAGCCTGATCCTGTTCTGACATATTCTCTATAATCCTGCACTTGCACAGTTTGCTTACGTAAGCAGCAGCATCCTCCGATAATTTCCCGGATTTTTTTACTTTAGGTTCTAATGATATCTCTATTTCGGCAGTATGCGCTATATTCCAAAACGCCCTCACGTTCCGTACTGCCGTAATGATCTTTACCGCCCTTTCCATCTCTAAAGAGGATTCTTGGTCATCAAATTTTTTCTGTTTTATCGGCCAAGGTGAAGTTATTATCCATTTCTCCTTTTGCACAGGAAGACTCTGCCATATCTGTTCAGTAATGAACGGCATAAAAGGATGCAAGAGTTTCAATGAGACCTTAAGAACTTCTATTAAAACTTTATGAACAGTTTCCTTATTCCCGGAAAACTTGGATATTTCGAGATACCAATCACAATACTTGTGCCAGATAAAATCATATAAAACTGCAGCCGCATCATTGAATCTGTATGCCTTGAGATTCTTGTCGACCTTTTCGATAGTACGGCCTAATTGATCTAGTATCCACTTATCCGCTAAGGTCAGGTCGGCCGGATCTATATCGCCTGTTAGATTCTTTTCTTCGACGTTCATAAGAACGTATCTTGACGCATTCCATAACTTATTAGCAAAATTTCTTCCTATATCGAATTTGTCTTTCGAAAGAAAAACGTCCTGCCCCTGTGAAGTTATCGAAATAATGCTAAATCTCAAAGCATCGCTCCCCACATCTTTTATAACATCCAGGGGATCTATAACATTACCCAATGACTTCGACATTTTAGTACCGGTAGCGTCTCTAACGGTCCCATGTATATAAACATCCCGGAAAGGTATATCTTTTTTAAACTTCAAACCCGCCATTATCATTCTTGCTACCCAGAAAAATATTATCTCCTGCGCGGTAACAAGAGCGTCTGTTGGATAAAATTTGTCCAGTTCCGGTCCCTCTTCAGGCCATCCCAAGGTAGAGAACGGCCATAACCATGAACTGAACCACGTGTCCAGAACGTCCGGATCCTGTTCTAAATTTTCCCCGCCACAAACGGAACATTTTTCAGGCTTCTCTCCGCCCACATGAACACCGTCTTCTCCGGGTTTGGTTATATTCACATCCCTAACATCTTTATATTTAAGACAATCTTTGCAATACCATACAGGTATACGATGTCCCCACCATATCTGCCTCGAAATACACCAATCTCTTATATTTTCCATCCAGTTCAGATATACCTTGGTCCATCTTTCGGGATGAAATTTTATTTCTCCATTTTTAACAACTTTTATGCCCTCTTTAGCCAAAGGTTTCATTTTCACGAACCACTGTTTGGAAAGACGTGGTTCCACTACAGTATGACACCGGTAGCAATGACCGACTGCATGAAGATGTTGCTCAGACTTTATAAAAAGGTTTCTGTCCTTGAGATCTTTGATAATAGCTTTACGACACTCAAACCTGTCCATCCCCTCGTATTTCCCGCCCAAAGAGTTTATACGTCCGTCAGGATGCATGACATTTATGCTGTCCAAAGAATGTTTTCGGCCTAACTCAAAGTCCACGGGATCATGTGCCGGAGTAACCTTAAGAGCCCCCGTACCAAAATCAGGATCTACATCCCTGTCGAATACTACCTTGAGCTCTCTTTCAACTATCGGAAGCACTAGAGTTTTGTCCTTAAGGAAAGAGTACCTTTTATCTTTCGGATTAGCTGCAACAGCTACATCGCCTAACATAGTTTCAGGACGCGTTGTTGCAACGACTATATAATCCTCATTCTCTTTCTCGATACTTTTACTGCCTTTAACGGGATACTTAATATAATACAGCATCCCTTCAATGTCGCAATGTTCGGCTTCTTCATCAGAAAGAGCTGTAGAACATCTCGGACACCAGTTTATTATGTAATCACCCTTGTATATCAAACCTTCTTCGTACAGTCTTACAAAAACTTCCTTGACCGCATTAGACAAACCTTCATCCATTGTGAACCTTGTCCGATCCCAATCACATGAACACCCTAGACTTTTCAATTGACGTATGATGGTAGTCCCGTATTCTTCCTTCCAATCCCAGACTTTTTTCAGAAAATTATCCCGGCCTACGTCCCTTCTTTTAAGACCGTTCTTTGCTAGTTCCCTTTCAACAACATTCTGAGTAGCTATCCCTGCATGATCGGTGCCCGGCATCCATAAGGCATCGTGGCCCTGCATACGTTTCCACCTGACAAGGATATCCTGTATCGTATTATTCAAAGCATGTCCCATGTGAAGTACGCCTGTTATGTTAGGCGGTGGGATGACTATACAATAAGCCTTACCGGAACCTTTTTCATCGGCATGAAAAAGGTTTTCCTCCATCCATGACTCGTATATCTTCTCTTCGTTTTCCTGAGGATTATACCTGGTGGGAAGTTCTTTCATTATTTTTTCTTCTTACCCTTTTTCTTGTTATCCTTAACAAATTTATACTCGATAGAATCCTTGAGAGCGATCCAGCTGGCCTCTATGATATTCTCAGAAACGCCGACGGTCCACCAAGAGTCTTTACTGTCTTGGGATTGTATAAGAACTCTCACTTTTGCGGCTGTAGCGGACCTTTCATCCAATACCCTGACACGGAAATCCGATAAGTGCATTTCCTTGAGGCTAGGATATATTTCCACTAATGATTTTCTGAGAGCCTGATCCAATGCATGTACCGGTCCGTCTCCCAGAGATACAGTATGTTTAACTTTATCCCCTATCTTAAGTTTCACCGTAGCTTCCGAAACTATTGGTCCGTCTTTGCGTTTTTCTATGATTACCCTGAAATCTTTCATTTCAAAATATTTCTTGAACGTATCTGACGCCCTTTTCATAAGAAGAAAAAGAGAAGCCTCCGCAAGCTCGAACTGATACCCTTCCTTTTCAAGATTCTGAACATGCGTAAGTATTGTACTAGCCTCTTTAGAGGACTTTTCTATTTTAACGCCCATATCATCGGCCTTTTCAGCAATGCTGGACTTTCCTGAAAGTTCAGAGATAAGCATACGTCTTTTGTTCCCAACCTTCGCAGGATCAATATGTTCATAACTTCTGCTGTTCTTCAGTACAGCATTAACATGTACCCCAGCTTTATGCGCAAAAGCGCTTCTTCCCACATAAGGCTGTGAATCTTGCTGTTTAATATTAGCTATCTCGGCTATGTACCTAGACGCTTCGGTAAGATCCTTAAACTCAAATTTAGATAAACAATCCATTCCCAAATTAAATTTCAGTGTAGGTAATATGGATACCAAGTTAGCATTACCGCATCTTTCTCCATACCCGTTAAAAGTCCCCTGAACTTGTTCGCATCCGGCCTGTACTGCGGCTATAGAATTAGCTACAGCCATATCGGCATCATTATGTACATGTATTCCCAAAGGCGCCTTTATAACACTCTTAACCTCTTCCACAACTTCAAACACTCTGCTCGTCAAGCCTCCTCCGTTAGTATCACACAGAACAAGGGTTTTCGCTCCGCCATTAAAAGCGGCCTTGATAGTTTCCAGCGCATATTTAGGATTATCTTCGTATCCGTCAAAAAAATGTTCCGCATCAAAAATAACATGTCGCCCTTTTTTTGTGAGATATTTCACCGAGTCCTCTATCATCTTAAGGTTCTCGTTAAGGGTGGTTTTTAGAACACTTTTAACATGAAGATCCCAGCTTTTCCCGAAAATAGTAAGATGCTTTGTCTCGGCCTTTAAGAGACCTTTCATGACAATATCAGATGCCGTCTTCGTTCCCGCACGCCTTGTACTCCCAAACGCAGTGAGTTTGGATTTTTTCAGTTTAAGAGACTTGGCGGCCTTAGCAAAAAACTCGTCATCTTTAGGATTGGATCCCGGCCATCCTCCTTCAATAAAATCTACGCCTAGCTCGTCTAATTTGAGAGCTATACGCATTTTATCTGTCACGGAAAAAGAAATACCCTCAAACTGGGCTCCATCTCTCAACGTAGTATCGTAAACATATACTTTTTTCATCTTAATTCCTTTTTCGTCTAAAACTTATTTAGACTTTTTTCTTGTTTTAGTACCTAAACCAAATGATTTATGCATAGCATTAACGGCTTTATTAGCGTCCTTACCGCTAACAACACATGATATTTTTATTTCACTCGTAGATATCATGGCTATATTTATTTTTTTAGAAGCGAGTGCGTTAAACATTTTAGCGGCGACACCGGAATGGCTGCGCATACCTATACCTACAACCGATACCTTGGCAATATTCTCATCATATCTAACCTCGCCCGCGCCTATACTGTCTGCGATCTTTTTAACCACTTTTTTTGTTTTACTAAGATTCTTTTTATCTACCGTAAAAGATATATCAGTGGCTTTTGCGCGAGACACGTTCTGTATGATCATGTCTACGTTTACGTCAGATTTCGCCAAATGTGCAAATATTTTGCTTGCCTCACCTGGTTTATCGGGCACGTCACATACCGTTACCTTAGCTTCATCTTTATTCACGGTAACACCGCGCACCAATACGTCTTCCATAGCCCTAACCTCCTTAGTTATAAGAGTTCCTTCCTCCTGGAAAAAACTCGATCTTACATGCATGGGTATATTAAATTTGCTGGCGACTTCCATGCTTCTTGCCTGCATTACCTGTGCTCCCAGAGAAGCCATCTCCAACATTTCTTCATAACTTATAGTACTTAGTTTACGAGCCTCCGGGACTATTCTAGGATCAGCTGTATATACACCTTTAACATCCGTATATATTTCGCACATCTTAGCCTTAAGTACCTTGGCTAATGCGACCGCTGTCATATCTGATCCACCTCTTCCCAGAGTGGTTATTTCCTGATTTAGATCCATCCCCTGAAACCCCGCAACGATGACTATTCTGTTTGCTGCAAGATGTTTCTTTATTTTTTCCGTACCCACATCTATTATTTTGGCTTTAGTGTAGGAGGAATCCGTCCTTATCCCTATTTGCGCGCCGGTAAATGATATGGCTTCATGACCTAATTCATGAAGCGCCATAGCTAAAAGCGCTACCGACACCTGTTCCCCCGTCGAAAGGAGCATATCCATCTCTCTTTCCCGAGGATTCTTACTTATACATCCCGCAAGTTCCACAAGTTCATCAGTAGTATTCCCTAACGCGGATACCACAACTACAATATGATTACCTTTTTTCTTGCACGCGGCAACTCTTTTTGCTACACCTTTAATTTTTTCAGGGTTAGCAACACTTGTCCCGCCGTACTTCTGTACTATAATCTTTTTCATGTTTCCAGCAACTTCCTCATTAGTTTCCAACCTTCATCAATTTTTACACTACCCGCCCTAGCAGCCCTCTCATTAAAAACGGTAACGTCATCAGGTTCTATGCCCTTACCGGCCATCGCAAAGGGTACAGGTTCCGCAGTATGGGTACGTTTCTTTACCGGGGTTGGATGATCCGGTAATATAAGTATCCTATGCGGTTCTTCTTTGTGCGATAATGCTTCTATTATTCTTGCCGTTATCCTGCTATCAAAATTTTCGATAGCTTTTATTTTTTCTTTCACATCACCATTATGTCCTGCTTCATCAGGAGCCTCTACATGAACAAATACCATGTCGTTTCTTTCCAATATTTCTAAAGCCGCTTCAGCTTTCCCTTCATAGTTCGTATCATAGTATCCCGTAGCTCCGACAACATCGGCTACTTCCAGACCTAGCACTCTACCCATGCCTTTTAAAAGATCCACGGCAGATATTATTCCTCCTGTAATTCCGTATGCATCCTTAAAAAGAGGTATATCAGGCTTTCTTCCCTGCCCCCATAACCAGATACTATTGGCTGGATTCTGCCCAAGATCTATTCTCACTTTATTTATATCGTGCCCTTCCAAAACTTCTTTTGACCTATTAGTAATCTCCACCAGCTCCTGTGACTTGGGAAGATGTTTTGAGATAGATTGATCCAAGATGTCATGCGGCGGATAACATTTCACAAGTGAAAGATCTTCAGCATCCCCCGGCGACGCACAATGAAACAAAAGCAGGTTACGATAACTTGTCCCCGGATAAAAAGTATACTTATCACTCCCCATTTTATCTTCAAGATCTCGTACCAGGACCTTGACCTCTTCTGTGGAAATATGCCCTGCGCTATAATCCAACATCCTATCTTCAGCCTCGGTAATCACGTTAAAACGAAACGCTACGTCACTCTCACCTATTTCGACTCCCAGGTTTGCCGCCTCAAGTGGCCCTCTTCCGCAATAGTATTTTTTCGGATCGTATCCTAGTATAGATAGATTAGCCACGTCACTAGCCGGGGTCATTCCCCTTGGCACATTATTTGAGGTGCCAACTATTCCTTTAAGAGCTATCATATCCATATTCGGCGTTACGGCAACTTCCATACAGGTTCTGTCATTAAGCTCTTTAAGAGGTTCTCCCGCCATACCGTCAGGAACAAGTATTATGTATTTCATAGTCCAGCTTCCTTTAAAACAGCTTCCAGTTTTGCTTCAACAATGGGAGGATGATCTAAACATTTTATGGCTCTGTCGGGATCTTTGAGTCCATGCCCCGTTAGAACACATACTATGTCTCGTTCATCTCCTGGCTTTAATTCTTCGAAATACCCTTCTCCTGCCTTTTTCAATATTCCAGCTACGCTCGCCGCAGATGCAGGTTCCGCAAAGATCCCGACTTCGTTAGCAAGTATTTTATAAGCTTCTATGATCTCCTCCTCTGTAACCTTCGCTATCATCCCTCCGGAAGCGTCACGCGCTTCTTCGGCCTGTTTCCAGCTTGCTGGATTCCCAATCTTAATAGCGGTAGCCAATGTTTTGGGCTCTTTGATAACTTTTCCCTCAACTATAGGCGCCGAACCCGCAGCTTGGAACCCGAGCATCTTCGGCAGAGAGTCTATTTTTCCTTTTTCTTTGTATTCCGTATAACCTTTCCAATACGCAGTAATATTACCGGCATTACCTACGGGCAGAGCATGATAATAAGGGGCTTTGCCCAGCTTATCACATATTTCGAACGCACCGGTCTTCTGACCTTCTATCCTATACGGATTTATGGAATTTACCAGAGTTATAGGATACTTATCAGTAAGCTCCTTAACTATATCTAATGCCTGATCAAAATTTCCCTTTATAGCTATAACTTTTGCGCCGTGTATCAGTGTTTGTGCCAATTTACCTAAAGCGATCGCACCTTCGGGAATGACAACTATACATTTTATTTTGGCACGCGCCGAAAAAGCCGCTGCCGATGCTGAAGTATTTCCAGTAGAAGCGCAAGCAACTGCTTTTGATCCTTCTTCAACCGCTTTGGATACCGCCATCGTCATGCCTCTATCCTTAAAACTCCCGGTAGGGTTGAGGCCTTCGTATTTTAACCAGACATTGTACCCTTTACCTATTCTTTCGGCTATAGGCTCGGCATTTACTAGAGGTGTATCCCCTTCCTCTAGACTTATGACAGGGGTCTTGTCACTTACCGGTAAATATTCTTTGTATCTCTCAATAACACCCATACTAGCTCCTCTTATCTGTTCACAAATTATTCTTCTATCCTTATCACGACAGTTTCATCACTTATCCAGTCCATTTTATCTATCTCAGAAATAGCCTTACGCATATTCCCTTCTTTAGCTTTGTGGGTAAGAATAACAACCGGTACGGTCTCCCCTTCTTTTCTTTCGTCTTGAGACACATTGGCTATACTTATGTCATTTTTAGCCAACACAGAAGATATCCCTGCCAGAACACCCGGCTTATCTATGGCAGAAAACCTTAAATAATACGATATGAGAAGATCCTCAATACGTTTTATTTTTACATTTTTTGATGCCTGACCGGACCTGTAGGGTTTCATCCCGCAAGACGCGTCATCTTTTATTTTTTCAGCTATTTCAACTATATCCGCAATAACCGAACTCGAAGTAGGCTTACTCCCGGCTCCTTTGCCGAAAAGCAAAGACTCTCCTATAAGGTCACCTTTTACGAACACGGCATTGTCCGCATTCCTGACCCCGGAAAGAAGATGAGACGAACTCAATAGAGTAGGATGCACTCTGAGTTCCAAACCTTCACCGGTATCCTTTGCTATAGCCAGAAGTTTTATTCCATATCCCAACTTGTCGGCATTCTTAACATCTTCCGGCCCTATCTTGACTATCCCTTCGGTATACACATCATCACCCGAAACATCAGCTCCGAATCCAAGAACGGAAAGTATAGCGAGTTTATGCGCGCTATCCGCGCCGCTCACATCAATTTCAGGATCACTTTCAGCTATTCCCTTTTTCTGTGCAACGCTTAATGCTTCCTGAAAGGAACATCCTTTTTCAGACATTTTGGTCAATATAAAATTAGTGGTCCCGTTAAGTATTCCGTATATAGTGTTTATCTTATTCGCCACAAAACTCATTTTAAGAGTACGTATTACCGGTATAGCTCCTCCCACCGCGGCTTCGAAATTCACTATTACATTATTCTCCGAAGCAGCACTAAAAATGGTTTTCCAGTTAGATGAAAGCAATGCTTTGTTCGCGGTAACAACATGTTTCTTTGAATTTAGGGCTTTAAGAACTATATCTTTAGCGGGATCAATTCCCCCTATAAGCTCTACGACGATATCTATATCTTTATCCTTAAGAACGTCATCCGCGGAAGAGGTTTTAACAAGCCCTTTGGCCTCTTTTATCTCTCCGAGAACTTTTTTATCCTTATCGCATACCGCTTTTATGTTCAAAGAGACCCCTGACCTTGATTTTATAAGATCACCGTTACTTAATATAGCGTCATAAACACCTTTTCCTATGGTTCCCAGTCCTATTATTCCTATGTTCACGGATCCCATATCATCTCCTTATGCTATTTGTTTTTGCCCTACTTCGCTGTTCAAAAAGTAAACAATGGTACAACTTCGTAGAGACATTCTTCTTCGCTTGCTTCGTATCTAGAACTTGTTCCTTCGTAGCCCTACCAGATAGCCCGCTTATTGAAGGGCGAAGAAGAATGGTCGGGACGGCCGGATTCGAACCGGCGACCCCTTGTCCCCCAGACAAGTACGCTACCAGACTGCGCCACGTCCCGATGTTTCGTGATTCGTGATTCGTGGTTCGTGATCCGCACAACGGGACACGGGCCACAAGCCCCGAGACACGGTTACATGTAATCTTCTTCTTTAGCTTCCCGTGTCATCAGTTCTTTAACTGCCGACAAAGGATCCTTCCCCTTATAAAGAACTTCGTATACTTTATTTGTTATGGGCATATCAACTTTATATTTTTCCGACATTTCATATGCCGATCTACAAGTTGCTAAACCTTCAACAACCATCTCTGTATCCTTTAAGACCTCTTCTTTACTTCTCCCTTTTCCTATCTCTTCTCCGAAACAACGGTTCCTTGAATCCCGGCTGATACATGTCGTCATTAAGTCCCCTATACCGCTAAGCCCGCGAAAAGTCGAAGGATCTGCCCCCATCTTAACGCCTAAGCGCGTTATCTCGGCAAGCCCTCTAGTAAGTATTGCTGCCTTTGGATTAGTCCCGAAACCTAATCCGTCTGATATCCCCGCTGCTATCGCTATTATATTCTTCAGGGCTCCTCCCAGCTCTACCCCGATAACATCTTTCGAAGTATAAACCCTAAAACTTTCCGTCATTAATAGATCCCGAACATCCTCTTGTTCGGCCCCGTATCCTGCGACAACTACAGTGGTAGGAACTCCTCGTGCAACCTCAAAAGATATACTGGGTCCAGATACAACACTGATCCTGTCTTCTTTAAAATACTCTTTCAATATCTCCGTTGGTCTCATTAACGACCCGTTCTCTATTCCCTTGGTAGCACTTATGATACGTTTAAAATCCGCATCTTTGAAACGATCAAGCACCCCACGCATATATTCGCAAGGTACAGCAAAAATAACATATTCGCTGCTTTTGACCTCATTATCATCCGAAGTGATCTTAAGGCCTTTGGGCAAGGTTATCCCTTTAAGAAATTTTGTGTTTTCTCTGCTTGAATTCAGGCATGCAGCATAATCATCAAATGCGCTCCAAAGAACAACTTCCGTCCCTTTAGAGTGCAATAAAAGTGCTAATGCAGTGCCCCATCCCCCATCACCAATTACACTTATCCTGCTCATAATCATAAAAGTCTAACACATATAATATTTATAGTCAATAGTATGATATAGCACATATAAGGACACCTGATCAAAGATTAAGAGACTACTTTGTCCCTTTTCCAGGAATAACCGCGCCGTGGATATTCCTTCCCATTGGAATGGACACAAAATACTGCTTGGAAAGCAGTATTCCGAGGCAAGCTCTTCGCCCTAGGCACGGAGTACTCATCCTACTTTTTCCCCTCTCATCTCAAAAACACTGTTTAGCACCTGTATAAAGTTTCTAGGGTTCCCTGTCACAAATTTTAGTTTTTTATATAGCTTTTGAAAGAAGAAGGCGTTAAATATGTCTGAACCCGAGCTATGCGAGGGTGAGTTTATTTAACGCCCTTTCGAAAGCTATATAAAAAGCGTTAAAAAATTTGTCAGGGAGGAAACTTTATACAGGTTTACCGGACTTTTTTTTGCAAAAAAAACGGGGGGAATCAAAACGGAACACCCGTTAGACTCTCCCCCGCGAATTATAAAAAAGTCAGGCTACCTTCTGGTTGCAAGTTCTAGTAATCGTAGCCTGCCCTTAAGGAGGTACAGTTTTATCAGCGCTATGGGAAGCGCCATAATATGCACGTTCTTATGTTCCTGTGTATTCATGTTATTCCCCTTCCTCGGCAACGCTCAATCTTATTTCATTCATGTATACCACTTCATATGCAGTATTTCCCGACACTACATAAAAATCTCCTAATACTTTACACACAACTTTTTCCTCTCCTGTGTGGGTGTTAGATAATCTGAGAACATGACAATCCTTTTTGCACGATACTTTCTGTTTTTCAGCTATCCACTCTTTAAGCTCCTCCGTATCTGAAGAACTATAATGATCTCTGATAAAATATTTGCAGGTCTTCCTCTTCGAGATTTTAGAATCCTTAAGATCACTCGTTTCCTCAACGGTAACCTCATGCTTTCTCGGGTTTTTACCTAAAATGTCCTTATGAAGAAGTTTTTTCATCTCGTCCATATTCTTGTCTTTTTAAATGTATTTATTAAGATGCGTAAAAAAATAATCTCGTTATCTTACTTTCCCAAAACTAACAATAGATAGTATACTGGATTCTGGAGAAAATACAAGGGAACTACTCTAGCTTTTTGAACTACTAACCAAACGGTTCTCTGTTCCCTGCATTAGACGCCGTATATTCGATCTATGAGCATATACTCCGATCATACTTAATACGGCTGTAAAGATGATAAATTCGAGGCTTTTCCCGAAAATAAGCGCAAAAACGGGCATTGATACCGCACTGCATATAGATGCGAGTGATACATATTTCCAAATACTAAAAACAACGATCCAAACTACAAGACATATTCCTAAAATGCCTGGCGCAAGACCTGCTAATACACCGGCTGTTGTAGCAACTCCTTTACCTCCCTTGAACCCTAGAAAACATGTCCACATATGGCCTGCTATCACGCAGGCGCCTAAAGAAATATAAAAATAATAACTAAACGTAATATTAGCATCCCCTCCTATAGCCTTAATTGCCAAAGGCAGAAGAACAACCGCTGCGGTTCCCTTTAGGACATCAATGATGAATACCACTATACCGGCAAATTTTCCTACGGTACGATATACATTAGTTGCGCCAACATTCCCGCTTCCGTGTTCCCTTATATCTATACCCTTTATCGCTTCTCCAAAAATAAAAGCTGTTGGAAAAGAACCTAATAAATATGCCACAAGAAGGGCCGGTAAAAAAAACACCATGTTATCCTCCAAATAATTTTAAAAAAATCGCCTCTCTACTGAAAAACAGGTTATAGGTTTTAGGTTATAGGTGTTAGGAGACGAGGGGCTATCACTCCAAAACCTATAACCTAAAACCTAGAACCTAACACCTAGCGCCTATTTCTTCTCCTTCCTTGATCTTTTTATAATGATCTTTATCGGAATTCCTGAAAGCGGCAATTCTGATCGCAACTTGTTCTCTATATAACTCATATGTACGGGTAAAACGCTAGACGGATCATTGACAAAAAACTTGAACTCTACAGGTCGCTTGCTAGATTGAACAATATATAGAAAATTAGGCCGCTTCTTGCTCCTAGGAATAGGGATTTCAGAGGGATCGTTCTTTTCAAATATCCTATTAAGAAACCCTGTCGAAACAGTAATATCAAGATTTGTGTTAAGTATTTTTGCCTGCAAAAAACTCGATAATATATTCTTTCCTGTTTTCGCAGAAACGAACGCTATAGGAAACTTGCTTATATGATTTGCGGCATATCCCAAATGTTTACGATAATCTTCCTCTGAAATATCTTTAATATCCTCGGAAAGGTCCCATTTGTTGACAACAATAAGACATGCTTTTCCGTTCTCCTCAACGAACTCAAGTATACTAAGATCGTCTTTGGTTACCCCGTCTGTAGCATCCAAAAGAAGCATAACAACATCCGCCCTTGCAATAGATTCCTTGGATCTCATGATACTATAAACATCAACGGCATTCTTTATCTTTCTTCTATGTCTTATTCCGGCCGTATCTATAAGAACATAACTCTCATCCTCATAAGTAAAATATGTGTCTATAGAATCCCTGGTCGTACCCGGGACATCACTTACTATGACTCTATTGCGCTTGAGAAGATTGTTTACTAAAGATGATTTCCCTACATTAGGACGACCCACCATAGCTATTTTTGTGCTCTCGGAGACTTTATCGGCTTTCTTGATGCGAACAATGTCGGGTAGGCCCATGAGAATAGTAGATATATTCTTTTTAAGCTGCCTCAAACCTCTTCTGTGAAGACATGAGATAGGTTGCGGTTCACCGAAGCCAAGTTTATAAAACTCCGCGGTTCCAGTCATCATCTTATCGTTATCCGCTTTATTAGCCACCAGTATAACAGGTTTATTAAACTTTCGGAGCAATGCCGCGACCTCTTCATCGAACGGGAGTATTCCTGCTTTAGTATCTACCATCATGATCACAACTGAAGCTTCCTCCATGGCTCTGTATATCTGTTCCTTAACCTCAAGGTATATCTTATCGGAGTCACACGAATCATATCCACCCGTATCTATAAGCTTAACGTCATGTGATCCTATTTTTGTTATCGTCTCAACACGGTCTCTTGTGGTTCCTGACTGCTCTACAACAACTGCTCGACGCTCACCCATAAGCACATTAAAAAGTGAAGACTTTCCAACATTTGGACGGCCCATTATGCATACTGCCGGTAAATTATCATAATTTTTCATTTATCTGCCTTGAAAATATACGTATATAATCTAACCCTGAAAACACGGTTAAAACGATTGCTACATTCCATATCCAACTTGAATACACAAACTGCGTAAGCATCATAATTATAGTAAGCATTTGAAAAAAGGTCGTTACCTTACCCAAAATGCTGGGTTTTATCTTTATGTCACCCGCAAGCAAATAGATTATCATGGCTCCAAGAAGAATTATAACGTCTCTTGAGATTATTATCATCGGAACATATATGGGCATTTTTAGATATACAGGAAGATCCTTAACCAAACTAAAACTAACAAATGCGCTTCCGATAAGCATCTTGTCGGCGATGGGATCCATTATCGCACCGAATTTAGTCTTTTCTTTACGCATACGCGCTATATATCCATCAAGCCCGTCCGTCACTGCGGCTAGTGCAAAGATAACAAGAGCCACATCAAGCCGCTTATAAAGAACAGCCATAATAAAAACAGGTGTAAGTACTATTCTGAGTATCGTAAGCCTGTTAGCCCAATTCATCTCTCTCTCTCTCTCTCTCTTTGTATAACGTATAGAGCATGTCATATAGCGCAATACGTAGTTCGTGATTCGTAATTCGTGAACAGTAATCTTTGGACAATAGACTATTGACTTGACCCGTTCCCTTCACCTTTCACTTTGTGCATCGGTCATTCCCTGTCAATGGTCAATGGTCTATAGTCAATGGTTTACCTTTGACTTTTTAACTGCTATCTATTCCCCTTCCTTGATCAAATGCATTCTTCCCGGCGGCCAATGTATAACAAAAGCTTTACCAACTATGTTCCTATCGGGGACATATCCCCAATATCTTGAATCCATGGAATTGGCGCTATTGTCACCCAGGACATAAAATTTACCTTCGGGAATTTCTACCCTTCCGTCTTCCGCTCCGTATTCTCCGCGATTATAATAGAAGAGATCGTCAAAAGGGGCCTCCGAAAGTTTTTTTTCATCTACAAATATACTACCGCTTTTTATTGATACCGCTTCTCCTCCGTCTGCAATGAACCGTTTAACTAGATACTTGTTTTTTTCTACAGGAGAAGTAAAAACAATTATATCTCCGTCCTTTGGGGTTTCCAGTTTCGGTAATCTAATATTTGTGAACGGTATTTTTGCCCCATAAATAAACTTGTTCACAAATATCCTGTCACCCGGCTTCAATGTCGGATACATGGAACTCGACGGTATCTTGAACGGTTGCACCATAAACGTCCTAACGAATAGAGCGAGCGCCGCAGCTATCAATATGGGTTTTACCCATTCTGTCCATAAATAATCCCATTTTTCTTTGCTTATCTTCATGATATCCTCATCGCTTTCAAGAACGCTTCTTTAGGCACCTCTACTTTGCCTATTCTGCGCATCTTCTTTTTTCCCTCTTTTTGTTTATCCCAAAGTTTTCTTTTTCTGGTAATATCACCGCCATAGCATTTTCCCGTAACATTTTTTTTGAAAGCAGAAATGGTCTCTCTTGCTATAACGTCCCCGCCCACAGAGGCCTGTAGAGCTATCTTAAACATATGTTTAGGGATAGTATCCTTTAATTTTTCCACCAATTCCTTTCCTTTTCTCCTCGCTCTATCTCTATGCACTATACAAGATAACGCGTCACAGGGAACCCCATTTATCAGAATATCCAATTTGACTATGGAAGACCTCCTGTACCCTATAAACTCATAGTCCAGCGAACCATAACCCTGTGTAGACGATTTTATCTTGTCATAAAAATCTATTATTATCTCTGCCAACGGAATATCGTATATTATCTGCACCTTGGTCGTATCAAGAAATTTAGTGCTGATGAATTCACCGCGCTTACTCTCACAAAGTTTCATTATGTTCCCTATGGATTCTGAGGGAACAAATATATGACACTTTACATAAGGCTCTTCTACATATTCTATTTTATCCCTCTCAGGATATTTAGTAGGATTATCAACTTCTATAAGGTCACCGTGTTCCAGTTTGACCTTATAATTAACGCTGGGGGAAGAAGCTATCAGATCAAGATCGAATTCTCTTTCCAATCTCTCCTGCACTATTTCCATATGCAGGAGCCCCAGGAACCCACACCTGAAACCAAACCCCAGAGCGGCGGATGTTTCCGGCTCATAAATGAAAGATGCGTCAGACAGTTTAAGTTTTTCCATAGCTTCTTTTAGCGCCTCGTAATCCTCGTTACTAACCGGGTATACTCCGCTATAGACCATGGGTTTAACTTCTTTGTATCCCGGAAGTGGCATTTCGGCGGGACTCTCAACAGTGGTCATAGTATCCCCTACAATTATCTCCTTGGCTTCCTTTATATTACATACGACATATCCCACTTGACCACATTCAAGTTTGTCGATAATCTGTTCACGCGGCATAAAAACCCCGACTTCCTTGACCTCATATCTCATGCCCTGATTCATGGTCTTTATAGCCATACCCGCTTTCATCTCACCTTCCATTATGCGGACATATACTATTACCCCCCGGTAAGTATCATATGCTGAATCAAATATTAAGGCCTTTAAAGAACTTTTGGTGTCGCCTTCAGGAGGAGGAATGACCTTTATCACTTCCTCAAGCACATCCTCCGTACCAATATTTTCTTTTGCGCTTATCAGGAGTATTTCCTCATCTTTCATGCCTAAAATATCTCTTATCTGCTCCTTAATAACATCCACCCTGGCGTTTTTAAGATCGATCTTATTTATAATAGGTATTATCTCAAGGTCATGTTCTGTAGCAAGATAAAGGTTAGCTATTGTCTGAGCTTCCACGCCTTGTACGGCATCCACTAAAAGCAATGCCCCCTCGCATGCCGCTATACTTTTAGAGACCTCGTAAGTAAAATCCACATGTCCCGGAGTATCGATAAGATTAAGTGTGTAGGTTTCCTCGTCTCTTGCAGTGTACAATATCTTAACGGCACTGGACTTAATAGTTATCCCTCTTTCTCTTTCAAGGTCCATCGCGTCAAGAAACTGGTCTCTAAACTCTCTAATAGCAACAGTATCCGTAAGCTGTATTATCCTGTCAGCAAGAGTGGATTTCCCATGATCTATATGCGCAATTATGCAGAAATTTCTTATTTTTTTTAGTTTGTTAGTTTTCATATTGCCTGGTTAATGTCCATCCTTTCGACCTATAACATTTAGAATATCTTGTCCATACCGAGAACCTGACATAAAAGTTTTTGAGCAGCAGCCCTTTTCTCTTTTATCCCAGTCTTTACATAAGTCCTAAAGCGTATTTCCTGCCGAATTCGAGGACTTTTAAAGATTCTTTTTTTGAACTCGTTTCCGAATAGATCCTGAGTTTAGGTTCTGTCCCGGAAAATCTTATAAGGAGCCAGCTTCCGTCCTTGCAGATAAATTTGGTCCCATCATAATCCTTTATCTGGACCACCTCTTTGTTTAGAACTTTCTTGAGAGGGTTCTTTTTAAGACCATTCATTAATTTTTTTCTTTTAGCTTCTGGAAAGATCATATCTTCCCTTTCATAAACATAACTTCCATATTTCTTGCTCATATCTGAAACTATTTTAGATAATGGTTTTTTAGAAGATACCAAAAGTTCCATTATAAGCAGCGCCGAAAGAAATCCGTCACGTTCAGGTACGTATCCCTTAAAACCAACACCGCCGGTCTCTTCTCCTCCGACCAAAATATCTTTTTTTATCATCATATCGCAAATATATTTGAATCCTACACGAGTCTCATACTGTTTTATGCCGTAATCCTTACACATGTTATTTATCAAGCCCGTACCGCAAATAGTCTGGATAACACCGCCCTTTTTCTTCCTGTTCTCATATAGATGTTTAACAAGAAGCGCCATTAATCTATGACCGGAAAGGACATTCCCTTTCTCATCCACTATAGCCAACCGGTCGGAGTCGCCGTCTGTGGCAACACCAAGATCGTATTTACCTTTTTTCATGCGTCCCATAATTTCCTGAAGATGCTTTTCGTTTGGTTCGGGAGGCCTATTGTTAAATCCGGGATTCTTTTCTGCATACATATAATCCAGTTTAATACCGGTACCTTTAAGTATTTCACTGAAATACTTACCACCCGTACCGTTCATTGAATCTACCAGCACTTTCAGCTTGGCTTTCTTCAGCTTGGTCATATTGGCGTACTTTTTGATATACTTGATCTGGAGTCCGACTATATCTTCAAGCACTACCTTCTTCTTTTTCACAGCATCTTTAAAGTCTATTTTTTTTACTTTACTCTTATATAACTTCTTCTCTATAGCGTCTATAATATTGCTCCCCGCGGAACCGGCAAAAAACCCTTTGTATTTAATACCGTTATAGCTTGCAGGATTATGACTTGCCGTTATCATCACACCTCCGGAAAACTTTTTGTCGGCAATGTATACACATACCGAAGGAGTGGGACTTGGTTTATCGCTGAGTACGACCTTTATTCCGTTAGCTGCAAGTACGGATGACATGATCTCCGCATATTTATCCGACAGAAACCGTGTATCATAACCTATCACTATCTTTTTTTTACGGTATATCGGTTTTTTCTGAGCCTTTATAAAATCCGCTATAGCCTGCGCCACGATCTCAACATTTTCAAAAGTGAAATCTTCACTTATCACCGCTCTCCATCCATCTGTACCAAACTTGATCCTGCCCATCTTCCCTCCCAGTTAATAAATTCCTAAACCACGTCAAAATATTGACTATTGACCATTGACTATCGACTATTGCCTAAGATTTTTCTTTGAAAAATTTTAAAAAGTCTAAGATTCAATTGCCTCGATTTATAGTTCCATAAGTTGACACATCGGTCATTCTAAGTCTATGGTCCATTGTCAATGGTCTATAGTCATTTCTATCCTCTGATTTCTTTTATAGCCCCGCTATAATCTTTTTGACCAAAGATCGCCGTACCCGCCACAAGAACGTTCCCTCCCGCCTTGATAATTTCACGGGCAGTATCTTTATTCACACCTCCGTCAACTTGTATATATCCATCAAAGTTTTCCTTCAGGTACCGGACCTTATCCAGCATCCCTCTCATGAAAGATTGCCCTCCAAATCCGGGCTCCACCGTCATAACAAGCACCATATCCACCTTATCCAACAATTTTTCTACTAAGGATATCTCCGTTCCGGGTTTAACAGAAATGCCTACTTTTTTTTCGGCCTGTCTTATCTTTTTTATAACATCTTCCGGTGAAGCGCACGCCTCAATATGAAAAGTTATCATATCACTACCCGCGGAGGCAAACTCGTCTATATATCTTTCCGGTCTATCTATCATCAGATGAACATCAAAAAACATATCAGAAACCTTCTTCACGGATTTGATAACACCCGGTCCTATAGTTATGTTCGGAACAAAAATACCGTCCATTACATCCACATGTACCCAATCAGCGCCAGCCAATTCTACTGCCTTTATTTCTTCGGCAAGCCTACCGAAATCAGCGGACAGGATACTTGGCGCGATTATTATCTTTTTATCCATGTTATTCTCCCCTTCTAACATCAAAGCTTATGTAACTCTTTTTTAATGCTGCTTTTCTCTTTATCAGATATCTTACTTATCATAGCCAGATTAACGGAAGAAGAACTGAACGTATCCGCACAGGCTTTTTCTATATCTTTTACTCCAATACTGTCTAAATTCTCAAGGATTTTCTTAACTTCCGGGATGTTCTTATGTACCATAAACCTGTCCCCAAGCCACATCATACGTGTAGAAGTTCCTTCCATCCCCAGCAAAAACTGCCCTTTAGTATATTCTTTGGCGCGAAATAGTTCCTCTTCCGTAACACCTAGATCTCTTATTCTTCTAACCTCATCAAGTATGGCCGCAACGGATCTGGCAGCCTTTGAATTGTCAACACCGGCATGTATCTGCATCTCTCCTTTATCGGAATGCCTCTTATAAGCAGAAGCGACATCATAACACAGTCCGTGTTTTTCTCTAAGCTCTTCGAAAAGCCTGGAAGACATATTGCCTCCCAACATGACATTCATCAATTTCATCGCAAATCTTTCTTTAACACTTTTTTCCTTTGTATGAAACCCAAAAGCAATATGCGTCTGATTGGTGTCACCTGAACATATTTTTATCCGGGGAGACTTTTGGACGGATGATGAGCTCTTCAATGAAGGGTTCCGTTTTCCTGCCGCGGAACCTAACCTTTTTTTAACATACCCGGTCAATTTTTCGGGATTCACTTTGCCCGCGGCGACAACCGCCATATTACCGGGGTGATAATTGTCGTCCCTAAATTTAACTATCTCTTTCCTGGTTAAACTTTTAACTATGGTCATAGTACCCGTCAAAGACCTGCCTAGAGGATCGCCCGGCCACATTATTTTACTTAATACATCCAGAACATGATCAGCAGGCTGATCACGATACATTTTTATCTCTTCACATACAACAAATTTTTCTTTCGCTAGATCCTTTTCATCACACTTGGCATTAAGTACCATATCCGCAAGCACATCCACTCCCAGTTCCACATATTTTGAGGGAACCTTTACCAGATAACATGTTACTTCATCCGAAGTGAACCCGTTAAAAGCGCCTCCAATACCCTCTATGGATTGTTTAAGCTCTTTTGTGGACATGTCCTTCGTCCCCTTGAATAGCATATGTTCCACCAAATGGCTGATACCGCTTTGTTTTTCGGATTCGTAGCGCCCTCCTATTCCGATCCAGATACCAAGCGTCACAGATGCCATTCCCGGCATAGGAGACGTTATTATGTTCAACCCATTACTCAATTTAGTCTTTTTATACATCTTTTCCTTTCAATTATATTTTAATTTTTATCGTCGAAACCGGGAGATTTCGACGCACCTCGGACATTACGTCCTCGGCGCCTTAATCCTTTATCCTTGATCTATCATCCAAGTATCCCTGCAGGATCAGCTGTGCCGCAAGTTGGTCTATCTTTTTCTTTCTTTTCTTGCGGGATATGTCGGCCGATATCATTATATCTTCCGCCTCTTTAGTACTTAACCTTTCATCCCACAAAACACACTTAAAGGGAAATCTCTTTTCTAAAAGTTCTCCCCACATCCTGCTGTCTTTTGCCCGGGGCCCTTCCGTTCCATCCATATTTACGGGCAAACCTATTACGATCTCTTCTACCTTGAACTCTTCGACCAATTCTTTGATACGAGATACGACCTTTTCCGTCGACGTCCGGGTTATTACTTCCCTACCCTGCGCCAGAGTACATGTTTCATCGCTGACAGCTACTCCAATATTTTTTGTCCCGATATCAAGTCCCATTATTCTCATAATAAAAATATCTGTTTGACTATTGAACAATATTTTTAGAAAAATATTGAAAAGAAAAGATCTTTAGTTTTGTTTTACGGTCTTTTGTCTGCTATTACTATTCACACCTCAATTTGCACATCAGTCATTCCCTGTCTACGGTCAATGGTCTACGATCGTTCTTCTCCGTGAACTGCTTTGGCGAGAGTCTTGGAGAAAACCTTTATCTTCCCCGCTATATCTTTCTTTCTGTTCAAGTTCTTTTCTATTATTTTGATTATCGCGCTTCCTACTATAACACCGTCACACATTCGACTTATTTTTTTCGCCTGTTCAGCTCCCGAGACGCCAAACCCTACACATATAGGTTTTTTGGTCAACTTCTTTAACTTCTGCACATTTTTAGCAAGTCCTGTGTTTACAGCGTCCCTTGTACCGGTTACTCCGGTGAGCGAGACATGATATATGAATCCTCGGCTTTTAGACGCTATCTTCCGGAACCTTTCCGCGGGTGTGGTAGGCGCAGTCAGCATTATCAGACAAAAATCTTCAGCATCTGCAATACTTTTAAATTCTCCGGATTCTTCCATAGGAAGATCCGGGATTATTATTCCGTCTGCACCGGATTTTTTAGCGTCTTTTACAAATTTTTCTAATCCATAATTGTAAACAATATTGTAATATGTCATAAAAACCAATGGTGTTTGTATTTTCCTGCGCAGGCTCTTTACCATAGTGAATACTTTTTTAACGGTACATCCATTCTTGAGCGACCTCTGCACGGCTTTTTGAATAGTCGGTCCATCAGCTAAAGGATCTGAAAAAGGTATCCCCAACTCAATTATATCCGTTCCAGTTTCCGCTAAAGTTAACGCTATTTTTTCGGATACCGGAAAGGTCGGATCCCCGGCCGTTATATAGGCAATAAACGCTTTCTTTTTTTCTTTACGAAGCCTTCTGAATGTCTCGTCTATTCTATTCATATCTTTCCTAGGTTTTAGGTTGTAGGTTTTAGGTTGTAGGCTCTAATCTATCACCTAGCACCTAGAACCTAACACCTGCTCTTACATGTGTTCTTTCATTATATCTATGTCTTTGTCGCCGCGTCCCGAGAGACATACAACGATAATATCTTTTTTAGCAGTTTTAGGAGCAAGTTTATTCAGATAATATATCGCATGAGCGGTTTCTAAAGCCGGTATTATCCCCTCTATCTCCGAGAGCATTCTGACTCCTTCAAGCGCTTCTTTATCCTTCACAGAAACATATTCGGCCCTTTTTATCATCTTATAGTAAGAATGCTCGGGTCCTACTCCCGGATAGTCAAGACCTGCTGAAACGGAATGCGCGAGTTTTATCTGGCCATCATCGTCTTCAAGCAGGAAACTCTTGCTCCCGTGAAGTATGCCTACTTTCCCTTTACCCAATGCTATCGCGTGATGAGGTGTATTCGCTCCGAAACCTGCCGCCTCTACTCCGATAAACTTTACTTTTTTGTCTTCAGCAAAAGGATAGAAAAGACCCATCGCATTACTTCCCCCTCCTACGCATGCCAAAAGATGTGTAGGACCTTTCTCTCCAGCCATTTTAAGCTGCACTTTAGTCTCTATCCCTATAACTTCCTGAAAATCTCTTACCATCATAGGATAAGGATGCGGTCCTGCAACGGACCCGATAACATAATGTGTATCGGCGGCATTTGTAACCCAATCCCGGATAGCCTCATTCATGGCATCCTTAAGCGTTTTTGATCCGCTACTCACAGGAATGACTTTAGTTCCCAAAAGTTTCATCCTGAACACATTCAGACTTTGTCTCCTAATATCCTCTTCGCCCATATAAACATCACATTTCAGACCAAAAAGCGCCGCCACAGTAGCCGTTGCTACACCGTGTTGTCCCGCTCCGGTCTCGGCAATTAACCTTTTTTTACCCATCTCCACCGCTAATAGAGCTTGACCAATAGTGTTATTTATCTTATGAGCGCCTGTATGCAGCAGATCTTCGCGTTTAAGATATATTTTGGCCTTACCAAATTTCCTGGTAAGCTTTTCCGCATAATACAAAGGCGTTGGACGTCCGGCATATTCTTCAAGATAATATTCCAGCTTCTCCTTAAAGGATCTTGTTCCGCATATTTTACTGTATGCTTCGGTAAGCTCTTTTACCGCAGGCATAAGCGTTTCCGGTACATACCTGCCTCCAAAGTCTCCGAAATATCCGTTTCTGTCAGGCACTTTTTGCATTTTGAATAAACTCCTTTAAAAGTACAGCATCTTTTTTGCCAGGCTCGCGTTCCACTCCGCTTGAGACATCTACCCCATAAGGAGTAACTGTCTGCACGATATCCTGAACTTTATCAGCGGTAAGTCCACCTGCTATAAAGAATGGTTTCTGCAACTTATCTTTTTCTCGTAAAATTATCTCACAATCAAACTGTTTCCCGATCCCCCCGGCTTTTTGGGGATCAAACGTATCAAAAATATAGTTATCAACGTTTTCGTATTCCGTTATATCATAAGATCCATTGGGCAGTATTTTCTCTGCCACCTTAAAAACTTTTATTATATTTATATTCCTCTCGCATTTTTCAAGAAGTTTTTCTTTAAGAATGCTGCAATATGCAGGAGTTTCACTGCCTGCAAGCTGAACACAGTCTAGCCCACATAACGATACGGCATCTACAACACTATCTATCTCTTCATCTATAAAAAGACCGACTTTTTTGATATCCGAGAATCCCGAGCTGTTAAGAGTCTCTATAATCTTTCCTGCGGAACTTTTCTCAATATATCTTGGAGTACCTTCAACGAAAATGAACCCCAGAAGATCCGCTCCGTACCTAGACGCAGCTTCTGCATCTTCAATATTAGTTATTCCGCAAATTTTTACCTTAACCATTATGATCGTGATCCGTGATCCGTGATTCGTGAACCGTATAATTGACCGATACTCTAATCCCCTTCGACGAACCTTTCTCCTTTTTAACTATTACACTATTTGCCCAGAACGTCATTGTGAGCGAAGTGATGCAATCTCTACCATTCACTGCTCACTGTTCACTATTTTATTCTTTCATTAATTCTCTTACCTTTGCGCCAATATTTTCGGAGCGCATAAAAGTTTCTCCGATAAGTACTGCGTTCACTCCCAGACTTTTCAGGAACATTATCTGTTCATATGTCTTTATACCGCTTTCTGAAACTATAATTTTGTTCTCGGGTATAAGCCTTATAAGTCTTTGTGTAACTGATATGTCTACATTAAAACTTGTAAGATCACGATTGTTTATCCCTATTATGGCAGCATGACAATTCAGAGCTTTTTCTACTTCCTCTTCATTATGCACCTCTACCAGAATATCCAGCCCCAACCCTTTAGCTATACTGTGATACCGATTAAGCTCTTCTTGAGTAAGTATATTCGCTATGAGAAGTATAGCATCCGCTCCGCTGAGAACAGATTCGTATATCTGATATTCATCTATTATGAAATCTTTGCGTAAAAGAGGTAATGTAACCCTTTTCTTCAGCATGCCGAGGTATTCTAGCTTACCATCAAAAAATCTTTCATCTGTAAGAACACTTATCGCTCCCGCGCCTGCACCATGATAGGTCATTGCTATCCGGAGCGGATCAAAATCAACGCGTATCACGCCTTGTGACGGAGAACTTTTCTTTATTTCGGCAATAAGATTTATATGCCCTTTTCTTGAAATGTTCTTTTTGAACTGACTATTCACATAGAACTTTTCGGCCTGTTCCTTATAAACATTAAAGGAAACTTTACTGCGAAGCCTGTTCACTTCTCGTCTTTTTTCTTCTATGATCTTAGATAGTATCATATATCCCTAACCCTGGTTTTACTTATCGGTTGCTTTGATAAGCATTTTCATTTTTTCAAGAGCCCTTCCCGAATCTATGGACCTCTCAGCCATTTTAACGCCTTCTTTTATATTTTTAGCTTTTCCGGATACCATAAATGCTACAGCAGCGTTCATGAGAGCAGCATCGCGCTTTGGACCTCGCGCTCCGCCTAAAACATCTTTCAATATTTTAGCGTTTCTTTTAGTACTCCCTCCTCTTATTTCCGATATAGGGGTCTTTTTAAACCCGAATGTGCCGGGAGTGACATAATATGTCCTAATCCTTCCGCCCTTAAGTTCACTGATCTTTGTTCTGCCTGCTATAGTAACTTCATCCAAACCTCCGCACCCGGAGACAACATAAGCCCTTTTGGAACCCAGTTTTTTAAGTACCTTGGCCATGACCTCCGTAAGCTCTTCTTTGTATATACCCATGATCTGTCTCTTTACTCCAAGAGGATTACACAAAGGTCCGAGGATATTAAATATTGTCCTTACGCCAATCTCCCTGCGCGGCAAACTGGCATGCTTCATCGCTCCATGAAAAAGCGGCGCAAACAAGAACCCTAATCCCGTTTTATCGATACATCTAGCCGCTTTAGAAGCCGCTATATCTATTTTTACTCCCAATTCTTCAAGTACATCAGCACTGCCACAACTACTAGAAACAGAACGGTTCCCGTGTTTAGCTACTTTAACGCCTTCACCCGCTAGAATAAATGCGACCAATGTGGAAATATTGAATGTTTTCGTGCCTGACCCCCCGGTGCCGCAAGTATCAACAAGCTCCGTGTTTTTAGTTTTTATTTTTACGCGTGCGGCTTTTTTTCTCATTACTTTCGCCGCTCCGGTGATCTCGTCCACCGTTTCACCTTTCATTCTGAGAGCCGTAATAAACGCACCTATCTGCGCCGGAGTCGTTTTACCTCCCATTATCTCTCTAAATACAGACCTCATCTCACCTTCGCTAAGGTCCTCAAGATTAACAACTTTTTCAATAGCCTTTTTTATATTCATAGTCACCTACATCTTTATGAAATTTTTCAATATCTTTTTTCCTTCAACGGTCAGAATTGATTCCGGATGGAATTGTACTCCCCATATAGGATATTTGTTATGTCTGATACCCATTATCTCTTTGTCTTTGGTCCAGGCAGTCACCTCGATTGGAGGCTTCACGCTTTCCCGATCCACTATAAGCGAATGATACCTTGTCGCTGTAAAAGGTGTTGGCACGTCTTTAAAAATATCTTTTCCATCATGAAAAACGTCACTTACCTTGCCATGCATTATAAGGTCGCTTCTAACAACCGATGAACCATAGACTTCGGCTATACATTGATGCCCTAGACATACACCAAGTATTGGAATTTCACCCGCAAATGTCCGGATAACATCTTTCGATATACCGGCGTCATCAGGACGACCAGGCCCTGGTGAAATAACTATCCTGTCTGGCGCAATAGCTCTTATCTCGTCCACCATAACCTTATCGTTCCGATGAACAACAATCTCTTCACCTAATTCACCCAGATACTGAACAAGATTGTATGTAAACGAATCATAATTATCTATAACAAGGATCACTCTATCCCCTTTTCCGCGGCTTCAATAGCTTTCATCATAGCTTTAGCCTTGTTCACAGTCTCCTTATATTCATTTTTCGGATCAGAATCCAGAACAATACCTGCTCCGGCCTGGATATACGCATTTTTTTCACGCATAACTATCGTTCTTATCGTGATGCACATATCAATGTTACCCGAAAAACTTACATACCCCACACATCCTGCATAAGGTCCGCGTCTCGAATTCTCAAGTTCATCTATAAGCTCCATAGCCCTTACTTTAGGAGCTCCAGTAACCGTTCCTGCCGGAAATGTCGCTCTTATGAGATCATAAATATCTTTATCTTTTCTTAGTTTTCCCGTAACATTGCTCACAATATGCATAACATGCGAATATTTTTCTATATGCATAACTTCTTTTGTCTCGACACTCGCATAATCGCATACCCTGCCTATATCATTACGTCCTAGATCCACCAGCATTATGTGTTCGGCTCGCTCTTTTGGATCTGCTAAAAGTTCCTTTTCTAGCTCTTTATCTTTCTCTTCAGTTTTCCCTCGCGGCCTCGTCCCTGCAATAGGCCTTACTTCCGCTACACCGTCCTCACATCTTACCAATATCTCTGGCGAAGATCCTATGATCTTATAATCCCCGAACTTAAGATAATACATATAGGGCGATGGATTAATTGACCTTAGTTCTCTGTATATAGAGAATGCATCCGCCTCCGTATGTTTCTTGAATCTTTGAGAAAGCACCAACTGTATAATATCTCCGGCTCGTATATATTCTTTGACCTTTTCCACACTTTCACAAAAGTCTTTTTCGGAAAAATTAGATTTCACTTCTCCCGGAGTATTTGCACTAGACCCTGCTTCGGGTTTTTTTATATCTGCTTTAAGTTTTTCTATTATTCTGTCTACCTTTGAACAAGCCGTTTTGTACGCCTCTTCCGGAGAGCCTTCCACTATGGCATTTGAAACCACTTTTATTTTATGATCGACATGATCAAAGATAAGTATAGTGTCGGTGAGCACCATATGCATGTCAGGCATAACGAACTCGTCAGGATTATTATCAGGGATATTTTCCATAAAACGCACCATATCATAACCCATATACCCGACAAGCCCTCCGCAAAATCTTGGTAACGATTCCGTACCGACGAATTTGAACTGTTTCATCAGTTCCTTTACCTCTTCAACAGGATCCGTTTCCGTAGAATATTCTTCGGTCTTTCCGTCACGCACTATTTTTATTTTATTCCCTCTGCTTTTGATAACAAGAGAAGGGTTGCTCCCCAAAAAGGAATACCGGCCTAGATTCTCTCCACCTTCAACAGATTCTAATAGATATGAAAAATCACTTTCATCTATTTTAAGAAATGCCGATAGCGGGGTATCAAAATCTGCCATTATCTCGCTATAAACCGGAATAACGTTCCCCTTATCGGACAATTCTATGAATTTTTCTTTACTTGGATAATACATAATTTATTTATCTTTGTAGACCGTTTTTGGGTCAAATACGCGTTCTTCCTCGATAACTTCATCCCCATTATCGTCTATTTTTCTAAAATAACAGCTGAAATACCCTTCGTGACAGGCAGCTCTGTCCTGATTAACTTTGAAAAGTACGGAATTTTCCGCGCAGTCAATATAACATTCTTTGACGGTCTGCACACATCCCGAAGTTTCTCCCTTGATCATTACTCTGCCTTTAGACCTGCGGAAAACATATATCTTCTTTTCTTCCAAGGTTCTCTTCAACGCCTCATCATTCATATAGCACAAGGTAAGCATCTTGCCACTTGCAGCATCCTGTATAATAGCCGGTATTAACCCTTTTTCGTCAAAATTTAATCTGTCTATTAATTTCATATTTTCTCCTCATCCAGCATAAAAATGAACATATATTCTGGGGACATTTTGAAGGATAGGTTTACACTTCCCCCGAGAAAAGTGTCCTCAGAACCTGTCGTGTATGGCGCATATATCTCTAATCCCTAACCGTTACACCGTTCTCTCTGAGATACTCTTTTACTTCTCCTATCGAGAATTCTTTAAAATGAAATACACTTGCGGCGAGTGCCGCGTCCGCCTTACCTGAAATAAGAGCTTCGGCAAAATGTTCCGGACTCCCGCATCCACCTGAAGCTATAACGGGTATTTTAACTCTCTCGCTTATCGCCTTAGTCAGTTCTATATCGAATCCATCTTTAGTTCCATCTCTATCCATGCTTGTCAGAAGTATCTCTCCGGCACCTAAACTTTCCGCTTTCTGAGCCCATTCCACTGCGTCAATACCTGTAGCATCACGGCCGCCTTTAATATACACTTCCCAAGAAGCTGTATCTTTTCGTTTAGCATCGATAGCCACAACTATGCATTGCGATCCGAATTTATCACTTGCTTCTTTTATAAGATCCTGCCTCAGAACAGCAGATGTATTCATTGAAACTTTATCGCATCCGGCATTAAGAAGCTGCCTGATATCGTCATTGGATGATATTCCTCCTCCCACAGTAAAAGGCATGAACACTTCTTCAGCTACACGCTTTACCACATCCACCATGGTCTTTCGGTTCTCATGACTAGCGGTAATATCAAGGAATACCAATTCGTCAGCACCTTCATCGTTATATATCTTGGCGTTCTCTACCGGATCCCCCGCATCACGCAGATCAACGAAATTTATCCCTTTTACAACGCGTCCATCGGCTACATCAAGACACGGTATTATTCTCTTTGCTAACATCAATCGCCTCTTTTAAGTCAATTGTCCCTTCATAAAGGGCTCGTCCTATGATTACACCCGACACTCCACGAGACTGCCCGGGTTTTGCTTCGATTTTTTTAAGTTGTCTTATGTGTTCTATATCCTTTATCCCACCCGCTGATACTATTTTTAAATCTACATGCTCAAATATTGATTTAAGAGCTTCTATATTCGGACCCGAAAGCATACCATCACTTTTAATATCCGTATAGATCATCTCTTTAACTCCATTCGACAGAAAAAACGGTAATAGTTTTTTATAGATATCGTCATCAATTGTTTCCATCCACCCATGTACACTCGCTTTAAGATCTATAACATCAACGCTGAAGATAACCTTATCACCGAATTCTTTCATACACTTTCCAACAAAACTTCTATCTTCAAATGCCCTGGACCCAATAATTACCCGGAACGCTCCAATATCTATAGCTTTTTGTATATCCCCAGTATTTCGGAACCCTCCTCCAACTTCTACAGGTACGCCCACTTCTTTAACTATCTTTTCCACAACATTCAGATTAACCGGTTTACCCTCTTTGGCTCCGTCCAGATCTATAACATGCAGAAGTTCCGCTCCCATAGATTTCCATTTACGTGCGGCATCTACAGGATCTATATCGTAACTTAATTTACGATCATATTTCCCTTGTTCTAACCTAACGGTCTTCCCGTTAATCAAGTCTATTGCAGGTATTATCTTCATTTCCCTCTTTTTGTCATCCCGAGCGACTTCTGCGAAGCTTTAGCGAAGCAGAGGAGCCGAGGAATCTAAATTATTGCCTCATACAAATCTTCCCGATCAGGATTCATTGCAGCGATCAATTTTTCCTTTTTATCTCTTTTCCATTTCTTCAATTGCTTTTCCCTGCTTATTGCGCTATTGACATCATTTGTTGTTTCATAGTATACAAGGTTTTTAATATTGTATTTTTTAGTAAAACCATCGATTAATCCATTCTTGTGTTCATATATACGTTTTACTAGATCACTTGTAGCTCCAATATACAGGGTTTTTCTATAACTACTTGCGATGTATACGAAATACTGTTTCATTCAGATCCCTCGACTCGCTACGCTCGCTCGGGATAACAGTTGTTATAATTCAATAAAGTTCTTTAAAATTTTAAGACCACTTTTCTGAGATCTTTCAGGGTGAAACTGTACCGCAAAAACATTATCTTTCCAGATAGCAGAAGTATACCTCCTGCTATATTCCGTAACTCCGGCGACATAATCCGCTTCTTCGCTATCACAGTAATATGAGTGCACGAAATAAAAATACGTCCCGCTATCAATCCCTTTGAATATAGGACATTCTTTTTTTCTAAACTCTACCGTGTTCCATCCTATCTGCGGAACTTTCAGGCCGGTATCATTTGGGAACAGTTTTACTTCGCCTCTTATCAGATCAAGGCCCTCGGTACCTCCGGATTCTTCACTTTTTTCAAAAAGAAGCTGAAGCCCCAGGCATATCCCCAGGAAAGGTTTACCTTCTGCAATATCCTTCTTCAAAACATCGATAAAACCCCTCTGAGAAAGACCTTCCATAGCATCTTTAGATGACCCTACCCCAGGTAAGATGATTTTATCAACATTTTTAAGTTCATCAGAAGACACGCATATTTTAGCGTCCTCTCCGAGATATCGGAACGCATTATATACACTTCTTAAATTTCCTGATCCGTAATCTATTATTCCTATCATTGTCGTTCCTTGCAAACTGCAGTCTGTTACAATATTCCTTTGCTTGACGGTACTTCACCCGCTCTTCGCGGGTCTATCTGAGTTGCCTTATCCATCACCATACCTAAAGCTTTGAAAACAGCTTCAAGATAATGATGCATATCCCCTTCTCCCGAGACCTCAACATGCAGGTTCATAGACACTTTATTTGCAAAACTTTCCAGAAGATCCTTTGCCAGATCCATGGAATAACCTTCATCATCCTTTATTTCATTAGCAGAAGATCCGCGTCTTTCCTGAAAATCAAATGCGCTCCGGTTTGACAGGTCAACGGATACTTTTGCCTTAGCCTTATCCATCGGCACTTCAGCAAAAGCTGTTCTTTTTATCCCCTTGCAGTCACCGAGCGCCTTTTTAAAAGTTTCTCCGAGCGCTATGCCTATATCCTCATTTAGATGATGATTATCTACATGAGTATCGCCTTTAGCTGTTAGATCTAAATCAAAGAATCCGTGATACGCAAAAAGCGTTATCATATGATCGAGAAACCCTATAGAAGTAGACACTTTACTGTCTCCCTTACCGTCAATATTAAAATGAGATATCTCGATCTGGGTTTCCTTGGAAACTCTTTTATATTTCGTTACTCTGTCTTTATTCTTACCGCCTGCTTTTTTATTACCGAATGGCCACATATTCGCCCCCTTCTTGTATATTAGTAAAAACCTCTCTACAGTCTGCTCTATTCACACCTTATGCTTACTGATTCCCAATGTTTCTCTAACTTTTCAAGTTTAGTAAGATTTCTTACCCATCCCGCCGAATTGCATAAAGCTTTACGTGAATACGATATAATATGAGAACTTTTCATAAAACTTCTCAAGTTCAATCCTGAAGAATACCTAGCCGTCCCGCCTGTTGGAAGTACATGACTCGGTCCTGCTACATAATCCCCCAAACTTACGGGTGAATATTGCCCCAGAAATATCGCCCCGGCATTCGTAATATTCTTCGCTACACGTTTAGGCGATTTCACCATAAGCTGCAAGTGTTCAGGAGCTATCATGTTAGAGACTTCGGCAGCTTCTTCGAGATTCTTCACTTTGATCAGATACCCCTTTATTGAAGCATCGTCACGTAACGCGTTAAATACTTTCTTTGACGGCGTAACAAGTATCGCCAATCCTTTGTGATGTTCGGCTTGTGCCATAAGATCCTGTTTAAGATAATCAATGTTTGCATGATGATTAGCTATTATCAGAACTTCACTGGGGCCTGCAAGCATGTCTATATCGCAATACCCAAAAACCTGTCTTTTAGCCTCAGTAACATATTCATTTCCCGGACCAACGATCTTATCAACCTTAGGCACAGTCTTTGTCCCAAAAGCAAGAGCACCTATGGCTTGTGCCCCTCCTATCTTGTATATTTCATCCACTTTTAAAAGATTAGCCATGACCAGTATATGCGGATCTATGCTGTTATACTTATTAGGTGGCGAAACAAGAGTTATTTTCTTAACTCCGGCGATAACCGCCGGAAGAACTGTCATATACACACTCGACACCAAAGGTACCGTACCACTGGGAACATATACACCGACTTTTTCTATCGGCACGAATTTCTCTCCCAATTCTACCCCCGAGTCATGCTTCATACTCCATGATTTTGGAACCTGATTCTTGTAGAACTTATTTATATTATCGATTACCTCTTTCAAAGTACTCACTATTTCAGGTTTAATGTCCTGATAAGCGCCGCTTATCTCAGCTTCGGTAACACGAAGATCTTTACGTTTAAGTTCGACCTTATCAAATTTCTTTGTATACCTTATAAGCGCAGTATCACCTTCTGTCCGCACTTTTTCCAATATACCGGAAACTTTTTTCTGTAACCTCATTTTACCCTGGTCTCCTCTTGCTACCAGATTATTAAAAACTTTACTGCCCACCTTAACCCTTCGCATCATTTGCCCCTTTACTAACTTTTTGAGTTAACCTTGATCAATATTTCTTCTACCTTTTTCATGGCAGCTTCAAGACCTTCGGGTTTTTTACCACCGGCCTGCGCAAAAACATTATTGCCTCCTCCGCCTCCGTCTATATCTTCGGAGACTGAATCCATTATCTCTTTCGCGTTTATGCCAAGCTCCGTAAGAGCTTTATCTACGGCACAGATAAGATACACTTTACCGTTATTCCTGGCACCTAAGAACATTACCGCCTTATCAGCCTTCCTGCCGGCATGACCGACAGCTTTGCGCAGGACAGCGGCTTCGCTATTTTCTAATATTCCCGAAATTAAACGTATATTCCCTATCGTCTGTGCGGACTCAACAAACCCGTCCGTTATTTCTCTGACTGAACCGAAAGCATCCGCGCTTTCCTGCTTCTGCTTTTTCTTAATTTCCTTTTTCAATGCTTCTACCTTTTTAAGAAGGTAAGGTCTTATCTCCTCCTCAACATCATGTACAACCTCTGCGTCTATAACGGTCTTCCCGCCTAAGATACCATCTATCATATTCTGTTCCTTCTCATCAAACTCCATCTTATCTCTACCTGATATTTCTTTATACTCATCCAATAAATTACGCACAGAATCCTTGATCCATTGAACAGCATTATCGGAAGTGACAGCTTCTATCCTCCTGATCCCGCTAGCGACCGAACTTTCTCCGGTGATCTTTATCACGCCTATATCCTTTGTATTATCCACATGTGTGCCGCCGCATAATTCTTTAGAATGTCCGCCTACAGTAACCACGCGTACCGTATCCCCGTATTTCTCACCAAAAAAGGATAAAGCACCTTCCTTTTTCGCTTCGTCAATCGATTTATTCTCCTTGCTGACAGAAATTCCTGCCTCGATCCATCCATTGACCATATCCTGCACTTCAACTATTTCTTTGTGCGAAAGTTTCCTCATATGCGTAAAATCAAATCTAAGCCTTTTATCATTCACAAAAGATCCGGATTGTTTCACTCCATGTCCAAGAACCTGCCTAAGAGCCGCCTGAATAAGATGTGTAGCCGTATGATTCTTAGCGGTATTATTTTTCTTTTCGTCTTTAAGGTCTACAGTAACATCATCTCCCGAAGAAAAAGACCCTTCTTTCACAACAACCAGAAGTATTTTCCTACCGTCCGAAATAACCGTATTGACTATATCCATCCTCGCACCCGACTTGATTATCTTACCCGAGTCTCCAATTTGTCCCCCGGACTCCGCGTACAGAATCGAACTCTGAGGGGATGTCACTATCTCTACACAATCTCCGCTATCTATTTTTTTGACTTCTGCGCCGTTTTTTAAAATGAAGGCTAACTTGGCATCAAACGGCATTTCATCCGAGAACTCCGGTCTGGGAGCATCATTAAAACTATCTGGCTTAAATATAAAATCGCAGGAAATATCGCTCCCCTTGCGCGACTCTTCTTTTCGGTTTTCCATCAATACTTCAAAGCCTTTAACATCCGGGCTAATACCTTTCTCCGCGCATATACTATCTATGATCTCAAACGGCATACCGTACGTATCAACCAATTTGAATACCTTCTCACCCGTCAATACCTTGCCTGCCTCGAAAAGCATGTCTTCCATTATGGGCATGACCGATTTTAAAGTTTCACAAAACCGCTGCTCTTCCTCTCTAACTATAGCCGCTACATGTTCTCTTTTATCATAAAGATCCGGATACTCTTCTCTGAACTTATCAGCTATAACCGGTACCACGCCATACAGGAACGGTTTTCCCAGTTCTCTGCCTTTAAGATATGCGCGCCTTATGAGTTTTCGTATCACATACCCTTGCTTCTCATTTGACGGCGAGACACCGTCACATATCGCGAAAACAGCCGCACGTACATGATCGGCCATCAAATATGTCTCGTTTTCCGCTACGCTATCCTTTAACGCTCCTAATTCTTCTTTTATCTTGTCCAATATCGGAACAAAAAGATCTGTCCCAAAATTAGTGTACACACCCTGCTTGACCGCGGTTATCCTTTCAAGTCCCATCCCCGTATCGATATTCTTACTGGGAAGGGGCTCGAGAGATCCGTCACTTTTCCTTTCAAATTCAGTGAAAACAAGATTCCATATCTCGACAAATCTACCGCAATCACATGCCGGATTGCATCCTTTCTTCCCGCATCCATACGAGATTCCCCAATCATAAAATATCTCAGAACACGGACCGCATGGACCATTGGGTCCGTTTTTGGGAGCGTCTGCAGGCCAGAAATTATCTTCCGCGCCAAGCTTCACTATACATTCCTCGGGTATTTTAACCTCATCCTTCCATATCGCATAGGATTCGTCATCTTCTTCATACACCGATATCCATAATTTCTCTTCCGGGATCCCCATCTCTTTTGTCATAAATTCCCAACCCCAAAAGATAGCTTCTTTCTTAAAATAATCTCCAAAAGAAAAATTGCCAAGCATTTCGAAAAAAGTATGATGCCGAGGTGTTTTTCCAACATTCTCAACATCCCCTGTTCTTATACATTTCTGGGAAGACGCGGCTCTTTTATACGTGATATTCTTACCCATGAACTGATCCTTGAACTGATTCATACCCGCTCCGGTAAAAAGCAGAGTAGGATCATTCCTTGGCACAAGAAGATCACTAGAGACTCTGGTATGTCCCTTTTCTTCAAAAAATCTTAAAAAATTTTCTCTTATCTCATTAGAATTCATTTTCAAAAACCCTACATATTATCTCTTCTGATATTTCCGGATCAAACCCTTTACCCGTAAGAAACCTGAACAGTTTCACTTTAACATCACTTTTGGGTTGGTTCCCCATACTTTTCATTTTTCTTCGCGCAATCTCCTCAGCTACCACCGAATCCTTGAGATCATCTTCTCTCTTCAAAAAGGCCTCATCAATAATATCCGAAGACACTCCCTTTTGAGTTAACTCCAGCCTCAATACACGGGCAGATCTAGGAGTCGTTCGAAGCCGAGTATCTATCCATTCTTCCGCAAATTTCTTATCGTTCAATATATCTTCTTTTTTAAGTTCTTCAAGGATCTCATCCGCATTCTCAGCAGTATATTCTTTTCCTATCAACCTTTCTCTGACTTCATGCACACTTCGAGACCTGACTGATAACAGGCGCAGGCAATACCTAATACCTTTTTCTTTTTCTTTGTTCATACTATAAATTTTTACGGTTAGATCGAGTCTACAGAAGACTATTTCATATCAACAGCTTTCTTGACTTCTTTCTCGATATTATTCAAAAGCTGCTTATTTTCTTTAAGATAGATACGCGCGTTCTCTTTTCCTTGCCCTATCTTTTCTTCACCATAAGATAGCCACGTCCCGGTCTTTTTAATTATCCCAATCTCTTCGGCCATATCGATTATACTAGATGACCTTGATATCCCTTCATCGAACATAATATCAAATTCAGCTTTTTTGAACGGCGGAGCCATCTTGTTCTTGACCACTTTTGCCCTCACCCTATTCCCAATGATCTGATCACCTTTTTTAAGTGACGCAATACGCCTAAGATCAACTCTAACAGAAGAATAGAACTTTAAAGCATTCCCTCCGGTAGTAGTTTCAGGATTACCGAACATAACACCGATCTTCATCCTTATCTGGTTTATGAATATTACGCAAGTTTTGGATTTACTGATAATTGACGTAAGTTTTCTAAGAGCCTGACTCATAAGCCTAGCCTGCAGTCCCATATGTGAGTCGCCCATATCCCCTTCTATTTCTTTCCTAGGAGTAAGAGCCGCCACAGAATCTATAACAATAACATCCAAAGCATTACTCCTAACCAAAGTTTCAACTATCTCAAGTGCCTGCTCACCATTATCGGGTTGAGATATAAGCAGGGTATCCAGATTTACACCGATCTTTTGAGCATAAGCCGGATCCATAGCGTGTTCAGCGTCTATAAACGCTACTTCGCCTCCAGTTTTCTGGGCATTTGCCAGAATATTAAGGGCCAAAGTAGTTTTCCCGCTGGATTCCGGTCCGAATATCTCAACTACTCTTCCTCTGGGCATACCACCTATACCTAAAGCACTATCCAAAGATATCGACCCGGTAGATATAGTCCCGATCTCGATCTTATATCCTTCACCCATTTTCATTATCGCGCCTTGCCCAAAATCCTTCTCTATTTTAGTAAGTGCCAATTCCAACGCCTTATCTTTTCCTTTTGTTTCACTTTTTGCTTCAGCGCCTATTTTATCAACTTTTTTCACCATCATATGCCTCCCGGTTCATGTCTCCACTATTATCTATAACTCCATACTTTATGAATATTATTATTACACATTATACAGACTAGCCTTATTCATTGTAAAGTCTTTTATTCTCAACCTCCCTACTCACATCTCCCTACTTCCACCGTTTTTGTACCGTTTGCAAATTTAGCCTTGCAAGTGTCCCCTTTTTTGTGTTTAAAAGTGTCCCTTTAAGGGGTATAGGTCAGATCTAGTTCTATAGGATCAAGCATACGCTTTTTAGCTAAAAGACATCTTTCTCCATAACTACTCCACCTGTATTCTGCTGGATCATTAACCAAAAGACTTCTTACTGGGTTATTTTCGATATATGTAGCTACATTCACCAGATATTGCCCATTCATAATCGGGCTGCTTTTGAATCTTCCTTGCCAAAGATGTCCCACTTTATCGTATTTGGCATTGAAGTATGCCGTATACCCTCGATTGATCCAATGCATAAATTTTGACATCTTTTTAGAATTATCTGCCTGAACAAGCAAATGAAAATGGTTAGGCATAAGGCAATACGCATATAACCGTATATCACACTTCCCTTTTGCTCTTTTTATCATATTGAGATATCTAAGATGATCTTCATCAGATAAAAAAATATTCTGTTTGTCATTCCCCCGAGATCTTAAATGGTAACAATAGTTGTCGATAAAAAATCTTGATGGTCTTGTCATAGTACCACCTCCTTACAATATAGACACATTTTCTCGGATTTTTCTCCAAAAAAACTTTGTAAGAACACTTTTAAAGAATAAATAGTGCGTGGTATTTGGTTAAGATAGAATGCGAGGATATGTGCTTATTTCATTTCATATTGTCTATAATAAGATCGAATACTGCATTAGCGAACCGATCCTTCAATTTGATACGCGAATCTTTTTTGAGCATAACTTTACAAGAGGTGGTCTTTTCTCTGGATGAAAACGTCATATATGCTAATCCGACAGGTTTTTCCTTTGTCCCTCCCAACGGTCCAGCTATCCCGGTAATAGATACCGCTACATCCGCACCCAATGTCTTCCGCGCCTTTTCCGCCATAACATCAGCTACTTGAGAACTTACTGCCCCGTATTCTTTTATAAGGATTCCCGGAACATCTAGAGAAGACATCTTAACGTCATTAGAATAAGCTACAATTCCACCTTTAAAGAATTGAGAAGATCCCGGAATATCGGTAATCCTGCTGGATATGAACCCTCCCGTACACGATTCTGCCACAGCAAGTGTCAGCCCCTTTTTGATAAGTATCTCTGCTATCTTTTTCTCTTTTCCCATTAATGCATTATATGTCAACATATTCTGTGTGTATACAAAAATTGAAATTTTATTGAACGGAGGGACACCTTTAAACACAAAAAAGGGGACACTTCGTCGAAACACGGAGGTTTCGACACACCTCGGACATTACGTCCTCGGCGCCTCACAAATTAGCACACCGTGTTATGCTACCTTGTTACGCTTACAGGGGCCTTTGTTCAAAGCGATAGCTTTGAAGCAAAGAAACGGTACAAAATCGGGCGGTGGGGGTTAGGCGTTTTGTTCTATGTAGTTGGCTATTTTGTTGTAGAGTTCGGTGTCGGCTGTAACCGTATCAGCATCAGGAAGGCCCAATCTAATGACTATGGTGCTCCTCGAGCGGCCATTCTGCTGGTCCCAACATAGATCCGTAACATCATCCGCACTGAGTTCTTCAGCATTGGGTATAGAACGATATATCTTTTCAAGATCATCTTTTGTATATTCAAGAATTTTCATGCGGGCTACGGTAAAAAGTATTATCTCCAAGATCGGATAATATGCATCCTCTTTCATTTTACTGTCATCCACTTTCGTTATTACAGATATACCCTCATAATCTTCAAGCACAGAAATATCCTCATCACGAGTTATTATTACCATATCCTCTTTACGAATATTTTTTTTCTTTACGAAGCCTTCAAGTCCGCGTGAAACATCTTCTACATTACCTCTTTTTATCACAACATTATTGAGGAGTTTCCCTAAAAGATCGTTTCGATAAGCCATTTTTTCCATCATTTCCGTCATTCCTGAAACCGATCCGTCGCCTAATCTTTCATCGATAAATATGCCTATTTTTTGATCTTTGCTCTTTTTTCTTACATTCTTTTCCCCATCTACGTTCATCAATTCGAGTTTCCCGATCATGCCTCTGTTATAATCTTTAATGGAACTAATGGGAAGCGAAATAGTAACGCTTGTCCCGCCATCCTCTTTATCTTTCCAAACGATCACGCCCCCTGCCTGATGCAGAGTTTCCCGACAATAAACCAAACCAGAACCGCCGTTTTTCCCCTTAGAGGATCTCGGGATATCGGTCGTACCTATCCCGACGCCGTTGTCCTCTATTTGAATACTCAAAGTATCATGAAACAAGTCTGCTTCAATCTTAATCTCACCTATATGATTTTCCTGCACATCATTATCCAGCTCTTTGTGTTTGCGTTCTATACTTTCACAAGAATTTATCAAAACCTCTCTTATTACCGAGGATAATTTACGACTATTCACCAGGTCAAAATTGAAGAGATCGAGGTCTTTTTCCCACTCATCAATAAGTTTCTTTCGAAATTGTGTGTCTGATGTAGCTGCCCTATAAACTCTACTGAAAACAGTTGATTCTGTTTTCTCCGAAATCCCTGAGGAAGATACCTCGTGCCCTGCCGTGATCAATGACTCGATCACCCTAGGCAGGATCTCCCCTATACTCTCCATCCCAATTTTATCATTTTCCCGAGAAAAGGAAGCAAGGCTATCTATATTTTCTAAAGTTTTAAATAATAATTCCGTCTGCATCTCGTCTAGCCTGGCATCTTTAGAAAGTGCCGCCAAAAGTCTTCTGTAATCCTGTCTCGAGAGAGAATCTAGATCTTTGAACTTTTTATTTTTATATTGTTTCAACAGGTCATAAAGATCCGGGAATTTTTTCTTCTCTCTGTCAAGAGATCTAACAAGAATATCAATATCATTGATCTCAAGTATTCTTATCAGATCCAGGCAGGCTGTGAACAAGGGGTTCTTTATCTTTTTGGATGGTTTTTCAGGATCGGGCATGTTTATGCTTACATGAATAGGTAGGTAAAAAAGAGTGCGTACCAAACGCGGGGATCCCCTGCCGATATTACTCTCCTGCGCGAATTTTAAATATTGATCAAATTTCTGATCAAAAATCGAGTTTATATGTTTCTCTGACTCATTTTCTAACCGGGCATCAACATAAGTATCCCTAAAATCCTCCACAAAAGAGTTCAGAAGCCCCATCAGCTCAACTCTCTTCTTCATTATGGACATCATTTTCTTGACGCTTTCAATATCATCTCTTTCTAGGTCCGACTTGGCTTTACCCAGGACATTGTTCATTCTGTAAAATTCGGGTTCCTTTCTGGTATCCCAGTCGTTAAGCATACCGAATATTAAACCTAATGCTCTTTCCTTTTCACCTTCCTCTATAAATGATATGACTTTATCTGTTTTCCATATATAACGGCTATTACGTTCATGCCCTTTACTCCTGAGCTCCCGCAGTCTCCCTTTTATGATATTGTTTATCATCCCTTCCAATGATTCCACCCGTGTCATAAGGAGAGTTGAAGACACTCTTAACAGTTCCAGCATATTCCCGTACTCATCTATCTTCAAAAGTTCTGTTGCTGATCGTATTGCTTCAAGGGCTATATCCTTTTCTTTTACTTTAGCTCTAAGCAAAAGGTCCCATATTTCTAGCAATAGCTCCCTAAATTCTTTTTCTCCTTCCTGAGTCAACCCAAGTTCTGTCAGTTTTCCCCGGTCCCTTTTCTCTTCATCAAGAGCTTCAATGAACTCATTTAATCTTTCCACTTTACCTTTTATCAGGTCACGCTCATCAAGCATCCTATCTATCTCTCTGTCACGCGCACGTATTGCCTGCCAGAATAATTCCGATTTTTTTATCTTTTTTTCTTTTATAAAAACATCTCTTTCAGTTTCACCCTCTACTTTATGTTTCACATATTGCCCGGAAAGAACCGCCCATATCTTCTTTCTTCTCTTGTCCCATACGCTGCGAGTACGTTTCCCTTTACCTGCTTTCTCTATTAAGAATAGTTCCTCCGCAAGAAGATGTGAAACAGCCCAAAGGGAAGTGCATGCGGGCGGCTCATTACCCCTGGCTATGGCATCTATAGCTTTTTGCACCTTATCTCGTATTTCTTCACGATAATTTCGTCCAAAAGTAATATCGAGCGAGTATAGTGGGTCGGGAATATACAAGATATCTTCCCTTAAGGTCTCGATAATATCATACACGCGTTCTAACAACTCGTTTAACCTGCCTTCTTCCGTTTCTATAAAATCGGGTCTCTTCATGAGATTCCCGCGTTCTGTATATAGTTTAATAAGCTCCAGTGTAAGTTTGGGAACTTCCCGGACATAAAAGGACAGCTTTGTTTTTTCTTTGATAATATCCCTGATTCGTCCATCCGCGGATCTTTTATAAAGCTCAATGTCTTTCAGAAACTCTTTAGCTTTCTTCAGTTGCCCGTCATCGGGTCTTGCGGGTAATTTACTCAGGATGAAGCGTACATCTTCCAGTTCTCCGTATTTTGCGGTACGATACTTTTCAGCCAGATCATATAAAATCGGGATATTTTTTCTATTCGCCCTTAATATACCGAGCTTTACCATGCCTTCCACTTCGGTTGTTATGGTAGTGTAAGAGAATTTTTTCCCGTCACCTTTTTTTCTCACTTCCTGAAATTCTTTTCTGGAAAAATTACCGCTTTTAAATCTTTTTTCTTTAAATATCGTGTTGAACCCGGCAAGGATATCTCCTTTATTCGTCTTTTGCAATTCATTCTTCTTTTCCGATCCTTGAAAAATAGGAACCGCCGGGAGCTGTACAGTGAAAGTAGTACCTTCGCCCGGTTTGGATACAAAGTCTATTGTCCCACCCGCATTCTCAATTATCTCTTTCGAGACATGTAATCCGAGTCCCGTCCCTTTTGTTCCTTTACTTGTAAAGAACAGCTCAAATACTCGATGTTGATTTTCAGGAAGAATACCGGTTCCCGTGTCCTTGACACTTATTACCACCATATTTAGGTCCGGCTCAAATCCCGTCCTTATATACACTTTTCCCTTATTATCTCCAGCATCATCCATCGCTTCTAAAGCGTTCTTTCTAAGATTATCCCATACAGATGCTAAAAGCATTTTATCCGCCATAACGGGCCTTACGTCTCCGGGCACAAAAAACACCCTGCTGGACCTCTTCCCTAGGCAGTCACGCATAAGATTTATCGTATCGTTTACATTTACAGGGCGCTGATCTCCTTCCGTATCAAATTCTTTGTCCAGAAAGAATGCCCGAGCCTTTATTCTAGCAAAAGACAATCTGGCCCTTATAGCTTCGCCCTTTCCTTTAAAAATCGGTACCAATCTTTCAATATCGCAGTTTTTTATATATTCAAGGTTTTCTGCCAACTTCTCTGCTTCAGAGGCAAGCTCTGTCATGAGAGCACCTTCATCCATCGCGTTATATTTAATTGATTTGGGAGACTCCTCCTGCCCAAGAGACCGTCTTTTTAGCTCCCCGATCAATCCCCTCATACTCTTCATGCCGTTGTTCACCTTTTCAGATGCATCCTGCATCTCCTTAAATTCTCTAGGGACATCTTTTTTGTCTAATATGTACTGAACTGCTCCAAGCTCTATTTCGTTATAGATACCACTAAACAGATTAGAAAGTTCATGTACGAGAACCCCTCCTTTCTTAATTACGTTTGAAAGGCTATCATGTTCAAAACCCTCTTTTTTATTGTGATAAGATCCAAGCATTACATACTCACCACTTCTTAAATCTGCTATAGCGCAATTAATAAGCTTGTGATATCCACCTGCCACCACAAATACTCCGATAAATCTGATTAATAATGGAATTTCGGATAAGAAAACAATACCAAAGGACGAAAAGAAGAATGCCAGCGAGTACACCATAAATGGAGCCTGCAACACATCGGACCATTTATTCCGTAATGAATCCGCTTCTTTCGGCGGTCCTCTTCTGTTGAAAAGATGCAGAAATATGAAACTTGTTCCAACTATGATCGATGTTGCAAAAAATGCCGTCAAACCCGACAGAGTAATCACTTCACCGTATCTCTCAAATAATGCGAACATACCATACGGTATACCGATATTTACAAACTCTTCCACCCACGGCGCAATGTTTGTCGCAGTCCTCTTCCATATCTCTTCATCGTTTAAATTCAGTTTTCTGATCCTGTTATACCACCAATGACCCAAACTGAATGTTGGCGGCAATGTCGAGGTCTTGATAGAAACGTTTTTTTCGGCATCTTGGAGTTTTTTTATTTCTTCCCCAGACCCTTTGTCCCGTGACCGAAACCAGAATTTTAATCTGAACCATAACAGACCCCTTTCCCAAAGAAAATACGTCGCTGTTATTATCTTGAAATAATTTGCGTTTTTCTCTCTTATAAGCGCCACAAGTACGCCGTATATATCTTCATCTATCCATTCCCGTGATAGAGCAGGTACCAAATTATGCAGTATAGCCTCCTCATCCCATCTCGCCAGAGATCCTTTTCGTCTATCAGATCGGCTTACATCCTGACGTGCGTCTATCTGATCCGCGGCATATAGAACACGTGAAACTTCCGTAGCCGGCTCCCCGTTACCATATTCGGGATGGTGCTCAATTATCGCTTTGGAGATATTACCGTTCACATGAACTCCGGCATTTTTCAACATAGTTAAGGACTTTTTAACATGACGCTTTATTCTTTCTCTTTCGGATGGGAATAGAAGTCCTTTTTTAAGAAAATATCTTAGAAGTTCCTTATTAGTTTTCCCCAGGTCATGCGCCAGTGCCGCAGTGACAACTTCATCCAATCCTTTTAAAGTTCTATCACCATTAAGTTTTAATCGGCTATATATCATCACCGAAAGCAAAGCTGTCCGCACGGCATGTTGTTCTATCCTTTCTCCTTGGGGAGGATATGCATCCACAATCTTCTTCCACTTATGTACATATTCCCGGACTTCATCGGAGTTTATCTGCCATCCCTGTGATAATATGAGTTCTTCTATATCTGCCACCGAAGACCTGATCGGTTTAAGGTTTTTCATTATCCATGCTACATATCTTTTGATCAAGGAACCGAAGTTTTCTTCATGCTTTTTCTTTTTAGGTATCACATCTTCCAAAACCTCTTTTTTATCAATACTCTCCGCTATTCCCTCATGTTCCGGCATTGACGCGGATATTTTAGGCGCCATTTCCACTACTTTACGCAGTTCATCTCGTATCGCTTCTTTCGGGATGACTATATCTATCTGAGGGTTATACCAACTTTCTTTCTGAGTGATCTCTTTTTGTTTAGAAAGGATCTCTTGTCTGAAAAATTCGGTTATCTCGCCTATATCAAATCTATCTTTTAAAAGATAATACCAGTTTGTCAGGCTATAATAACGTACGGCATTATCCTTATTTAACATAAATTGCGGCAAACCGTTCTTAATAAGAATGAAGTTCATGACAATATTCGCGACCCTATGGTTCCCGTTATAAAAAGGTTGTGCTCTCACTATTTTTACAAAGCTATGTGCGGCAAATTTTATAGGGTCTTCTTTTATCCTCTCTCTATTTTCTTCAACAAAGATCTCATCTATTATCTTCTGAAATATTTCCTCATGCTTCTCACTTCGAGGTCCCTGTTTTACTTCTAATATTGTAGTATCCTTCATCTGAGAATGAAAATCCAATATATACTTTTCCATCTTCTCAGAGTTTATTTCTGTATCCGCTATCATTTCTCTGAAAAATTTGAGAGCTTCTATGTGTTTCCCTATATCAGCATTCTCAATATGAGTACATATTATATCGTCCCCACGCCGTATAATATTTTTAGACAATGTCTTGTATATTTCCGGCACTATTTTTTTTACTTCTTCCAAATTTTCTCTTATTTTTTCCTCGGAAAGAACCAGAGCAATTTTGCGGTTATACCAGGGCACTTGTAAAGTGACTGCTTTTTGTATTATCACCTGCCGCGTTAGGTACTTGCCTACTTTTTCCTGTACAACTTTATATGATCTACCTGGATCGTTCTTCTCGGGAAACTCGGTGTCGGGGATATTATGATTGAAATACCGTATTTTGAAAGGACCTAGATCTAACAATATAGACGCTTTATACGGTTCGTATATAACAGCGTCTGGGATGAGATCCCTGTCTTTGCCGGGAATTGCTTTCTCATTTTTTATTCGTTTTATTTCTCTGTTTATTGAGTCTTTTAGGCTGGCAACACTTTGATTTTTTGGATCGTTCTCAATGTCTATAAGAAAACGGCTGAAATATCTACTGGCAAGCACAAAAAAGGTATCCTCATGACTAAGTCCCGTGAAAACGGTCTGAGCCGCAAGGGTAGAAGAATTAGTCTTTGAGGATACAGGATATGCTCCGGCAATATCACTAACAAGAAAACAAATAAGTGTTATTGTCGAACATATCCGCAATATGTATTTTTTATAAGGATCCTTCCTAGGCATAACACCTCGTCTTCATTTTATTCTCTTAACATATTTAATGTCTATAATATAACAATAATACCCCCATTGTGTCAACCTATCTTTCTATATTTTTGTAATACTAACGAATTGGGGACGTTACCCTAATAATAAGAGAATTGAAAGCAAGAAGGTGGTGAGTAGTTTGTAGTGGGTATATATCAGAAAGAAGAAAGATGAGCTTAAGAGTGGAAGTTCTGTGGACACTTTTCCCGGGGAAGTGTCCACAGATCACAAATTATGGATCACAACTTATACAGCTACTGGTTCGATATTCTTGTCGTTAACATCGGTTTCTTCTGTAAATTTGACCGATACAATCTTGGAAATGCCTTTTTCTTCCATTGTAATGCCATAAAGAACATCAGCTAACTGTATAGTCATTCTGTTGTGGGTCACAATAATGAATTGCGAAAGTTTGAGAAAATCCTGAAGCACGCTGCAAAATCTTACAATATTGGATTCATCAAGAGGCGCATCGATCTCGTCCAATATACAGAAAGGACTAGGATTGACCTTAAATATGGCGAAGATCAAGGCTATAGCTGTCATAGCTTTTTCCCCCCCCGAAAGCTGCATTATGTTGTGAAGTTTCTTTCCCGGAGGCCTTACAATTATGTCTATCCCGCATTCAAGAACATCGGCGCCATCTTCAAGAACGATTTCCCCTTTTCCTCCGTTAAAAAGCATACGGAAATAATTGTTAAATTCTTTCTTAATGGCTTCAAAAGTTTCCATGAACAGTTTACGTGTTGTTCTGTTTATTTTTGTTATGGCTTTGAGCAAAGCTTCACGACTTTCCACAAGATCATCTCGATGTTTGCTCAGGAACTTGAATCTTTCTTCAAGTTCTTTATGTTCCTCAACCGCAGAAAGTGATACGTCTCCCATTTTCTCGAGTTGAAGTTTAAGTTCGTCTATACGTGCTATCATTTCGTCCCAATTAATATCCCCTTCAAGTTCTATTTGTGATCTGGCTATATCGACTTTATATGCATCCATTATCTTGTTAGCCAGAGCTTCTCTCTTATACTCCAATTCTTTCTTCCTTATGTCAAGATCTCTCGATTTATTGCGTGACATATCAAGTTCATTCTCTTTTGCTTTCAAGTTTCTTTCGTGTTCCCTTATAACCTCTGACATGTCTTCTTTGCGTCTCATCTTCTCGCCCATCTCACTGTTCCTGACCTCTAATTCTTCTCTGTCTCCTGCAACTTGTTCGGATAAAACAACCTTTTCCTCGGTAAGTCTCAATATACGTTCGGCATATTCCTCTATACGGGACCCCTTCTCAGCACTCTCTCTTGATATCCTCTCTGAATGTTCCCTTTCTCTTCCAAGATTATAAGAAAGATTCTCTTCTTCCTTGATAAACGATGATAGTTCCGCTTTGCTGTCAGCCATACGAAAAAGCAGCTCTTCTCTTTTGTGTGAACTATCCTGAATGAATCTTTGTGCTTCTTCCAAAGACTCCTGCATCCTGAAAGTTTCTGCTTCAAGACGATCCGCCATCTCGGTAAGACGAACATCTTCCTCTTGAAGTCTCTTAACGGTCTCCATCTCTTCTTCTATTTCATTCCTTAATACAAGTAGTTCTTCGTCTAGCGAATCACATTTTTCTTTTATCACGGCTCTCCTGCTGGATACCTCCGAGACCCGGGCTCTTTTCTCCCTAAGTTCAGATTCTATACTATCTCGCTTTAAAGAAGCTTCCTTTAGCCATTCTTCGACAATTCTAATGCTTTCTTCCAGACCCTGTATCTTGCCTTGCACTTCTAGTTCTTCCGCGCGCAATTGTTCAGCTTTTTCTTCTCTACCAAAAAACGGAATAGGCTCCTTTTCAGAGAAATTCCTGCTTCTTCTGAACCCTTTACCATACACTTCACCTTTTTCCCCGATAATTCGGACATCAGAACCAGAATTTTTATCTCTAAAATCATCCCAGCCTCCAGACTTATCAACAAAAGTATCTTTTAAATATAGCCTCAAAGCCGTTCCATAAGGTTCATCTGCGGCTAGAACTTCAGTGATATCGGAAGCTCCTTCGGGAAGAACTGTTTTCACTCCGGATCCGGGTTTGATAAGGTCTTCCAGGATTATAAGATTAACATTTTCCATGGAATTATCCTGAAGATATGAGACAACCCTGCTCGCACATATAGAATTTTCGACAACTAAAGCCTGCGATACTTCGCCTAAAAGAAAAGACAAGGATTCTTCATGACTCTCTTTAACATTTATTAGTTCGGACAGTATCCCATGCACTCCAGAAAATCTCTCGTCCCCTTTTTCCGTAAAACTCATTATTACTTTAACGCTTTCCTTAATACCTGCTCTTTCGGAAATAAGTTTTTCTAAAAACTGGCGGCGAGGTTTTATTTCATTAAGTCGCTTTTCTTTTTCACTCCGGTTTTTATTCAGCTCTGAAAGTTCGTGCTGTTTAGCGGAATATTCCTCATTAAATACACGAGCCTCTTCTCCTTTTTCTTGAAGCTCTTTGACGGCAGAACTGTTCTCTTCCTCCACAACCTTAAAACTCTCATATACATTATCTTTTTCATTCTCAACATTATGTTTTTCCAGATTAAGTCTTTTTTGTCTGGCTTGTGCATTCTGCATATCCGCATTAACTCTTATCTGCATATTCCTTGTTTTAGTTTGTTCCGAGACAAGGTCCACAGTCTTTTCTCTGCCCATACGCAGCTCATGCTTGTAACTATTAACTTCTCGGGTTATGTCATCTGTTTCCTTCTCAACAGAAGCGAACTCTTCTTCTTTAACTTTTCTATTTTCGTTTATATCTTTGAATCTGACCTCCAGAGTCTCAAGCCTTCCTGCGAGGGATTGCCTGCGCACAGAGAGCTCTTCTATGTCCAACTTTAGCCGAGACGTATTCTTTTCAGATTCGCTTATTCTTTCAGTGTTGATCTCTATTACATGTTCATTCTTATCAATACTATTTTTCAGAGACATTATCTCATTCTGCGTTTTCTGAAGATCTTCCCATATGGCATTAAATTTTTCCCTTTCACCGTTTAATTCACCTTCGGCTTTTCTCAACTCTTCTTCAAGTTTTTCGGTGAAAAGTCTATTCTCATTACCCGTATTTTTTACAGAAGCATCATCAGAACCTAATTTCATATATTGATCATACGCAAATTTTGTATCCAGCTCCTTTAGCTCATCGTAACGCACCTTGTAACGTTCTGCCTTCCTTGCTTTTCTTTCAATAGCTGTTATTTGTCTCTCAACTTCTCTTGTTATATCGTTTATACGCGTTAAATTCTCCTGCGTACGTTCGAGCTTAAGCATAGCTTCTCTTTTTTTAGCTTTATACCTAGTTATTCCACTAGCTTCTTCAAACACATACCGTCTTTCTTCGGGTTTAGAGCTGAGTATCATATCCATTCTACCCTGCTCAACTATAGAATATGAACTCGTACCTATTCCCGTACCCATTATTAGGTTTCTCACATCTGTAAGTCTTACAGGAGTTTTATTTAAGAGGTACTCGCTCTCACCTGAACGGTAAAGACGTCGGCTTATTACTACTTCATCATAATCCACAGGAAGGCTACGATCCTCATTGGAAAGAGTTAGAGCTACTTCGGCAACATTTACAGGTTCGTATTTATCGGTTCCATTAAATATCACGTCCTGCATCGAGGATGACCGCATAGATTTGGTAGATTGTTCTCCCAGCACCCATTTAATAGCATCAACTATATTACTTTTTCCGCAGCCATTGGGTCCTACAACAGCGGTAACTCCGGGTTCAAATTTCAGTTTTGTTTTATTTAGAAATGATTTAAACCCTACTATTTCAAGTTTCTTAAAATGCATGTTTTCTGTCCCCTTCCATATATTCAGCAAATAATATTCTAGTTTTGTTCAGCAGTTTCCGAACCGTTTACTATTCCACGTAATCTATCGACTTCTTCTTCTGTATATTCCCTGTATCCATTTATAGGATTCCTCTTTGGAGGAGGAAATATACCTCTTTTTTCATAATTGATCACAGTCCCGCGATAGATGCCGAGACTATCGGCAACTTCTTGTACATTATATTTTTTTGTGGTTGGCGTTATCATCTCTTGTAATATTTTTGTTGTGGCGCTCTTGTATAGGTTTGTATAAGTATACACAAGTAAGTACACCTTGTCAAGATAAAGTTAGTAATGTTATAACATACTTTAGAAAAAGGAGTTACGTACGGATGAATTAATCTGGATTTAATTATGCGAACGATGAACCGCTTACTACTAACTTATTTGAGCATCTGTTTGAACTGTTCAGTAAGGAGGGGCACTACTTTGAAAAGGTCACCTACTATGCCATAAGTGGCTACACTAAAAATAGGTGCTTCAGGATCTTTGTTTATGGCTATTATTATATCCGAAGATTTCATACCTATAAGGTGTTGTATCTGCCCGCTTATTCCGCAAGCAATATATATTTTCGGACATACTGTCTTGCCTGTCTGGCCTACTTGATGGGAATACGGGATCCAATCGGCATCAACTGCTGATCTTGACGCACCTACCGCAGCATTAAGAGATAATGCAAGGTCTCGTACAATACTAAAATTTTCTTTCGACCCGACGCCTCTACCTCCGGAAACTATTATATCAGCTTCGGCAAGATTCACTGTCTCTTCTATCTCTTCAACTATGTCTATAAGTTTTGTGCGTGTATCATAAGCTTCATCAGGAAATTCTTCCTTTATTATTTCACCTTTTCGTTTAGGATCAGCTTCGGATTCTTTCATGACCTTGTGACGTACTGTTGACATCTGAGGCCTGGAATTAGGCGCTATAATGGTAGCCATTATGTTTCCGCCGAATGCCGGACGCGTTTGAAGAAGCAGTTTTTCTTTGGGATCTATATCAAGTCCCGTACAGTCAGCTGTAAGTCCGGCTCTTAAAGTCACCGCAACACGCGAAATAAGACTTCTACCTATTGTTGTAGCTCCGCAGAGTACTACTTCCGGCTTATGTTTGGCAATAAGCTCTGTAAGCACTTTTGTGTAAGGATCGTCCTGATAAGCTTTTAGTTTAAGTGAGTCTACCACGTAAACTTTATCCGCGCCTCTTGAGATAAGTACTTTGCAGGCCTCTTCTGTTTTGTCACCTAAAAGCACCGCACAAAGATCCGAACCGAGTTTATCCGCAAGTTCTCTGCCTTTACCAAGAAGCTCAAAAGATATAGACTGCACTTCTCCTTTTTTCTGTTCGGCAAATACCCATACATTTTTATATTCCGAAAAATCTACGGGTTTAGTTTCTTCTTTTTCCTCCAGTATTATCGCTTCGAATTTGCAGGCTTCGACACATGCTCCGCATAAAGTACATTTAGCAAGATCTATAACCGCTTTTTTGTCCTCCATGACTATAGCGCCAAACGGGCATACTTTAACACAAAGTGTACACCCTACACATTTATCATTGATCACATTTATCGAATCTTTTACTGACATAAATATTCTTCCTGTTAGATTCTTTCTAACTTAATATAGCGTCTTTAAGCAAGCCTGCCAGCTCCTTAGCTATTTCAGAAGGTTCACCTTCTATTATCCTTCCTCCTTCTCTCGGAGGAGGTGAAAAAACTTTTACAACCCGCGTAGGCGACCCGTCAAGACCGATCTTATCATCCGGGCAAGACAGGTCTTCAGCCGTCCATACCGGTATCTCGGCTTTCTTTGCCTTCATCTTTCCTTTTAAGGAAGGAAGACGCGGTTCGTTTATTTCTTTAACCACGCTGAAAAGCGCCGGAAGAGGGGTCTCTACTATATCATATCCTTCTTCCGTCATGCGTTCCACAGTAGCGGAAGAGGTGTCTATTTTTTCTATTTTCTTTATATAAGTGACTTGAGGGATATTTACATGCACAGAAACACCGGGACCAACTTGAGCCGTATCCCCGTCTGAAGCTTGCTTCCCGCAAAGTATGACCTTATAATCACCTATCTTTTTAACAGCCTGCGCAATAGTGTAGCTGGTTGCCCAAGTATCACTTCCCGCAAATTTTCTGTCGCTCAAGAGAACACCGCTGTCACATCCCATAGATATAGCTTCCCGGAGAGCCGCTTCGGCCTGCGGAGGCCCCATACTTATGACGACAATTTCCCCTTCGCCTACTCTTTCTTTTATACGGATAGCTTCTTCTATGGCGTACATATCAAAGGGATTGATAATTGCCGCAACGCCTTCTCTTTTAAGGGCATTGGTTACCGGGTCTATTTTTACATCAATTGTATCCGGTACCTGTTTTATGAGGACTATGATCTTCATTTCTTGGACAGGCTTTCTTTTATAAGCGCAGATCCTATGACGCTTCTCTGGATCTGATTGGTTCCCTCGTATATTTGAGTTATTTTAGCATCCCGCATAAGTTTCTCAACGGGATATTCTTTCATGTATCCGTATCCACCGAGCACTTGCACCGCATCGATTGTCACTTTCATTGCCGTATCCGAAGCGAATGTTTTGCATATAGCGGATACCTTCGCTACATTTTTTGCGCCGGAATCTATCATTCTTGCTGCGGAGTATATAAGAGCACGTGACGCTTCGATCTGTATGGCCATATCAGCCAGCATGAACTGTACTCCCTGGAATGATGCTATGGGTTTCCCGAACTGCTTTCTTTCTCTTGCATAATTGACGGCTTCATCCATAGCTCTCTGAGCTATACCAAGCGCCTGTGCCGCTACACCCGGCCTGGAATAATCAAAAGTTTTCATAGCAACTATAAAACCTAACCCTTCTCTACCCAGCAAATTCTCTTTGGGTACCCTACAATCCGTAAAGACAACTTCTCTGGTAGCTGATCCTCTGATCCCAAGCTTATCTTCTTTCTTGCCAAAACTAAGCCCCGGAGTACCTTTCTCAACAATAAAGGCACTAGCTCCCCTGGGTCCTTTTTCTTTATTTGTCATAGCGACAACTGTGTAAATTTCAGCTTCTCCCCCGTTAGTTATCCATTGTTTAGTTCCGTTAAGAATGTAATGATCCCCGTCTTTTTTGGCTGTTGTCTTTATGCCTCCGGCATCGGATCCGGCTTCAGCTTCAGTGATACAAAATGCCGCGAGTTTTTTACCTGCTGCTATATCAGGAAGATATTTGGCCTTTTGTTCGTCATTTCCGAAAAGAAGTATGGGATATGTTCCTAACCCCGTCGCGGCAAATGCCAAGGATATTCCTCCGCATCCCCAGGACAGTTCTTCAGCAGCTATAGCCATTTCAAATACGCCGCCGCCCAGACCTCCGTATTGTTCGGGAATATATACCCCGCAGATATCTGATTCTGCAAATACTTTGACTAGATCCCAGGGGAACTCGTCATTTTCATCATATTCGGCAGCGACAGGCTTGATCTTTTCTTCCGCTATTTGGTGGCACAGATCTTTGATCATTTGCTGTTCTTCAGTCAAAAGATAATCCATATCTTCAATCTCCTTTTCTAAAAAACCTCATTTATTAGAGAGAACTCATCCGTTATAACGTTTAACGACAAGCGTAACATTGTGTCCGCCAAAACCCAGCGAATTGCTTATAGCCGCCCTAACATCTTTTTGCCTGGCTTCGTTGGGAGTATAATCCAGATCGCAATCCGGATCGGGAACCTCGTAATTTATGGTTGGAGGAATAACTTTTTCTGTGATAGCTTTCGCACAAGCTATTATTTCTGCCGCACCGGTAGCTCCCAAGAGATGTCCCGTTACACCTTTAGTTGAACTTACCGCTACCTTATATGCATAATCACCGAAAACACTTTTTATAGAACTTGTCTCCACCTTATCATTCAAAAGTGTGGATGTTCCGTGCGCATTTATATAATCAATATCTTCGGTATTCAGTCCCGCATCATCAAGAGCATACCTCATACACCGCATGGCTCCATCACCGCTAGGATCGGGCGCGGTCATATGATAAGCATCTCCGCTCATGCCGTATCCCGCCATTTCGCAATATATGCGAGCTCCTCGTTTTTTAGCATGTTCCAATTCCTCAAGCATACAAACTGCTGCTCCTTCACCCATAATAAATCCATCTCTCTCCCTGTCAAAAGGACGTGATGCCTTTTCGGGAGCATCGTTCCTGGTGGAAAGTGCTTTCAGTGCACAAAACCCTCCGAAACCCATCTTTGTTATAGCGGCTTCAGTCCCTCCGGCAGCCATAACATCGGCATCTCCTCTTTGTATAAGCCTGAACGCGTCACCAATAGAATGACTTCCTGTAGCACAGGCTGTAACTACTGATGAATTCGGTCCTCTAAAACCCAGTTCTATGGAAACAAGTCCCGATGCCATATTTACTATAAGCATGGGTATAAGGAAAGGTGACATACGTGAAGCCGCTCTGGACTCATCCGAAGCCTCAAGATATTTCTTGTGCTCGGATTCTACAGTATGAAGCCCTCCAATACCAGATCCTATATAAACTCCGGCTCTTTCTTTTCCAAGAGTTTCAAGATCAAACCCGGCGTCTTCTGCCGCCATTTTAGCCGCAGCTATAGCATACTTGACGAAAGGATCAAGTCTTTTGATCTGTTTTGAAGTAAGGAATTTTGACTCGTCGAAATCTTTGATCTCGGCAGCTATTTGAGAAACGAACGGTGTAGGATCAAAGGCTTTAAGACGAGCTACGCCTGTTTTGCCATTCACCACCGCATCCCAGAAATCATCAACATTATTCCCAACGGGAGTAACTGCTCCTACTCCCGTAAGGACTACTCTTCTTTTTGACATATTTATATTTGGAAGGTTAAATTGTTATTATTTTGCAGCTTTTTCTTCTATATATTTGACTGCTTCGCCGACAGTGGTCATCTTTTCGGCATCTTCATCAGGTATCTCAGCACCAAACTCTTCTTCAAGAGCCATGACGAGTTCAACTGTATCAAGAGAATCCGCTCCCAGATCATCAATAAACTTGGCATCTTCTTTAACTTCCTCAGCTTTAACACCAAGCTGCTCCGCAACGATCCCTTTTACCTTTTCCGATATCTCTGACATTTGCCCCTCCTTAATTTGCGATTAAACACAAACACTATTTTTCTGTATCTTCTTAATTGAGATCCCTCGCTCTGCTCGGGATAAATTCGCATTTATAACTTATTCTCCCTTAGGTCGCATAAGTTATGTGCGAATTTACATTACCATTCCACCATCTACTTTAACAACCTGTCCTGTTATGTATTTCGCGTCGTCACTTGCCAAGAAAAGAGCCAGTTTTGCGACATCTTCGGGTGTTCCCATACATCCCAACGGGATATGGGCAAGCAACTTCTCTTTAACGTCCCCACCTAACTTATCGGTCATATCTGTCTGTATAAACCCGGGTGCTATAGCATTTATATTAATATTCCTAGAACCCAACTCTTTGGCCGCTGTCTTGGTAAGGGCTATAAGCCCTCCCTTACTGGCTGAGTAATTTGCCTGACCGGCATTACCCATTATTCCTATAATAGAGGCCATATTTACTATCTTACCACTTTTAGCCTTCATCATGGGCCGCGAGACCGCTTTAATGCAATTAAAGGCCCCTTTAAGGTTAACGTCCAGAACCGAATCCCATTCACTTTCAGACATCCTCATCAATAGGTTGTCTCTGGTGATGCCTGCATTGTTGACAAGTATATCTAATCTATTAAAATTGTCAAGAATTTTCTTAACGAATTCACCAACTTCTTCCGCTGAAGTTACATCCACTTTCCCTGTGAGGACTTTCCGGCCCGTAGAAAGCTCAATCTCTTTTTTAGTTTCCGCTAGGATCTCTTCATTCACGTCACATATTGCCAGATCCGAACCCTCTTTAGCGAACTGAACAGCTATTTCCTTACCTATCCCCCTAGCCGCTCCTGTAATAAAAGACACCTTATTCTCTAATTTCATAAGACTCCTTTCTACATATATGTCCCGGGTTTTGTTTGCCCCCGATATCTGTTAAATCACAATATTTCCTGATGAGGTATTTCCGGAAAAACTATAGTTTTTCCATCCCGGTGTAGATTTTAACAACAAAAGAAGTTTTGTCAAGGTATTTTAGGTCTTCATCTCTGATCTTAACTTATTCGAAAATTTTCCTCCGGTCAAAGCATCAATATATCCGGTAATCTCTTCGGCCCGGAGCATCTTATCTTGCCACATTTTATTCGATTTCTCGTCCGTTCCCACCCCCTTGCCTTCCAATATGCTAGCATCAGCTATCATACGTTTTCTTTCAAAATAAAGCCGCGTGACCTCTTCAAGAATGTCCTCTCTGAGCTGCACCATAAGCTTACTTCTAACATCGATAGAGGTTTGAACATCATTCCAGATAATATCAGAAAGGTCCCAAGTAAGATCTACGCCCCAATCATTATCCGTCTCAATGGGCCCGCTGACAACATATGACGTCGTCGCGCTTTTATATATTTCAACGTTCTCATCCGTGGACTCTGAGAAACTAAGACTGAGCCTCGGAAGGAAAGCTTTCCACCTGGCACCTTCTCTCCACCTCTTAATTTTATCAGGACTAACTTCGGCATACTCAACGGCCATCTCCTGCACTTCTCTGATAGTTATTTGATGTTCATTATGCAGTTTTTTAGGATGGTATTTTTCTTCATCCTCTTTCTTATTCGAGCTAATACGGTTAAGGTCACCTCCCGCAGTCACCCAAACTATGTCTTCTCCTTCTGCATTTTTCTGCTTATTGAGAGTCACATCTATTTTGACTCCGGATTCATCTCCGGTTGATGCGTCTACGTCATCCCCGAAATCTTCGCCCGCAACAACCCCCTTGATAGTTTCCTTACCAAGAATACGTTCCCATTCTTTATTGCCTTCTTTGGTATACACCCCGGATGACGCAGCAATGAACACTCGCTGTTTTGTTACCGTAATATCGTTTATCTCAGCCACTCCCGGCGGCAGGATAACTCTTTCCCAATTTTTCCCGGCATCCTCTGTCTTGTAAAGACCGTCTTCGGTAATAGCATAGAAAATATCACTTCTCTGTATCCCTTCCCCTCCCGTAACTTTGCCAAGGGCCCCTATGTGCATTTCCTCTTTATCAAGGATCTTTGCCGAGGCTGATACGAAACCTCCATGCAATGTCAAAAACAGCACTACCAAAATAAGCACACTAAGATGTATTTTTTTCATAATATACCTCCCTGAATTACCCCTAACTCATTATCAAAATATTCTTGACAACATCCAATATTTTGATAAAATATCAGGGTCAACATTAAAGTGAATCCAGTTCTGGGTCACTTATAAAGGCGGGTGTTAAGGTCCTACCCTCACCCGCCTTTTATTATAAACTCTCTTTGATTTTTTGTCAAGTTATATTTAACTTTTAACAATAAAGATATGCTCGCAAAGAAATGAAATTTGCACCTAGGGAGCTTACTGAGCTATACTGTTACTGAAATGAAAAACAAGTTTCCTGACAACTTTTTATGGGGCGCTTCAACATCTTCTCATCAGGTAGAAGGCAATAACGTTAATAACGACTGGTGGAAGTGGGAACAGTCCGGCAATACCGAACCCTCCGGGTCAGCATGTGATCATTACAATAAGTTCCGGGAAGATTTTGCAATGGCAAAAGAACTCGGTCATAATGCTCATAGACTGAGTCTCGAATGGAGCCGTTTAAGAGTTCTGCGAAATGACGTTTCGCGACGTCATCGCGAGGAGCAAAGCGACGAAGCGATCTCGAAAGAGTAAATAATAGGTTAGGCTGGGCGGAATAGTGAGTAATTATTAAAAAATAG
>Ga0075122_10000028_pt1 | contig 120752 bp, 121 predicted proteins | sample AntAceMetag02UKB_FD_69790 | JGI IMG/M metagenome (GOLD analysis project Ga0075122, IMG submission 69790) | Saline lake microbial communities from Ace Lake, Antarctica - Antarctic Ace Lake Metagenome 02UKB | ecosystem: Environmental > Aquatic > Non-marine Saline and Alkaline > Saline | place... | reverse complement strand
AGTAAGGGTGACAAAGGCAATTGGGCAAATAAAAAGACCCTCAAATGGGGGTCGCCAGTAGCTAGCCTTGTAGGCGTAGGAGAAAAACCACGTCTTGAAGGCGTGGATTTTTATTTTTATTCTTGATGAATATCATCATGTAATGATTTAAACTGTGATTTCGTAATAATAAAATTTATCAAGCAAAAACTCTTTTAAATCGGTTAAGATGCATGAATCAAGCAATAACTTACAATAGTAAGTTGTATATTTTTATGATATAATTATAGTAGGGGGAATAACTAATACCGTCTATTATGAATTTATGTATTTTTACTTGGCTAACATAGGAAACGTGTTTGCTATCAACTATTCTTACTGATTTCCTTGAGTTAGAGTTAGGAGAAATCGAATATGAGAAAACTTAGATTAATACTAATTTTTGCATTGAGCGTTTTTTTAGTTGGTTGTAATGGTAATAGCATTGCAGCTAATTCTTTCAATCGTTCATTACAATCATTTGAAGATGAATATGATGAAAATACGCAACATGTCATTTATAATCGAGCTCAATTTGATTTTTACGATTCATCTGGAGAGTTTATTGAATCATTAGTAAAAATAGATACCAGTATTGTTGATTATGAAGAGGAATATTTCTATTTCACAACAACTAATCAACTAAACAACTACCACGTAACTGAAGAAGTAAAGAATATGGATGACTTTTATGGCTTGTATGTGCGTACAAAAGATACCTTCAATAATGATATATTTCAGGGTGTCCGATTGGATAGCGATCAAGAATTTGTAGAAATTTTAAGAACTTATGGAATGTTAGTTGATCGTTCATTTGATACATACACATATCAAAATGTCCGAAGAATCGGAAATTACAAATTTTCGATCGATATTTTGGTTTCAGATTTAATAAACTCGAATGAATTTTCTTTCCTATTTTCTGAAATGTCTCAAACTTTTGAATCAGATCAAAAAGCAACTGTATCGTTTTTGTTTGATAGAAAAAGTGAAAGTTTTGAAATATCCTTCGGATTCGATAATGTTGAAATAGAAGGAAAAGAATTCAAAGCTAATGTTAAATATTTTTCAAAAATTGATATCAAAACCCCATTGCATAATATGGATCTCTCTTACCTGAGTTATCGTCTTGTATTGCCAAAACAACTAGAAGATGTTACCTATGTATATGAAAGCAATCAAAAGGCAAAATTGCTTCTTACGAGTGGAGAAAATATTTTTGCAGTACATGTTATTCCAGGCATTTATAAAATAAGCAATCGTCATTTCTATGATTCGAATGCAGTGATAACAGATGATGAGAATAATATATATGAACCAAGCGACATATTGTATGTTGATCATGAAACAACGCTTTACTTTAATGTTGCTACCACTTATGATCTAGCTTACTATGATGTCAATGTAGAAAGATTACGTTTACAGAATATCGTCGATATTAAGAATATCATATTGATTTCAGGGGAACTTACTGACCGTTTGGAAAGCAGCGATGATGTTGCATATTATGAATTTGTAGCTTCAGATGTTGATGGATATATTGAATTTAATGTCGTAGGTACCAATCAAAATGCTGAATATTGGTTTAGTTCAGATACTTTAGGTTGTAGTATTTTTAAGTCAGGATTGTGTGCGATTTTAGTTAATGCTGATGAATTATTACAAGTACAATTAAAATCTAGTTTACTAACTGAATATTTGATTACTTATGAATTTTTTCCTTTTGAAACCGTATCTACAGATGAAGATAATCCAACAGATATTTCTACATTAACAAGTGGTTTTATTTTGGATGACGCACAACAATATGGATATCTTTCATTTACTGTTTCAGAAGAAGGCACTTATAACATCGATCCAGGTGTAATCATTAAATTTGCAGACGATGTAGAAACTGTTGTTTATGATAATACAGGTAACCAGCATATAATTAACTCGGAAGGATTCTTTGATTTACTAGCTGGTGATTATATTATTGAATACTATCAAGAAGACCAGTATACTGTCATGCAACCAACTGTTGACATCATAGAGGACTAAAAGATATTGCAAACCCATTAACAAAAGGAGCATCTATTAAGATACTGGTTTCTCCTAAAGAAGGTTGAGACGGATGTGTGATGAGAGTATTTGAAGTTGAACCGGGTGGATTTACGCCAAAACACCTGCATCCTTGGCCACATAGTAATTACATCTTAGAAGGAAATGGAGAAGTGATGATTGATGGAAAGATAAATCAATTATCGTGTGGTTCCTATGCATATATTCCTGGAAATACACCTCATCAATTTCAGAATCAAGGGCAAACCGTATTTAAGTTCATTCACATCGTACCTATAGAGGGACATATTATCTAAAAAAATAACACAACATAAGTTGTGTTATTTTTGTTTTATTCTTCCAAATTTAGTTTAGTCTGTTGATTAATTCTTGAAAAGAAAGCTTCAAACCAGTTGACAAGTTTTGAATCTTTCAAGACCCAATAAGAAGACTCAGCTAAGGCTATACCTACAATTAAATCAATGATATAGTGCTGTTTCAAGGTCTGAGTTGCGACAATAATGGATAATGACATGACCCATATAATTATTTTAGGAATGATAGGAGTATCCTTAATCATTCTTAATGAGATGAGACATACCCAAGAAATGATTGTGTGCAGTGAGGGCAGAGCATTTCTTGGTCCGGCAGCATCGTAGATCAATAAAACAAGTTTTTCAGAGAAATTTAAATCACTTCTCGGCGTCGAATAATTATTATTAAGAAATAATCCACTCGTCAATCTCCACGACTCAACATCTGATTGAAAAAAGAAATACCAGATTCCACAAATGATAAATAGAACAGAAAGGATTGTAAATGAGGTAAAAAAAGCTTTCTTAGAATGATAAGCAATATAAAAGAAAGTACCAATCCAAAAAGGATAAGCTAAAACATAAGGGTAAATTGTCCATTCTAAAAAAGGAACTTTGATATTTATACTATATAGTATATAACTATAGTCCACACCAGGATTTCCAAATGTCTCTGCATACCATTGATTACCAAAATATGATATAAATAATAGGATTGAAATAAAGATAAAAGGTAACAAAGCATACACTATATTTTTCTTATCCATCTTAACACCCCAACACGATAAATTATATCATATTTCACTGTGGATAATTAATTGAACCATAAATTTTTTATTATTATAACAATTCATTTCATCATGCGAAAAATCAATTTAATTGATGCTATCTTTATTTAAGTATTATTTTATGATACCATTACTATATATATTAAAAATTTACTCGTGTGGAGGATACTGCTATTAAACACTTAAAAGAAACATTTATAGAGAATCGTTCCAAACGAGTTTTAGATATTGGAACAGGCGTAGGTAATTTCATTTTTTTGCTCAATCAACTCGAATACCCATTTGAAGAAATAATCGGTATTGATACATCTCAACGAGCAATTGATATGGCGAAAAACTATTTAACAGATCAAAAAAATGTTAAGTTAATGGTCATGGATGGTAATCATCAAACATTTAGTGATGAACTTTTTGATGTGGTTACTCTTTCAAATTCTCTTCATCATTTAGATGACATGACACAAATCCACAGTGCTTAATTTAATTATAACAATAGAAAGAAAGGAAGTTATACTCAATCTATTATTACAGTATTGAGTATACAAGAATGACATGAAAGAAAATATCAAAATATCAAAAATGGTTTATAATGATTATTTCGTATTTGGAGCACTAACTACAGGCCTAGTACTTTTAGCAATATTTCTTTACAGCCTTTTTGGAACGACTGAACCTGAGTTGACAATAGCTTATATCTTTGGGGGCATTTCAGCTGCATTGTTTGTCTTTATGATTATCAGGTTATTCGTACTTAATCATTTAATTCATGTAGGTGTTGAGGTTAAAGCAACCATAACTGCTATATATTTTTACCGAGGAAGAGGAAAAGTATCCTTCGAATATAGCTACGAAAAACAGGTGATAAAATCCGGTTGGACAATCGTAAGAAATGCTAAAACAAGAGCATTAAGGGATATAAAAGATATTAATATATTAATTAATCCTGATAAACCTAAACAAGCAATCATCCTTAATATATTTGAGATTTCCCAGTAAAAATAGATAAGACAAAACTGTAATCATCAGTTTTGTTTTTTTTTATTTTTATGCTTTAAATTTATATATTTTACAGATAACTTAAATCAATTAATAATTGTTGTAAGAGCTTATCATTTGATGGTATAATTGAATAAGCGTAAATACTTAAGTATTTCTTCTAAGTATTTCATCATGGAGATAACATGAAAAAGACTGTCTATTTAATCGTTTTCTTTTCTTTTTTACAGGGGATTATCCATAACCTTGGGCACCCTGTAACCCCAGCTTTTGTTTCAGGGTTAGGAATTCCAAATTTTATGTTTGGAGTCTTTTTTGCTACAATGAGCTTTGGTTTAATGATTGGAGCACCGATTTGGGGTGTGTTATCTGATCATGGACATAAGAAAAAATATATTGTCATAGGACTTTTAATATATAGTATTGGACAATTTTTATTTGGGTATAGTCATTATCCTGTTTTGATGGTCATTGTAAGATTTATTAGTGGATTTGGTGTCGTTGCTTCAACTACACTCTTAATTAGTCATGTCATCGAGATTTCTGATATGAAAGATCGAGCTAAACATTTAGCTTATGTAGGTGCAGCTGTGACCTTAGGTGCAGCTTTGGGATATTTCATCGGTGGATTTTTGGCAACAAATGAAATTATGAGAAGTTTTTTTGGGACAGGTGACCTAAGAAGAATTTTCTTAATTCAAGCGATAGCGAATACTTTTTATGCATTGTTTATTGCATCCACATTAAAAGAAGAAGTTCGATTGACTTCATCACTCAGAAAACCATCTTTTATTGCAGGATTAAAAAATATATCTAAAATTGAACCAAGCTTATTATTGTTTTTGATTTCACTTACATTTATTACTATTGGTAGCACCAACTTAAGTAAATATCTCGATGTTTATTTTAATGAATTAGGATATAATCCAGAGCAATTGGGAACCTTTGTTATGGCTACGGGTTTTGTGTCACTTTTCACAAGTATTTTTCTTGTTCCTATTTTTGCTAGATTTAAGAAATTACTTTCTATCATTGCATTAATACAGGTATTAAGTGCTGTTATCGTATTTTACGTTTTTAGAGCGAATCAGTTCTTATTGGTTGTTTATACCATCTATATGATTTATGTCGTTTTTAAGACCATTTATCAACCTCTAGAGCAAAACTACATCTCCCTACAAGCCAAAGATGGTAAGTATGGAAGTGTTATGGGTTTAAGACAATCTTTTGTATCTATTGGAATGGTTATTGGACCTTTATTAGGTGGTCTATTTTATGAAATTAAACCAAGTTTATTATTTGATGTCAGTGGAATTACTTTTTTAATTGGTGCATTCCTGCTTATTTGGGTTTATATCTTGCAGAAAAAGAAATTTAAAGAAATCAATGAAGTATAAAAATTGTTAGGATTGAGGAAGACAGCATGAAAATGAATAGAGAAAAAATGCTCGGTGAATATGATGTTAAAAAATTACTTATAAAATTATCTATTCCTGCTATCATTGGTATGGCTGTAATGGCACTATATAATTTTGTAGATACTTTGTTTGTTGCTCAAGGCGCTGGTGAAATTGCAATTGGTGGTCTTGCTTTAGCGTTCCCCATTCAAATGATTGCAACTGCTGTTGGCTTAATGATAGGTATTGGTAGTGCCTCAGTATTTTCTAGAGCTTATGGAAGAAACGATAAAGTAAAAATGGCTCATTCAGTAAATACAGCATTAAGAATTGATTTCATACTCGCGTTAGTTTTTGCAATAATTGGATATCTATTTATCGATGAACTTTTAGTTTTCTTTGGTGCATCAGCATCTAATATTGGCTATGCCAAGGATTATTTGTCTGTTATTTTAATCGGTTTAGTTCCAATGTCATTATCGATGGTACTTAATAATTTAACAAGAGCAGAAGGCAGAGCAAATCTCGCAATGGTATCGATGATTGTCGGAACAGCACTAAATATCATTTTAGATCCGATCTTTATTTTTGATTTTGGATTTGGACTTGGAGTAAGAGGTGCAGCTATTGCAACAATTATTTCTCAAAGTTTTTCATTCATTTTTATCTTCATGTATTCTATTGCTCCTAAATCATCTTTGATGATTAATTTAAAGGAAATCTTCTATATAGATTGGGATACGGTTAAAGAAATCATTGCTGTCGGTATGCCTACATTTTTAAGAAATGCTACAGGAGCTTTTTTAGCAATCATTATTTATCGATTAATTAATAGGTATGCTGTTGGAGATCCTGCTATCTATATTTCAATATACGGAGTTATCAATCGAGTCATGATGTTTGTCTTCATGCCTGGATTTGGTATTGTACAAGGTATGGTACCTATTGTGGGCTTTAACTTTGGAGCAAAGAACTATCAAAGACTGAAAGATGTCATAATTTATGCAACTAAGATTGTTATTGTCTATTTTTTCTTTGGATTTCTCTTTGTTCAAGTGTTATCTACAAGCATTTTTAGAATCTTTAGTGAATCAGATAATCAATTTTTCATAGATTATGGTAGCCAAGCATTCAGAGTGATTGCATTTGGATTTTTACTTGTTGGATTTCAAGTTATTGTGAGTGCTGTATTCCAAGCTTTTGGTTATCCTTTAAGAGCTTTAATTATCACATTATCAAGACAAGTCATGTTTTTTATTCCATTAGCCTTTCTATTTTCTCACTTTTGGGGTATAGAAGGCATTTGGTATGCATTTGCAAGTGCAGATATACTTTCGGGAATAATGAGCATTGCCTTATTAGTTATTGAAATGAAAGCAATCAATAAACTTGCTATTTATTCTTTGTAGTTTCTTATCTTTTTTGAAATATATTATTTTGTGTAATATTAATAATCGCATGTTGCTATAAAAGCGCTTTCATGATACAATATTTTTGGATAATTACTTGTAGATTTTTAAGTAATGAAATATTTGTTTTACTAGAATCTCATTTGAAAAATAGTGACTATAAAGGATGATGTAGATTTGATGTTGTACTTCAATATAAAAAGTATATTAAAATCTAATTATCAGCCGAATTAGCTCATCTTTTAGGAAAAGGAGTTATTTTTTATGTCTCTTGATAGCAAGAAACAAACGATTCATGTACCTGAAATTTTTTTACCAGTAGCAGATATTAATTTTAATAAATGGTCAGTTGTAGCGTGTGATCAATTTACGAGTCAACCATCTTATTGGAAGGAACTACGCGAATATGTTGGCGATGATCCTTCAACTTATCATTTGATTTTGCCAGAGGTTTATCTAGAAGATATGAAAGATTCAACAATTGAAAAAATTAATTCGATAATGCATGAATATGTTCAAAAGAAGATTTTTAAATCGATAGGTCACTCTTTAGTATTAGTTGAAAGAACCACGATTAAGAAAGAACAGAGATTGGGACTTATTGTTACCGTTGATTTAGAACAATATGATTATCAAGTAGGAACAAAACCAATGATTCGCACGACTGAAAAAACAATTATAGAACGCATTCCTCCGCGTGTTAGAATTAGAGAAAATGCATTATTTGAATTATCGCATGTTATGCTTCTTGTAGATGATCCTAAAGTGAAAATTATTGAGAATTTATATGCAAACAAAGAAGATTTTCCCATCGTATACGACTTTGAACTCAATATGCAGGGGGGATATATTCGCGGATACCAAATAACGGACACAAATCCTGTTATTGAGCAATTTAATCAATTAATTAAAGATAAAAATAATCCAATGTTGTTTGTTGTTGGAGATGGTAACCATAGCCTTGCTACTGCAAAAGCTCATTGGGAAACCTTAAAGAAAACATTAAGCAAAGAAGAAGCAGAAAATCATCCTGCTAGATTTGCTTTAGTTGAAGTGGTCAATATATATGACAAAGGTCTAATCTTTGAAGGAATTCATCGTCTCTTAATTAATGTTGAGGATGATTTCTTAATTGGTTTATTTCATGCAGTTGATAAAGAAGAAGAAACATGGATTTATAAGAATGATACCGAAAAGATACCATTCTTTATTCCTAAAAATGCACCTAAGGCATATGAACAAATCCAAAATTATATTGATGAATATATGAGTAAACATAGAAAAGTAACCATTGATTATATTCATGGTGATGAAGAACTCATTGAGATATGCAAAAATCATCCTAAAAGTATAGGTATAAAGATGCCTTGTATACAAAGAAGTGAGTTATTTCCATTCATTCAAAAAGGTCACGTGCTCCCAAGAAAATCATTTTCTATGGGATGTGCAACAGCTAAAAGATATTATTTAGAAAGTCATTTTATTACAAATATTAATCCATTGAGAGGAGAAACAAAATGAAAAGAATATTTAATTTTTCCGCCGGACCTGCAATTTTACCTGAAGCAGTCTTGAAGGAAGCAGCAGAGGAAATGCTTGATTATCAAAATACAGGTATGTCAGTTATGGAGGTGAGTCATCGTTCACAAATTTTTAAAAAAATCATTGAGGATGCAGAAAGTGATTTGAGAACATTACTCAATATTCCAAACAACTATAAAGTCTTATTTTTACAAGGGGGAGCAACAAATCAATTTTCAATGATTCCAATCAATTTGATGAAGCATAAAAAAGCAGATTACATTGTTACTGGTAATTGGGCAAAAAAAGCTTTTAAAGAAGCTAGCAAATTTGGTGAAGTAAAGCAAATTGCTTCGTCTGAAGATTTAAATTTCAGTTATATTCCTGATCTGAAAAATCTTGAAATAAGTCCAGATGCTGATTATGTTCATATTTGTGAAAATAATACAATCTTTGGGACAAAGTATCATGACCTACCAGATACGAAAGGTAAAGTGCTTGTATCTGACGTTTCTTCATGCATTCTTTCTGAGCCTATGGATATTTCAAAATATGGTTTAATCTATGCTGGTGCTCAAAAAAATATTGGTCCTGCGGGAACAGTGATTGTTATCATTAGAGAAGATTTAATTACAAAAGATCACTTATCTAATACGCCTATTATGCTCAGATACGATATTCAAGCTGAAAATAAATCGATGTATAACACACCTCCAACTTATGGAATTTACTTATGCGGTAAAGTGTTTAAGTGGTTATTGAATTTAGGTGGGTTAGAGGTTATGAAACAGATGAATATTGATAAGGCAAATGTTTTGTATGACTATTTAGATCAATCTAAATTGTTCTATGGTTCTGTAGATAAAGCTTCCAGATCTCTTATGAATGTAACATTTAAATCGACAAGCTCAGAATTAGATGATCTATTTATAAAAGAAGCAAAAGCTATTGGATTGGATAGCCTAAAAGGATATCGTACTGTAGGTGGAATGAGAGCATCAATTTATAATGCAATGCCAATTGAAGGTGTTAAAGCACTTGTTGCTTTTATGTCTGATTTTGAAAAAGAACATTTAAAGTAGGTGTGATGATGATAAATATACATTGTTTAAATAATATTTCAAAGGCTGGGATAAATGCATTATCGAGCGATTATCAGCTAGTTGACTCTCTTGGAAATGCAGATATTGTTTTAGTTAGAAGTGCAAATATGCATGAATTGGAGTTGCCTCAAAAAGTAGTTGCAGTAGCAAGAGCTGGAGCTGGTGTCAATAACATTCCTTATAAAGATTATGCTAGCCGTGGAGTTGTTGTATTTAACACTCCAGGAGCTAATGCAAATGCAGTTAAAGAACTTATTATTTCTGCGCTATTGATGACTGCTAGAGATTTATATGGTGGACTAAATTGGATTAATGAAAATAGAGATGACTCTGATATTTCTAAGACTGTCGAAAAAGCAAAAAAACAATTTGCTGGTATTGAAATTTCCGGTAAAACAATTGGTATTATTGGATTAGGTGCAATCGGAATTAAACTTGCTAATGCTTGTTCAGCTTTGGGAATGAATGTTGTTGGTTATGAAAGAAATTTTGAGGCATTAAACAATTGCAAAAAGATACTTCCTCAAGATATGAAATATACAGATACGATCGATGAACTCTATCCATTGTGTGATTATATTAGTGTTAATGTACCTTTTAATCCAGGTACAAAAAATATGATTAATGCAGATGCTATGAGTAAAATGAAAGATGGCGTTATCCTCTTGAATTTTGCAAGAGATGGTATTGTGAATGATGATGATTTAGAAGTAGCAATCAAATCAAAAATTGTTAAGAAATATCTCACTGATTTCCCAACACCTCAAATTGTCAATATGGAAAATGTTATTGCATTTCCTCATCTTGGAGCATCAACTGAAGAGGCTGAGGATAATTGTGCTTATATGGCTGCAATGCAAGTTCAAGATTATATAGAAAATGGGAATATTAAAAATTCTGTGAACTTCCCTAATTTAGATGCAGGAAAATGTAGATCAGCATCTAGAATCACTGTTCTATATGAAGAGGTTGAACATATTTCGGAACTTATGAAAAAAATCACTGAATGTGAACACAAGATTGATCTTTTCATTCATGCCGAAAGAAATGGATTCGGTTATGCAATGATTGATTGTAACGAGATAATAGATCAAATTTCAATTGATGCAATCGATAATTTGAAAGGTGTTATTTCGGTACGTAAAATCAAATAATCAAAAACTGCGAAAAATCGCAGTTTTTTTCTTTATCGTTTTTGGTAAAATGGTTATGTTGTTGAAAGATTGAAATAGAAAAAGTATAATGTTTATATATGCAAAATAAATTATTTGGAGGAATATTATGAACGATTTTATCATGATGACAGATTCATGTTCTGATTTAACAGCACATCAAGTCAAACAAATGGAGATTGAAGTTATTCCGCTTTCAGTGGAGATTGATGGGAATGTCTTTCGACATTATCCAGATGAAAGAGAATTATCAATCACAACCTTCTATCAAAATTTGAGACAGAAGAAGATTGCGAAGACTTCTTTGGTAAATGTTGGCTCTTTTCTTAGTTTTTTTGAACTTTTACTAAAAGAAGGAAAAGATATACTTTATATTGGACTTTCTTCTGCATTAAGTGGAACGGTTCAATCATCGAGAGTAGCTGCTGAAGAGCTTAAAGAAAAATATCCCAATCAAAAAATTATTATTATTGATTCGTTATCTGCATCAATGGGTCTAGGGTTACTCATCTGGTATGCATATAACTTAAAAAATGAAGGAAAAAGTATTGATGAAATAAAAGATTGGGTTGAGGAACATAAACTAAATTTATGCCATTTATTTACAGTTGATGATTTAGGAACACTCAAACGAGGTGGTCGTTTAAGTGATTCACAAGCATTTTTAGGAGCTATGTTAAGAATCAAACCTATCTTATACGTTAATGATGAAGGTAAACTGGTTCCACTTAAGAAAACTAGAGGACGAGAATTTTCATTAGAAGCAATGGTTAATCTAATGAAGGAAAGAATCACTGATCTACAAGATCAAACCATCTTTATTTCACATGGAGACTGTTTAAATGAAGCAATGAAAGTTGGTCAGATGATTAAGGACAAATACCATGCAGAATCAATAATCTACAATACAATTGGACCAATTATTGGTGCACATTCTGGGCCTGGTACGATTGCAGTTTTCTTCCTGGGTAGTCATAGATAAAAATAAAATAGCTTCACTTGAAGCGATTAATCATGTTTAAAAAACTATAAAAAAAGGCTTAGTTAAGCCTTTTTATTTTACCATGATGCAATTGTCCCATCTGCTCTTTTTTCTGTACCACCACGATACACACCTGTTTTAGTATGTCTTAGAATGATTTGACCACGACCAAAATTTCCTAAGTTTGGTTCTATTTTTACTTCGTGGCCTTTTCTGATCAGTCCTTGAATGATGGTTTTTGACACACTGGGTTCGACTGAGATTTTGTTTCCTTCAATCCATTGCCAACGAGGAGCATCAAGTGCAGATTGGGGATTCATCTTAAAATCAATTAAATTCATGATGACTTGCATATGCCCTTGAGGCTGCATAAAACCTCCCATAACTCCAAACGGACCAATAGGATTCTTTCCTTGCGTTATAAATCCAGGAATGATTGTATGATAAGGTCTTTTTCCTGGTTCAAGAAAATTATCTGATTTTTCATCGAGTGAAAAATTATGTCCACGATTATGAAGAGCGATACCAGTATCAGGAACGACTAATCCTGATCCGAATCCCATATAGTTGCTTTGAATCATTGAAACCATATTTCCATCACTATCAGCCGTAGCCAAATAGACAGTTCCGCTTTGTTCTGGTTTACCATGTGTTCTAATTTCAGCTTTTTTTGAAATTAGTTTTGCACGAGAATTCGCATATGATTTAGATAGAAGATTTTCTACTGACATATGCATGGTTTTAGGTTCACCAATATAGTTTAAACCATCAGCAAAAGCAAGTTTCATTGCTTCAATTTGCTTGTGGTAGACTTCAGTTTTTTCTCTTTCATTGAAATTAAAATTTTCAATAATATTTAGAGCCATGAGTGCGATGACACCCTGACCATTGGGTGGGATTTCCCATATATTGTAACCTTTATAAGAGACGGAGATAGGTGTTACCCATTCAGGTTTGAATGACTCTAAATCGTTTTTCCTTATAAATCCATCATTTGATTTGGAAAATTGATCAATTTTGTCAGCAATCTCACCACGATAAAAAGTTTCTCCATATGTTTCAGCAATTTTTTCTAAAGTATCAGCATGTTCCTTTAAGTGAAATAAGCTTCCTTCTGAAGGAGAAGTGCCATTTAAAGTGAAAGTATCAAACCAAGACTGGTAAACTTTATCCTTTAGGTTTTTTTGATACATATGGTTTGCAGCATTCCAATAAAATGCTACAGTTGGGGATATAGTAAAACCATTTTTTGCATAATTAATTGCTGGTGCTAAGACATCCTTAAAGGGTAATTTCCCATAAGTTTTATGCATCTCTGCCCACCCAGCAACAGCACCAGGGACAGTTACTGGAGCGAATCCAAATCTTGGAATCTCACTTAATCCCTTTTTTAGTAATGCTTTTTTAGTTAAAAGTTTTGGGGCGTGGCCACTACTATTAAGGCCATGTAATTTATTATTCGTCCAAATTAAAGCAAAATTATCGCCACCAATTCCATTAGATGTGGGTTCAACGACAGTTAGTGTAGATGCAACTGCAATTGCAGCATCAATGGCATTACCGCCCTTTTTTAAAATGTCAAGACCTGCTTGTGCTGCCAAAGGCTGAGAAGTAGCTACCATACCATTTTTTGCATAGATAACAGTTCTTTTTGATGAATAGGGATAATTTGTTTTCATTTAAGCTCCTTTTAAAAGATTTACAATCTTTATTTTACTCTCTTTTATGCATAAAAGTAAAAAAAAGACAATCAAGGCTATCTGAATTTTCTTTTGTTTCTGTTTAATATATCTGACAACTCCAATAATGATAGCTAAAGCACAAGCAAATAGGAATAAGAAAATTCCTAAGATGACATAGCCTAAGTCATTCCATCCATCTGAATTTTGTGGAAATAGTGTGGGATAAGCTAGTAAAAAGATACTTACTTTGACTAAGATAGATGAAGGAATCCAGTGGTATTTTTTTTGCTTGAAGAAATAGTAGATTAGATATGCAAGACCTAAGAAGATTATAATCATGACAATCAGAACAATAAGATCCATTTCGGACCTCCTTTGAACATGATTATAATCCTTTTGTTTTGAAAGTCAAATGAAAAGATGTAAAATAAGAATATGTTATAAATATGCTTATAATAAGGGAGATTTTATGAAGCAATTAAAATATGACACACACTCAAACGGAGTTAAATATTTAATTGAGAAGGATCCGCAACTTAAAGAACTATTTTTTAAAATAGATGAGGTTATTGTTAATATTTCGGATGATTATTTTGATTCACTTGTCGGAACAATTGTTGCCCAGCAACTTTCTGGAAAAGTTGCCAGAATCATCTACAAAAGAGTGAGTGATCTATTTGATAATGATATCACAGCAAATAAAGTGTTAATTGCATCAGAAGAAAGTATGAGAAATGTTGGTTTATCTCATCAAAAAATCAAATATCTTAAATCTCTGTCTGAATGTTATCTAAATCAAATTATCGACTTAAGCCATTTAGATCTTATGACTAATGAAGAGATTGTCGATATGTTGATAAAAATAAAAGGTATAGGTATATGGAGTGCTCAAATGTTTTTAATGTTTTCCTTAGGAAGAGAAGATGTATTCTCTGCACTTGATTTAGGTTTGAGAAATGCAGTAAAAAAAATGTATCAAAATCCAGAATTGACTAATCAAGAAATAGATGTAATTAGTGAAAATTGGAAACCATATCGATCAATCGTAGCACATTATTTATGGCATGTAACAGATAATTAATAGGAGGATAATATGAAGATAAAATTAATAGGTTTAGGAAAAATGGGATTAAATATTGCTTTAAATCTGAAGGATCATCACCATGAAGTCATTGGATATGATTTAAATGAAGAAGCAAGAAACAGTTTAAAAGAAAATGGGATGATTTCAGTTGATTCACTTGAAAAATTATTAGCAAGTGAAAAACAAGAAAACAATATCGTATTAATGTTTATTCCAAATCAGTTCATGGATAAAACAATCGAGCAAATGCTTCCTTTTTTGGAAAAAGGTGACATTGTTATTGATGGCGGAAATTCAAACTTTAATGTATCTATCAAAAGATATCATCATTTAAAGAATAGTGGAGTTGAGTTTGTTGATATGGGAACATCAGGCGGAATGAGTGGCGCTAGACATGGTGCGTGTTTAATGGTTGGTGGAGATAAAGCTATTGTTGAAAAATTAGAACAAGTCTTCATTGACTTAGCTATTGAAGATGGCTATGCATATATGGGGAAACCTGGATCGGGTCATTTTGTTAAAATGGCGCATAATGGTATAGAATACGGTATGATGCAAGCGATTGCTGAAGGTTTCGATTTATTAGAAGCATCTCCTTTTGAACTAGATTATGAAAAAATATCTCAAATGTGGAATCATGGTTCAATTATAGAATCCGCTTTAATGGGATATATTCATGATGCTTTTACATCCGATCAAAAATTGGAACTAATCCAAGGTAGAATTGATGATTCAGGAGAAGGCATGTGGATGATTGAAGAAGCTTTGAAATACCGTGTCTCATTACCAGTAATTACTCAAGCTTTGTATACGAGATATAAATCAAAAGATGATCATCTATTTGCTGAAAAAGTAGTTGCAGCAATGAGAAAAGAGTTCGGTGGACACACCGTGTATAAAAAGAAATGAAAGACTTAATTATAACGATTTTTGGCTCAACAGGCGATTTAACTTCAAGAAAATTATTGCCGGCTATAGCTAAGCTTGTAAGCCAAAACAAAATATCAAAGGATAGTTTGGTTATTGCACTAGGAAGAAAAGATTATTCAACGGAAGAATATCTTCAAAAAATGAATAATAATGCAACTAAGCCATTAAATCTGGATATTTTAACAAAAATTGTTCATTATTTTCATATGGATATAACTAGTTTAGATGATTATTCTAAATTGGTAGCATACATAAATCAAGAAAAGCACGATCAGACCAAAGAACTGTTCTATTTGGCCATTGGACCTGATCTATTTCCAGTGGTTAGTGAAAATATCAATCAATCAAAATTAGTTCAAATAGGGAACCTTTTGCAGTCAATTATTTTTGAAAAACCATTTGGTTATGATTTGAGTAGTGCCAAAGAAATCAATGAAATGTTATGGTACTATTTTGATGAAAAACAAATATATCGTATTGACCATTATTTAGGAAAAGAAATGATACAAAACATTATGATGGTCAGATTTGCTAATCGAATATTTGAAGAAGTTTGGCATAATAGAACGATAAAAAGCGTTAAAATTATTGCAAAAGAGACTGAAGGTATTCTTGGACGAGCTGGATATTATGATCAATCTGGTGCACTAAGAGATATGGTACAAAGTCATTTGATTCAAATACTATCTTTAATCGCAATGGAAATTCCTATTTCTTATCACAGTGATGATGTTAAAAATGAAAAAGTGAAAGTACTTAATCACTTACATTTCGAACATGACTCATTAATTTTAGGACAATACGATGGATACTTAAAAGAAGAAGGTATTCCAAAAGACTCGTTGACTGAGACCTTTGTTTTCTTTAAAGCATTTGTGAATACACCGCGTTTTAAAGGTGTTCCTTTTTACTTAATGACAGGTAAAAAACTTGATACAAAAGAATCTATAATTATTATAGAATTTGAAGAAACAAGTGAACAAAGAAAATGGAATCTACCGCTTTCAACGAACAAACTATATATCAAGGTTGCTCCCGAAGACGGGGTTGGACTTATATTAAATAGCAAAGTTCCAGGATTGACTGATGATGTTGAAACAGTTGAACTTGAATACTGTATTTCTTGTCGTTCCTATAAAAATCTGTCAGAAGCTTATGAAAAATTAATCTTAGATTGTGTAGAGCAACATAAAACACTATTTACTAGATGGGATGAAATTGAACAATCTTGGCATTTTATTGACCACATTAAAAAGCACCATAAACAACCGTTCATCTATCATAATTATGACGAATTAAAAGCTATGATATTTAAATTAACTGAAGAGGATATTACATGAAAATTTATGATATATCAATGACGATATCACATGATATGCAAGTCTATAAGAACAAGGAAGAAAAGAAACCATTAATTGAAGTGGTTTCTGATTTTTCTAATTCAACAACGCATGAATCAAAACTATCAATGAACCTACATACTGGAACTCATATGGATTTTCCATTACATATCTTTGAAAATGGAGAAACTTCAAATGCATTAGATATACACAAGATGATTAGATGGGTTAAAGTCTTTGATCTGACACATTTGGATAATGAAATTGATTCTAAGGATTTGATTAATCTTCAAATAGAAGAAAATGACTTTGTTTTATTTAAAACAAAGAATAGCCTTAAAGAAATATTTGACTTTCATTTTATATTTATTAATGAGAAAGCAGCAAACTATTTAGCTTTAAAAAAGATTTCAGGCGTGGGAGTAGACGGTTTAGGTGTCGAACGTAACCAAAAAGGACATCTGACACATCAAATATTGATGAAAAATGATATCATTATTATTGAAGGATTGAGATTGAAGGATATCAAACAAGGACACTATTTCATGTACGCACTACCCATAAAAATTAGAGAAGTTGATGCACTTCCATTAAGCATCATTTTAATCGAGGAACCTTATGAAAATCAGATTAGCAACACAAAATGATTTAGATTCAATCTGGCAATTGAGACTAGAAACAACTGAACTTTTAAAAGCTAGAAATATTGATCAATGGCAATACAAAGATCCTTCTTTGGAAACATTCAAAAATGATATTGAGGCTAATGAATTTTATATTGCTGAACAAGAAGGTTTTCTGATAGGTATGATGTCTGTCAGAACTGGAATAGAACATACATATGACAAAATATATGAAGGATTATGGAATGATGACTTGCCTTATGTAACAATTCATAGACTAGCTGTCAAAAGAAACTTATTAGGATCAAGAATTTCAGAAGAATTGATGAAATATACCGAAAAGATAGCTATAGACAAAAAAATAAATTATATCAGAATAGATACTCATGAGCAAAATAAGTATGCAATTCGACTTTTTGAAGCATTGGGATATAAATTATGCGGATATATCCTCTTAAATCAAAAAGAAGGTGAATTAAAGCGACTCGCATTTGACAAGAAGGTAGGAAATAATTAATGAAAATGTTATATGAAAACTCATATCTAAAGGAAAGCGATATCAATCAATTGAGAGAAAGATTTCCAGATCTCATATTTACTGATGATGACAAATCAACAGATGATATTGAAGCGATTATTTCAATGCCAGAGTTCTTAACTCCAGAAAATCTTGACCGATTTATTAATCTAAAATGGGTTCAAGTTTTAACTGCAGGTTATAACCAACTCAATCTGAGCTATTTTGAAAAAAGAAGGATTGTCTTAACAAATGCTAAGGATGTTTTTAGCATTCAAATAGCTGAAGATGTTTTTTCGAAAATTCTCTATTTTAATAGGAATCTAAAAGCGCAACAAGCATATATGAATGAGTGTTTGTGGAAACATGAGCCTGTCCATTATGAAATTGCTGAATCTACTGTTGGGATTCTTGGTACTGGTTCCATAGGATCAGAAGTGGCTAAACGTATGAAAGCATTTGATGCAAGAGTTTTAGGGTATAGAAGATCAAGAGTAGCACTTCCTTATTTCGATCAACTCTATTTTGATCAGGAAGGATTAGATGAGCTCTATCAAAAAAGTGATTATATTATTGTTGCATTACCACTAAACGATGAAACTTTTCATTTCATCAATCAGAAGTCGTTTTCAAAAATGAAAAAAAATGTTGTTATTATTAATGTTGCTCGTGGTGAAATCATTGATCAAGAAGCTTTAGTAGATGCTATAAAAACAAAAAAAATCAGAGCAGCAGGATTAGATGTGATGACTCCAGAACCACTACCTGAAAATCATGAATTATGGAAACTTGAACAAGTATTCATCTCACCTCATAATTCTAGTGCGAGTCCACATGTCAGAAAAAGACTCATTCAAGCAGTCTCAGATTCAATCCACCGATATGTTAACCATCAGAAATTTAATAACCGAGTTATTTAATTGCGAGACTTATGAGTATACTCATAGGTCTTTTATTTTTATAGAAAACCGCTTACATTTTAAAAATTGTTGACAAGACATAAATATGTGATAGAATAAACACAGTTATATATTTTGAATTTCAAATGAATATATTTGAGATGGAAAGGGGAGTGTTGCCTTATCAAATAGGATGAGTACTAAAAAAGTTGTTAAAACTAACTTTTAAATGTGTTCATCTCGGTTTTACACATCTTAAGTTTATGGGACATTATTATGATAATATGTCAGCTCAACTTAAACTTTTGATGATTGACAATATTTACAAAAAATTTATGAAAAGTGAAACGGATAATATGACAATAAAAGAAATTCAAAGTATTATTAAAGACTTCGAGGTGTCATCTTTGATGACATTGGAACTCGAAATGGATGGATTTAAATTAAGATTATCGAAGAATAAAGAAGATCAAGTAACTATAAAAGAAGATTATAAAGAAAAAGAAATAAATACAAATCAGCCACATAAACCACAACCTAATCATACTATGATAAAATCACCACTCGTTGGTACCTTTTACGCTGCAGCGACACCCAATGGAACACCCTTTGTTGAGGTCGGGCAGCATGTAAAAAAGGGCCAAGTTGTGTGCATCATCGAGGCGATGAAAATTATGAACGAAATCACTTCACCATTCAGTGGAGTTCTTAAAGAGATTTACGTCCATAATGGCGATGTCGTCGGTTTTGATCACAACTTGATGCGCGTTGGTGAATCTCATGAAAAATAAGATTTTAATCGCAAATCGCGGTGAAATTGCAGTTCGCATCATTCGTGCTGCAAAGGAATTAGGATATGGAACAGTTGCAGTCTATTCGACTGCTGATGAGCATAGTCTGCATGTTAAACTTGCAGATGAAGCAGTATGTATTGGTGGTCATAAGAGTAAAGACAGTTACCTCAATATGAACAATATCTTAAGCGCAGCGATTTCAACAGGATGTAATGCAATTCATCCTGGTTATGGTTTTTTAGCTGAAAATAGTGTATTTGTAGAAATGGTCGAACAATGTAATATTGCATTTATCGGACCAAGTTCAAAATCAATTTCTTTAATTGGAGATAAATCAGCTGCCAGAAATATAGCGAAAACACATGGTGTTCCTATTGTTGAAGGCAGTGACGGTGTTGTAGAAGATCAGCATGAAGGCTTAAAAATAGCAAAAAAAATCGGATATCCTATCATGATTAAAGCTTCAAATGGAGGCGGAGGTCGTGGGATTAGCATTGTACGCTCAGATGAAGAATTTCTGAGTGCTTTTGAACGTACATCGATGGAAGCTGAAGCAAGTTTTGGTGATAAGTCATTATACATTGAAAAATTTGTTGATTCACCAAGACATATTGAAATCCAGATTATTTCAGATACTCAAGGAAATTTTGTTCATCTATTTGAGCGAGATTGTTCAATGCAAAGACGTAATCAAAAACTTATTGAAGAAGCACCATCTCCAATATTAAACGATTTATTAAGAAGAAAAATTGGAATGGCTGCGATTAAACTAGCTAAAGCAATTCATTATGTCAATGCTGGAACTCTTGAATTTTTAGTGGATCCAAAAGGAAATTTTTATTTTATGGAAATGAACACAAGAATTCAAGTCGAACACCCCGTAACTGAAGCCATAACTGGTATTGATCTTGTCAAAGAACAAATTAAGATTGCTTACGGTAAAGAATTATCATTTAAACAAAGAGATATTAAAATAAAAGGTCATGCGATTGAATGTCGAATCATTGCTGAAGATGCAATGCATGGATTTATTCCATCACCTGGTAAAATCAATAACATCTTGTTTCCGGGAGGAATAGGTGTCAGAATTGACACACATATTTATCCAGGTTATGAAGTTCCCCCCTATTATGATTCATTACTTGCTAAATTAATCGTTCATGCACCAACAAGAAGAGAAGCAGTTAAAAAAATGAGAGTTGCTCTAGAGCAGTTTGTGATTGAAGGTATTGCTACCAATATTGAATATCAATATTTAATCATGCACAATACTGATTTCATAAAGGGGCAATATGATACTGGATTTATTGCACGCTTCAATGCTTTAGTGGAGGCGGAGAATAATGAATGATTTTTTGAGTGATAGAAAGAAAAAACTAGAAAATTTTAAAAAAAATATAAGAAAAAAACATGTGAATTATGATCCAATCGATATTCCTGATGGTCTTTTTGTGAAATGTGACCAATGTGGAGCTGCAATTTATGAAAAAACGTTAGAAGCTAATCATTCGATTTGCCCATATTGTGAATATCATTTCAGAATGAATGCAACAAAAAGAATGTCTCTGACATTTGATCAAGGATCTTTTGAAGAATTATTCAGTGAAATTCAATCATCAAATCCTCTAAATATGGAAGGGTATGAAGATAAAATTGAAAAAGGAAGAAAGTTTTCAGGTCTTAATGAGGCTTTTTTGTGTGGAACAGCTTCTTTAGTTAATATTCCAACCTTAGTTGGAATATTAGATAGTAATTTTATGATGGGCAGTATGGGTAGTGCAGTGGGTGAAAAAGTAACAAGACTCATAGAATATGCTACAAAAGAAAAACTACCCTTAATCATTTTTTCAGCATCAGGAGGCGCTCGGATGCAAGAAGGTATCTTATCCTTGATGCAAATGGCTAAAACAAGTGCAGCCTTAGAATATTTTGATCAAAAAGGATTATTATATATCAGTGTAATGACCAATCCAACAACGGGTGGTGTTGCAGCAAGTTTTGCTTCATTAGGAGATATCAATATAGCTGAAAAATCATCATTAATTGGTTTTGCTGGGCCGAGAGTTATCAAGCAAACAATCAGACAGGAATTACCTGAAGGATTTCAAACGGATGCTTTTCAGCTTGCACATGGTCAAGTTGATTTGGTCGTTCACAGAAAAGATATGAGAAAAACATTATATAAACTACTTCAATTTCACCAAAGAAAGACAGGTGATAAGTGATGAGTGAAACTAATGTTGCTTGGGAAAAAGTTAAACTTGCTAGACATCCTAAAAGACCGACAGCTAGTTATTTAATTAAAGAATTATTTCCTGATTTTATTGAGCTTCATGGAGATCGTGGTTTTGCTGATGATGAAGCGATTACTGCTGGATTAGCAACCTTCAATGGAATTCCTATGACAATTGTTGCTGAAGAAAAAGGCAGAAATACAGAAGAAAAAATTAAGCATAATTTCGGTATGCCTCATCCTGAAGGTTATCGTAAAGCTATAAGATTAATGAAGCAAGCAGAAAAATTCAAAAGACCAATCTTATGTATTATAGACACCCCGGGTGCTTATCCAGGTATTGGAGCTGAAGAAAGAGGTCAAGCTCAAGCAATTGCTTATAATTTAAAAACGATGATTGGACTTAAAACACCAATTATTGTACTTGTTTTAAGTGAAGGTGGTTCTGGAGGAGCCTTAGCGATCGGTGTAGGTGATCATATTTTCATGTTTGAAAATAGCATTTATGCAATTCTTTCTCCTGAAGGATTTGCTTCTATTATTTATAAGGATAGTGCAAAAGCAGACTATGCTGCAAGCATCATGAAATTAACAGCTGAGGATTTAAAAGCATTTAATGTGATCGATACAATCATTAAAGAACAAGAAGGATTACATGTTAATCCAGATTACGGAATCCAGTCTTTTAAGACTGAATTAACTAAAGTTTTGAAAAAACTAATACCCCTTTCATCTACGAAATTGCTAAAAAATCGTTATCAAAAATATAGAGAAATGGGTGTGTACATAGAAAAAGGAGCAGCTAATGAACCAGAGACAACCGAAGATTAAAGTCATTTCAAGTGGAAAATATACACCTGAAACAATTATAACGAATGAAGATTTAGAAAAACTTGTTGATACATCACATGAATGGATAGTTTCAAGAACAGGTATTGAAAGAAGACGTAAAGCAGTCAATGAAAAAACAAGTGATATGGCATATAAGGCGGCAATGCATGCAATTGAAAGAGTTAATTATGATAAAAATAAAATCGATCTAATTATCATGGCTACAATAACTGGTGATCAGATGACACCTTCAACAGCTAATTTTGTTCAAGCAAAATTAGGTCTAGAACATGAAGTCATGAGTTTTGATATTAATGCTGCATGTACTGGTTTTGTTTATGGATTAGAAGTAGCTTCAGCGTTACTTCAAACCAAACGTTTTAGAGCTGCGTTAGTCATTGGAGGAGAAATTTTAACTCAGATTGTTGATTACACAGACAGAAATACGTGTGTCTTATTTGGAGATGGTGCTGGAGCTATGATTATAGAGCCTAGCGATGATCCAAAAGAAACAGCTTATTTCTTTAATGCTGCTCGTGGAGATACCAATGATTCATTAACTGTAAAGAAATACATTCAAATGGATGGTAAAAGAGTTTATCAGTTTGCAGTTGGTGCTATGGAACAAGCTATTCATAAAATTTTAGCAGAAAGCCATCTGACTATTGATGATATTGATATGGTCATTCCTCATCAAGCAAACGAAAGAATTATTCAGTCAGTTGCTAAATCAACAGGGATTCCAATGAGTAAGTTTATGTTAAACTTAAGTGAATATGGTAACACATCAGCAGCAAGTATTCCATTAACGATATCAGAATATTATGATCAAAATGAGACTAAGGGTAAAAAAATACTTTTAGTTGGCTTCGGTGGTGGATTTACTTGGGGAAGTGCAATCTTGCAACTATAGGAGAAAAAGATGAAAAATGTAGGCGAATTATTTAAAACAAAATATCCATTAATTCAAGGTGGTATGGCAAATGTTGCAACTGCACAGCTTGCTGCAGCAGTTTCTAATGCTGGTGGACTAGGTTTAATTGGTGCAGGTGGTTATGATGCAGATTGGGTAAGAAGTGAAATTAAAAAATGTCAATCATTAACTGACAAACCTTTTGGTGTCAATGTGATGCTAATGAGTCCACATGCTCCAGAAATTGCGAAAGTCGTTGTAGAAGAAAACGTTAAAGTTGTCACTACAGGTGCAGGTAGTCCAGGAATTTATATGAAAGCGTGGAAAGAAGCTGGAATTATAGTCATTCCTGTTGTTCCATCTGTTGCTCTTGCAATCAGAATGGAAAGACAAGGTGCTGATGCGGTTGTTGCAGAAGGTACAGAATCTGGTGGACACGTAGGTGAATTAACAACAATGGCGTTAATCCCTCAAATTGCTGATGCAATAAAAATACCAGTCATTGCTGCTGGAGGAATTGCTGATCAAAGAGGTATTTTAGCTGCTTTCGCATTAGGTGCAAAAGGTGTTCAAGTTGGAACGGTCCTTTTAGCAACGAAAGAATGTCCAATCCATGATAACTACAAACAAAAAGTAATCAAAGCTAGAGATACAGATACAGTTGTCACTGGACGTGGTACAGGTGCACCAGTGCGTGTTCTAAAAAATAAAATGGCAGTTGAATATTTAAATATGAGTAATCGGGGTGTTTCTCTTCTTGAACTTGAAAAGTTAACATTAGGCTCATTAAGACGTGCTGTATTTGATGGAGATTTAGATCGTGGATCATTTATGGCAGGTCAAATTTCAGGATTAGTTAAGGAAATCAAAACTGTTCAAGAGGTTTTAGAATCTCTATTCGATGGTGTTAATCAATATAAAGAAAGTTTGGAAATTATGTAATGAGTAAACTTGCAGTTATTTTTGCTGGCCAGGGTAGTCAATATACTGGTATGGGAGTCGAATATTTAGATAATAATCAGAAGCTTAATGATAAAATTAAGATAGCATCTGAAATTCTTGGATTTGATGTTGTTGAGGTTTTAAATTCATCTGATGGAAGATTAAATGAAACTATCTATACTCAACCGTTAGTTTTTCTTTCTTCAATGATGGCTTTTGAAACTTTTAAGGAGTTAGGTATTCCTTTTTCTGCAGTTGCAGGATTTAGTCTTGGAGAATATACAGCATTATATGCTTCAAAAATCTTTTCTTATGAACAAATTTTAAGAATGATTATTTTTCGTTCAATTTGGATGCAAGAGTGTTCGATAAAACATCCTGGTAAGATGGCAGCCATTCTTGGATTATCTGCAAACGAAGTTGATGAGGTTTGCAAAATAGCTCAGAATGATGGTGTTGTGGTTTCTGCAAATTATAATTCCCCAGTTCAAGTTGTGATATCTGGCGAAGAATCTGCAGTGCTTAAAGCTATTGAGATTGCAAAATCTAGGGGTGCAAAAAGAGCAATTATGTTGAATGTTAGTGGTGCTTTTCATTCACCATTAATGAAGGACGCAGGAACCGCACTTGCAGGATATATCAAAAACATTTCTGATCAACCATTCAAGTATCCAATTTATATGAATACGACGGCTAAGCCATTAATTCAAGAAGAATTGAAAGTTGAAATGGAAAAACAGATTCAATCTTCTGTTTATTTTGAACAAACGATTCAAGAGATGGTTGCCGATGGTTTTACTCATTTTATTGAGATTGGACCAGGCTCTGTGATTTCGGGATTAATTAAAAAAATAGATTTAAATTTGAATGTAACACATTTAGATAAAAAAAGTGATTTGGATGCATTGGAAGGATGGTTGAAAACACATGGATTTAACAAATAAAGTTGCAATAATAACTGGTGGAGCTGCTGGAATAGGTAGATCAATCACCTTAGAACTTGCTAAGCGAGGTGCCAAAGTTGTTCTAAACTATAATAGAAGTTCTGAAGCAGCAACCTCTCTAGTTAGTGAAATTACTGCTTTTGGTGGTCAAGCTTTAGCTATTCAAGCAGATATTTCATCCTTTGTCGATGCAAAAAGGTTGGTAGATGAAACCATTGAACACTTTGGAATGTTAAATATTGTTGTTAACAATGCAGGAATAACTGATGATGCTTTAATATTAAGAATGCAGGAAAATCAGTTTGATCGTGTGATTAATACGAATTTAAAAGGTGTTTGGAACGTATGTAAACATGCGGCTAAACCTTTAATGAAATCGGGTTATGGTCGGATTATCAACATTTCATCTGTATCAGGGGTGATGGGAAATGCTGGACAATCTAATTATAGTGCCTCCAAGGCTGGTGTGATTGGCTTAACGAAATCTTTAGCAAGAGAATTTGCTTCTAGAGCGGTAACGGTCAATGCGATTGCTCCTGGATTTATTGAAACAGAAATGACAAAAAAATTATCTCAAGATGTTATTGATGCATGGCAAGGTCAAATTCCTCTTAAACGTTTTGGTAACGCCAAAGAGGTTGCTTATGCAGTAGCATTTCTAGCAAGTGAAGAAGCTTCATATATAACAGGCCATACCTTAGAGGTTGATGGCGGATTGGTGATGTAGGTAAACATATGAAAAGAAGAGTCGTTGTTACAGGTATGGGACTTGTTAGTCCAGTTGGAAATACAGTCGAAGAATCATTTAACAATTTAATAGCAGGAAAAAATGGTATTGATTTTATCACGGCTTTCGATACATCTAATCAAAAAGTAAAGATTGCTGGTGAAGTGAAAAATATCAATTTTGAAGAATTTATTGATAAAAGAGAAATTAGAAGAGCAGACAGAGTTACTAATTTAGCACTTGTTGCTGCTCATGAGGCATATACCCAAGCACAATTAGAAGGTGTAGACATTAATCGTAAAAGATTTGGAACATTTATTGGAAGTGGTATTGGTGGTTTAAATACAATCCATGAAGAAGTATCTGCAAGTGTCGCTAAAGGTTCCGATAGAATGTCACCATTTTTTATTCCCAATTCAATCATAAACTTAATTGGTGCAAAAGTAGGTATTCGTTATCAAGCTTATGGACCTAATCTTCCACAAGTAACCGCTTGCTCAGCTGCAACTAATTCAATTGGAGAAGCATTTAGATATATACGAGATGGATATCTTGAAATTGCTTTAGCTGGTGGAGCAGAAGCTCCAATCAATCCAACTGGTGTAGGTGGATTTTCAAGTTTAAGAGCTCTAAATTTCTCAAACGACCCAGAAGTTGCATCTGTTCCTTTTGACTCTAGAAGGTCTGGATTTGTCATAGCAGAAGGCGCTGGGGTACTCATCTTAGAAGAGTATGAACATGCAAAAAGAAGAAATGCTCCAATTCTTGCTGAAATGGTCGGTTATGGAACAACAAGTGATGCATTTCATGTGACTTCCCCTGATGATACAGCAAAAGGTATTGAAGAGTGTTTAAAAATTGCTATTGATGATGCAAATATTAAACCTGAACAAATTGGATATATCAATGCTCATGGAACATCAACCATTCTAAATGATAAATTAGAAACCTTGGGTATCAAGAAAGCATTTGGAGATGCAGCATACAATATAAACATTAGTTCTACAAAATCAATGACAGGTCATGCGTTAGGTGCTGCTGGAGCGATTGAGACAATTGCTGTTATTAAAGCATTAGAAACAAGCTTAATTCCTCCTACAATTCATTTGGATCAACCTGATCCTGAATGTGATCTTAATTACACACCACATGTATATGTGAAAAGAGAGTTAGAATATGCCATGAACATCAATATTGGATTTGGTGGACAAAATGCGGCAATTATCTTTAAGAAGGTGACTGAATAATGACAAGAGAAGAAATCAAACAAATCATCCCTCATAGAGAACCTTTTTTATTCTTAGATGAAATTACAGAATTGATAAGTTTAGATAGAGCTGTAGGAATAAAATACGTTAAAGAAGATGATTTTTACTTTAAAGGACATTTTCCTGGTAAACCAATTATGCCTGGAGTTATTATTGTTGAATCCTTGGCACAGCTTGGAGCTGTCATCTTATTATCACATGAAGATTATAAAGGTAAAATTGCTTATTTTACAGGAATCCAAAAGGTTAAATTTAGAAAAAGTGTAGTTCCAGGAGACAAATTAGTTTTAACATGTAGTCTTACAAGATTCAGAGGACCTTTCGGTTTCGGAGTTGCAAAAGCCTATGTTGATGATGAACTAGTATGTGAAGCAAATATTTCATTTGCTGTGGGATCTGCATGATTTCATATACGCTTCTTGAGTTCGAGGAACTCATTTCAACAAGTAATTTCTTAAAAGAAAATCAAACTCATTTTCCTAATATGACGATCATCAAAACCAATCATCAAACACAGGGTAGAGGTCAATTTGACCGAAAATGGGAATCTCATCCAAATGAGAATTTATTGTTTTCAATCCTGCTTAAAGATCTCAATGTCAAAAAGACCTATGATATCAAGCGTTGGATTACATCTGGATTAATGCTTTTTTTACAAAGAAAAAACATTGATGTTACTTTTAAAGAACCAAATGATATCTATTTTCAAGGTAAAAAACTTTGTGGTATCTTGATTGAAACACAAGCATCATCAAATGTTTTTGATTATGTCATTATTGGTATTGGGATGAATATTAATCAAAAAGTATTTGAACATCAAGCTGCGACTTCATTAGGTTTGATTCTAAATCAGCAAATTAACATGAAGCATTTATTTGAAGAATTAATTAATATGTTAATGGAAAGTTATGAACAATATATTTTATGAAAATTAAACAAGTCACCAGAATATCTCTGTATGCTGCATTTATTGCGGTATCAGTGTATTTGATTCCACCCATACAGATTCCATCTATTCAAGTACCTTTTACTTTGCAGACATTACTTGTTATGCTTGCCGGGTTTCTCTTTGTTCCATCGGAAGCATTTTTAACTGTTTTCATTTATGTTTTCATTGGGGCAATTGGCATTCCAGTTTTTAGTGGTGCTCGAGGTGGATTGTCTGTTTTACTGGGACCTACTGGTGGGTTTTTAATGTTATTTCCTTTAGTGAGTTTTTTCATTTCAGTCTTAAAATCTAAGACGCATAAGAAGCTATATGATATTGGAATTGGATTATTTATCAGTGTGGTAGCCTTATATCTTTTAGCAAATATATGGCTTTCAGTTATACTTTCTATATCTTATTGGAGTGCCTTATTAAGCCTTTTACCGTTTGTACCTTTTGATATACTTAAACTACTGCTTGCTTATTTCATCTATTTAAAATTTCCTAAAGATATCATTAATTCATGATAAACAATAATAGATGAGTATCAATTTTTATAAAAGGAGATTTGTTATGACAACAAGAAATAAATCTTTTCTCATTCTGTTTTTAATTTATTTAACTGCAGTTACCATTGGAATTGCCAGTTTTATTTTTCTAAAAAATTTCGAGTTAATTTACCGAGTTTTAATTGCTGATGTTTTGATGACTTTATTCACATGGATAATGAGTTTAATCTTAAAAAACGCAAGCATTTATGATCCATATTGGAGTGTCATACCTCCACTTATTATTTTTGGGGTTATTATATTTTTGAATAAACAGTTTGAATTGAGTCTCGCTTTATTACTTCTTGGTTTCTTAATATGGAGTTTTAGATTGACTTATAATTGGGTAAGTCATTGGAAGGATTTCTCGGAAGTTGATTGGCGATATAAGAGAATCCAAGAAAAGGCTCCTAAGCTATACTTTCTAACAAATTTGTTAAGTATTCAATTATTTCCTACACTGATAGTTTTTGTACAACTTGTAGGAGCAATATATTTTATTCAAAACGAACCACCCATGAATGTTTTGATATGGATAGGATTTATTTTCATGGTTTTAGCAGCAATCATTCAGTTTATTGCTGATGAACAAATGAAAAAATTTAAAGATAGAACACAAGGTGAAAAGCTTTGCATAGAAGAAGGCTTATGGAAATATTCAAGACATCCCAATTATTTCGGAGAAATTACTTTATGGTGGGGCGTTTATTTAATGTATTTTGGTAGTGTGATGACTTTTGATCTTTTGATTTTCGCACCAATTGCTATGACAGCACTTTTTCTATTTGTCAGCATACCTTGGATGGAAAAAAAGATACTCATAACTAGACCAGAATATGTGGATTATCAAAAGAGAGTTTCCAGAATCATTCCATTTTTTAGAAACGAAGAGCATTCTCCAAGCCCTCAAGAAAATTCTTGACAGAATCTATAGAACATGTATAATAGAGCATAGGGAATGAACGTCTCCCTAAGTGAAACACTTAAACCGCGAAAGCTAATGACTTCTACAACATTTTTGTTGTGAAGTTTTTTTTTGGAGGAAAGTATGTTACTATCAATTGCTTTAATTATCATCTTAAGCTTATTTTTAGCACAAATATTTTCATATCTTAAACTACCTAAAATTTTAGGTATGATTATCGCTGGAGTGATTCTTGGTCCATTTGTTTTAGATTTGATTAATTCTGATATTCTTAATATTTCAGCTGATTTAAGACAAATCGCTTTAGTTGTTATTTTAATTAGAGCAGGTTTATCCTTAGATCTTGATGATTTAAAGAAAGTTGGAAAACAAGCTATATTCTTAGCTTACATCTCAGCTTCTGTTGAGATGATTGCAATTACTTTATTTGCTCATCTGTTTTTCGATATTTCTTTTTTAGATGCAGCCTTAATGGGTGCTGTAGTCGCAGCAGTTTCCCCTGCAGTGATTGTTCCTAAAATGCTTCATCTATTATCAGATGGATATGGCCATGATAAAAAGATCCCTCAATTAATTCTTGCTGGAGCATCAGTAGATAATGTTTTCATTTTAATTATATTTGCATCATTATTACAATTTCAACAGGGTTCTAGTCTTTCAGTGATGACATTTTTGAATATACCAATTGCAGTTTTCTTGGGTATTTCTCTTGGAATAGTTACAGGGATTGTATTAGTATATATTTTCAAAAAGCTACATGCTAGAGATACACTCAAGGTATTAATCATCTTTAGTGTTGGATTCTTAATTATTGCTTTAGAACATGCTTTAACAGGAATTATCCCGATATCTGGAATTTTAGCTGTGATTACACTTGCAGTGACTATACTTAAATTACACGAGCATTTAGCAAAAAGACTAGTACTAAAATTCGAAAAGATATGGGTTATCGCTGAAATTATGTTGTTTGTCTTGGTTGGCGCTATTGTTGATATTTCTGTGATGACTAATGTAGGTTTAATTGCTATCGCATTAATTTTCATTGCGATGACATTTAGAATGATTGGTGTTTTGATTTCATTAATCAAGTCACCACTTAATCAAAAAGAAAAATTGTTTGTTGGGTTTTCGTATATGCCGAAAGCAACAGTACAAGCTGCAATTGGCGCAATTCCGTTAGCTTTGGGATTATCTAGTGGTTTACTTATCTTAACTGTTGCTGTACTCGCAATATTGATTACAGCTCCTATAGGTGCAATTCTCATTGATGTATCACATCAGAAATTGCTTAAACAACATAATATACTATAAATTTATGATAAAAAAGGGTACAATATATATGATATACTCTTTTTTATTATCGATTTTTTAAAAAAAGTGTTAAAATATATTAGGTGTTTTGTATCTTTGAATAGTATTAATGCTTATTCTTTATAAAGAATAAAACACAAGGAGAAGCAATTATGAAGAGAAACAAGTTTATTGTTATAGGTTCTGGACGTTTAGGATCCAATATAGCAACACAAATGTCTGAACTAGGTGAAGATGTTATTATCATTGATGCAACCGATGATTCTTTTAGAAAATTACAAGAATCCTTTTCAGGGTATCAAGTCGTTGGTGATGCAACTGATTTATCTGTATTAGAAAATTCTTATATCAAACATGCAAAGACCGTTGTTATTACGACAGATAGTGATAACGTCAATATTTATTTAGCTCACGTTTGTTATTATATTTATAATGTACCTACAATATTTGTCAGACTTGCAGACACCGATAAAGGTAGTCTATTAGAAGGAACGTATATTAAAGCAATTTATCCATTCACATTGTCCCTTCAGGAATTCATGACAATGTACAAACAGGAGGATAACAAATGAAAATCGTGATCACAGGCGGAAAGCATGAAGCAGACTTTATTGTAAAAATGCTTAAAGAAGAACGTCATCAACTCATCGTCATCAATCAAGATACAGAGTTTGCAGAATACATCTCCACAAATAATGATATTTCAGTATTTCCTGGAGATCCAACGAAAGCATATGTATTATCAGATGCAGAAGCAGATAATGCGGATGTTCTTTTAGCTTTATCAGATAGTGATACTGATAATTATATTATTTGCTTGACAGCAAAAAAAGAATTCAATATCAAAAGAACAGTTTCTAAGGTGAAAAACCCTAAAAACGTTGAGTTATTTAAAAAGCTCGGAGTTGACAGTGTTATTTCATCAACATACTTACTTGCTCAAACTATCTTAAATGAATCTTCTGTTGAAAATATTATTAAAACACTTTCTATTGAAGATGAAAAAATAGTGATGGTTGAAATGGGAGTCGAAGCATCTTATGCATTAGTCGATAAAAAAATTATGGATATCAACTTCCCTAAAAATATTAATATTAGTTGTATTTTCAGAGATCCACATGTCATTATTCCTAAAGGGGATACGATTATTAAAGCTGACGATAAACTCATTATTATTTCAACACCTACTGAACAAGAAGAAATTATTGAATTTGTTAAAAAGAAAAGATGACAAACATGGAGAAAAAAGTAACCTCCGGATATCCTTTAATTATCAATTACTTGGGTATCTTTGCCTTTTTAATCGGATTTATCAACCTACTACCACTCATTCTATTAGCATTTAGACCAGCGGAAATGGAATATGCACAATATTTTTTAATTCCTGGGCTAACGAGTATTTTTGTAGGTTCATTTATTATATTCCTTTTTAGAAAAAGAGAAAAAGGGAAACTGGAAAGACATCAAGATGCGGTTTTAGTTGTTTTAATTTGGCTATTGGCCATATTAATATCGTCTGTTCCTTTCATGCTTACGGGTACGTATAACTTTACACAAAGTATCTTTGAAGCAACAAGTGGTTATTCTACAACTGGTTTAACGGTTGTTAATGTTGAACAAACCCCAGGAATGTTTTTATTGTTTAGAAGTTTACTACAATTTTTCGGTGGGGTAGGATTAGTTTTAGTCTTAACTTCAGCTATTTCAGATAAGTTTGGGATGAGATTATATAGTGCAGAAGGTCATAGTGACAAATTGATGCCTAATCTGATTCGCTCAGGTCGTATGATCTTATCTATCTATATAGGTTATATTGCAATAGGATCATTATTCTATGTTTTATTTGGCATGTCACCATTTGATGCTATAAATCATTCGATATGTGCAGTTGCAACAGGCGGATTTTCTACAAGAGCTGGTAGTATTGGATCATATAATAGTGTTCCAATTGAAATTATAACAATGGTCTTAATGATTTTAGGTGGAACAAACTTCTTTGTACACCTGATGTTAATTAGAGGCAAACTTAAAAATGTTTTCAAACATGTTGAAATTAAGCTATTAGGCATTTTATTACTCATCTTTATTCCATTAATGACAATTAATATGCTTTCAGTTTATGATGGACGTTTCTTTTATTCATTGAGAATTTCAAGTTTTCAATTTATCTCAGCAGTCACAGGTACAGGTTATCAAACCGTTCCATCATTCCTTGCTCTTCCTTCCTTCTTTATGTTAGGAATTATCATCCCTATGGTATTAGGAGCTGGTATGGGGTCCACTGCTGGTGGTATGAAACAATACCGTGTCGCACTCGCATTTAAGAGTATGTATTGGAACATCAAAGATCAACTGAGTCATAGAAAAACAATTCGAACCCATTTTATAAGCAAATTGGGAACGAAAACGATTGTTGATAAGGATGATATCATTCAGAACTATTCATTTCTAATGATCTATATGCTTGTCTTAATTATTGGTACAGTTATTTTCTCTACTTTCGGATTTAGTGTTAGAGATTCCCTATTTGAATTTGCTTCAGCATTAGGTACTGTAGGATTGTCTGTTGGAATCACGGGATATACCGCGAATCCAATTATCTTATGGACGGCAGCATTAGGAATGTTCTTGGGTAGATTAGAGTTTTATGTCGTTTTTGTAGCAATTGCTAAAATCTCCTTGGACATATCAAAAAGAAAACCAAAAAATAATAGAAAACTGGAAGCTTAAGGCTCCAGTTTTTTTTATCGAATAGTATAAAATCAAAGATATGCTAAAATAGAGGTAGAATTGCAAGTTATCAGGTCTATCATGTATCTTGTCCTGAAACCCTTTTTTTACTAAGGATACACATCTATAATGAAGATAGGAGGAGCACCTAGATGTTCAAAATCATTTGGAATAAAGAAGATATAGAAAAGATTCGTTCAAAACTTTCAAAAGAATTCGATCTTGTCCTAACTGATGATCCAAATGAAGTTCCCAAAGATAAAGTGGGAATTATTCTTGATGAAAATGATTTGGATAAAGTACGTCCTATCCTAGAAATGCTAGCGATTGAGCAATCTCAACTAACATTTCAAACACCTTCAGGCTATGCACAGTTCAGTGTTCATGAAATAACCTACTTGGAAGCTTTTGGAGAAGACATATACATTCATACAACAGATATGACCAATCAAATCATCAAACAACCACTTTACCAATTAGAAGAAATACTCAAACCTTATCACTTTGCACGCATCGGAAAATCATTCATAGTGAATTTATCAAAAATTCGTTATATTAGAACGACACTAAATGCAAAATTAGATATTGAGCTTATTTCGGGAATTCATCTAGAAGTCTCACGTTCCTTTGTAAAATCATTTAAGAATGCTTTAGGTATTCAAAAAAAAGGAGGATAAATGATGACTTTATTCGGATGGATATTAGTATCAATAGTTAGTGTGATCGTAATTTTTTTTGGTGTCCAGCTAGCGCGAGACATTGTGTGGAATAAAAAACTAAATATATTTCAAAAATCACAATCTGTAACAATGCCAAAAATACCAAGAATTTATTGGTTGAAAAGATCATATGGATTTGTGATAAGTTCTTTACTTTTAGTAACAACGGTTGCCTCAGGTGCTTTTTTAGCACCTAATATGTTAGGTGATCGTGTTTTACTCAATGCAACACCTGTTGGTTCAAAAGTAAATTTATTAAGATTAGTTGACGAAGCAAATAATGGTGGAGGGTGGTATAGCATTTTTCCTGGAGCTGTACTAGAAGATGCAGTTGGTGCACCTCAAGATGCTTTAAATGATGAATCTCCTACAAGAGATTATATCGGTACCAATAATCAAGTTGAAGGTGTCGATGAATCAGATATCGTCAAAACCGATGGGAACACAATCTATTATGCGACGAGATATTATAATCATATTCGTGTGATTGATGTGAATCTTGATGGAACAGTTGACCCACAAGCAGATATTGATTTAGGTGATATGTATACGGATTCGTTATACATCACTGATACACAATTGATTGTTATTGGTTATGTGTATTCATATGTTCCTTATGCCTATGAAGATGGCCAAGATTATTATGGTTGGCTTTATACAGCTTATTCTGGTGCTGTGTATGTTTATAATAGAGAAACACTTGAATTAGAATACAAACTGGAAACAGACTCAAATTTTTATCAACACAGATTGATTGGTGATGCGCTTTACTTAGTCTCAAGTAAATCATTATATACAGATGAGTTAAGACCACAATATAAAGAAACACAAGATGGAGATATTACAACTTCCTATCTTGGTTATGATTCAATCTATTATTTTGAAGATGTTCCTGCCCATAGTATGACAGTAGTTACAGGAATCAAACTTGATACCTATGAAGTGACTTCACAAGCGTTTTTAGGCTCAGTATCTGAAATATATGCATCACCAGATGCAATATATACAGTTAATAATTACTATTCTTATGCCTTTGATACATATGAATCCAAAGTTCAAATTGTTAAATATGATTTAAATCCTGAAACAGCTTCCGTGACCTATGTAGGGCAAAAAACGCTACCAGGTTATGTTGGAGATCAATATTGGATGGATGAATATGAAGATACTTTTAGAGTCGTAACAAGCTCATGGAATCCTATTCACAATGAACTTTATGTCCTCACAGAAGACGATGATACAGATGAACTTAAGATTGTTGGTTCAATCAAAGAAGGACTTGGTAAAATCAATGAAACAGTTAAATCTGTTAGATTCAATGAAGATCAAGCTTACGTCGTAACATTTGAACAAACGGATCCACTCTATACGATTGATTTATCAGATCCTGCACACCCAGAAATAACTTCAGCAATTGAAGAACCAGGATATAGTACTTACCTTCATGTCTGGGATGATGATAATCATTTGATTGGTTTTGGATTTAGTGCAGATGATAATGGTCGTGTGACAGGACTCAAAATTAGTGCGTATAATGCAGATTCAACATTAGATGAATATCAACTAAACAATAAAGATGATGCAGGCATATTCTCGTATAGTTACTCAGAAGCTTCTTATAATCCTAAAGCAATGATGATTTCTCCAGAAAAAGGTATTATTGCATTTCCTGTCATGAGTTGGAGATATGACCAAACAGTAGCCGATGAATGGAATTATAGTTACATTAGCGAATATCTAGTCTTCTATATCGATTTTGGAGCAACAAATCCTGACGATATCATCTCTGATCCAATTGTAATCGCACAAGATCAAACAGATTATTATGTTGGTATTGACCGTGGAGTTTACATTGATGGTATCATTTATACACTTTCATATACACAGCTATTAAGTTTCAATTTAGAAACAAAGACTGTGATGGAAAGCATTCTGTTTGAAACATATTTTGAAGAAAATCTTGATAAAGTCTATATTGATTAGATGAAAATGAAATGGAAAAAAGCCGATTTTCGGCTTTTTTTATGCTATAATTAATCAAAGAGGTGTGCTTATGAAATATGAGATAAAATTACATATTAATGAAGTAATCAATCAAGTAACAAGTCTTTTTATTGATACTGATCAGATGAAACACTGGGAGCCCAATTTACTTAGAGTTGATTTAATAAAAGGGACTCTTTTCAATACAGGAAGCGAAGGATATCTCGTTTATAAAAACAAAGACCAAGAAATGAAAATGAAAGTATACGTTGAGGCTAATCAATTGCCTCATCAGATTTCAATTATCTACGAAATGCCTGGTGCATGGAACAGATGTGTCAATACCTTTTCAGAAGAAAATGGTGGTACACTGTGGAAAATGGACGTTGAATTTAGATTTGAAAAAACAAATGATATTCCCTTGAATCTCTTTATAGAGCAAACGAAGCATGGTATGAATCAATTTAAACAATTTATTGAGGTAAATGATGAAAAAAATTAATTATCTATTTCTTTTAGTTATACTTGTGTTTGTATTATCATCTTGTGAGTTTGTTCCAACAACAGAAGATCCAGTTGTTGAAGGAGTTAACATTGAAGCATTTGACAGATTGTTTAATGATGAGATGAGAAAATCCATTACAATTCAAATATCAACTGAAGAATGGACTGGGTTAAATGATGCGATGAAGGCTTATGCTAAGCAATTTGGTGGAGATTTAAGAACCAATCATTATGCAAGAGCTAACATGACATTTACTGATGAAACAGGAGATGTTCAAATCGCAGATATCGGGTTAAGAACGAGAGGAAATCTATCTAGAGTATTAGTTGAAAATGACGATGGAACACTTAACATGTCAAATTTTAAAATTTCATTTGATGAAGATTTTGGATTAACAGATTTAGCTGCTAACAAGAAACGAACAGCATTTGAAATGGAAGAACTTGATATGAAATTCAATAGAAACGATGATCCTACATATTTGACAGAAAAATTTTCATTGGATTTATTTAATGATTTTGGTGTTTATGCGGCAACAACAACACTAGCAAATCTCTACATTCAAATTGGAGATCAAGTCCATTATTATGGTATCTACACTTTATTTGAACCTATTGATGAGTTCTTTCTAAAAAGAAGAATGACAAATGATGAAGCTGAAGGCAATCTTTATAAGTGCTTGTGGCAGCAATTTTCACCAGCATCTTTGCAAGATACCTATTCACCGATTGAAATTGGACATAAAGATGTAAGTACAAATTTTAGACCAACCTATGATCTTAAAACAAATGAAAAAGCAGATGATACGACTGATTTAATTACCTTTATTAGTCAAATCAATAATTTAAACGATGTAGATTTTGTATCATATATTGATAATTCATTTGAAGTCGATATGTTTTTAAAACAATTAGCAATTGGTGTATTGCTAGGTAATCCTGATGACTACCGGGCGATGGCTAATAATTATTATCTCTATCATGACGATGTAAATGATCATTTTATGATGATTCCTTACGATTATGACCACGGATTTGGCCAAGGATGGACTGCTGAACCTGTATTTAGTAATTATACTGTGGGTATGGATATTTATGAATGGAGAAATGTCAATGCATATTTTTTGAGCGTGATAGAATTTTCTCATCCATTAGTCGATAGAATTCTCAATGTTTCAAAATATCAACTTAAATATGAAACATATCTTACAGATCTAATTAATCCTGAAAACCATTTATTTTCATATAGCGATTTCTTAACTAAGTACAACACTCAAAAGGCTTTATATGATGATATGGTTGTCGATGCAATGAAAAATCTAAGATTTGATCTAAGAAATGTTGAATGGTATATGACTTCTAAAATTACTGATATTGAAACTCAACTTGATTATTACAGTAATCACCCTGAAGAACGCGGTATATAAAAGCTCATTTGAGCTTTTTTTTTACAAAAATCAAAAAACATATTGATAATCGTCGATATATCGAGTATAATCATATTGATAAGTATCGATATGAGGTAAAAAAAATGAAAATAAATCAATATGCAGAAATTTTTAAAGCTCTTGCTGATGAAACAAGAGTTAAGGTGGTTCAAATATTAACGAAGGAAAATAAGTGTGCATGTCAAATTCTTGAACAATTTAATATTAGTCAATCAACATTATCCCATCATATGTCTATACTGACAAGTAGTGGACTAGTGCTTTCAAAAAAAGAAGGTAAATGGGTTCATTATCGATTGAATCAAGAATTATTTGAGACTACTAGATCATTTTTTGAAAAAACTGAAATTATAGACACAGCCTGTGTCTCATGTGGTGTCTAAATTGGGAGAGTTCATATTAAAACAGATTTTAGGTATGCAATGGCTTAATGATTTAGTTGGTGATTTGATTCAATTTATATTTGGCCAAACATTTCTTGAAAGTCAATTTGGAAATGCACTTCAGTTCTTTTTCTTTGATTTTATCAAGATTGGGATTCTCTTATGCGTTCTTATCTTTCTTATTTCATATATACAAAGTTATTTTCCACCCGAAAGAACAAAAAAGATCTTATCAAGGTATCATGGTATAGGAGCAAACACACTTGGTGCACTCATGGGAACCATCACACCATTTTGTAGTTGTTCATCAATTCCTTTATTCATTGGATTTACGAGAGCAGGATTAACATCTGGAGTCACATTTTCATTTTTAATATCAAGTCCTTTGGTGGATCTCGGTGCATTTGTATTACTAACATCAATCTTCGGTTTTAAAGTAGCACTAGCGTATGTCATTGTAGGGTTGGTACTTGCTGTCATTGGTGGAACAATTATTGAGAAAACTGGATGGGGAAAACAAATTGAACCTTTTGTGCTTGAGGGTGAGAATGTAGATATGGATTCCATCAAACTCTCTCAAAAAGAACGTTTTGCTTATGCGAAAGATCAAATGATTTTCACTTATAAAAAAGTAGTTCTCTATATTCTAATTGGAGTACTAATTGGAAGTGTCATTCATAACGCAATTCCACAAAGTTTTATTGAATCCTTATTGGGCTCTCAAAATATCTTTTCAGTACTATTTGCTGTTATCGCTGGAGCACCGATGTATGCTGATATCTTTGGAGCTATTCCAGTAGCTGAAGCACTATATATCAAACAGGCAGGATTAGGAACTATCTTAGCGTTTATGATGGCTGTAACAACCTTATCAATACCATCAATGATTATGCTAAGAAAAGTTGTTAAACCAAAATTACTAATTGCTTTTGCATCAATTGTTGTCATTGGAATTATTATTATTGGTTATGTCTTTAATATTATAGAATATCTATTTATCTAAACGGAGGTAATAAAAATGGAAATCAAAGCATTAGGTGGGTGTTGTTCAAGATCAACACAAAATTATTTAAATATCGTTGAAGCAGCAAAACAAATGGGAATAAATGAAGAAGTAGAACAGGTTTCTAATACCAATGAAATCATGAAATATGGTGTCATGTCAACACCTGGTATGGTTATTGACGGTAAGGCTGTTTCATCAGGAAGATTGCTATCAGTAGAAGATGCTAAGGCTTTAATAAAGCGATTTCAAGTTTAAGATTTATGATAAGAAAATATAAAATTGCTTATGTTTGTGTTCATAATAGTTGTAGAAGTCAAATTGCTGAAGCTTTAACCAAGTTAGAGTATTCAGACTTTTTTGATGCCTATAGTGGTGGAACCGAAACAAAGCCACAAATTAATCAGGATGCTGTAAGAAAAGTAAGAGAGATTTATGGCTATGATATGAACAAAACCCAAAGTTCTAAACTCATTGATGAATTGCCATCTGACATTGATTTATTAATTACCATGGGTTGTCATGTTGAGTGTCCTGCACTACCTTGTCAATATCGAGAAGATTGGGGTTTAGATGATCCTACAGGCATGGGTGATGAGGCAATGGTTGAAACTATTAAGCTCATTTCAATAAAAATAATAAATCTAAAAGAAAGAATTGAAAAACAAATAATAAAAATCAAATAATGTCATGTTTTTTATACTTCTCAATATTGTAAAATTTTCAATATTTTTCTCTTGCTAAAAAGAGACATAGTGTTATAATAAGAGCGGTGATAAAAACATGTGGGATTCCATTCTAAATTTCTTTACATCTGTACCTCTTTGGCAGCTTGCATTAATTTTCTTCTCGAAGATTATTGAAGTGTCCATTGGTACGATGCGTATGATTCTAATAAACAAAGGATATCGTAAACCAGGAAGTATTTTGGGCTTTTTTGAAGTACTTTTGTGGGTATTTGTTGCATCAACTGTTATTGTTGGAATGCTAGAAGCTCCACTTAAAGGTATTATCTATGCTTTAGGTTTTGCAATTGGTGTTTATATTGGTTCATTAATTGAAAGTAGAGTTGCTGTTGGTAAAGTTCTAATCCATGTAATCACCAGTAATGAAATAGCAATTGAAATCACTAAAGTATTGAGAGATGCGGGACATGGTGTTACAAGCATTGATGCACATGGTAAAGATAGAGAACGAACTGTATTAATGGTATTTGCAAATAGAAAAAATAAAGAAATCATCATTGATTTGATTGACAAAACGAGTGAAAAAGTCCTTATTGTTGCCAATGAGGTTTCCACCCTAAAAGGTGGTTATGTAAGTCCTTGGAGAAGGATTGCTAAGTAGTATTTCTCATTGATTTAATTCAAAAATATGTATAATAGAAATTGGTTGGAGTTATAGCTCAGCGGGAGAGCACTTGCTTGACGTGCAAGGGGTCCTGGGTTCAATCCCCAGTAACTCCACCATAAAATATGGTGTATTAGGAAGCTGCAATACACAAAATAAAGATCAAACACATTTGGTGTTTGATTTTTTTTCACAAATTTGTTCTCTTTCTTGTATCTATTCTGTTTTTAAGACTATACAAAATAATATAATACTGATTATGCAATATGTTATAATAGTGTGGAAGAAGATTAAGGTGGTGATTTAATGAAGAAATCGAATATTTTCGTCATTGGTGGTGGAGCCTCGGGTATTCTTGCAGCAATTGTTGCTAAAAGAAATGGTTCGAATGTTACCATATTGGAAAAGAATCCACGAATAGGTAAAAAAATATTAGCAACTGGAAATGGAAGATGCAATTACACCAATATTAAAGTAGATAAAGATGCATATAATCATCCTGATTTTGTTCATGCTGTACTTAATCAATTTTCAGTCTCAGATGCCATTGGCTTTTTTGAAGAACTTGGTATAGCACCTAAAATTGAAGATTACGGGAGAGCTTATCCCTTATCAGAACAAGCGTCTAGTATCATCGATGTTTTTTTATATGAACTTCATCGTTTGGAAATTAAAATAATAACTGAAGTCGTAGTGAATTCAATAGAAAAAAAAGGAAATAAGTTTAATATATCAACATCATCTAATCAACACTATCAAGCAGATAAAGTGATTATTGCTACAGGTGGAAAGGCTATGCCAAGTACAGGTAGTGATGGATTAGGTTACCCAATAGCAAGAAAACTGGGGCATCATGTGACAACCATTTTTCCTGCATTAGTGAAGTTAACATTAGAGAGTCCTTATTTAAAACAACTTGATGGAGTTAAGATATCAAGTAGAGTTCAATTGTTGAATAGAAATCAAATAGTTCAAGAGGAATTTGGTGATATCTTATTCACGAAATATGGCATTAGTGGGCCGACAATCCTAGATATCAGTCGTAAAGCTAATGAATTACTTAATCAAAAAGATTCTCCAATAATCAATGTTATTTTAATTGACTCAATCCCAAGAAAAGAAATAGAAATTAGATTTCAAAAATTTTCAGATAAACCAGTTGATTTTAGTCTTATAGGCTTGATCAATAAAAGATTAATTTCTGCACTTATAAAGGAAGCAGGAATTAATAAACAAAATACATTGATCTCTGATTTAGATTATTCAGAAATTCAAAAAATAATTTCCTTACTTTATAATTGGGAGTTTAGGGTGACAGGAAGTAAAGGTTTTGAAGATGCACAAGTTACTGCTGGTGGTATTGATGTAAATGAGATTAATTCACAAACATTAGAATCAAAATTAGTATCCGGTTTATATTTTACAGGAGAAGTACTTGACATTGATGGGTTGTGTGGAGGATATAATTTACAGTGGGCGTGGTCAAGTGGTTACGTTGCTGGAAAAAATGCTAGTTCATAGAGGTTAAAATGATTAGAATAACTGATTTGAAACTTGAATTAAAGTATGCAGAGAATAAAGAACAAGAATTGAATCAACTAAAAAAGTTAGTTTCATATGCTTTTCATGTGAGCATGAGCGATATTGAAGAAATTAACTTGTTTAAAAAAGCAATTGATGCGAGAAAGAAAAATCACATCTTTTTTGTCTATAGTATAGACCTTAAATTGAAAGATGAACGTTCCTTTATCCAAAAGAAGCATAAAGGTGTATCAATTGCTCCACTGATGAAATATATAGATGTTACTGAAGGTAATGAAAAACATGAGAATCCACCAGTCATTGTTGGATTTGGACCTTCTGGTATATTTGCTGCGTTAATCTTATCAAGAAGAGGATATCGTCCTATTGTTTTAGAACGAGGACTCGATGTGGATGCTCGAACGAAAAATGTTGAAGCTTTTTGGAATACTGGTCAATATAATGAAAAAAGCACGATATTATTTGGTGAGGGTGGAGCAGGGACATTCTCTGATGGCAAACTCACAACATTAATTAATGATTCAAGATGTCGTTTGGTTTTGGAATCATTAGTTGAACATGGTGCTGATCAAGAGATTCTATATATAAATAAACCTCATGTAGGAACTGATGTATTAAAAATCATCTTGAAAAAGATGAGATTAGAAATAATCAAAAATGGGGGTCAAATATTATTTGAATCAAAAGTTACTGATTTTATCATTGATAATAACAAGCTTGTTGGAGTTAAAGTTAATGATAATCAGGTTATTCCTACTGAAATTTGCTTATTAGGTATTGGTCATAGTGCAAGAGATACTTTTGAACTTCTTTATCAAAAAAGCATAAGTATTACTCAAAAAGCATTCTCTATTGGTGTTCGTATCGAACATCCACAAGCATTTATCAATCAAGCACAATATGGAGAGTATGCCAATTCACCTAGTTTAGGTGCTGCAGACTATAAGTTGAGCTATCATGGAAAAAATGATAGAAGTGCCTATACATTTTGTATGTGTCCTGGTGGGGATGTCATGTGTGCATCCTCAGAAGAAGGTGGACTCGTTACAAATGGTATGAGTGAAAGTAAAAGAGATCATGAAAATGCAAATTCAGCACTTTTAGTCAATATCTCACCTACTGATTTTGAATCATCCCATCCATTAGCTGGAGTTGAATATCAAAGACAATTTGAACAAAAAGCTTTTATTATGGGTGGTTCTAACTATTATGCACCTATTCAACTTATTGGTGATTTCTTAAATGATATACAAAGTACAAAATTAGGGAAAGTTACTCCATCTTATAAACCTGGAACAACTTTTGTTAAAATGACAGATATCCTTCCAAGTTATATTACAGATACAATGAAAAGTGCATTACTTGATTTTGACAAAAAAATAAAGGGATTTGCGATGGATGATGCAGTGTTGACAGGTGTAGAAACGAGATCTTCATCACCAATTCGTATTTTAAGAAATGAAAATCATGAATCTAATATATCTGGATTATATCCCATGGGTGAAGGTGCAGGTTATGCTGGAGGAATTATGTCCTCGGCGGTTGACGGAATTAAAACAGCAGAAAAAATTATTGCGAAATATTCCACTTGATGTTAATCTAAAGATAAGAAACTAATTATATTTGAGGTGAAAAATATGGTCATATCAAAACAGAAAAAATTCAAAGGTATTGATAAAAATCCGTCATTATTAGGTTTTGGATGCATGAGATTACCAACATTAACAAAAGATAAACCAGATATTGATGAAGAACTGGCATATAAAATGATTGATTACGCATACCAGCATGGTGTGAATTATTTTGATACTGCATATCCATATCATCATGGATTATCTGAAATATTCATTGGCAAAGCACTAAAAAAATATCCCAGAGAATCCTTTTATTTAGCGAATAAGATGCCTAGTTGGTTAATCAAAGGTCCAGAAGACGCAATTAGAATTTTTAATGAACAGCTAGAGAAGTGTCAAGTTGAATATTTTGATTTTTATTTATGTCATGCATTAGGCAGTGAACAATTTAAACCTTATTTAATACCTGGAGTTATGGATTTTTTATATCAGATGAAAAAAGAGAAAAAAATTAGACATCTTGGTTTCTCCTTTCATGATACGTACGAGGTTTTAGATAAAATTATTCATACCTATGAATGGGATTTTGTTCAGCTACAACTCAATTATTTAGATTGGGATTTCATTAAGGCTAAAAAACAATATGAAATCGTTGAAAAATATGGAATTCCTTGCGTTATTATGGAACCTGTAAGAGGTGGGACACTAGCTAATTTATGTGAAGAATCTCAACAGATATTTAAAAAATATAATCCTGATGTAAGTGTTGCATCATGGGCAATTCGTTATGCAGCATCAAAAGATAATGCTATGCTTGTTTTAAGTGGAATGTCTAATTTGGAACAGACAGTAGATAATGTAAAGACAATGAGTAATTTTACTAAGATTACAGAGGGTGAGCAAAAAGTCATTGATCAAGCACTTGAAGTCTATTTAAATAGTCAAACAATTCCTTGTACTTCATGTGGTTATTGTATGCCTTGTCCACATGGTGTAGATATACCTGGAAATTTTAGAATTTATAATCAATTTTCGATTTCCAAAAATAGATGGAATTTTTTAGATGAATATCAAGAAAATTTAAAAGATAAGAATGCAAATTTCTGTATTAGTTGTGGGGATTGTTTAGAGTTATGTCCACAAAAGATTGAAATCCCTGATCGTATGAGTGAAATTAGTCAGCTTGTAGTCTCAATGAAAAAATAAAAAGTAATCATCTATTTATAGTGCATATAAAATATGCACTATTTTTTTTATGAAATAATGCGAATAGTTAAATATAAAGTGAATCGATGATTGAGATGAAACTATGATAATGGTATAATAAGATATAAAACTTAAAGAGGTACACTATGTTTGAAATAATAGAAAAGAAGATATTAAAACCATCTGTAACACTTATAAAAATAAAAGCTCCATTTATTGTAAAACATGCGAAACCTGGTCAGTTTGTCATTCTTCGTGTTGAAGAAGAAGGTGAACGTATACCTATGACCATTACTGAAGCTAACCATGATGATGAAACAATAACAATCATATTTCAAGTCGTAGGAGCTACAACAACAAAATTGAACCAACTTGAAGTTGGTGATTCTTTGCATGACTTTGTAGGACCCCTTGGTAAAGCAACCCATATTGAAGGATTGAAGAAAGTTGCTGTTGTTGGTGGTGGTGTTGGATGTGCGATTGCATATCCAGTTGCTAAAGCTCTTTATGATCAAAAGACTATTGTCCATTCAATTATTGGATTTAGATCAACGGATCTAATTTTCCTTGAAGATGAATTTAAAGCATGTAGTGATAAGACCATTGTTATGACTGATGATGGATCAAATGGAAACAAGGGATTTGTCACAGATGCACTAAAAAAATTACTTGAAAGTGGAGAAACCTATGATGAAGTTATAGCAATAGGTCCACTACCTATGATGAAATTTGTAAGTTTAACAACTAAACCATATGGAATTAAGACAATTGTTTCTATGAATCCTGTAATGATTGATGGAACTGGTATGTGTGGGGGATGTCGAATTACAGTTGGAGGACAAATGAAATTTGCTTGCGTTGATGGCCCAGAATTTGATGGTCATCTTGTAGATTTTGATGAAGCAATTAGACGAAATTCGATGTATAAAGATTTTGAAATTAAACAATACGAACATGCATGTAATCTCCTAAAGGAGCAAGACGATGCTAAATAAATCAATGACAAAAAATATCATGCCACTTCAGGATCCTCAAGTGCGCATTCTTAATTTTGATGAAGTCTCATTAGGTTATACTTTAGAACAAGCAATTGATGAAGCAAGAAGATGCCTAGATTGCAAACATAAACCTTGTGTCAAGGGGTGTCCTGTCGAAATAGATATTCCTCGTTTTATTGAAAAAATTATTGAAAGCGACATTGAAGGTGCTTATCAAGTCATTTTAGAATCGAGTTCTCTACCTTCAGTTTGTGGCAGAGTATGTCCTCAAGAAACACAGTGTGAACAAATCTGTGTTCGTGGTATAAAAGGTGAAGCTGTAGCCATCGGTCGTTTGGAACGATTTGTAGCAGATTATCACCATGCTCAAAAACAAAAAAATAGTGTTAAGCCTCAATCAAATCATCATAAGATTGCTGTCGTTGGATCTGGTCCTTCAGGCATATCTTGTGCCTATGATTTGGCTTTGTTAGGCTATGATATAACCATGTTTGAAGCTTTGCATATTCCTGGCGGTGTATTAGTATATGGCATACCAGAATTTAGATTACCAAAAGAAATCGTTAGAAAAGAGATACAGGTTTTAAGAGACCTAGGTGTTGATATCAAAACTAATATTATTATTGGTAAAACACTAACCGTGGAAGATTTATTTTCAGACGGATATGAAGCAATCTACCTAGGAACAGGAGCTGGATTACCTAAATTTATGAATATACCAGGTGAAATGCTAAATGGTGTTTATTCAGCTAACGAATTTTTGACACGTGTTAATTTGATGCATGCATATCATCAATCAAGTTCAACTCCGATTCAAATAGCACAAAAAGTTGCTGTTGTTGGTGGTGGAAATGTTGCTGTTGATGCTGCGAGAGCTGCAAAACGTTTAGGTGCCAAAGAGGTTTCAATAGTATATAGAAGATCCATGATAGAACTTCCTGCTCGTCAAGAAGAAATTGAGCATGCTGAAGAAGAAGGTATCATTTTTAGATTACTCACAAATCCAATCGAAGTATTGGGTAATGATAAAGGATTTGTTAATGGAATCAAATGTGTTGAAATGGAACTTGGTGAACCTGATGAATCAGGCAGAAGAAGACCTATTGTTAAAAAAGGATCTGAGTTTGAACTTGAAGTTGATTCTGTGATTATGGCAATAGGAACAACACCTAATCCACTGATTACATCAACAACAAAAGGAATTGAAACTAATAAATGGGGTTGTATTGTGACTCAAGACGAAAGTGGATTAACATCTAAAGATATGGTTTTTGCAGGGGGAGATGTTGTAACAGGTGCTGCAACAGTGATTTTAGCCATGGGAGCTGGAAGAAATTCAGCAAAAGCAATCCATCAAAAAATAAAGACAAAAAATTAATGAACTATTTAAGATCATAATCAAAGTGTAAACCTAGGATTATGATTTTTTATATGAATTAATGCCGTATTTGCTCATATTTAGGATTAAATAAAATAAATTATTAATGTATTTATTAAGAATATCTTAAGTAGTAAAATGAGTTAAAATATTGTGTTACAATAAAAACGTATATTAAAATAGTTTTATTTTTTTTTATAAAATGTATAGATTGGCTATATTACTAGAGGAGTTTGGTTGGAATTATGTAAAGAATGAGTATTGGTTTAGTAAATACAAGCCAAAAAGAATATAGTGATTTTAAACAAATGATTGAAAAAGTCATTCCTTTTGTTGATGTTGATTTGATTCAATTATCAGAAATGGATATAACGTTAATTATGGATCAGCATTACGAACTTTTAATTATTGATGGTAACGAATCCGACTTGCTTAGTATCGACGTTTGTGAATTTTTAAGAAATGAAACGTCCTTAATAGAAACACCAATATTTATTCTATTGAATAACGTTCCTGAAAAAACAACAGTTGATATGATTAATCAGATAGGTGTAAGTGGGTTTCTTCTAAAACCTTTAAATATCACTGATTTTTTGAGTAAAACTTTTAGTTTAATAAAGCATTCTCAAATTCCTGAAAAAAACAAGAGTAATGCGGACAAAATTCAAGGCTTAAAAGACAAAATTGAGGAACTTGAAATTGATTTAAAAAAATGTTTAGACGCAGAACAACAGATCATTGAAACAAGGGAGTTTTATAAGGATTTATTTGAAAAAGCACCAATGGGATATCAATCATTAGACATCAACGGTAATTTCATTGAAGTCAATAAAAAATGGACCGATATATTTGGTGTGAGAAAGGAAGATGTGATTGGAAAAAATTTCTCTAAATTTTTAGTACCCGAATATCAAGATAAATTTGAAGATCGATTTGAAAAATTAAAAAAATTAGGTTATATGCATACCGAATTTAAAGTATTTGGGCCAGATAAAGAAATTCTTGATATTGAATTTGAAAGTAAGGTTGTTTTAAACGAACCCGATTTAGATTTTCAAACAATGGGTGTGCTAGAAAATATAACTGAAATTAAGCGTGCTCAAAATCAAATTAACATAAGTGAAGAAAAATACCGCTCGTTAGTAACAAACATGCCTTTAGGTCTTGCAGTTTACGAAACAATCATGGGTGAAGATGGAAAACCGTATGACTATCGACTCATTAGTGTTAATCCTAGTTATGAAAAAACAACAGGATTAAAAGCTGAAGAACGCCTTGGGAAAACGCTTAGAGAAATATTTCCTGAATCATTTTATAATCGTTTTAAAAAATATGAAGTAGCTGCTCTTGAAGGAAAAGATACTTATTTTGAGGAATATTACCCATCTATAGGTAGATATTTAAATATCTCAGCTTATTATACATCTTCGATGCAACTTGCATTAGTTATGCTTGATGTTACAGAAAAAGTCGAACTAAACCATAAACTTCTTTTAGAAAAACAAAGACTATCTAGAGTTGTTGAATCAACGGCTGATATTATTTTTGAAGTGGATTTAAATAAACGGTTTGTATCAGTTTATGGAAAAGGTCTTGAAAAAATAGGGCACACGTCTTCAGATTATCAAGGTAAAACAGTCATTGATGTGTTTGGAGAAGATGGAAGTGCAAGAGATATTATCTATACAAAAGCTTTAAATGGGGAAAACTCTTCATATCAGTGGAGTTTTAAAACGCAAACTGGTGTAATTCATTTTGAATCTAACATCGCTTCTATTTATGATGAACTTAATCAAATTATTGGAGCTGTTGGGATTGCTCGCGATGTCACTGAACAAAAAAAGAATCTAGATGAAATTGAACATATGGGACAACATGATTATTTAACAGATTTGTATAATAGAAGGTATTACGAAGCAAAATTACTTGAATTAAATCAGGAATCTAATTATCCAATAGCAATCATGATGATTGATTTAAATGGATTAAAGATTTTAAATGATGCGTTTGGTCATTATCTTGGTGATCAAGCTTTGAATCAAGTTGCAAATGTTTTAACTGAAACAATAAGTAATAAAGGGGTTACCTCACGTATTGGAGGAGATGAATTTGCTGTTATTTTCACCAACACTACAGCTGATGAATTACATCAATATAAGGTTGATGTTGTTCAAAAAGTATCACAAATCAGTTTAGGAAATATTTCATTATCAGTTGCTGTTGGTTATGAAATACTTGATACATATCATGATAACTTAAATGACTTAAAAAAAAATGCAGAAAATTTTATGTATAGACACAAAATAACCGACGGTATGAGTACTAGAAACAATGCAATTAAAGCAATCTTAGAAACTTTAACAGATAAATATGAAGAAGAAAAGATTCACTCTCGAAAAGTAAGTCAATTTTGTGTGAATCTTGGTCAAGTAATGGAGTTGGATAGTGACGATTTAAAAGAGCTAGAATTAGCAGGAATGTATCATGACATCGGAAAGATTTCTATACCTGACGCAATCTTGGATAAACCAGCAAGACTTACAAAAGAAGAATTCGATATCATTAAAACCCATACTGAAGTAGGTTACAATATTTTAAAGGCTGCTGATCAGTATTCGGATTTAGCAATACATGCATTATATCATCATGAAAGATGGGACGGAAATGGCTATCCCATGGGTTTAAAAGAAGAAGGTATTCCATTGTTTTCGAGAATTATTTGTATTTGTGATTCTTTTGAAGCCATGACTGCAGATAGACCATATAAAGAGAAAATGACATTAAATGAGGCATGTGATGAGATCATTAGATGTTCTGGGTCACAGTTTGATCCAAAGTTAGCTAAATTATTTGTAACTGAAGTGTTAAAAAAAGAATGGAAAAAATAAAAAAAGATGTTACCTTATCATCAGGAAGCATCTTTTTATTTTGTATAAATTACTGCTTTAATTGTCATATTTATTTTTTGATCAAAAGGCCATATTAGCCATTCGTGCTTTAACTCTTTCATTATGTTACTCATTGACATTAATCCAAAGTCACCTAATCCGTATCCATAAGTTTCATTGTATTTTTGATATAGTTGGTCCATCGCTTCAATTGATTGAATTGATTGTATAATTTGCTGATTGAATGTGTCATTTTTTTGACTTTGAAAAATATCAGATAATATGATTACTAAGCCATTTACATCGAGTAGACTTGCCACATTTTCATTAAATTGATTGATGATTGACGGCATGAGTTCTAACATTGTTTGTTCAAAGATAGCTATAAGTTTTTTATTGTATTCCATCTCTTTCAATACTTCGCTAATTTTCAATGTCTGATGATAAATTAATTGAGTGTAGATGGGTGTAATGAAAATGACATCATATGTTTGAGTATAGTTTTCAACAAAGGAGTTTGAGAGTGCTAATTTTGTTTTATCTTTCAAGTAAGATTCAATTTTATGACTTGTTTTCATGATGAGCAAATCATCTAATAAATTTTCAAAAAATAAAATATCTTGAAATCCTGTAAAGTCAGCTTTTACAAGTGTGAAATCATCTAATTTTAAATCTTGTCTTGTGATTCCTTGTTTCATGCTTTCTATATCGATATCGGATAAATTGATGTGGTTAAATTTCGATTTTAGGTTTTTAAGATCGATATCATCACAATTGCCAGCACCTAAAACAAGACATCTATTTTGATCTATTTTTAAGGACTTAATTGCATCATCAAAAAAGCGACTCAACTGATTGCGATAAATCTTCCAGTTTTCGTAGCGATTGAGATCACTTTGATTGATGTCATGGTTGAATTGCTCAATACGGTTCATCTTTTCACCTACTCATTTCATTTTACATGAAAAGAATATAAGAAACAAGATTTATTCAAATAAAAAGTATCCATTTTACTGGATACTTTATTATTATTTTTATGCACGAGGTTTTTGTTTATGTGTTAACACAGGTGTATTAGACTTCGCGACATTTCTCAATTCTTCTAAATAAGCACTTACTTGCTTTTTCTTAGCATTCTTGTATAGATAATCATCAATGCCTTGTGCAGCACGATGTCCATCAGCAACCCCACTAATTAAGTCTGGTCCACGCATGATGTCTCCACCAACAAATAGCCATTTTAAGCCTTCAACTTGCCCATATTGGTCAGCTTTAATCTTTCCTCTTGCAAAGGCCATCTTAGATTTTAAACCTTCTGGCATATATTCATAATCAGGTGATTGCCCAATGGATAAGAATACTTGTTCAGCTGGAATATCAATCGCACATTCTTTATCAAATTGAGGATTAAATCTACCATCTGCATCAGTTAAGCATAAACATTTAAACATACGAACGCCTTTAATTTTTTCATTTTCAATGATCACTTCTTGAGGACCATTTCCACAGAAGAATTGAATGCCTTCGTCAACGCCTTCCATTACTTCATCGTCACTTGCTGGAAGTTCATCCCAGTTTTCAAGAGAAGTAAGTTTAACATTACTCTTACCATATTTTAAGATTTGTAATCTAGTTGCTGATCGTGCGACATCAAAAGCAACGTCACCACCACCAATTACTAGTACATGTTCTTGAACATTGATGTCTTCAAGTTTTAGAACACCACGCTCGTAGTCTCTGACTTGAGGTAAGAAATCCATAGCTGCCATAACATCTTTATGATCAGAACCAGGAATGTCTAATGTGCGTGCTTTAAAGAAACCAGTTCCTAAGAAGACAGCATCAAATTTATTTTCAAGGTCATCCATTGAAATTTTCTTACCAACACGTGTATTGGTATGGAAATTTACTCCGATTTTTTTCATGAAATCAATATCTTTATCAATAGCATAATCAGGCAAACGATATGCAGGAATACCATATCTCATCACTCCACCAAGAAGTTGTTTTTCTTCATAGACATCAACATGATAGCCCATGGTTCTTAAATAGTATGCAGCACCTAATCCAGCAGGACCAGATCCAACAACAGCAACCTTAGCATCAATAACTTCAGATACAGGTTCGCTAACAATTTTTTCATACATATCAGTGGGAGCACTGTCAATGATATAACGCTTCAACCAACGAATAGCAATCGCTTCACCACGAACTGCAATTGCACATGATGTTTCACAGTTATGCGTACAAACGCGACCACAAACTCCTGGAAGCGGATTTGTTTCATAAATTTGTCTTAGTCCACCTTCAATGTCATCTTCCCAGATTGCTCTGATATATTGAGGAATGTGCATTTGAACTGGACAACTAGAAGTACATACACCACATTCAACACAACGTGCAGCTTCTTGTTTAGCAGTTTCTTTTGAATATCCACGAACGACTTCAATAAAACTCGTTTTTCTTTCTTCAGGTTCAACATGTTCCATGGCGATTCTATTAAGATCTAATAGATCACTGACTTCATTTTTTTGCCAACCATGTTCAACAGTTTCACCTTGCCAAGTTTTTTCGGGCATAAGTAAGAAATCTTGTGGATCTGTACTTGCATAAATGTATTCTTTACTCATTTCCAATGAACCAGTAGTACAAGTATCTACACAAAGTGCACAGAAACAGCATCTACCATAATCAATAATAGGTCTTTCTTGAAGCTTCCCAGCTTCATCTTTGATGTCAGTTCTTTCAACCATGATAATGGCTTCAGTAGGACATATTTCAGCACAAGTACCGCAACCGATACACATTTCCCAATCATTCGTATGGAATCCGCGTAAATTATCAGGAGCAATTCTTGGTGATGCATTTTGTCTAGATTTTAATTTAATGATTGCATTACTATTTAGATAACCTGAATTCTTTTTGGTAAAGATATCATTCATCATATGACTGACAGGTTTCTTAAAGAGATACTTGAAGTGTCTCATTGGATTTAAAATACTTAATGTACGATATTTTTTCTTCATCATATTCTCCTATCGATCAATCTCAGGGGAGCAAACTCCCATGGTATCTACCCATAAGGCAGCATCATCTAATCTGGTACCTGGCATATATTTTTCTATACCAAGTAACCCTTGTGGATAACTTGCACCACGAACGCCTACACGCCATGGATTCGTTCCACCATTTGAAACCATATAATAACCAAATTCTCCACGTGAAGATTCTACAGGGCTATAAACATAACCTTTAGGAACTGTCCATCGCATGGATTGTCCACGTCCGAGTGGTACTCTAACTGGACCTTCTGGAATTTTAATTAAACATTGTCTAATAATACTAATCGATTGAAGAACTTCTTGTAATTTACAATCGATACGTGCTCTCGCATCACTATAATCAGCAAATGGAGCATAAAACTCAACTTGATCATATCTTGCATAAGGCATGACCTTTCTAATATCATAAGGTTTATTAACTGCAGAACGCATCCCAATACCTGTAACACCTAATTCCCACACAACGTCTGCAGGAAGCATAATTGTATCCGTGATACGAGCAACAATAGAAGGATTTTCAATGCCTAGATCACGATATTCTTCGTAACGTGATTCAAGGTCATCTATGAATGCATGAATATCCTTTTCAATACCTTTTGGTAAGTCTTTTCTAACACCACCAGGAACGATATATTGATGATAAACACGATGACCAGAAATCTGTTCAAAAATATCTAAGATAGAGTTTCTATCAGCGTGTGCATGATACATCAAGGTATAGTTACCTGTAGGGCCGCCTAATCCACCATAAGCCATCAAATGAATAGATAGTCTAGCTAATTCAAGAATAATCATTCTAATCCAATGTGCACGTTCTGGAACTTCAAGTCCTAGAAGCTTTTCTGTGCCCATGGCAAATGCCATTTCGTTAATATCAGGTTCAACAACACAAACACGTGGAATTAAACTAATATTATTTACCCATGAATGTCTTTCCATACCTTTTTCAAAGCCACGGTGTAACATTCCTGGAAGTAAAAATGATCTTTTGATGATGTCTCCATCAACATAAAGGTGAACAGAAGCATTACCGTGCATCCCGGGATGCTGAGGTCCTAAAAATAGTTTCATCTGTTTCATGCTTTTGGACCTCCTTTTAGGGATTGGGCACGTTCTTTACGTGCTTCACGTTTTTCTTTAAGTTTATTATCTTCACTTAGAATTTTATAATCTTGATTGTATTCACGTTTAGTAAATTTTCTATCACTATATGCTTGTGGATCAAAATCCTTTCTAAGTGGTGGCATGTCATCCCACATTTCAAGTATTAATTGTTTTTCATAATCAGGATTTCCAGGGAATTTAACTCCGAAAAATTCATGACATTCTCTTTCATAATACTTTGCTCCAGGATACACTGTAATAATTGATGGCATCACTGGGTCATTTCTATCAATTTTTGATCTGATCTGGACATGAACGGCACGTTCCCAATTCATTAAAATATAGACCATTTCAATTTTTGTTTCATCAGGCCAATCAATAGCACTTAAATAAGACATTTGTTTCCAACCTGCATTTTTAAGTGTGACTAAAACCTGAAGAACATCAGCTTGTTTAACAACAAAGCTTACTTGGTATTGATCAATCACATCAGTTTCTAATACTTTGAAACCTTTCTCAATCAAACCTTTTACATATTCAATATTACTCATGGAATTCATCATGTATAATTACCTCCCCGAGTGCAGCCATTTGATTGCTCTTGTACCATTCATTATTTTCTTTGTACTTGATCCAACCCTTTGCTGTCTTATTTTTAATCTGTTCCATCAAATCAACAAAACCGTTCATCACAGATTCTGTATTTGGCATACATCCAGAAACATAAGTATCAACTGGAATATATTGATCGAGTTGATTGATTACGGCATGTGAATCATGATAAATACCACCGTTAATTGGACAACTTCCTAATCCCACAACATATTTGGGCTCACTCATTTGTTCATAAGTATAAATTACTCTTCTTAAAGATTTTACAGATAAATAACCTGAAATCAGAAGAATATCAGCCTGTCTTGGTGTAGCCATAGGCCCCATTCCAAGACGTTCCATGTCGTAAGCAGAAGTCATTGCAGGTGGAAGTTCTATTGCACAACATCCTGTACAATACATTAACATCCATAAGGAGTTTCTTCTAAAGTAATCACCTATTTCCCACCATTTGCGGTCTATTTCTTCTTTACTTAATTTTCTTGCTGGTGTAAATTTTGTACTTTTCATTTAGATCACCCATCCAAAGTAGATTGCGATTATCGCTTGTGTTACAGCCATAATTAATGGCCATTTATAATAGAATTTAACAACTTGATCAATTTTGAAACGTCCATTAACATTTGAAATTAAATTAACAACTGTATAGACTACAAAATATTTAATCAAGAAGATAAAGATATTAGATGCACCACCTAAGAAGATGTGTACAAATAAACTAACTTCGATAAAAACTGTAATTTCATGCATAATGAAGAGCATACCAAGTTGCTTTCCACCGTATTCAACCATCGGACCAGATGCAATTTCAGCTGGAGCAATATAGGTTTCAAAAGGTTTTTTACCAAGCATACCCATCAAACTGATGACTGCGACTATACCACCAAGTGGTAAAGCGATTAAGAACCAATTAGTACCTAATGCCTGCTGGAATTCACCAATGCCAATCATACTACTTGTTCCTGATAGTTTAATGACTGTCAATACAACAATCATAAATGGAACTTCATAAGCGAGCATTGTTGTTAATGCACGCATGACACCAATACTTGCTAAAGGATTACCACTGCCACTTGCACTCATTGCCATACCTAACATACCAACAGCAAGTAAGTAGACAAAGATGAAGAAGTTATCATAACCAGCAAATGCAACAAATGTATTTGTAATTGGCATGAACATTGCAGTTGCAATGATACCACCTAAAGCCATAATGACACCAAAATCAAAGATCCAACCATGACTAATACTACGTTTACTTAATAATTTGAAGATATCTAGGAATTCCTGATACCATTTAGGTCCATAACGTTTTTGCAAACGTCCGATAATTTTTCTGTTTACTCCAGCAACACTTGTCTGAAGAACAAAACCTAGAATAGCAATACCAAATCCAATTAATATGTTTACTATCATAGTATTTCACCCCACAATAGGAAGGCTGTGATCGCAACTATCCAGAAGATGGCGACCTCCACATATTTAGACATGAACAAGTATTTGCCAAGTCTTCCTAATTCTTTTACTTTATTTGCTAATGCAGCAAAGAAATCTGTCATCACATTGATGTATTTTGCATAAAGTCTTTCAAGTGGTGCATAAAAGTCAAGACTATAATGTAGTAATTCTTCTGTATGAATGAAGTTTGCCGCAGTATAAGTTTCCATTAAGCTAACCTGTTTCGATTTCTTAAGCGAGATGAAGATAATAAATGCAATCACGACACCGAAACCAAATATACCGGCAATTAATGCTGGGTTAAGAATACCGTTATACCCGTGTAATTCAAATGTTGATGTGACGATAGGAGCAAATCCTAACTCACCAATTATCTTATTAATAAATCCAAACAACTTATCAGGTAAGACACCTGTATAGATATTAAGTAAGGTGATAATTACCATAGGAATCAACATAAGAATTGGAGCTTCTTTGACTGTTTTTTTAAATTGAGGAAGTTCCTGACCCAAGAATAATGCAGCAAGTGGTCTAAAGACATAAAGGAATGAACCAATACTTCCAAAGAATACTGCAACTGCAATAAAGATTAATCCTTTATCAATCACTGCTTGGAAGATTAACCATTTGCTAATGAATCCACCCATTGGAGGGATACCAGCCATCGAGATAATTGCAACCAAGTAAACGATATAGGTAATTGGCATCTTATGAATGATTCCACCTAATTCACTCATCTTCGTTGTTCCTGTTTGACGAGCAACAGCTGCGATCGCCATAAAGGCACCCGCACTTGCTAGGGCATGTGCTAAGATATGATAGAATCCACCAGCATAAGCTACTGAATCTAATAAACTAAATGCAACAATGATATAACCACCATGACTCATCGATGAATAAGCGAGTAATTTCTTTGCATCATCTTCTCTAATTGCCATGAGCGTTCCAAAGACAATTGACATCGCTCCTAAAATAGCAACGACGTAATGCGCAAATGGAAGATTAATGGCGGTAATCAATCCTGAAGCAGGAGTAATTCTAATTAATGCGAGAACAGCAACGAATGCACCTAATTTAACCAAAGCACCAGATAAAACTGGGGAGAATGGATGAGGCGCATTACCATGAGCTATTGGTAACCACAAATGAAGTGGGAAAACACCAAGTTTAGCAAACGCTGCAATTAAGAATGAAACATAAACAATAATTGCATTGGTTCCTGTTAAACTTGATAAACCTAAAGCCATATCGAATGAACCGACTTGAGCACGCATCACAAAGATACCAAATAACATTGCAAAACTTCCTGCAGCACTGTATCCAAAATAGGTTACAGCAGCAGATTTACTCTTGCCAAGGGGTATTAAGAACATTGTAGACCAAACAATTAATTCAAAGAAGAAGAATAACTGAAGGAAATTGTCTGTAAAGAATGCACCAAGAACACCAGCTAAGCTAAGTAAGAACAACATGTTATAAGCATTTTTATATTTATAATGATCTACGAAGTATGGGTGGAAGAATGAAACCATTGCATAAACAAAGGCAACAATGATTGCAAAGAATGCTCCCAAATATGTATACCCAAAGGTAAATCCTGGTAAGTAAAGGACATCAGTTACAAGGGTTGCGTTAAATCCATATGCAGCAAGTGATACAAAAACGAACATTGAAGCAAATATAGTGAAAACCGAACCCAAAAATGAATTAACCTTGGTCAATAAATAAGCAATTAAACTTGAGGCAACTAAGAGTAAAATTAGAAATTCTATACTAGCCATTATAAATCACCTCAATCTGATCTTGCACAGTATCAATGCCATTATCGAAGTTTTCCAAAGGTTTTGTATATGTACCAAAGACGACAATCAATAAGGTTACTACTGCGAATACCAATTTATAGGAAACATCAAATTTAACATCAATTTCATTATTACCCTTAAACCATAGTTTAACAAGGAGTCTAACAAAATAGATGCCTTCAACAATACTAGCAATCAAAATTAAAGCAACAACGATGAATTGATCCATCAACGCTAGATTTGTTAAATAATTTAGTTTGACAACAAATCCAACAAATAGTGGCAAACCCATCACAGATAATGCTGCAACTGTAAAGGCAATCCCAACTAAGATGTTTTTAACAAATAAACCTTGAAGTGCTTCAACATCATCACTTTCTGTTTGCTTAGCGGCTTTGTTGACTACTAAATAGAGAACAAGTTTGCTAAGTGCATTTGCAATTACTAGATAAACTGCCCAAATGATAATGCCGTTAACGAATAGAAGGATCGTAATACAAGCTTGTGAAATACTACTAAATAGTAGAATTTCTCTTGCTTTCGTTGATGCAAACGCCATGGCTTCGCCAATGACAACACCAGCGATTAACAAGACAGTGACAACCAATAGTAATTTGCCTTCAAATTGAAATAGATTAGTAATTAATCTTCCAAAGACAAAACTAATTGTTGCTGCATAAACGCTTGCAATCATGGGTCCACTTAATGTATTCGAATGTTTAAGAATACCTTTTACCCAAGCATTGAATGGTAAAAGTTTTGCTTCAACACCAAGTCCGACGAACATAAAGAAGAAAGGAAGAAGTAAACTTGAATAAGCAACACTTGAATTTTTAATAGCATAAACCATATCCATCAAATTCAATGTACCAAACATGCCATATAAAATCATTAATCCAAATAGGTAAAATATGCTACCGACCGAACCTATGACTAAATAGTTAAATGTAGAAAGAGGTTTTTTATTTGTTGTTGTAATTAAGTAAGCTGCAATGCCTGCAACTTCTAAAAAGACGAATAGATTAAATAAATCACCTGTTAAGAGTAAGCCGTTTAATCCAGCTAAAGATACGAGTAGAATTGAGCTCATCTTCTTATGTTCAGAGATGTTTAATAGCGTGACAACTAAGAATAAACTGTTAACAACTAACAAAGAAATTTTTGCATAAGTATCAAAGAAAAGATTAATTCCATAAGGTAGATCAAAACCACCGATAACAACAATGCCCGATGGAACAAAAAATAATAGAACAATATTTGCTGCTGTGACTAAAAGTAGAAGCACTGGAGCTAGTTTTTTCGATAAGATGGATAGAAATGCTGCTAATAAAGGAATTGCGATTAATAATACTGCACTCATTAGTTTTCCTCCACTTCATCTATTTCTAATGTCTTATACTTAGCGTAGATACTCTTGACAATTGCAAGGCCTAGAGCTGTTGTCCCAACACCAATAACGATTGCTGTTAGTACTAAAGCTTGAGGAAGTGGATCTACGAAAACTAATGCACTAGAATTATTTGTGCTTGTAATGATAGGAGCAATCCCATCATAAACAAAGCCAATACTAATAATAAAGATATTTAATCCGATTTCTAATATATTCAGAGAAACTATAATCTTAACGACATTACGATTAGTTAGAAGTCCGTAAAGTCCAATCATCATTAATAAAATCGCTGCATATTGGATCATTTGACTTCCTCCTCTGTTAAGAAATTATCAATCATTCCTGAAATTTCACTACCAACCTTAAGTCCAATTAAAATATAGACGATTGGAATGATACCAGAGCTTAATAAATCACCGACAACTCCATTATCTAAGAAGTTACTCAAGAAGTAGGTTCCTACGATTAGCCCTATTAAGCCAATGATGACATAAAGACTACCAGCAACACCTTCTAAAATCTTAAAGCTCTTAATCTTAGCTCTGAACTGATCATCAGCCAAATATAACAATAACATTGCACTGGCAATCATGGTTCCACCAGGGAATCCACCACCAGGAGTTAAATGACCATGAAGCGTCACATAAACACCAGTCATAATGATAATTCCAAATAAAGCGCGTGAACCGACACGAAGCATGAAGTTTGGTTTAAATTCCAATTCAAGTCTCTTTTGTGTTACTGCACTACCTAGAAGTAGTGAAACACCTAAAGCACTAATGAAGAGAACTGTGACTTCACCAAGTGTATCAAAACTACGATAATCAACAACAATGGATGTCACGATATTCGCTGGCCCACTTTCAGGATTTAAAGTTTGACCAAAAATGATATCAACATTAGATCCTTTAGTAATATAATGTTCAGATACACGGCTTGGTAAGTATGCATGTCCGAATGCTGGGAATTGATAATTATTATCCAAAGCAAGGATGATCAAGACACCAAGTCCAATTACAGCGATAAAAGCAAGTAATTTTTTCATTTTGCTTCCTCCTTCTTAATTGAAAGAAGAGTGAAGACAAATAAACTAGTTACTAAACCAGAACCAATGACAGCTTCAGTCAATGCAACATCAGGTGCCTTCATTAAAACAAAGGAGACAACACTGAGCATGCTTAAAGCTGATAGGAAGATAACACTCTTGATGAGTTTCTTTTCACTGACTGCTAAGAATGCTATAATTAATAATAGAATTGAAACAACTAGCATTACAATATCAATAAATGTCATTTTTCTTCACCTCGATCTGCCATATCATCCTGAACTAAATTCGTTGGAATATTATTTGATTTATAGGTAGCTCGTGCAATCACGCTAGATCCAATAGGATTTGAAATTGCAATAAAGACAATAATCAAAATTAACTTGAAAATCCATGAAGGATGAGCAAAACCGATACCGACTAAAATTGAAAATGCACCAAGTGTCGTTGCTTTTGTTCCAGCTTGGATTCGGTTAAACGTATCTGGCATTCTTAAAACGCCTAGTCCACCAAGGAAAAAGAAGATACCGCCAATGATTAAAAAGATATAACTAATTATTTCCATCTTTTTTACCCTCCAAATATCTTGCAAATACGATAGTTTCTAAGAAAGAAAGTATTGCAAAGATGATTACAATGTCTAAATACAAGTTGTTTTCGAACAACAATGCTAACATTGCAATGACACCAATAACAATCATGTTGAAGGTATCAAGTGATACGACCTTATCACTTAAGCTTGGTCCTTTAACAAAACGAATCAGTGTAAATAACAATCCTAGTCCCAATAAAGAGAAGACAATTATATCTATCATTTAAAGATACCTCCTAGGATTTTTTCAAATGAACCACTAATCAATTTTTTGTTTTCCTCGGCATTATGTCCTTTAACATCAATTGCGTGAACATAAAGATAATCATCTTCAATGTCGATTGACAATGTACCAGGTGTTAGGGTTATTGAATTAGCAAGTGTCAGCTTCCCAAAGTCACCTTTTAAATCGGTGTGAATCTTAATAATTCCTGGATTTAATGGAATTTTTGGACTTAATACTCTGCGAGCAACATCGAAATTTGCTAGAATAAGTTTCCAAATGAATACTGGTAGGTACACAAATATAAACTTAACCAACTTGACCGGTAGTAAAATATCAATTTGATAATTGACAAATTTAACTAAGATCAACGTTAAAACAGCACTTACAATTGCTCCAAGTGCAGCCTCATAGAGTGTGAATCCTGCTAAAAATAAGTAAATCACGAACAAAACAATAAATGTAGCCAAATACTTCATCTGATTCCTCCTAAATGCTAAATTTTCTATTTTATTAGGCAATATCTTTTTATATGGATAGGGTCAGTACACACAAAAAGAGATATTACTTATTGAAAACAACTAAGCTAATGAATAAAAAAAGTTCCTTTTACAGTCTCTAAGTTTAAGAATATTATTTCTCACTGCAAAGGGTTATGGAAATGCTCATACGTGCTCTTGCATAATAAATTCATTACAGGTCATAGACGTGTTGATTCAATCATAGCAAGATGTGTAAGGAGCCTCAATTTCATTATCATCATTATAACATTTATTATATGTAATATAAAGGCAAATTGAATACTTTAACTTCTTTATAAATAAGGGTTAGAAAATTAGTTTCTCAAATACGATAATTTAACAAATTCGGTATTTTGATTACAAATTAGGTAAATAAAATAAAATAACATCTTGTTACAAGATGGGATATTTTTGATATAATGAACATAATTCATTATTGAAAGAATTACATGCATATTAAAAGTGTAGTCAATATGATGTCTTGTTAGAGAGGTAAATAATGACTGAAGATCCTATTTTATTAAGCATGGCTGCAGTTTTTTTGTTTATCATTCCTTTTTTGAGTAGTCTAATAGGAAAGAAAAATCCAGATAGATTTTTTACATTACCTATTGTTTGTTTGTCAGTAGGATTTATTATATTCTTCTATTTGATTATTACTCAAGAAGCAGCTATATTCGGCAGATGGTTGTTTTACTTATCTATGAGTTTATGGACTGGTGGATTTTTCGGAATTTTCTTTTCATGGTATCAATATTCTAAATATAAGAAAAATAAATACAAAACAAGAAAAAGGGATAATTGATATCCCTTTTTTTTATCGAACTTTTTCCATGAATTCTTTTAATTCCCTAGTTTGTGGGTTATCTAGTATGCTGGGTAATCCTTGTTCAATGATTTTACCCTCGTACATAAAGATAATATAGTCAGCAAAATCTCTTGCAAAACTCATCACATGCGTGACTATTACAAATTCTTTTCCTAATTCTCTTAATTCCTCAATAGCTTTAAGCACTTCATGAGTCAAAATAGGATCCAAAGAAGATGTTGGTTCATCCAAGAAGATGATATCTGGATTCATACTTAATGCTCTAGCAATAGATGCTCTTTGAGCTTGACCGCCAGATACATTTTTGGGGAGTTTGTTGATTTGATCTTCTAGATGAAGAAGTTTTAAATTTTTTAATGCTATTTCTTCAGCAGCTTTTTTTTCAAAACCTCTTGTTTTTTCAAGTACTAAAGTGATGTTTTTCTTTAATGTTAGGTGAGGGAATAGATTGTGGCTTTGGAAAACAAAGCCGATTTTCTTTTTATAGGCATCATCTCTAACATCAAAATCATTGATAAATATATCACCAGAAGTTGGTTTTTCAAGTCCTGACATCATTCTGATTAATGTCGATTTTCCTGATCCTGAAACACCAATAATTGCAACACTTTTGTATTTTGATAGTGAGAGATTTAAATTGTTTAGGACTTCAACATCATACGTATGAGAAACATTGTTTATTTCAATTTTCATAATGCCCACTTTCTTTCTATATATTTCGTTGCTTGAGATAGTGGTATCGTAATCATTAAGTAGAGTACCCACATTAAGATGTAACCTTCAACGAATGCAAATGTTACAGATTGAGCAACTCGAATTGAGTAATATAGTTCATTATAAGATAGAACAGATAATAAAGCACTACCTTTGATAATCATTGAAAAATTATTCATCAAAGGAGGCATCAATATTCTGATGACTTGTGGAATAATAATATATCGATATCGTTGAAAAGGAGTAAATCCAAATAGATCCATTGCCATATATTGTTCTTCTGATATGCTAGAAAATGCCGATTTGTAGACATTTTTCATATAAGGTGTCATATAGACAATTAATGCACCAAATCCCATCACGTTTCTGTTAAAGGTACCAAAAGCTGGACCTACAACAAAAGCCATGACAACAACTAAAACCAATAATGGAGTTCCATAAATGATTTCAGTAAATACATCGGTTAATGCATTAAAGTATTTAAACCTGGAAATAGAAAACAAATAGAAAACAAACCCAAGAATCAAGCTTCCTAATAATGAAATCAGCGAAACATAGATTGTATTCCAGATACTTTGCGTGATTAAACCTTCATAAGGTTTAAATGAAGCAAAAGAGAAGTCTGAAGTTTGGCGAAAAATAACAAATGCGACAAATGCCGCAATTGTTAGTATGGCGAATATATAAGAAAATATTTTATTCATTGGTATAGAAACTTAATCCAAATCTTCCAAGATCATCAAGTATTACAGAATCCCATTTAGCTGCCAAAATCTCATATAGTCCACCAGTTTCGTTAAATGTAGCAATAAATGCATTTGCAGAATTAATTAATTCAGTATTACCTATTTTAGTTGCCATGCCAATTGGACTTGAAACAAATGAATCCCAAATGACCATTGTATCATTAAGATTTGCTCTGTATCCGTCAACAACAGGATTTGCACTCATTAATAGAATATCAGAAGTACCTTGTGCAACTGACTCAACAGCAGTTCCTAAATCTGTTGCTTCAGTAACTTCTTTACCATAAGATGCAGGAATAGAAGCGGACACTTGTGAAGCAATACCGATATAATTTACATCTTCAATTGCAAGTATATCTTCAATTGTAGAATCTTCAGTTAAATTGTTTTCATCAGCGAAATCTTTATTGACTAAGCTAATAATTTTAAAATAGAAGTAAGGATTAGAGAAAGCAACCTCTAATTTTCTAGCATCAGTGATGCTCATTGATGCAATTGCAATATCAAGTTCACCGCTTTGTAATGCTGGAATGATTGCACTAAAATCAGTATTTACAATTTCAACTTCGCGACCTAAAAATTCGCCAAATGCATTCGCAACATCAACAGATATACCTTCTGGTACATTTGATGTAGTTACAGTTTCAAATGGTGGGTACCTTAAATCCATGCCGACCCTTAAAATATTGTCATTATTATTTTGACATGATGCTAATACAATAGCACTAATTATTATTGTCAGTAGTAGTAATGTTTTCTTCATTTTATTTGCTCCTTTAATTAATATTTATTCGACTTAATTATACCTTATTTATAAAATGTCGACAAAGCATATGCATGTAATATAGTAATACGCTAAAAATTATTTATAAAAATCAATAAAAAAAGGAGATTTACAATCAATATAAATCATCCTTGTTCCTATTTTCTTTTTTTTAATATTAAATTAGTCCATTTCCCCATTCTTCAATGAAATCAATCAATTGTTCAAACGTTGGACTTTCAGCATTTCTAACGTAATATCCACTTGTTCCCATACCTGTCATTAATGACTCTTCAGCAGACAAATCAAGCATCAAACCAAGAACAAATCCAGCATTAAAATTATCTCCAGCACCTGTTGTAAGTTTTGGTTTGGAAACATATGGTCCAAGTGCTTCATAAAACTTACCCTTAATAACAGTACATGAGCGATCAACGGGGTGAATAACTAATGCATCCACACCAATATTTTCATAGAGTGCTTCGTTTAAATCCTGCAAGGAAACTTGCATATTTTCAAGACTTTCATTGTCGAATAAATCAAGCTCATTTGCAACATCAAATGCTTCCTTTTTATTTAAACCTAGAACAACAAAAAAGTGAGATTTAAACAATTTAAGTAGTCCTAAAGCTTCTTGAATTTCTTCTTTTTCACGCTTTTCAGGATCAGCTAGATCGATAAAGAAAATTGGCTTTCTTACTTTTTTTGGTATTTGTGGAATGATATGGCTTAATAGCTTTTTCCATAACTCAGTCATATGAGGTAACATAGACCAATTTACTGTAGCAAATAAATCAGTTTCTCCAAGTAGATTTATCAAAGGTTCTTTGCCTATTTTCTCAATTAGGTTTTCATAATTAACATCATTGAGTGATGTCATTTTACCCAATAGTATCTTCCCATCATCGAACTCTAGAGCATCTGTATGTCCTGCAGTTGCAATACTATGAAGCGTCACATTATCTGCCATTGCTCTAAAAATATCATCAATTGATGGTATACCTAGTGCACCAATGTATTCGATAGAAGCATCATGTTTAGCCATAGCATTACACATGATTGGACCGTTTCCACCTATCTTTTTTTGTACAGGAACCAATTCAATATTGGTAGATAATCCACTTGCTTTATCAATTCTTTTTGCAAGGGTTTCAATTGTTTCAATTCTTGAGAAATTAACGCTATCCATTCTTTTATCAACAACGTGAATGATTTCATCAATAAATCCATCAAATCCAATCACCATTTTTAAATTTTCTGGGTGCTTTGATCTCAATTTCTTTGCTAATGCTAATTTATATTTTTCCATGTTATACCTCTTAATTTATTATTTTTCACTATTCCTAGTATATCAAAAAAACTTGATTATTTCATTGATTTAGTTAATTTCACAAACTCACTGTATTCATATGTAATAATCACCTACGAAACTGTATCTCTAATTTTGAAACCATTCAGAGATGTGATACAATATAAGACGATGTTATACAAATAGATTGTTATAAACAATCAGTAAGAGGTAATCGCGTTTTTATGGATAAAAAAAGAGAAAACAGAAATCCACTTGTCAATATGATTTTAGCAAGTATGTTCTTAGCTCTAGGTATCGTTTTGCCTTTCTTAACTGGGAATGTACAATTTTTAGGAAGTCGTTTCTTACCTATGCATGTTCCTGTTTTAATTTGCGGGTTTGTATGTGGATGGAAGTATGGTGGATTTATTGGCCTATTAACGCCACTTTTAAGAGCATTGTTGGTCGGGATGCCTCCTTTATTCCCTACAGCTCTATTCATGTCATTTGAATTAGCGACTTATGGAATGGTTGTTGGATTTATGTACAGATATTTATCTAAAAAAGCATTCAATATCTATTTATCAATAATTATTGCTATGATTTTAGGTCGTATTGTATGGGGTATGATTGCCTACCTTATTTATCCATCATTAGGCATAGATTTCTCACTAAGTATTTTTATTAATATCACAATCGTTTCAGCAATTCCAGGAATTCTATTTCAACTTTTTTTCATTCCGATTTTAATCTTAGCGATGCAAAAAAATGATACTTTTTCTAAGTATTTATCATGAATCTTAAAGCAAGAATTAAGAGTGCAACTGAAACATATCAGGATCAACCTATTATTTTGAGTTATCTTATCCAGTTTTCTGAGCTATTTAATAGGATTAATCAACTGATCGAAAAAAAAGAACAAGTGATCATAGCAATTGATGGCTATAGTTCATCTGGAAAAACGACTCTGGCACAGCTCATAGGTTTTCTTTTTGATGCGAATATATTTCATATGGATGATTTTTTCATGCCGATAAAGGCTATACAATCTAGTCAAAAGATAGCTTATAATATAGACTTTGTCAGATTACAAAATGAGATAATCAATCCACTAGTATCAAAAAAAGATCTTAGTTATCATTGCTTTGATTGTATACTTCAATCTTTTTCAGATGAAATAATGGTTGATTATCATAAGGTTTCTGTGATAGAAGGTGCATATAGTATGCATCCAAACCTCAATGAAAATTATGATATGAGAGTATTTCTAAAGATTAGTTATATCAAACAAATTAAGAGAATCATAAGTAGAAATGGGTATAAAAAATTATTTGATTTTCTTACAAAATGGATACCCAATGAACATAAGTATTTTAAAGAGTTAAAGATTATTGAAAAAGCAGATTATATATATAAAAAGTAATTCATTAAGCAATTAATTATCTAAAATATAGTTAAAATATAGTTAAAACATAAGTATAATTTAAGAAATGACTGGATGATTTATCATATAAGTGGTATAATCGTTTGGTTGGTGTAAAAATGAATAAAGATGAAAGAAAACGTAATTTAATCTTAAAGGATCCAAATATCTATAAAGGACTATTGCTTTTAGCTATTCCTTTAATGATTAATAACTTTATTAAGACAATTCATGATTTAATTGATATGTATTTTGTGAGTAATATTCCACAGTACAGTACAGAAGCAATCAGTTCAATATCATTAACATTTCCTGTTATTTTCGCATTTATCGCTTTGGGAATTGGGTTGAGCGCAGCAGGGACAGCATTAATCAGTCAACAAGTGGGATCTGGTCAACATGAGGAAGCAAGAAAATACGCAAGTCAACTTGTCGTTATTGCCCTCATCGCTGGAATTCTATTAAATGTATTTTCATTTTTTGGTGCACCTATGATTATGAGACTCATGGGAACAAGTGGATATGTATTTGAAAATAGTGTTAAGTATATACAAATACGGTCATTTGAACTTCCAGTAGTCTTTTTATTTTTTGCGTTTACCGCCATAAGACAAGCTAGTGGAGATACAGTTACACCAGTTATTTACGGTATTATTACCATTTTAGTAAATATTATCTTAACTCCATTATTAGTTAGTTACTATAATTTAGGAGTTTCTGGTGCAGCATATGCAACCTTAATCGCAAACATTATCATCATGCCTATGGGATTGATAAAACTATTTAAAGCAAAATCCGGAGTGACTATCGCTTCCAAATATCTTCCATTAGATATTAATATAAGCAGGCATATTATCAAAATAGCAGTACCAGCATCATTAGGTCAAGCCTTTACGGCTATCGGTTTTGGGATTATGAATGGTATAATTGTATCGTATGGAGTACAAACTGTTGCTGCATTTAGCGTAGGAAATAGACTTGTTAGTCTAATTTTACATCCTGTGATGGCAATCGGTGGTGTACTTGCTGCATTTATCGGTCAAAACATTGGAAATCAAAACATACCAAGAGCAAAAGAAACATTTAGAAAAGCAATGATTTTATCAGTAGCAATTATGATTGTAGGTAGTGCCGTATTAATGAATTTTAGAGGCTACTTTGCAAGTTTCTTCATTAAAGATGATATTGTTGCTCTCGCTCTTACTAAAGAATATATGTTTTTCTTATTTATTGGATTACCTTTGATGGCTATTTTTCAGACATTTTTAGGAACTTTTAATGGAACAGGAAATACAAAATATACATTTATTATTTCTACAACTCGATTATGGTTATTACGAATACCTACCGTCTTTTTCTTCAAGTATTTTACAGATTTAGGAAGCGCTGGTATTTGGTATGCGATGCTTGTAAGTAATATACTCATCTCATTTTTGGGAATTTATTTATATAAAAAAATTGACTTTAGACCTAAAATTACAATAAGAAAAAATAATTAAAAGCAGTTAGAAGCTGCAAGTTAACACATTTTTAAAAAAATATTGTTTTATAAAACAAAAGAAAACGGAGAATTAAATTGACATTCAAATCATTAAATATTATAGGACCAATCTTAAAGGCTTTAGCAAGCGAAGGCTACACTGAGCCATCACCTATTCAAGAACAGGCGATTCCAGTACTGTTAGAAGGTAAGGATATCTTAGGAAGTGCTCAAACTGGAACAGGAAAAACTGCAGCTTTTGCAGTGCCCATTATTCAAAAACTTCATGAAAAACAAGTTAAACATGAAACAAGATATATTAAAGCATTAGTATTAGCTCCTACAAGAGAGTTAGCTTCTCAAATTAAAGACAGTTTTGTAACTTATGGAAAACATTTGGGATTAAGAACTGCTGTTATTTTTGGTGGAGTTGGTCAAAGACCACAAACAGATGCACTTCATCGTGGTATAGACATATTAGTTGCAACACCAGGAAGATTATTAGATTTAGTTAATCAAGGTTTTATCAATTTCACAAAAGTAGAATATTTTGTCTTAGATGAAGCGGATAGAATGTTAGATATGGGATTTATTAAGGATGTTGAAAAAATTATCAAATTGATTCCTAAACATAGACAAACCATGCTTTTTTCTGCAACGATGCCTAAAGAAATTATTGGCTTAGCGCATAAGATTTTAAATAATCCTGTTCGAATAGCAGTTAAACCTGTTGAAACAACACTTGAAGTGATCGAACAATCGATTTATAAAGTTGCTAAAAAAGATAAAGTTGATTTATTAATACATTTATTAAAGCAGAACATAATTGATTCAGCTCTTGTCTTTACACGCACCAAACAATGGGCGAACAAAGTAACTAAAGCATTAGTATTAGCAGGAATAAAAGCTGAAGCGATTCATGGTAACAAATCACAGTCAGCAAGAGAAAAAGCATTAAAGAACTTTAAAACAAAACAAATTGCGGTTTTAGTAGCAACTGATATTGCTGCTCGTGGTATTGATATTGATGAACTATCTCATGTAATCAATTATGATTTACCAGAAGTTCCCGAAACATATATTCATAGAATTGGAAGAACGGGAAGAGCTGGATTTTCAGGAGTTGCAATTAGTTTTTGCAGCCCCGAAGAAACTAAATTACTTAAAGATATAGAAAAACATATTCATATTAATCTACATGTAAACAGTGAACCAATATTTACAAGAACAAAAGCAGTTGGGACTTCAACATCTTTTCACCAGCATAAATCACCATCAAAACATTATGAAGCACATACTTCAAAATCGAGAAGTTCAATTCCAAGCAATCCTGAAGCGAATAAGCATCAAGATCCTTATCATGTGAAAAAAAATAAATATTGGGATAAAAAATTAAAAGAAAAATATAGAACAAAAGAAAAGAAGTACTAAAGTACTTTTTTTTGTAAAATTATTCGAAAGTAATTAAAAATGGACAAAAAGCTCAATAACTATTGAGTTTTTTGTCGTTTTCAAGCATAATTAAACTAATATATAATCTTTCAAATCTTATACAGGAGGTTATTCAGTGCGCGATAAATTTAAATATAAAAAGCAATTCAAGAAGAAGTCACGACTTGAAATCCTCAAATCATGGATGACTTCTTTTGTGATTACTGCAAGTGCAGTGATTGTTGCTGTAGTAGTGATACCAGCAAGTCCAAAAGCTGAAATCAAAAATATTCAAGTATTTCAAGATCAGATTGTATATCAAGTTGAAATTACTGATGATGATAATGCGATTAGAACTGGAACACTAGAGGTTATCTTAGAAAATCAATTTGAGCGATATACTATACCATTAGATTTAGGAGTGAATGTTGGACATTTTTCTGAACTTAATGGTGAAACAACTTACCAGATGTATGTGATGGGAGATAAGGGTTTTGGAAATGAAAAATTAGCTTCTAAAACAATTACTACTGAACCTAATAGTGGAGGAGCGATTCTAGCATATCAATTACTTGATAGCTCTGATACTTACAATCCCCAATATGAAATTAGTTTGTTAGTTTCAGATAATTTAGATGAGTATTCGAGTGTTATGCTCTACTATGGCGTCATTGGATACGATGAGACAGAACCTTTTGAGTACTATAGTTTTGTTATCTCAGATGGCGAATCATCTATCGTACTTGATGAGATATATCAGACAAATGCACAAATCTATACGTATTTAGAAGCTACTTTAGCAAACAATAATACGATAATTCTTGATGAACTGACATTTTATACTCCGCTTAATTTTGAGATTTATTATTATATTGAACAAGTTTCAGACACAACAATCACGTTATCTATGTATCCGGAATCCTATTTGTTTGATGAGTTAACTTATGAATTTAAATTGATTAAAGATGGTTTGACCGTGGATACACAAAGGGTTTCTATAAACGATGATGCTGAAGAGACTATGCATATGAATCTAGAAATAGTGTTTGATCGTTTAAAAAAAGATACCTTATATGTTCTTGAAGTTAAAGCAATCTATAAGAACCCTCAAACTTTAGCTGAAGAAACAATAATTGCAGAACCAGCAGAGATTAGAACACTTGGAGCTTTTTCTTACACCATAGATATCTCTGAGTTTGATACTTATTACGAAGTGACGTTAAATGTTGTTGATCAAAAACACAATTTTCAAATAGCTTATTACTATGTTTATGATACACAAGGTGAGTTTGATATGTATCTATCAGGGGCGCAATCTGGATTTACACCCGTGGGTGAATATAAAACAGTGACATTCATTATCGATAAACCTGATCAAATTCCAATTAGAATTGATATTGGATTACAAAATGAAACAACAAGTATTTATTATAAAATAATACATCAAATATTAATATTAGAATAAGGAGAAAAAAATGAAATTTAAAGAGAAATCCAAAAAGGATAAGGTTCGAATCATTAGTGTTGCAGTAGTTATTATTATCTTTTTGTTCTTGGGTATGTTTTCAAGTATGCTTTTCCCAGGGACTCAATTCGCACAGATTATTAACAGTAGCGTTGGCAAATTTTTTAATTTAATTGATTTTTTTAGTAATAATTATGTCACAGTATTAGAAAGCATAACAATTGTTATCTTTGTATGGATCATTAATAAAATTCTACAAGTTTTAGTTCCTTTATTAACAAGAGAAGGACAAAGAAGCGAAACGATAGGCAAATTAATGAGTAGTATCATTAAATATATCATCGTTTTAGTTGCAGTATTCCTTGTTTTAAGTGCATGGGGTGTACAAACACCTACGCTACTTGCTGGTGCTGGGATTTTAGGTCTAGCTATCAGTTTTGGTGCACAAAGTTTAATTGAAGATATTTTTTGTGGTCTATTTATTATCTTTGAAAAACAATTTTCAGTTGGCGATGTGATTCAGATCAATGATATGAGAGGTACAGTTATTGAAATCGGACTTAGAATTACTAAAATTCAAGATAAAGAAGGAGATACCTTGATTATTAATAATTCAGATATTCGTGGTGCGATTAACACATCGAGTGAACTTTCTACATCAATTTGTAAAATATCGATTAGTTATAATCAAGATTTAGAAAAAGTAGAAGAATTGATTCAAGGTCATTTGAGTGAAGTAGCTGAAAAAATATCAATGATTAAACAAGGTCCATTTTATACAGGTATTGAGGAGCTTGGTAATTCTTCAGTAGTTTTGAGAGTGCTTGCAAAATGTGATGAATTAGATAAATATAAAGTTTCAAGAGCAATGAATCGAGAATTTAAATTGTTATTTGATAAGAACAAGATTGAAATCCCATTTCCACAACTTGTTATCCATCAGGAAAAAGAAGCATAAAAAAAGCCTTCAATCGAAGGCTTTTTTTATCAAGTTAAATATTCAAGAACATGATTGTTGACATCAATTAATGCGTTTTGAAGATAAATCATGAAATCATATCTTAAAGTTTGAATAGCAAGAATTTGTTCTAAGTTTGTGATGATCAAGTCTAGATGCTCATAATCAAAATTATTTTTTACTTCTTGAAGAAGTTCTTGAATATCACCAATGGTATCTTTCACTTCAAGACCTCTAATTGAGAGAATCACTTTGTAATCAGTAAGTATTGTTTTATCTGCATCACTTAAAACTTGTTCAGAATCCTTAAATAGAGTGACATTATCTTGTAGTGTTGTCCAGAAAGCTTTGATATCAGATCTTATGAGTGTATTTTGAGTATGTGCAGCAGAGATATCTTGATATAATTCAATGATATATTCAATTTTTTCATGATTGGTCATTTCATCAGTTAAAGTCACAGATAAACTCAATAATGATACATGATCGAAATTCAATTGATTTACCATTTGTTCATTTAATTGATCTGAAGCTACACCATCGTATCTTTCCATTTGTGTAACATCATTTCCTGCTGTTCTGATAAAAACTGATAGTTCATCAGTTGCAAAGCAACCTGTTAACCCAACTCCTAACATAACTACTGCGATAAGCATAAATATTTTTTTCATTATTAATTCCTCCTTTGATGCTTCAACTTTAACAAAATGAATTCGATCAAGCAATCTAATTTCACCTAAGTTGCGAATAATAACCCTTATGTTGCAAAACAAATAAAAAACTTATGAGCGTCTTCACAACTTAGTATATCAATTAAATTTAATAATATTTTCATATTCAAAATGGAAAATTTAATTGAGATATTCATGCTAATGTCTGAATAATCAGATACTTTATCTGGAATTACAAACTTTATAAGGGCAAAGCCCTTATTTTTTTATTTTCAAATAATTAATATTATAGTATTGACAATAGTGTATGACATACAGTATAATATAGTTAAGAGGTGATTACTATGAGTGATGTGTCATTACTAACAAACCTTATTGTTGAACTACGACGAGGGACACAGATTATTGCAGTTTTGAGTCAATTAAAGGAAAATCAATATGGTTATTCATTATTACAAAAACTAGAAGAAAGGCATATAAGTATTGAAGCTGGGACGCTATACCCTTTGATGAGAAGACTTGAATCACAGGATGTGTTAATCAGTGAATGGGACACGAGTGAGTCACGTCCAAGAAAATATTATAAGTTAAGTGACTATGGAAAAAAGATTTTGGTTGAATTAAAAAATGAATGGTATAAACTCTCAGGTGAGATGGAAACCTTATTCAAGGAGGAAATATGATGAAAAAAGTTATTGAAAGATATGTTCATGATGTCACAAGAAGATTACCAGAGGAAAGTAGAGAAGAGGTTAATAAAGAATTATTTGCTAACATAGATGATATGTTAGGAGAAAACAGAAGTGAAGAATCTATCGAAAAAGTTCTACTCGAATTAGGAGAACCTAGATTACTAGCGACCAAGTACCGTACAAAGGAACGCTATTTGATATCTCCAGCCTATTTTGATGATTATATTCGAATTTTGAAACTAGTGATGATTATTTTTGTATCGGTTTCAGTATTTACTGGAGTCATTGATTTAGCTATCAATCCTATTAGCATTACTCCATGGGAGATGGTAGGGGAAGTGATCTCTAAATTGTTTGGCAATATGTTCACTGCATTACTCTCTGCATTTGCTTGGGTAACAGTTATCTTTTGGGGAATTGAAAAAGCTCAAGAAAAATCAAAACGCAGAGAATGGAAATTGACATATTTACCTGAATTACCTAGAAATAACAGTCCTAAGATCAATAGAACTGGTGCAATTGTAGGGTTAGTTGTTGAAGCAATTTTTACAGTCACCTTCATCCTGCTTCTTGTAAACTATTTGGATAATGTTGGCATTTATGTGAATGGTACAATGGTGGCTCCTATGTTTAACAATGAGATTGTTGTAGCCTTTATTCCGATATTAATTCTTTCTGCAGTAATATCCATTATCGTAAGTGCACTTAAAGCATTCTTTGCACAGTGGAGTATTAAATTAGCAAGTATTTATACGGTAAGTAAAATACTTTCAGTAGTTATCGCAATCGTTTTCATCAACTATCCTAATTTATTCAGCGTTCTAATGTTTGAAAAAATAGCTGAGTATTTAGCAATTTCATCAAATCAAGTTGCTGATGGGTTTGCAATTGGTATCAATATATTTAGTATTTTTCTAGGAATTTCAGTAACAATTGATCTGATTGTAACTTGGGTGAAAACCTTAAAAAGTGTCAACTATAGCGAATGAATTAACAAAAAAGTGTGTTTCGAAATGAAGCATACTTTTTTATTACTTATTGTTTTTTTAGAATCATTTCTTATGAAATATATATCAAGTATCAGAAACTATTATTGAAAACTGCTATTTTTATCGTATAATAAAACTAAATAAGAGGTGACATATGCGAAAATTAAAGGAAAGACTTGCGCGAGCAAAGAGTTTAATTAGCATTAAAACTTATAAAAGGCCATTAATATATATTATCTTACTAATGATTTTTATTAATCTTGTCATTTTAACAATTGCTGCCATCATTGCTTTATTTATTGATGATGAATTTAGTGGTTTCATTGATGCATTTGCAAATGGTAGTCTTAAATGGATGCTAGCACCCAATGCTATTTTAAGCATTCAAAATCCTGATATGCTTGTTCTTGCTGTAATTGTTTTAGTTACGGGTATCATACTTTTTTCTGGTACAATTATCGCTTTAACGACTAATGCAATCAAGGATTATATTCAAAAGAAAAATAGCGGTTCAGGTAAAATACATCTTGACAATCATATTGCTATTCTTAACTGGAATAATAAGGTTCCAGAACTTGTTTCAGATCTTTTATATATTGATGATGAAGAAGTAACGGTTATGATTTTAGCTGATATAGATAAAACCTATGCTGAAAAACAGATCATCAATGCAATTCAAAAAACGCAAGCAAATCAGAGCATAGCTAAAATGAATGTTTTAGTGAAACATGGAGATCCATTACTGAAAAGTGATCTATTAGATATATCAATAGAAAAAGCTAGAGCAATCCTCATCATGAATCCTGATAAGCATCAGACAGTATATAAAAATATGTCAAAAAGTGATTTAGCTGTCATTAAAGTAATTTTAGCGTTAGGTCCCTTTGAATTTGGATACAATCCCCCTATAGTTGTTGAGATTAAGCACATTGATAGCAAAGAAAAGATTCTTACGCTTTCTAGAGTTGTTGAAAAACTTCATGAGCACATGATTATGCCAATATGTTTCGATATGAATTTAGGTCAGATTATTGCTCAAACACTCATTGAAAATCAGATTGAAGACATATATTTAGCACTATTTTCATTTCAGGGTTCGGAAGTTTATGCTTTAGAGGGTGTTTCATTTGATGAATGTCTTTCTTCTTACTCACATGCTATCCCTTTATCAACACATGAAAATCTACTCTATGTTTTAGCGCTTAACGATGAAATTAAATTGAGACAATCAAAGATTCACTATGAAGATATTAAATTAAAGTCAAAAAAATGGAAAGACGCATCAGATATTGAAATATTTATCATTGGTAAAAACAATAAACTCCAATTTATTCTTGAATCTTTAAAACAATATGAAAATATTCATCAATCTAAATTTCAAGCTTCTTGGATTGATGATAAACACATTGTTGATCTTGTAGATAAGTTAAACGCGAGTAATAAGGAAACTTCAATCTTGCTCTTAAGTGATGAATTCCAAGAAGAAGATTCATTGGATGCAAATGTCATTGATAATCTGATTTATTTGGAAGGTCATTTAACAAATCATAATGTGCATATTATTGTTGAGCTTTTAAATCCTAAAAATGATCCTATTGTCAAAGATTTCAATATTAATAATACAATCATTTCGAATAAAATTATATCTTTACTTTTAAGCAAATTAGCACTATATACGAATACAGCACCATTTTATGAAGATTTACTCACTATCGAACCCGATGAAAATCAAATTGATCAATTAGCTATCTCGATATTAGGAGCAAATAAATGTTTAAATGAATCATTTCCATTAGTATTTGCTTCTAAGAAACAGTTGATTTCTTCATTATATAATGCTCTTGGAAAAAACTATATGATCTTGGGTTATTTCCGTAACGAGAAACTATATATATTTGAAAATGACTTGCATGCTCCAGAAGAATTAGAAATACAGGAAAATGATCGGTTAATTTTAATTAGACTTTAAAATGCATCTTCGTTGAGTTATTTTATAAATTTGATAAAATAGAGGTATAGAAATAAAAAAGGAGCTAGACAATGACTGTATATGATTTTAGTATTAAAAATATTAAGCAACAAGACGTATCATTATCGGAATACAAAGGAAAAATTTTACTTATTGTAAATACTGCAACAAAGTGCGGATTTACTCCACAATATGAAGGACTTGAAGCATTATATGAAAAATATAAAGATAAAGGCTTTGAAATTATTGACCTACCTTGTAATCAATTTCTAAGTCAAGCACCAGGAACTGATAAAGAGTTAAAGACTTTCTGTGAACTAACTTATGGAACTACTTTTGAGACATTTGCTAAGATTGAGGTGAATGGCAAGAACACCCATCCTCTTTATATTTATTTGAGAAATCAAATTCAGCATGATATTACTGGAGGTAGAAAGCCAAGTTTTCTTTCTAAACTATCAACTTCGAATCGTATCAAATGGAATTTCACAAAATTTTTAGTCAATCAACAAGGCAAGGTTATACACCGATTTGCTCCAAGTTTTGAGCCTAAAAATATTGAACATTATATTGATGAACTATTATAAAAACAAAATTTTAAAAAACACGATAATTTCGTGTTTTTTATTTTTAATAGTATAGTTTCTCTATTTATCAATTATTATTTTTTTAAACAGAGAAGAAAATGTAAGCGTTTTTGAAGATAGTCTTTTATATCATATATTTATATGATAAAATATAGTTAGATTAACAATGAAAAGGACAAAACGATGCGAATTAATGAACATCCAATTTTAGAGTTTCCTAAAAAACAAAAGATTTTTTTTATGTTTGAGGGACAAAAATTATTTGGGTATGAAGGCGATACAATTGCTTCAGCACTTCATGCATTAGGAATTAAGACACTAAGTTATAGTATCAAAGAAAACCGCCCACGCGGCTTTTATTGTGCTATAGGAAACTGTGCTTCATGTAATATGATTGTTAATGGTATTCCAAATATTAAAACGTGTATCACTTTCTTAGAAGAAAATATGATTGTCGATAAACAAAGCGATAAGGGGGTCATCAAATGATTAGTAAAGATTTAATCATTATCGGTGGTGGTCCTTCAGGATTATGTGCTGCAAAAACAGCATTGGAATCTGGATTATCAGTTTTAATTATTGAAAGAAACCCAAATGTTGGTGGGCAATTAGTTAAACAGACACACAAATTTTTTGGTTCAAAGGATCAATATGCTAAAACGCGTGGTTTTGATATTGCAAAGAAATTAATTTCTGATCTTGAAGGATTCCCTAATCTTGAAATTCTAACAGAAGCGACAGTTGTTGGATTATATAGAGATCGTGTTGTGACAGTTTTACATAAGGACAAGTATGTTAGATATCAAGCAAAATCAATTATTGTTGCTACTGGAGCAAGCGAGAAGTTTTTAGCTTTCGAGAACAATGATCTTCCAGGAATTTATGGCGCGGGTGCGATTCAAACTTTAATGAATAATTTTGGTGTTTTACCAGGAAACGATGTTGTCATGATTGGCAGTGGAAATATAGGGTTAATTGTTTCTTATCAACTTATTCAAGCCGGAGTTAATGTAAAAGCAATTTTAGAAGCAGCACCAAAAATTGGTGGTTATAAGGTTCATGCTTCAAAAGTAACAAGATTAGGAGTTCCTATCTTAACGTCTACTACAGTTAAAAAAGCTATTGGTGATACTGAATTAAAAGCCATTGAAATTGTCTCATTAGATGAAAAATGGCAGGAAATTCCAGATACATCGCGAAAAATGGAAATTGATGCACTTTGTATTTCAGTAGGTTTATCACCTATGCATCAACTCCTATCTATGATTGGTGCTAAAACCAAATATGTATCAGAACTAGGTGGTTTTGTTCCAGTTATTGATAAAAACTATCAAACAACCACTCAATCAGTTTTTGTATGTGGAGATGCAGTAGGAATTGAAGAAGCAAGTTCAGCGATGATGGAAGGCTATCTTACTGGTATTTATGTGAGTAAGCATTTAAATACGGCTCATCGGAAAGCAGATGATTTAATCAAATATTATAAAGAACAACTTGATATGCTTAGAAATGGTCCTTTTGGGATTAAAACTAAAACTGGATTAAATAAACTCAAAGAAGGTATACATGATGCTTAATTCAAATGGTGTACCCACATTAAATCAAGTTCTTTCACGTTTTCCAGATGAAAAAGCACTCATTCGTCCAAAAGCAATTTTGGAGTGTTATGAAGATATTCCTTGTAATCCATGTGAAACGAGCTGTCCATTTAATGCAATCATAATTGGAGAAAATATCAATACGCAACCTAAACTTGATGTTTTAGCATGTACAGGCTGTGGTATTTGTGTAACAAGTTGCCCAGGATTGGCGATTATTATCGCACAACTCGTTGGAGATAAAGCAGTATTTAAAATCCCTTATGAATTATTACCCTTACCAAAAAAAGGTGAAATTTGGCTTGGAGTAAATCGCAATGGTGATGTCATTTGCGATGCAAAAATTGAAAGTATCCTTGCGAATAAAAAGCAAGATCATACCGCTTTAATTACCGTATCAGTACCTGCATTATGGATTCATGAATTTGTAACCATCAGAGAAAAAGATGAATAAAGACAAAGTGATTATATGCCGTTGTGAAGACATCACCTTACAACAAATTGATGATTTACTTGAACAAGGTTATACAACCTTTGAGGATTTGAAGAGATTACTTAGAGTAGGTATGGGTCCCTGTCAAGCAAATACATGTGGTCATCTCATTCAAAAAGAAATAAGTAAGTTTTCAAATGTTCCAGTTGAAAGTGTTCCAGTTCATAAAGTTAGACCTATGACAACGGGTGTTCAATTGAAATTGATTGCGGAGGATCAAAATGATGAAAGCTAACATTTTGATTATAGGTGCAGGTATCAGTGGAGTTTCTATTGCATATAACCTCGCAAAAAAAGGCGTGAAAGACATTTATGTGGTTGATAAAGGTTATTTTACCAATGGAGCAACAGGACGTTGTGGAGCGGGTGTTAGACAGCAATGGGGGACTGAAATGAATTGTAAACTCGCGAAAATGAGTATTGAATTTTTCGAAAATGCAAAAAACACTTTGGAATATAAAGGCGATTTGGAGTTTAAACAAGAAGGCTATCTCATTTTAGCAACAACAAACGAAGAACATGAGCAATTCAAAAAGAATGTTATTTTGCAAAATAGTTTAGGCATACCTTCTAAACAGTTAACTAAAGATGAAGCACTTAAGATTGTTCCACATTTAAATCCTGATTCATTTATTAGTGCCACTTTTTGCAATACAGATGGTCATTTGAACCCATTTAAATTGACTGAAGCTTATTATTTGGCAGCAAAAAAACTGGGCGTTCATTTTTCATTTTTTGAAGAAGCATTAGAGATTAAGACGAAAGATAACAAGATTGTAGAAGTCATAACAACAAAAGATACATACCAAACTAAAATTGTTGTGAATGCATCTGGTGGATATGCGAAAGAAATTGGAGATTTAGCTGGTGTTGATATTCCTGTTTACTCAGAAAATCATGAAATACTAGCAACTGAACCAGTTGAAAAGATGCAAGGACCTATGGTGATTTCGTTTTCAAAGAACATCTATTGTCAACAAGTACCTCACGGATCATTTTTGATAGGAAGAAGTAATCTTGAAGCTGAAAAAGGCCACGATATCGAGTCATCATGGCAATTTTTAGATGTAATGGCAAAAACGGTGGTTAATATTTTACCAGTCTTAGGAAATTTAAGAGTTATCAGACAATGGGGGGGATCATATAATATGTCTCCTGATAGGCAGCCTATTATTAGTGATACCGATCAACTTAAAGGTTTTTATATGGCGTGCGGATTTTCTGGTCATGGCTTCATGTTTGCCCCGATGACGGGAGTCTTAATTACTCAAATGATTTTAAATGAGAAAACAACGGTTGACATGTCATTTTTGCATTTAAATCGTTTTAAAAATAGTGATACCAAACAGATTGAAAAATCAGTGGTATAGAAAGGAAATATGATGTCAATATATACGTATCAAACAGAACCACTCACAGATTTTAGCAACAAAGAAAACATCAAGAAGTATGAGCAAGGACTAGAAATAGTTGATGGTTATTTAGGAAGACAGTATGATTTAATTATCGGAGGGAAAAGAGTTCATACTGATAAACAAGTGACTTCTCTCAATCCTTCAAATTTCAAGGAAGTTATTGGAACAATTTCTCAAGCATCGAGAACTGAAACGGATTTAGCAATTGAATCAGCACTTCACGCTTTTGAAACATGGAAATTTGTTAAACCTGAAATCAGAGCTGATGTTTTATTTAAATCTGCTGCGATATTAAGAAAAAGAAAATTTGAGTTTAGTGCTTTAATGACAAAAGAAGCTGGTAAACCATGGCCCGAAGCTGATGCAGATGTTGCTGAAGCAATCGACTTTTTGGAATATTATGGTAGACAAATGCTTTCCTTATCAAGAATTGATGATGTTGTCTTAAGTAGAAGAAATATTGAAAGAAATGAATATAGATATATTCCTTTAGGTGTTGGAGCAGTTATCTCCCCATGGAATTTTCCTTTAGCTATTTTATGTGGAATGACGACTGCAGCGATTGTTGCCGGAAATACAGTCTTACTTAAACCAGCAAGCACAACACAAGTTATCGCCTATAAATTCATTGAAGTTCTTGAAGAAGCTGGGTTACCTGAAGGAGTCGTTAATTTTTTACCTGGTAGTGGCGCAGTCATTGGTGATTATATCGTAGAACATCCAAGAATTAGATTTATTTCCTTCACGGGATCTAAACAGGTAGGTATGGGAATCTATGAAAAAGCAGCAAAAGTTCATCCTGGTCAAATTTGGTTGAAACGGGTGATTGCTGAAATGGGTGGTAAAGATGCAATCGTTGTTGATAGTGATGCAGATCTCAATTTAGCTGCTGAATCAATCGTCAAATCTGCTTTTAGTTTTTCTGGTCAAAAATGTAGTGCGTGTTCAAGAGCAATTATTCACCAAGATGTTTATGATGAAGTCATTGAAAAAATTGTTAAATTAACCAAAGATCTCAAAGTTGGTAATCCCGAAGATTTTAAGAACTTTATGGGACCACTCAATGATAAAAATGCATTTGATAAAGTGACATCTTATTTTGATAAAGGCCATAAAGAAGGCAGATGTGTCATTGGTGGTAAAGCAGATGCATCAACTGGTTATTTTGTTGATCCAACTATCTTTGTTGATCTCGATCATCATTCAACATTAATGCAAGAAGAAATCTTTGGTCCGATATTAGCAGTATCTAAAGTAAAATCCTTTGATGAAGCGATTAAAGTTGCTAATAATACAGAATATGGGTTGACTGGATCTGTCATTTCAAATAATAGAATGCATTTAGAAAAAGCAAGAAGAGAATTCCATGTAGGGAATTTATACTTTAACAGAAAGTGTACAGGTGCAATTGTTGGCTATCAACCATTTGGTGGATTTAATATGAGTGGAACCGATTCTAAAGCCGGTGGTCCCGATTATCTAATCTTACATATGCAAGGTAAAACAATCTCTGAAGCCTTATAAGAAAAAATAAAAGACATGGCAACATGTCTTTTTTTATGTGTAAAAAATTTTAATTGATTGTAAGAAAAGCGTCGTTATTAATAAATCTGCTGAGCCACCAAAACTCAAATTTTCTGAAATAGCCCTTTCTGTAAAGGTTTTTAATGCACCTGGGTTAGAGACATCAAGTTGTTCAATTTCCTTTTTGAATTTAAGATATCTGTCCATTGATTTCGATCTGTTTAAAAATACGGTATCTTCTGAACTCAAAATTAAGCGTTTGAAACATTGATGTAGATAATGAGTGTCATCTATATTTATCATTTTCAATGCAGATTGAACAGAAGATAGGCCATTTTTGACTTCACCACGAATACCCATAAAGCCATATTCATGAAAAGCTTTGAGACCAGAAGTGATTGGAGGATTTTTGAAATCTTTATCAATTGATAAGGAAATAGTTTTTATGTTTTCAAAAATCAAATCGAATTTTTGATGATGACTTAATGCATATCCAGATGCAAGACAGGTGATACCAAGAACAAAAATCAATCCCTTATAGGCATTAATACCTCCTGTTGATTTGAGCATTTCTTGTTCTGCATCTATTCCTATGTTTCTTGTTTTTTCTAATAAATGAATTAAATCATCTGTTTGATATCCAATTTCAAATAGATTTTTGAAATAGGGAAGAATTGCTTGTTGAGCATTTATCATCATTTGATAATTCATGTCCGGATGAGATCCTTGTGATAATTTCGTGACCAAACCAAATTTATCTTCTAAGTCTAACTCAGTCATCATTGAATTAGTGAGTAATAATTTAATTTGATTTGATAGATAAATTGCGACACGTTTTTTTATGTATGATAATAAAACATCAGTACTGTGTGTCTGATTGCGTGAACAATAACTTGCATCTTTACCGCACAGATAGCATTTGCGAGGAGTAATCCCTAATTCTCTTCTCGATAATGAAGGAACAGAAGACCCAAAAACATCAAGATCAATAAAGCGACCTAGTTCGTGATTTTCTTCTAAACCAATCATTGAGAGTTTAACACTCTTTATATCATCTGAGATGAAAGATATAAGTGCATAGGGTCCATCAGCACAATTTAGCATATTGAATGATCTAAATTGTTTTCTTTTCTTAAGTTCTGCACAAAACAAGCGCACCAAAAGATGCGCTTCATTTATATTTTTATTTAGTCCTGGTATATTTACTTTAATTGAAATTGTTAAATGAGAAGAAGAAAGAAAGTTCTTAATTTCATTCATTCGGTCTTCTCTAGCTTTTAGTATTTTGTCATTCATCAAATAATGCCTTTCCTTTTGCTGAAATTAGAAATTGATAGGTAGCTTTAGGTACCAACTGTTTAATTTCTTTATATTGGTGATTTTTAGCCAACTTTCTAACAAAAGAAGCACTAATTGGTTCTTGATTGTTTTCTATTCTTTTAATTATTTTTAATTTGTCCTTAAGAATGGCTTTCATTGCCATGTTATAAGCGCGAGTTGTAGGATCTAAAGGTTCTTCTCCAACGTAACGAAAATTAATATTAAAAATTCTCATAAAATATTCTTTAAATATTGTAATATCAAGATCCATATAAACTAGAGATACATCATTTAATTCCTTTAAAAAATAAGTAGGGAATGTTGCTGAAGAAATGATGTATGCAGTAGAAGGAAGCACAACCACATTTTCCAAATGCTTCGTTGCTTTTTTGATAAGTTCAAGGCGAATATCAAATGAAAATACAGATTTATTTTCTTCAACAAGAAAGATAATGACATGATTATTTTCTTTAGCACACGACTCAATGAGATACATGTGTCCAAAAGTAACAGGATTACAATTCATCACAATCGAAGCAATAGAACCAGATAATTCAGGAAGCGAAGTTTTAAGTTTTAATAATTGTTCTTCAATAGTGTTAATATTGTTTTCTAATAATACAATATCTTTCGTTTCAGCAATCAGACTAAAAGCATAATTAATAAAATAATGCTTATTAGTTGGAGTTGTAAAAAGAAAGTATTTATAAATACCTTGTTCTCTCAACTTATTTGTGAGATTTGTTAAAATAATACCTGTGAGATTTTCGTTTTGATAATCTCTATCTACGGCAATCATTTTAATTACATTCTCATAAAGAGAACCAGTGGCAATCAATTTGTGATTATCAAAAAGACCAATTGTTGAAGTTACTTTATCTTCAAATCTAAGACCTTGTTTATTAAGTAAATCAAAAACATCAGATAATTCACTTTGAGTTTTGCAATCAATCATAAGGTAGTTCACTTTTGATCACCTCGAAGTTTATATATTGAATCAATGATTGAGCCATCTCGATATCTAACGACACCAATAACTTTTTGATTAAATTCAATTTCTTTAGGTATTCCAATCAAATCATGAGCTTTCAATAGAAGTTGATCAATCGTTAAAATATTCAATTTAGAGTTTGATAACTTCTTTATCAGATCTGTTCTTTTTGGATTAATAGCAATACCTCGTTCAGTTACAAGGCAATCAACTGTTTCACCTGGTGTGGTGATTGTCGTCACGTAATCTTTAACTATTGAAGTTCTGGACTTTACAAGGTTTGTTGTAATGATTGTTAGTTTAGCACCAAATGCTGTATCGGAATGTCCACCAGAGCCTCCAATGATTAAACCATTTGAGTCAGTCGTCACATTGACATTAAAATCTGAATCAATTTCTGTTGCTCCTAAAATCACGACATCTAAATCGTTCACAATTGGGTTTTCTTCAAATGGATTTGCATATTTAGAAGCACTCATCGCATAGTGATTAGCATTTCTTTTTAATGATGCTATTGCTTCGTGATCAAAGCATTGTACATCGTATAATCGCTTAAATAAGCCATATTCGTGCATTTCCACAAGATACCCAGTTATACCTCCTGAAGCAAAGGAGCCTTTTATTTTATTTTCTATCATGCGATTTATCAACATCTGAGCAACAGCTAAACTTGTTCCACCAGCACCTGTCTGAAAGCTCATATCTTTTTTTATGTATCCCAATTCTTTGATGAGTTTTATTGTATCTCTTGCAATTTTTAATTGAACAGGATCTTTTGTGGGTCTCGTCGTTCCTGAAACTATGCCTTCAGATTTACCGATAGCATTAACTTTGATCACATAATCAATATACTTTGATTCGATTTCAATTGGTGCTATATTTGAAGTTAAATAATCAGTAATGACGACTTTATGTTTTGCATATTTCATATCAGCAATTGCATAACCTAAAGTACCACAAGCACTTGGCCCTTCTAATCCATTACCATTACCATAAATATCTGCACAAGGCACACCTATAAATGCAACATCAATGAAGAGTTCTCCAGATTCAATTGCTCTAGCTCGTCCACCGTGAGTATCCATGATGACAAGTTTTTCTAAATAGCCGTCACCGATAGTTTGTGATACTGGTCCATTAATATAATTGGTAAATATTTGCGTAATACTTTTATTTTTTATAAGTTCACACATAGGTTCATGTATAGGAAAAATGGCACTTGGAGCAAGTGTCATATTTTTAAGATTACGTGTTTTAATTTCGTTTAATACCATATTGATGATGCCATCACCATTTCTCAAATGATGATGAAAAGAAAGTGTCATACCATCAGTTATTGGTATCAAATCAAAAAGAATGCGTAGAGAATTAACCTGTTTATTTTCATTTTTAGTTAAAATCTCAGGAACTAATTTTCTATTCTTCTGTTTGAAAATTTGATTCAATCCATCATATGCTTTCATATTATCTGGAATGAATCTGTTCAACGAATTCTTCATAACTCACCTATAACAAATTCCATTGCTCTGCTTTTTCTAAAACTTTTTGAGCTCTTTCAATGATTGGTTTATCTATCATTTTTCCATCAACAGAAAATGCACCTTTACCTGTCTTTATTGAATCTTGATACGCATTAATAATTTTTTGAGCATGATCAATTTCATTTTGATTTGGAGAAAAAATTTCATTAATAGCATCAATTTGATTTGGATGAATACAAACTCTTGCATTCATTCCAAGACCTTTTGAAAACTTGGAATCCTTTTTTAAACCTTCTTCATTCTTCATATCCGTATAAGGTGTATCAATTGCATCAATTTTATTTGCTTTTGCAGCAAGTATAAGCATCGCTCTTGATAAGAAAATTTCATGTCCAGTTTCAGTTCTTTCAACTTCAAGATCTGTTGCTAAGTCTTCTCCACCCAATAATAAACCATTAACACGAGGAGCAGAAGCAATTTTATTAATCTCAATGACTGATTTTGAACTTTCAATAATTGGGAGAATATTGATTGATTTTGTCATATGATTGTGTTTTTCAATTTTATCAAGCATTTTAGCTAAGTTTAATGTGTATCTATAAGATGCTTTGGGTAACATGATTGTATCAATTCTTTTATTTGCAATCAATTTTAAATCAGTAATTGAAAAGGGTGAATCCAATTGATTGATTCTAACAATTTTTTCTATTCCCTTCAATTCGAATTTATTTAAAAATTGATCTAAAAGATTTAATGCAGCATCCTTTTCACTTAGAGCAACAGCATCTTCTAAATCAAAAATCACTGCATCTGCAGCAAAAACATCAGCATTTTGAAGCATTGCTGGAGAATTAGCAGGTATAAATAGTAAACTTCTACGCATGAAATTCACCCATCCTTTGGATTGCGGTTAGCAATCTTGCTTTGATTGTGTAATCAAGAGCTCCTTTATCATTACATGAGACATATATATTCTCTACTCGAAGTTCCTTTAATGTAGTTTTAATGACTTGTTCAATTTGTTCACCAAACTGATCGAAAACAATACTTTGAATATCTATTTTAATACCTTTATGTTTTTTAACTGTAATCAAACAATCATTTGATTCAAATGTTCCTGCGGATCCAATTTTCATTTTGCCACCTATTTTCTTGCTTTTGATCTTGCAATCACTCGTTCCATCTCATTTTTTACAATCATGAAACCTCCATCAACATCCATTCCTGGCTTTGCCAAGCAAATATCAGCTTTGCAAGCAATGGCAACATTTGTTGTCGCAATTGCAGAAATGTTTGTTTCATTGCACGATCCACCACAATAAGCACCTATATGATGTACTTTGCAGTAGATAATTGCATCAGCAATGTTATTCAATCCACCTAAATCAGGTGTCTTAATTTGCAAAATATGTCCTGCCTTATTTTCAGCAAAATATTTGATATCATCTAATGTGTTACACCATTCATCAGCAACTATTTCGACATCGATACCTTCATCATCTAATTGTTTTCTGATATCACGTAGTGCAATCATCGTTCCTTCTCGATCACCACTGTCAATGGGACCTTCTAGGCGAAGCTTAAATGGATGAGCCATTTTTTCTAAAGCTTTAATGTAGTTCACAATGCGATTAATATCATTATTAAAGGCAATGCCTATTGTTCCATAAACATCGACATGTAAGATTGGCATATAATTTTCATTTTGACGATATTTTAGAATACGTTCTTTTAACCATTTGATATAGTCAAGAAGAAGTTCTCCATGATAACCTAATTTCTCTTTAACATTGTTAATTAATGCATGAGGTAAGGAATCAACTTGTTTTAAGATCATTTTATCTACATTCGTATATCTATCATCACCCGTTTGAGCAAAAATAGGAACGCTTTCTAAGATTTTGTAACCAGGATTATATTCATCTCTAATCACTTCAGCCAACGTTCTTTTCGTAGATATTGCAGTAGCACTTAAAAGAGCTTGTGAGATACCATATCGTATTGCAGTATGCATTCGTTTTCCATTCACTAAAAAATGGTCGTATTTTTCTGATAGATTCTTAAAAGTTGAGACATCTTCACCAATGAGAAGTGGTTTAACGAATTTTTCGATAAAAGGGATGTAATCATTAGCCAAAAATAATGGGTCTCTTCCACCAGCTCCAGAATATTGAACAGCAGCACAATCACCGGTTCCAATATCACCATTTTCTAAAACAAGTTGAATAGAGATGGCTTCACCTGGCACTCTAATGTCTTTGAAGCCTGATGTCATAGGTTCACCGACATATAAAAACCCGTCGTGATCAGCTCCCCGTTTAATTGCTTTTTGATCATCAAAATAAAATCCAGTATATGATTTAGTTAGAAGTACATCAGTAATTTTCATATTATTTTTTTTGTGCTGGTCTACCAATCAATTCACCTCTACTAACAGCATAAATATCATCAACTGTCATTTGAAAAGTAATTGGTCTTCCTTCAGCTTTTGACCTTTCTTTTAATTTTGCCTTATGAAATTCTCTGATTTCTTGATTCATACCAAGATTACCAAATTCAAGAATGCGAACACAGCCTTCCTTATCTCTTGCAGGAAGCACTTTATTAGCATTTTGTTTGCTTGGTGCAAATGGAACATCAATGACACCCATTTCAAATGCTTTTATGGTACCAATTGCTAAATCGTTATCACCTAGTTTATAAACTTCATTTAACATTGAAACAACTTCTTTTTTAATTTGTTTCATTTCATTTCTTAGTTTAGTTGTTGAAGGATATTTTTGATCCTGTAACAATGAAACAACCATTTTTGAAGCACGGATGCCGTAAGCATTAATTTCTTTTGTAGGTACACCGATGGACTCATAAGGTGTTTTAGTAATCATTTTTGTTGCTCCAGCTAATGCAGCAACTGTAGATGCCATTGCGATAAGACCTGTTGCTTTCGCTTCATCTTGTGGAAATCCTCCCATCCATTGATGGAAGACCGTTGTTACAGTCATACCTTCATAATTATATTTTCTTAGATAATCTTCAGTTAATTCTTGTAGGATTCTAATTGCAGCTATATCTTGGATAACATTACCACATTGTCCATAGCCTACAGTAATATTTTTTACACCTTGCTCTGCAGCAAGAAGTGTTTCAATAATTCCAATAACAATCGCTATTGAAGGGGGAACAAGCGTCCCTGTCAAAGGACCGAAAGGTTCTCTATTGATGCTAATTCCATGGTCTTCATAATATCCAACTAACCGATCGCAATATTGCCAATAGTAAATTGAATCAGCTAAAGAAATATTTTTAGCATAAGGTAGATTATATGATATTCCTCCACCTTCATTTGAAGTCCAACCTGCAGCATGAATAATTTCTGCAAGTAACCTTGCATCAGGTGTCCCGTGTCTAGCTTGCATCGGTACATTAACTGAATCTAAAACTTGCTTGCATGCAGCAACTCCATGATTCACGGCAGGAAAACCATTAAGAAGGGAACGGCCTTCACGAATGCTGAACTTAATTCCCTCTTCAACTTCCTGATATCTATTATGTCTCGTATATGAATCAATTGTTGCTGGCAAAAAATCAGCTCCAGCAGCTTCTAAATACTGCATTAACTCAATATACTCATTAAGTGAAGCTACTCCAGCTCTAGGTTGAAGATAAGTTCTCTTTTGTTTTTTCGCTTCAATCAGTTTTAAAGCAAAGTTTTTATGTGGAGGTACATTTTTTAAGGTCTCAACGGCGACATCTAAATCCAAAAGTGGATCATTACCTGTCGGCCAAGAAGCTAAAACCTCTTTTCGAACTTCCAAAAACTTTTCTAGAGACCATTTTTTGTTCACAACTTGCATCGCTTTTCTCCTAAATTTCAGTAATATGTTTTTTCATGATTTTTAAAGCTATTTCAGGATGATCCATACTTAGAAGACCCATTGCTGATAAAATATAATCTTTATCAAGTAAGAATTTAGGTGCAACTGGTCTTAATTCCATAGTTTTAGTTTCAATTTTAGTTGCTCTTTTTAGCATACTGACTGGATCCTTACTTGAAATAACGACTCCACCAGTACCGATAAAGTAATTCGCCTTAGTTAAGTCTTTACCAACTTGATAATACATGATACCCATAGGTGTATAAACCCCTTTAAGTGTGCCTACATGACGCGATGTAGCAGTATCTATACATCTCGCAGCCATAATATCATCAATGATATAATCAAGATCAGTTTCCGAAATAAAATCAATCTTGTTAACCCGATTATGTGATTCCTTTACAATATCAATACCCTCTTTTTGGTAATGACTGATTTCGGAAGGAGTCATCGCACTTAATATACCCAAAGCTGAATAACGCATCCCTAAATCTCCTTCAACAGTTCTTTTTGCAAAGGGTTCTTCTAAACCACTGAGTAAAGCATTCATTTGTGTGGGAAGTCCATCAGCCATTGAATAAATATCTGTCGTTGCTCCACCTACATCAGCAATCATTAAATCCCCTAAACCTTTTTCACTATCAAAACCTTTTGATAACAGTTCAGCAGCCATTAAAACAGCATTTGGGGTTGGAAGAACGACACGATCAATTTCTTTTTCAACTTTTTTGATTCCTTTAGCTTCAATAATATTTTTAACAAAGATTTCTTTGATTTGATCTTTAGCACTGCTAATATTTAAAACATTCAGTCTAGGCATCACATTTTCGCAAATAAAGAAATCTTTTTTTGCTGTAGTTAAAATACTAATTATCTCATCAGCAGCATCTTTATTTCCTGCAAAAACGATTGGTGCAGTAATGCTAGATTCAGCAAGTTTCTTTGCATTATGGATAACGCATTCTGAATTTCCCCCATTAGCTCCACCAGCTAATAAGACGATATCGATTTTTTTATCTAAAATGCTTTGCACTTCAGCATTATTAATATTATGTGATAGGACGAGTTCGACTTTAGCTCCCGCACCTAAGCAAACTCTTGTAGCAGCTTCAGTTGTAAGTTCTTCGACAAGACCTATCGCAACCATTTTTAAACCACCTGCAGCTGAAGAACAAGCAACAATGTGATCAAACTCGATTTTTGATCCAATTTTTTTATAAAGTCTTTCTAGTGCTGTTTCATATCCAACAATAATATTGGATTCGACTGTCGTGATTGCTTTAGAAGTTGCAATTAAATCTTCTTTATCTAAATCAACCGCAGTTAACTTTGTAAATGTTGATCCAAAATCAACCAATAAGTAATTATGCATTATACTTCTCCCAAATCTTCTTTTATCGTTTGCAAAACATCATCGATAGTTATTCCTGGTGCATAGACACGATCAAAACCCATTGTTTTAAATCTTTTTTCTACTTCAGGAAAATCCTGTTTTCCAACAACAATATTACCACCAACATAAAGTAAAACATTATCTAGACCTGCCTCGTTACATTTATCTCTCATACCTCTACAATCAAGCTCTCCATGACCATAAAGAGATGAGACTAAAATTAAATGAGCCGATGTCTCAATAGCTGCATTAATAAAATCTTCTTGGGTAGACAAGACTCCTACGTTTACGACATTGTATCCTTCACGTGTGAGTGTATACTCAATGATTCTATTTCCAACAGCATGAACATCAGCTCCGATAACGCCTATAACAATTGATTTCATTTTTTCCTCCGGCCAAAATCGCTCTAAACTGGTATTTTTTCAAAAAAAATAAAACGCTTACACCACTTGTATTTTAATACAAAAGAGAAAAAAAAACAACAGTAAACTCATGTTTTGCGTTTAAGATTTTTAATGTTATAATGTGGTTGGGTGAAAAGTATGAGAAATGTTGATGTTAGAGACCTTACAGAGAGCATCAAAGCATTAGCTTTGGATGCGAATTGTAACATAGGAACCCCCTTTATTGATGTGCTTAGAAAAGCAATTAAAAGGGAAAAATCAGAAATTGGAAAAAATGTTCTAGAACAAATCATTGAAAACGATGAAATTGCTGAAAAAAATCATGAACCAATGTGCCAAGATACTGGTATGGTTGTTGTTTTTTTAGAGATTGGTTATGACATTCATTTTAATGGTGACATCTATGATGCAGTTAATGAAGGTGTCAGACAAGCATACCAAGAAGGTTTGTTTCGCAAATCGGTTGCTAAACACCCAATTACTCGTGGAAACACAAATGATAATACACCTGCAGTGATTCATGTAAAACTTACCCCTGGTGATCGAATAAAAATAATACTTGCTCCAAAAGGTGGGGGAAGTGAAAATATGAGCTTAGTTAAAATGCTTATTCCATCAGATGGCGTAGAAGGAATAAAAAAATTGGTGTTGCACACCATTTTTTATGCTGGTGGTAAACCTTGTCCACCACTTATCGTTGGTATTGGTTTAGGTGGCAATTTAGAAGAATCAGCATTAATAGCAAAAGAAGCTATAATGCGTGAATTGGATGATGTTAATCCTGACCCCGTACTTGCAGCATTGGAAAAAGAACTATTAGATGAAATTAATCTACTAGGTGTAGGACCAATGGGTTTTGGTGGATCAACAACTGCCTTAGCAGTTAAAATCAATGCATTCCCATGCCATATTGCTTCATTACCTGTTGCAATCAATTTACAATGCCATGCATCACGGCATAAGTCTATGGTTTTCTAGGAGGTTAATCATGAAGCTACACACACCAATTACAGAACAAAATATTTATGATATGAAAGCTGGAGAAATAGTCTATCTTTCAGGTACATTATATACGGGTAGGGATAGTGCACATAAAAGAATGGTTGAATCATTGGAAGAAGGAAAGAAACTTCCTGTAGATTTTCATGGACAAGCTATTTATTATACTGGACCAACTCCAGCAAAAGAAAATCGTCCAATTGGTTCTTGTGGACCAACATCAAGCTATAGAATGGATGCATATAGTCTTCCTTTAATGAAGCAAGGACTAAAAGTGATGATTGGTAAGGGTGATAGAAGTGATGAATTCATCAAAGATATGATTGAACAAAAAGCTGTTTATTTACAAGCAGTAGGTGGTGCAGGTGCTTTGCTATCAAGAAAAGTGATTAAAAGTGAAGTTGTTGCATATGCTGATTTAGTTGCAGAAGCAATTTATAAACTAGAAGTTATTGATTTTCCTGCTATTGTTACCTATGATATTCATGGTGGAAATTTGATTGCAGATGAGATTAAAAAATATAATCAAATCAAGGTCTAATTAATCAAAATTGGATTTTCAAAACATATGAGTGAGGTTAATGATGAAAGAAAAAACGAAAAGTAGCAAAAAAGTATATGAATGTTCATTTATGGAACTCTACGAGGACCAAGTTATTTTAGCAAACCATAAAGAAAGCCAACGTGTGTTTATTAAGCATCCTGGAGCAGCTGCTATTTTACCTATAACTGTTGATCATAAAATCATTTTAGTTAAACAATACCGCTATCCAATCAGTCGGATAAATCTTGAAATTCCTGCTGGAAAAAAAGATGATCCAACTGAAGATAGTTTTCTTTGTGCAAACAGAGAATTAGAAGAAGAAACTGGGCATGTCAGTAAAGAAATGACTTTTTTTAATCGTATTTATCCTTGTGTTGGTTATTCTGATGAATATGTTGACTTATTTATTGCTAAAAACTGCACAAAGATTGCGAATCCAAAAGCAATGGATGAAGATGAAAATATTGAGGTGCTTTATTTTTCGATTGATGAAGTAAAGAAACTGCTTTCTGAAAATCAAATTCAAGATGGAAAAACATTGATTTTATTACAAGCGTATCTTTTGGCGGAAAACTTATGAAAAAATCAAGACGTGATAAGCAACAAGCCATTATCATGAATTTGATTAGACCTCTTGTCAAAATATGGATGAGATTGGATGCAAAAAGAAAAGTTCATTTTGGTGAAGGATTTAGTCCTAAACGGAAAGAACCATATATTTTGCTTGCAAATCATACTTTTTTATTTGATGTGATTCACGTTCCCTTAAGATTACGAAACGTACCTTTTATTGTGGCTTCTCAAACCTTATTTAAAAAACAACCTACGAAGTTTTTAGTTACTCAAATAGCACATGTGATTCCTAAATCAAAAGGAGCAAGTGATACATCTACTGTAAGAGAATTAATAAGTTCTGTCCGAAAAGGGTATCCGATATTAATTTTTCCAGAAGGTGACACAACCTTTTATGGAGAAACCAATTATATTGAAGAATCGACGATGAAATTGATTAAAAAGTTAGGAATTGATGTTGTAACATGTAATGTCAAAGGTGGATATTTATCCAAACCAAGATGGGCAACAAGTAAAAGAAAAAGAAGACAAATTTCACTTGATTATCAATTAACAATACCTAAAAATCAAATCAAAAATTTATCATCTGATGAAATCAATGAAACTATTAAGAAAGCTTTATATCATAATGACTATGAATATCAAAGAAAAGTCATGATTAAGCATCCAGGTAAAAAATTAGCTGAGGGCATCGAAAATGTCGTCTATGTTTGTCCGCATTGTCAAGCCATTAATTCCATAGAATCTCATAAAAATCAGATTAAATGTAATGTGTGTCATGAAGAAGGATTTATTGATGATTATGGATTTATACATCAATTTAAATTTGATAATCTTATTTCATGGAATGAGTATCAAAAGGAATTTTCTAAAGAACTTAGACAAGCAAAGATTGAAACCTCAGGGTACCTAAATTATATGAGTCGTGAGGATGATCAACTTGAACCAGTAGGTCAAATTAATATCTCATATCATGATTATGCGCTACATTTATCGAACTCAATCGAACTAGAGATTCCGATAGATCAAATCACAAATGCAACAATCACCTTAAGAAGAGATTTTGGTTTTGTCTATGAGGACAAACACTATTTAATCAAGATTGACCGGTTTGGGGCATCGTTATTACGAATTGTACAAGATAAATATTAATTAGGAAATGAACTAGACAATTATAACGTGTCTAGGTATATAATATAAGTAAAGAAACGATATAATTGAATAAAAGGAGAGCATTAAAATGGAGATGACAGCAGTAATAAAAGCAGCAAGAGAACCTGGTGTTAAGATTGTTAAAAAACCGATTCCTGAGAATCTTGGACCAAATGATGTTTTAATTAAAGTTTTAGCTACATCCATCTGTGGAACTGATGTTCATATTTACAAGTGGGATCGTTGGAGTCAAGGGCGAATTAAACCTCCTCTAATTGTAGGTCATGAGTTTAGTGGTGAAGTAATTAAGATTGGTAGCCATGTTAAAAAAGTGAACATTGGTGATATTGTTTCGGCAGAAACACACATTGTTTGTCACGAATGCGAATTTTGTAGAAGAGGGGAATTCCATATTTGCAAAAACACGAAGATTATTGGTGTAGATACTGATGGCTGTTTTGCAGAATATGCGAGAATGCCAGCTGAAAATCTGATTGTTAATACTGTAAAAATAGATCCTAAATATCTTTCGATTCAAGAACCTCTTGGAAATGCAGTTCATACGATGCTACATTTTAAAATCACTGGTAAAACAGTAGCTGTCGTAGGGTGTGGACCCATTGGCATGATGGGTGTCAATATTGCAAAAGTTGTGGGAGCAAGTAAGATTATTGCAATTGAAATCAATGATTACAGAATCAAATTAGCTAAAGAATTAGGTGCTGATGTCGTTATTAATCCCTTAAAAGAAAATGTTATCGAACGTGTTTTAGAAGAAACAGATGGCATGGGTGTTGATGTTGTTGCCGAGTTTTCTGGTAATAAGCAAGCGATTGAAGCTGCATTTAAATATGTTAAACCTGGTGGAAAAATGTCGATGTTAGGCATCTCACCAGATGATATTGATATTGATATATCAAATGATGTTGTTTTTAAAGGTATCACAATATATGGTGTTGTTGGACGTATTTTATTTGAAACTTGGCATCAAGTTACAGGTTTAGTCGAGTCAGGAAAACTTGATTTGGAAAAAATGGTGACACACACTTTCCCTTTAACTGAAATTGATAAAGGTATGGCAGTAATGATTTCAGGCAATAGTGGGAAGGTTGTTCTTATACCTTAAATAAAGGAGGAAATTATGTCTTATTTACTTTTAAAAGTTAATGATTTAAAAGCAGATGGTGTCTTTCGAAAACTACCTATTAATGATGGTCCATGTGATGCGATAATCAAATTAAATGGTAAGCCAGTTATTAATTTATCATCTAATAATTATTTGGGATTTGCTAATCATCCAAGAATAAAAAAAGCTGCAAAAGATGCAATTGATCACTATGGTGTTGGTGCTGGTGCAGTAAGAACTATCGTTGGAAATATGACGATTCACGAGGAGCTAGATCGATTAATTGCTCGCTTTAAGCGTGAAGATGCAGCGGTTGTCTTTCAGTCAGGATATGCAACAAATGCTGGAGTGATTCAAGCAATCACTGATGAACATGATTTAATCATTTCTGATGAACTCAATCATGCATCAATTATTGATGGAGTTCGCTTATCTAAGGCAAGTAGAGCTGTATTTAAACATAGTGATATGGTAAGTCTTGAAGTTATTTTAAAGGAAAGAAGAGATCAGTATCATAACGTTTTGATTATTACTGATGGCGTCTTTTCAATGGATGGTGATATTGCAAAATTACCAGAAATTGTTAAATTAGCAAAGAAATATAAAGCTTTGACTTATGTTGATGATGCGCACGGTTCTGGTGTGTTAGGAAGATCAGGAAGAGGTACTGTTGATTACTTTGGTCTCCATGGTCAAGTTGATTTTGTTGTGGGTACACTTTCTAAAGCAATTGGTGTTGTTGGAGGCTATGTATGTGGTTCACTTGCCATGCGTGATTGGTTACTACATCGAGCAAGACCACTCTTATTTTCAACAGCAATGCAACCTTCATCTGTAGCAGCAATTATTGAAGCAATTCACATGCTTGAAGAATCAACAGAATATACTACTACGCTTTGGGATAATGCACGTTATTTTAAAAAAGAATTAGTTGCCCGTGGATTTGATATTGGACGTAGTGAAACTCCGATTACACCCATTATGATTGGAGAAGAAAACTTAACGATGGAGTTTTCAAAAACCTTATTAAAATATGGTGTCTTTGTATCTGGAATAGTTTTTCCAACTGTGCCGAAAGGAAAAGGCCGAATTCGGTGTATGGTATCTGCACTTCATACAAAGGAACAACTCGATAAAGCAGTTGAAATTATCAATATGGTAGCAAAGAAGATGAATTTAATGCCTAGTGAAGACTAGGCTTTTTCTTTAATTACACTTATATTAAGTGGATTTTATCAAATAAGATTCGAAATAAACTGTATTATGGTACAATTTAAGTAAATTAAAGATAGAAGAAGGTAAACATGAATAGTCAGCAACTAAACAGTAATAAAATAAATTGTATTACTCATTTTGGCCCTTTTATTGTTGATGTGAAACATGCACATAATAGTTTTCTAATACAATATGATGATTTGAAAATATTAATTGATATTCCTCCAATTCAAGTCTTAAATTTGCTAAAAGTAGCAGTTGAAAAGGAAATTAATGTCTCGATATTAACACATTTAATTGTACAAAATATGACTATGTCTAGTATTAGTGTTTTAATTGAATTGATCAATAGTGGTTTCAAGGGAATTGTTGTTACTAATCAATATTTTGCTCGACAAATTGAAAATGCAAATTTAAATTTAAAAGTTCAAGTCATTGAAGATATGGAATTTAAACTCATTTCGAATAATGAAACGATTTTTAAGTTTGTTCCAATGGTGTTTTTACCTTTTCCAGAGATGTTTATGACTTATATGCCTTCTCAATACTCATTGTTTTCCTCAACATTATTTAGTAGTTTTTATGACCAAGAAATATCACCAAGCTTAGATCACTTACAAAAAGCTATTTTTGCTTATCATAAGTATATGATGCCTAGCAGTTTGTATCTTCAACCACCACTTAAGCAAATTCAAAAGTTGAATATTCAACGTATTTATCCATTAATGGGTTATCTCATATCCAAACAGGTTTTTAATGTTATTTTTGCTTATGAGCACACATTAGATTTCTACAACAACTATCAAGTTTTCACTTATAATGAAGCTGGTGACAAAGAAAATAACTATCGTGAAATTATTAATCATATGCTCAATCAACTCCAAAAATCAATACCTAGAATTGAAATCTTAAATGCATTTATTGGAACACCATTTGCTTTGCAATCTGAACCCCTTCTATTAAAAAAATCTTCTTTGGAAGGTTACAAGATGTGGCATGCTTTTTTTGAGCATGTTTTTATCAAAAAAGGGTTACCATGGATTGCACTACTTGAACCTCTTGTTAATAGATACTACGACCAATATGGTATTGCTAAACCAATAGTCTATACCTCCAAGTTTATTGAGATGAGTCTTAAAGCAGATAAATTGAATAAATCAAATAAAGATTTAGAAAAACAAATTGAAATATTAAATACTGAAATTGAAGATGCTCAAGATTCAATGATGAGATGTCCAATCACACATTTATACAATCAAAAATTTTTCAATGAGTTATTGAAAAAAGATTTAGCAAAAACTCAACTGAAGGAAAAAAATTCAGGATTTTTAGTGATTCAACTTGACCAATTATATCAGATCAACAAACGATTTGGTAATGAAACTGGCGATGAAGCACTAAGAAATATGGCCTATCAGCTTCAACAGATCAAGAAACCTAATACTTTATTGTTTAAACAAAATGGTCCTGGAATTATTATCTACTATGATAATGCAACAACAAAGGAAATTCAAGAATTAGCAGTTGAAGCACGAAATCTTATTAATGAGTCTAATTTATTTATTGAAAAAGTAACTGCATCTGTAAGCATTGCTTCACTTGATGAAATTGATAGAAATCAAAAAATTGAAAAACAAATATATTCTATATTGACTTTACTAGAAAGAAGAAGTTTTGTTGCAAGAAATAAGGCAACTAGCCTTATTATTGATCAAAATTTCGAAATACCACTAGCTACTGATGGTAGTATTCTATTAGTTGATGAGGATGAAGTGAGTCTCAACATGCTCAATCGTATCTTCAAACGTCTTCATTTTGATGTTAAAATCGCAAGAAGTGCTGAAGAAGCAATGAAAATTGTTGAAAGTATACCAATAGATATTATCATTTCAGAGATAAATCTTTCAAAGATTGATGGTTTTTCTTTGAAGAAAATGCTTAATGAAAGTAAAGATTATCAAAATATTCCATTTATCATGGTTTCGCATAATAAAACACTTGAAAATATTAAACGTTGCAACCTTTTAAATGTTAATCTTATTTTAGAAAAACCAATTGAACCTGAAGAGCTTATTGGCCATGTGCAGAGAACGCAAGAATGGAAGCGTAGCATATGACAATACAAGTTGCATGGTTGATATTTGATTTTTTTATTTTGCTTGCAATATTCCTTATTTTAATGATAACTGTTCAAAAAATAAGGAATCATCAATATCTAAAAAAACAAGGTTTAGCAAGAGATTATTTATTCGATAAGTACTATGATTCAAAAGAAGTAAAGAAGTTGTTAACTAATAAGTTTTTCTTTGATGCCTACATTGATATGGAGACTCAAGTAAAAATTGAACCAGAAATCAGAGAGAAAGTTATTCTGGATTTGAGTCAAACAGCATTTACTTTACAACAATTTAAAAGACTTAACTCCTGGAAAATCAATCATCGAAAGATTGCGATTTTCTATTTAAGTATGCTTAAAACTGAGAAATCTTGGAATCAACTCAAAAAGAGATTTTCGAAGGAAAAGAACCGTTCTGTTTTGTTTTATTTTATTTCTGCTCTTATTCCCGTTTTTGATGAGACTTTATTCAACCATACTGTCGAGAGCTTAATTGGATCTAAACCAATTTATCAACGTTGGATTCAAACTCTAATGAAGAATCATTATGAAAAAATTAAAACCTATGTTCCAAGTTACTTTCATGATCATCGCCCTGAAGTCAAAAAGTTATTGATTGCTTTGGCTTCAAATTCATATGACACAGTCTTAAAAGAATATGTAATCAGAGTATTTCATGAATCTGTTCTGGAACCAGATATCAAACTTTTAGCAATTAAGGCAATAGCAAAAATGCATCCTCAGGAAATTGCTAAAGATATTTTTTGTAAAAGTAATTATGAAGAGGTTAATCGTGTTGCAATTGGCGCTGCTAGTTCAATTATTACAAAAGATATGGTTGAAAATCTATTAAACTCTTTAGAGGGTTCAGCTTTAGATGAAGATCGGATTAACAGTTTATCCAAGATAGTCTTTGATTCAACAGACCTATTGCTTTATATTTTAGAAAAGTATGTATATACTAAAATTCGAATTCAACAACTTGCAATAGCAAAGGTACTTTCTCATCGTATTGATTATATGATGCTTAAAATGGCTGCTCCAGGTTATGAATATATCACTAAAATTATTGAAGATATGTTAACGCTGCATATTATTGAAGATTTTATAGATTTTTTAAATATGAATAAAGATAGTTCTATTGAAGCTAAGTTACGCCCATTAATCAAGAAGTTTGCTGCAAATGATAAGTACTTACTTGAACAATTCTCTATATATTTAAATGAAAAGCTACTTAAAAAATTAGAAATACCTAAACAGAAACAACCTGTTGTCCCACGCGAAAAGGCACCACGTGAGAATTCAAAAATCAAATGGATTCTTTCATGGGTAGGGTTTGCTATTATCTTATTCCCCTTAATTTTTCTTATTACAAGATTTAGTGCAATTTTCAGTGGAACAATTAATGTATTTGAGTATTTGATTATTAGTATCAATCAATATCTTGTCGTTTATTTTGTTACCGCAAATATGATTTATATTATTTTATTAATCATATCATTGAAGGGGTCTAAGGAACGTCTTGATTTATGGGATATTAAAACGGAAACCCTACTATTTGAGCGTGACCTGTTACCTAGTATTTCCATCATAGCTCCAGCATATAATGAAGAAAAGAGTATTATTGAGAGCATAACTTCATTATTGAATCTTAAATATCCAAAATATGAAGTTATTGTGGTCAATGATGGATCGAAGGACGAAACGATTCAAGTCTTAATCGATCATTTTGAATTAGAACGTAAACACCCATTTTTTAAATTGCGCATAAAAACAAAAACACTTCGTGGTGTTTATGTTAATAAAAATATTCCTAATTTAATTGTCATTGATAAACAAAACGGTGGAAAAGCTGATGCTTTAAATCTCGGTATCAATGTCGCAAAAAATGATTACGTTTGTGGAATTGATGCTGATTCTCTTTTAGAAGAAAACGCACTTTTAAAACTTATGAGTATCACACTTGATGATACAATTGATTTTATAGCTCTGGGTGGAAATATTATTCCCGCTAATGGATGTGTTGTTGATCAAGGAAAAATTGAACATACTGGACTGGGTAGTAAACCACTTGTTAAATTCCAAACTTTGGAATACCTTAGAGCTTTTACTACAGGAAGAATTGGTTGGGCAAAAGTAAAAAGTTTAATGATCATATCAGGAGCATTTGGCTTATTTCAACGAAAATCATTGATTGAAACTGGTGGTTATTTGACAATCAGTGGTGACTTGAAAAAGGATACTGTTGGTGAAGATATGGAACTTGTTGTAAGATTGACTTTTCAAGCACTTAAAGATAAAAAACCATATCGTGTTGACTATGTACATCACGCAAACTGCTATACTGAGTTACCGAGTGATTTGAATAGTTTATTAAAGCAAAGAAATAGATGGCAAAGAGGTCTTTTGGATATATTAAGCTATCACCGTAAACTCTTATTTAATCCTAAGTACAAGCAACCAGGAATGATTGCTTTCCCTTATTTTTTCATTTTTGAAATGGTAGGACCTTTCCTAGAATTAATTGGATATTTAGCTTTATTCATTGGATTAATTTTAGGCATTTTAAACCAACCCTTAATCATTGTATTGTTGGCTGTTACAATTGGATTTGGAATTGTAATCTCGTTATTTTCACTTTATATTGCAGAAAGAAGAGATGCATTTTATTCTAATAAAGAGACTTTCATCTTAGTTCTGACAGCAATTATGGAGAATTTTGGTTATCGCCAAATAATTAGTATACAGCGTGTTTTTTCAACATTTTCTGCACTTACAGAAAGTGGGTCGTGGGGGAGTCAAAAACGTCAAGGTTTTAAAAATAAACAAAAACGAGGTGTATGATGGAACTTATTGAAAAATTTAAAGTGATATTTGAATCCTTTCATGAAGCGATTTATATCGTTGATCCAGAAAGAAAAATTTTGTATTATAATCCTGTTGCCTCACAGATTAGCGGGTTTTCACAAGATGAGGTGGTTGGCACTTTTTGTTTTGACAACAAACTAAATCATGTTGATGATAAAGGTAAGAATCTATGTCATAATGGTTGTCCTTTAGTTGAAAGTATAAAAGAAAAAAAGGTCAACGAACACTATATCTTTCTTCATCATAAAAAAGGTCATCGCGTTAAAGTTCATGTGAAAGTAATTCCTTATGTTGAAGATGGAAAAGTGGTTGCAGCTATTGAAGTATTTACTGATATAACTGAAAAGAACTTGCTCTTAGAAGAGCTACTAATACAGAAAAAATTGAACTTGATTGATCCTCTAACAGGGTTGTTTAATCGTCGTTTTTTAAATGAAGAATTTCCACAAATAGTATCTGGTTTTGGTAAAAATGAAAGTCTGGGTATATTATTTATTGATGTCGATGAGTTTAAACAAAAAAATGATGGATATGGTCATCAAATTGGGGATGAAATTCTCAAAACTATTGCTAATACTATCCAATATAATCTAAAGTCTAATGATTTTGTTATTCGATATGGTGGTGACGAAATGCTTGTTTTACTCAGAAATATTGATCAAGATACTGTTGAATTTACAGCAGAAAAAATGCGAATTTTAGTTAAAAATTCAGGAACTAGAGAACTTTCTAAACCAATTATGACAACGATATCAGTTGGGGCTACAATCCAATCAAAAACTGAAAGCTTAATACAAGCAATTAACCGTGCAGATCACGCAATGTATTTAGCAAAGAGTAATGGAAATAATAATGTTGTCTTCCTAGACAAGGATTATCAATAAAATATATATTAATGAAAATATCGTGAAGAGAAGGGCTTTGCCCTTTTTTATTATATAATAGGACTGTAAAGAGGTGAATTATGGAAATTACTTGTCTAAAAATTAATGAATTAAATGAATCGATTTGTGAAAGCAATCTCAAAGTAAAATATATGCTACTTAATGAGAAAGCTAATTTTATTAATAGAAAAAATAAAGTAATTCATGAACAGGATATTCTTGAGGCATCACCTCAAAGAAAAAAAGTAATATGTCCCATTTTTTACGAATGTGGAGGTTGTGATTTTTTGCATGTCAAGTACCTTGAACAATTGAGGATGAAATCTGATTATTTACATAAACTATTTCAAAGATATCAAATAATGACTCCCATCTTGTCAATAATGAAAAGTGATGTTCCATTAAATTATCGTCATAAAATTGTTGCATCAGCAACAACTAAAAATAATAAATTAAGACTTGGACTTTTCCAAGAAAATAGTAAGAATATTATTCCTTTTTTAGATTGTCACATTCAAGATTTGGAAGCTAATGAAGTTCTTAAGACACTTGAAATGCTTTTCAATAAGTATAAATTACCTGCTTATGATTTAAGCTCTGGAAAAGGTATGATAAAACATGTACTCATAAGAAAATCCTTTTATGAAAAAACAATGCTCGTCGCTATCGTGACACAAGATTGGCTTTTACCTAATGCAAAGAAGATTGCATCGGAACTTGTTTCGACTCATCCAAAGATTCAAACAATCATTCAAAATATCCATCATAAGAAAACAAGACAAGTCTTACTTGATGAAGAAAAGATAATTTACGGTAAAGGATCTATTGAAGATCAGATAGATAATGTTCGTTTTAGATTATCATCAAAATCATTTTATCAAGTAAATCCTGTTCAAATGATTGCATTATATAAAAAGGCAATTGAATTAGCAGATATTAAACCTAATGATGTAGTAATTGATACGTATTCAGGTATTGGAACAATTTCACTTCTTGTAGCAAATAAAGCAAAACAAGTCATTGCAATAGAAACAAATCAATCAGCACATTTGGATGCTTTAAACAATAAGAAAATAAACAATATCACAAATGTCAATTTTGTTAATGATGATGTTGAAAAATACTTAATGTCATATCATGGGCAGGTTGATAAATTGATTATGGATCCAACAAGAGATGGAGCATCAGAAGGGTTCTTAAATGCTGTTTTAATGTTAAAACCGAAGAAGATTGTCTATATTTCATGTGAACCAAAAACACAATTAAGAGATTTAATGAAGTTAAAAGAAAAATATAGTATTGATGTGATTCAACCAGTAGATATGTTTTCTCAAACTGTTCATATTGAAATAATTGCGTTACTAACAAGCATATGACCTTTTTACATTCATTTTATTAATTTATAATTACTTATTAAGTCGATTGTCTATAAAGATAATTGACTTTTCATCCATCCTGAAGATCTCTTTTCTTTATAAAATTTTGATGTAAAACGTTTACAATAGTACTTTTCGTTGCATATTACAACACTACAACTTTTAGAAAGCGTATAATTAGAGTGTAAATAACGGAGGTAATAGTATGAAAGTCATAGTTATTGGATGTACCCATGCTGGTACAGCAGCAGTAGTAAATATTAAAAAAATGGATCCTGAAGCAGAAGTGGTTGTTTATGAAAGAAATGATAATATTTCTTTTTTATCATGTGGTATTGCTTTATATGTAGGCGGGGTCATTAAAGATAGTGATGGATTATTTTATAATTCTCCTGAGAAACTGAGTGCTTTAGGTGTTAAAACGCATATGTTACATGAAGTGAACTCAATTGATTTCGATCAAAAAACAGTCAAAATTACTAATTTAGAAACAAATGAAGCATCAACTGATTCTTATGATAAATTAGTGATTGCAACAGGTTCTTGGCCAATTATTCCACCGATAAACGGAATTAATTCTAAGAATATATTGTTATCAAAGAATTTCAATCATTCAAAACAAATCATTGAAATGGCTAAGCATGTAAATAAAATCACAGTAATTGGTGCTGGCTATATTGGAGTTGAATTGGCTGAAGCATTTGAAATGCAGGGTAAAGAAGTAACGCTAATAGACGCCGAATCAAGAATTATGCCTAAATATTTAGATAAGGAATATACAGATGTTGCTGAAAAAGCATTTACCGATCATGGAATTAAGCTTGCTCTTGGAGAAAAAGTGGAAAGATTTATTACTAATGAGCAAAATCTCGTTACATATGTCGAAACAAGTAAATCAGTGCATGAAACCGAAATGGTAATACTGTGCATCGGATTTAAACCAAATACAAAATTATTTGCTGGTGGTCTTAATATGACACCACAAGGAGCAATTATTGTTGATGAATATATGCAAACATCAAGAAAAGATGTCTTTGCATGTGGAGATTGTGCGACAGTTTTTTACAATCCAACACAGGAAACAAGATATATTCCTCTAGCAACTAATGCTGTTAGAATGGGAACATTAGTTGGCCGTAATATCAAAGAATTAACACTTAAGAACATCGGTACACAAGGAACATCAGGTATTAAAATTTATGATTGGTCCATTTCGTGTACAGGACTTACTGAAAATGTTGCTGCGGAAAGAAATATCAATTACGGAACAGTAACTATTAAAGATAATAACCGTCCTGAATTTATGCCTACCTATGACGAAGTGATGCTAAAGGTAGTATTCGATAAAGATAGCAGAATGGTTTTAGGTGGACAAATTTTATCAAAAGCAGACATGACACAAACAATGAATACACTAAGTGTGTGTCTTCAAAATAAAATGACAGTTGAAGAGTTAGCATTTGTAGATTTTTTCTTCCAACCTCATTTCAGCAAGCCATGGAACCTTCTTAATATGGCAGGTTTAGCAGCACTAGATATCAAATAAAGGTGTATTTGATAACTTTGTAAATGTTTATTATATAGATTTGAGAATCTTTTAGGCATGAGATTAAAAATCTCCTGCTTTTTTAATTTTATTATTGTATAATAAAGGTATATAACCGATAGATAAACTTCGATAATTTAAATCTTGATCATTATTTTTACCATATATCAATAATGAAGGAGTAAATTTATGAAATATGCAATTTTCGGAGCAGGTGCTATGAGAACCATTTTGGGTGCATATCTTTCTAAATCAGGAGTGGATATTGATTTAATTAGTCGAAATAAGGATCAATATGATATCATTTTTTTATTGACTAAACAGCTAAATAATGTAGAAGTTGTAAATGGGAAATATCATTCAAGTTGGAATGATTTACAGATTCTTCCAGCATTTTATTCCTAAGAATGAGAACAATAAAACTTCTATTCACAAGAGAATCTTTAATTTTGCAACCCTTAAGATGCTTAGTAGAAGAGCAAAATCATCGAACTTTAGTTTTATGGGTCATTGATTGTTCAAATTGCATACTATCTTTATTTGAAAAGGCTTATCCTGATGATAAACGACCATATGAAGCGGTAGAGGCTGCTAAATTATGGTCTCAAGGAAAGATTAAGATGCCAGAGGCAAGAAAAAAAGCACTTCAATCACATCAGGCAGCAACAGATGTTAAAACCAATTTAAAAGCAAGTGCTGCAGCTAGAGCGATAGGACATGTTGTAGGTACGGTTCACGTGGAAACACATGCTTTAGGAGTTGTTTTCTACGGTTTAACGGCATTTTATTATGCTGCTGGTAAGAATCATCAGGATGAAACAATAAATGAAGCTATTTCTTGGTTTTATGAACGACTAATTTATTGGTCAAAGCATGAAAAAGAAGTTAAACAATCATGGGTGCCGTTTTTACTTAGAGAAGAAAAAATAAATAAAGAAAAACTACTAAGGATAAAAAAGGAACTGAAAAAGGAGATTGTTTTATGAAAACGATAGGATTATTAGGTGGTATGAGTTGGGAATCGACACTTGAATATTACCGAACAATTAATCAGTACACAAAACAAATACTGGGGAGTTCGCATTCAGCAAAATGTATTATGTATTCTTATAATTATCATGAACTTGAAGAATTACTTAATCAGGGTCGTTGGAAAGAAATTACGCATGAATTAGTGAAAGACAGTAAAAAATTAAAGGAATTTGGGGCTGATTTTATTTTGATATGTGCGAATACAATGCACATAGTTGCTGATGAAGTGCAAAATAAAATAGGTATTGAGGTTTTGCATATTGTGGAGGCAACCAAAGCTCAAATCATGAATCTTCATTTAAAGAAAGTTGGACTATTAGGAACAAAATTTACGATGGAGAGCAGCATGTACCCAGATATAATGAAAAAGGATGGGATAGAAATTATTGTACCAAAGAAAAATGAACAAGATTTCATTCATCATGTCATATATGATGAATTGATTCTAGGTGTACTCTCACCCGATAGCAAACATAAATTTGTTAAGATTATTGACAATATGAAACAACAAGGTGCACAAGGTGTGATTTTAGGTTGTACAGAAATACCATCATTGATTAAACAAGAAGATGTAGATATTCCCATTTTTGATACGATGCAAATTCATGCGATTGCAGCAGTTAAAAGAGCGTTATTATAAGATTTAGTATTAGAAGATGAACAGGGAGAAAAAGGAGACCAAATGAAAACGTACAAGGAATTAAAGAGTTGGGTTGCAGAAATGGCAGAGCTCTGTCAACCAAAAGATATTTATTGGTGTGATGGAAGTGATGAAGAAAACGAACGGTTTTTTAAAGAGATGTTAGATACAAAAAAAGTATTAAAACTGAACGAAGAAAAAAGACCAGGATCCTATGCATTTTTTAGCGATCCATCAGATGTGGCTCGAGTTGAAAACAGAACTTTTATTGCATCTAAACTTGAAGAAGATGCAGGACCTACAAATAATTGGAGAGATCCAAAAGTATTAAAGAGAACAATGACAGAGTTATTTCGTGGCTCAATGAAGGGAAGAACTATGTATGTAATGCCCTTTATGATGGGACCTATAGGATCTTTTTTATCAATGATTGGTGTTCAGCTTACTGACAGCCTATATGTTGTTGTAAATATGAGGACGATGACAAGATTTGGACAAGATATTCTTGATGAGTTGAAGAAAAAAGGTGAGTTTATTCCCTGCCTACATTCTGTAGGATATCCATTAGAAGAAGGACAAGAAGATCTTGAGTGGCCATCAACACCTGTTGATTATAAATATATTGCCCATTTTCCTGAGGAAAGATTGATTTGGTCTTATGGCTCGGGTTATGGTGGAAATGCTTTGTTAGGAAAGAAATGTTTAGCATTAAGGATTGCATCAGCAATTGCTAAAGATGAAATGTGGATGGCAGAACATATGCTCATCTTAAAATTAACAAATCCCCATGGAGATGTTAAGTTTATCTTAGGTGCTTTTCCAAGCGCTTGTGGAAAAACTAATTTATCGATGCTTATTCCAACACTTCCAGGATGGAAGGTTGAAACTGTTGGTGATGATATTGCGTGGATATGGATGAAAGAAAATGGTAAATTATATGCGATCAATCCTGAAGCTGGATTCTTTGGAGTAGCTAAGGGAACTTCATATAAATCAAATTATAATGCAATGAAAGCTATTGAAAAAAATGCGATATTTACAAATGTTGCGATAACCGATGATAACGATGTTTGGTGGGAAGGTATTGATGGAGAGATTCCAAATCACTTGATGAACTGGAAAAAACAAAATTGGACATCTGATATGTCAACACCAGCAGCTCACCCTAATTCTCGCTTTACCGTATCTACTAAACAATGCCCTGTTCTAGCAGATGAATGGAATAGTCCAGAAGGTGTTGAAGTATCTGCAATTTTAGTTGGTGGACGAAGACCAAATACCATTCCATTGGTTCATGAAAGCCTCGGGTGGAAACATGGTGTATTTATGGGCTCTATGATGGGATCAGAAATGACAGCTGCAGCGATGTCTAATAAAATAGGTCAAGTCAGGAGAGATCCATTTGCGATGTTACCCTTCATAGGGTATCATGTAGGTGATTACCTAAATCACTGGCTTAAAATGGGGAAAAAATCAAATTATGCATTATTACCCAAAATATTTTATGTCAATTGGTTTAGAAAAGATGATGAAGGAAATTTCATATGGCCAGGATTTGGTGAAAACTCTAGAGTTTTAAAATGGATTTTTGATCGTTGTAATGGAGCAGTTCAAGCTGAATTGACACCAATAGGATATGTACCAACAAAAGATAGTATTGATTTAACTGGACTTGATATGAGTTCAAGTGAGATGGAAGAACTCTTAAGTATTGATGTTGATGGATGGCTACACGAGGTTGAATCAATTAGAGAATATTATCACACAATTGGAACAAAATTACCAAAAGTTCTAAGACAAGAACTAAATAACTTAGGAAAAAGATTAAAATATTTTGATAAAAATCAAGAAAAGGATATTGAGTTTTGATAGATATTAGGTGTTATAAATATAAAAATTACGGAGGATTGTATGAAACATTTTTACATGAAACAAAAAGTATTTTCTTTTAGAGATCGCTACAAGATTTTTGATGAAGAACAAAATGTAGTTTTTCACTGTGAAGGTAAACTATTTTCACTTTCAAGAAAAATGAAGATGATTGAAGATGCAACAGATCAAGCAATCTATCATTTCAGAAAAAGAATAATCAGTTTTTTACCTGTTTATTATCTTTATGACTCAACTGAAAAACAAGTTGCTGTTATTAAAAGACGGTTTTCTTTTAGACCAAAAGTTGAAATTGAAAGTGATTTTGGTAATTACATGATTGATGGTGATTATTTCGGTCATAATTTCACGCTCTTTGAGGATGAAAAAGAAGTTGCTAGTGTCACCAAAAAATGGGTTTCATGGGGTGATTCTTATGAAATCGCAATACAAAATGAATCGAAATCTCAATTTTTAGTTGCTTTGATCATATTGATCGATCGAATTTTTCATGAAAGCAAGGGAAATAATAGCCGTTAAATAGCACTCACAATATTAGATTAGAGGAAAAAAGATGATAGGAAAATATTTTAGTCCTTTAGGCATGATTTATTTTAAAATAGAAGACGAGAAAATTACAGATATGATGATTGATGATTTGGGTATTAAAACTGATGAAAGTTCTCTAATTGAAGAGATCCAGAAACAACTTGAAAAGTACTTTAAACATGATTTACAAAAATTTGACTTACCAATCATATTTAATCGAGGCACTTTATTTCAACAGGAAGTATGGCATGCTTTATCATCTATACCTTATGGTGAGACCAGATCATATCAAGAGATTGCCAATCAAATTGGACGTCCTAAAGCTATTAGAGCTGTCGGACAAGCTTGTAAAAGAAACCCAATAGGTATTGTCGTACCTTGTCATCGAGTCATTGGTAAAGACGGTAGTATGAGAGGTTATTCTGGTCCGGAGCATATCGATTTAAAAATTAAATTGCTAAATCATGAACAAAACTAGAATCTAAGGAGAACAGGATGAATCAAGAGAAACTTAAAAAATATCGCCGTGATTTACATCAAATTCCGGAGTTGGCATTTGATCTTTTTCTAACGAGCGCGTATATTAAGAAAGAACTTCAAGGTATGGGATACGTTACTGAAAGTGTTGCTAAGACAGGACTCATTGCCATTAAAAAAGGAAGAAGTGAAGATGCGATAGCCTTTCGTTCTGATATGGACGCACTTCCAGTTTTTGAACAAACTGGTGCCCTTTTTCAATCAAAACATCCTAATAAGATGCATGCGTGCGGGCACGATGGACATATGTCTATGCTTTTAGGATTTGCTGAATACGTCTCAAAACTTGAAAACTTAAACAAAACTGTCGTTTTCATTTTTCAACCTGCAGAAGAAGGTCCTGGCGGAGCTAAAGTAATTGTTGATGAAGGTATTTTTGAAAAATACAATATCAAGCATATTTTTGGGATCCATCTATATCCAGGTCTTGAAGAGGGGCTCTATGGTTTAGTTGATGGTCCGATGCTTGCTCAAAATGGTGAATTTAATTTAGTTATCAAGGGTAAATCTGCACATGCAGCTCAACCACATTTTGGACATGATGCTATTTTAGCAGCTTCTGAATTGATTAATCTTTATCACAAGATTATTAGTAGACGAATAGATCCACTTGATTCAGCTGTTATCACAGTAGGGACTATTCATGGTGGTGAGGCTCGCAATATTATTGCAAATGAGGTTAAGATTTCAGGAACAATAAGAAGCTTTAATGAAACCACGTATGAAAACTTGAAAAATCAAATGAGAAAAATAGATAAAGGAATAGAAACAATTTTTGATGTCAAGGTTGATAATGACATCATGGATTACTATCCACCAGTGATAAATGACCATCTTTTATTTTCTAAACTTAAAGAAAATTTGAAAGATCATCAATATCAAATCCTTAAACCAATGATGTTTGCAGAAGACTTTGCTTTCTATCAAAAAAAGATTCCGGGTCTATTTGTGATGTTAGGTACTAAAAACGATGAACTAGATTACGTGCATCCACTCCACAGTTGTCACTTCAATTTTGATGAAAAGGTACTCATTAATGGTGTAAGACTTTATCGAAATATTCTAGATTTCATGAAAGTCAAGTAAAAAAAGCAAAAATTTATTGTATATTTTTTTCAGATATGAAGTATCCCTTATAGGGATATTTTTTTTTGCACAAAAATTAAGCGAATTAATTAACAAAAACTTAATGATTGTGTAATAAAATAGAAAAATTTGATGGCTATAATGGTTGTATAGAGAAGGGAAGTGAATGCAAATGACAATCTCACAGATCATATCTCCTAGTAAAATGGCTCGTAAAAAAAAGTTAATCTCTATAGGTTTTATGATTTCAGGATTCTTAACAGTGTTATTTGCAATTGTCAGTTATTACGGTCAAAGCTCAGGCAACTTCGTTATGTCAGTCGATTATAATGCTTACCGCCGTGGTATTGTTCTATCAAATGACGATTCCTTCTTTGTAACGGAACCACAACTAATAACACAGCCTGTAGAAAATGCAAGAGATATTACGTATTCGTGGATTAAGATTAACGACATCAGTCAAACAGATGGGAATTATGTTGATCCAGATTATGACTATATTGCCTATACCTTTTATCTAAAGAATGCAGGAAATGAAACAGTTGATGTCATTTACAGCATTAAGATTACTGATTCACAAAAAGATATAGATAACTCAGTTCGAGTTCTTGTAATTGAAGATGGTATTCAAACAATGTTTCAAAAACCAGATACGGCAGATGAATTTGGAAATTATCCAATATATCCATCAACATTACCTGAAGTTAAATTCTTTCTATCAACCAGCATTGTTACTAGAAAAAAGATTATGAATTTTCAACCCAATGAGTTTAAGAAGTTCAGTGTCATTGTTTGGCTAGAAGGTCAAGACCCTGATACAACAGATTCAATCATTGGAGGAAATATCAAATTGCAGATGATATTTGCAATTGACGATAATACGGTATAAGTAGATGATTATATACCTAAAGAGGTTTTATCTCTCACTTATTGCCTTAACATTAGTCTTTATGATCTTTGGGACAGTAACATATGCATGGATTACGATGGCATCAGTGAACACACTTGAAGGTATGTCATTAACTGCAACAAGCGGAAATGAATTATTAATTTCAATTGATGGTATTCATTACGGTAGGGATTTACCAGCTAGTGCTCTAGAGAATTTGCTTAATGAAATTGAATTAGTTGATGTAACATCTCCAGATGGAATCAATTTTATAAGAGGTGGACTTAATGCAGATGATATTGTTGTTAAAAATATCCATTACTTATCATTTGAATTATGGTTACAAACAGAACAACCAGAACATCAAGTCTATTTAGTAGATAATGTAAGCAAACTAATTCAGTTTGATACGACAATGAGTGGAACTTATGTTGTCTCACGAGGTGTCAATTGGAAATCGAATTTCACATTCATCAATGGACCTTTAATCGGAGACTTGATTGAAAAAGGTGATGAACATGTCTATTATGCAAGTGAGGCAGTTAGAATATCCATTCAAGAAATTAAGGATTTAGATAATCCTTTAGACACGAGAAGTGACGAAGAGCTCAATACATTCATCTACGATCCTTCAGAAAATCAAGACAGAGGTTATGGAGTGAGTTATGGAGCATTAAGTTATTTCTTAGTAAGTGCACAAATTGCAATTGATTTACCAACAATTATGCAAGATGTAAGTTACAGACTCTCAACATTTGATATTAATGATCCTTATAAGGCATTAGACGATGAGTCAATGATAGCATCACTACAACCTAGTGAAAGCACAGGTTCAACTGGTAAAACACTTTACCGGGGAAAGATTATTATTAATGTTTGGATTGAAGGTTGGGATGCAGATGCATTCAACTCCATTCTAAGCGACAGAATTAAAGTTCAATTGAAATTTAAAGCTGCGAGAAGCAGTAGCCAATATGAATAAAAAAAAGAAAAAATAAAAGGAGAAAAAATCATGAGTAGTATTGCTAGAAAATTAGTTTTATCAGTAGTTGCCGTCCTCTTATCAATAGTAGCATTTGGTGCGACGACATTTGCGTGGTTTACGATTACAAACGTTTCTGAAGTTCAGCCGTTTGAATCAGAAGTTGTGGTAGATAATGGGATTGAAGTTTCACTTGATGGCATAACATGGGTCACATCCTTAACAACAGCAATGATTGACTCCTATGTTTTAGCCAATTATCCTAGTGGATTTGCATTTAATCATGTAACAACAAATACAGGTTATTCGAATTTCTCAACACTCGGAACTCTTGGTGTTACAGATGATGGTTCAGCATCCGTTTTGAGAATTAACATTCTATTTAGATCAAATAATGCAAATGCTATTGAATGGACTGATGTAGATTTATCAGGTACTTCAGTATCATGGGTCTCTGATGTTGCATTTACACGTACATCTGATCTTGGTGGTTCACTCGTTGCTTCAGGGGCATCGGTTGCAGTTAATCCAGCAAATGCAATGAGAATCTCAATTTTAGGTAATCATCTTTCAGATTCAGTAGTTATTTATGAATTACCTACAGGAGATAATGATAGTGCATATAACACAGCACTTGGTGGAGATGGTGTAACACCTGTTGATTTATCAGATGGTGTTGCGGTTAGTCAAGGTGATGCAGGTTCATATAATTATTATTATGTTAAGACTGGTGCCTTAATTACAGGTACTGACGCTGTTGTTACAGCTGCTACAATTAGTGCAGTTGACGGTGGTGCAAACGCTAGATTAGTTCTTCATATGACTGAAAGTTCAACATATGATACAACTTATTGGGGTTCGATTTCAATTCGCATATGGTTTGAAGGTTGGGATGCAGAAGCTTATAACTCTTTATTAGGCAGAATGATCACTACAGCATTTACATTCGAAGGGACTTCAATCTAATATAGACTCCATTTTCTAGAAACATTAATCATGAAACTGGGAAGAAAGTGCACCATATCATTGGTGCACTCCTCCCATAGTTTTCATGAAGATTGTTGATTTGTTATAAATTCAAAGGAGTTCAAGGTGGATAAGATGAAAAAACTTAACTTAATAAGCATGATCCATGGAGTGACTTCAGTGATTTTCTACCTTCTGATTGTTGCTCTATTGATTTTCTCAGTTGCAAATATTGATCTGAATAAGAGTAATGATGTTGCCCACGTCATGGGTATGGGATTTCTTTCTGCCGAAAAAGATTCGATGGATGAAATCTTTGCCGAAGGTGATGTTGTTTTCATCAAGCTTATAGATGAAAACAATCAAAATGAACTAGTTATTGGAAATATTGTTACTTATTATGATACTGCAATCCGAGAATTTAAGACACATCAGATTATTAATATCTATACTGAAAATGGTCAAACATACATACAAACACAAAAAGATCCAACACTTCCTGCAGATAATCCAATAGTTATCAGTGAAGTCATTGGCATCTATCAATCTTCTGTAGTAGGTATTGGACACTCACTTGATTATTTACAGACACCAGAAGGATTTTTATTATTCATCATCTTACCAGTTGGCGTGTTATTGATTTATGAAGGAATTATTCTATTCAGAAATCTATTAAATTATAACAAAATCAAATTTGAAGCAAGATTTGAGATTAGATATAAAAAAATGCTCAAAAATCTAGAACAAGAAACACTACATATCAGAGAAAAAGTATTAGCAAACTGGATTCATGATGAGCATCATAAATTCTAAGTATATGATTTAAAAGGAGAAACCATGGAAGCATTTGGCCGTTATTATACAAATTTACTTAATCAGTTCTTCTCATCACTTCTAAATTTCTTTAGAAGCATTTTTGAGGCTATAGGTAGATTAGTTGTTGATGGATTTGGCCAAATTGGTAGAGATTTTCTTTCATCAAGTTCAGGATTTTCCTTTCTTGATTGGTTAATGGCATTTGGAGTATTCATTGCGAATATTGTCTTTTTCGGAATTATCATGTATAAGCTTGTCAAAGTAGGAAATAAATATGTACGTTTTGTAAAAACTGAAATAGAAAAAGATAATTTGGTTGATGAAATTACATCATTAAATCAAAAGACAATTGAGTTAATCGAAGAAAAGAATAAGATCTTAGCACTTAAAGTTTCAAATTTGGGTATCAATCCTGATCAAGAAAATGAAGAAGATGATGATCCCCAAAAAGCAAAAGATAAATATGCAAATTCAAGATTTGTTAAATTAATGCAAGTCGATGAAGAATATCATAATGAAAAGGTTATTCCAATCATGTTGGAAGACCATATGATAAACCTGAAAACAATGGTAAGCAGATTCATTAATTTTTCTGCCTCCAAATTAGGATTGTTTTATGATAAAAAAATCATATCTGCCTTTTTTTCAGGATTAGCAACATCAAAAACAATGATTTTAGAAGGTATATCAGGTACCGGGAAAACTTCACTACCCTATGCAATGGGAAAATTCTTTGGTAATGATGCAAGTATTATTCCTGTTCAACCTTCATGGAGAGATCGTGCTGAAATGATTGGCTATCTTAACGAGTTTACTAAGAAATTTAATGAAACTGACTTCCTAAAAGCAGTTTATCAAACAACTTATCGTGATGATATCAATATTATTGTTCTTGATGAAATGAATTTAGCTAGAGTAGAATATTATTTTGCTGAACTATTATCCCTTCTTGAAATGCCAGATGAAGATCAATGGTTAATTGATGTTGTATCAGATACTAAACAAGGTGATCCTCACAATTTAGTTAAAGGGAAAATCTTATTACCACAAAACGTTTGGTTTGTTGGAACGGCAAATAGAGATGATTCAACATTCTTAATTACAGATAAAGTCTATGATCGTGCAACACCAATTGAAATTAATGCAAAAGCTGATTTTGTTGATGCCCCAATAACTGAAGGCATTACAATGAGCTTTGAGTACTTGAATCAATTGTTCAAGATAGCTATTCATGAAAATTCAATATCAAAACATACGATGGACCGTCTTGAAAAACTTGATACCTTTATTACAGAACAATTTAAAGTAACCTTTGGTAATCGTATTATGAAACAAATCAAAGTGTTTGTTCCTGTATTTGTTGCTTGCGGTGGTACTGAAATTGAAGCTTTAGATTATATGGTAGCCCGAAAGATATTACGTAAATTTGAAAGTTTAAATCTTCCATTTATGCAAACTGAAATCGAAGATTTATCAAAATTAATCACAAAGTTGTTTGGTAAGACTGAATTTGTTGAATGTCAAAGTTACCTTCAATCAATTAAAAAGCAGTTTTAGCATAGTAAGGAGGACAAATGGATAAAAAACATCTCAAAAAATCTCGAAAATTAGTCATTTCTTCAATTTTCTATGTTCTATTTGTCACTTTCATGACAACTACAATCACTTATGCTTGGTTTACAATAACGAATACTAATGATGCACATTTAGTTTCTAATATCTCAGAAATTGAAGCAGAGTATGAGTTCTTTGTTTATCAAAATATAAATAGAGACGGTAGTGATGAACTCACTTTAACAGATAATGTTTGTTTAATAGTAGATGAAGATTTATGTTACTTGAATGTGCCTAATCCAACCACTCCATTTTTGATTGATGGTTCTGCTGCACCTGGTGAAAGATACTCATTTGCAATTAGAATAACCAGTGTGAATAATCCTATCGGTTCTTTAAAATTAGATCTTGGAGGACTAGTTTCAGAAGGTTATGATATCGTCCAAAATAAGCTACAAACAGCATTTTACTATCAAGTAGATAAAATATCGTATCTGAACTATGGAGTTGAAACAGAGGATTTAAAAGATAGTTTAGGTATCATATATCATCAAGGATTCTTTACATATGATAATGATGCATTTTATCCTATGGTTTCAAATATTCCAATGCAAAACGAAGGAAATGTTAGCACACTAATTATGATATATTTTAATTTCTATTTTGATCCTAACATTTATGGACAAGAATCAGATGGAACACCCTATACGAATAGTAATATATTTATGAATCAAGTTTTCACAATTAATGATTTGTATATGGGTGTAGCTAATTAGAATAGGGTTAAAGGAGGACTTCATGAAACGTTTAACTGTTGTTATGTTAACAATATTAATTATTGCAGTTGCATCAACCGTCACTTATGCTTGGTTAACCTATGTTCAAATCAAATCATTATCAACAGTTGAAACACATGAAATTTCTATCCTACTGCATGCTGATGAAACTCAAGTATTTGATCAAATACAATTTGATAATCTCGCATTTATAGACTATGAAAAAGATCTAATCCAAAATGAAACAAATACATTTGATGCGATGGCGTCAACTTGGATATTAACTCTTGGAACTTCTGAAGAATCTCCTTTGACAAAAAGCCATCTTGAATTTGAACAAAATCAACCAGGTTTAATCTATTTACTCATTTATTATAGTTGGAATGGTGAAATCGTTCCACAAGCTGCTTCGTTATTTGATTTAATAAATACGATAATAGACGGTTATGAAACAAAAGAAGAACAACTTGATGCGATTACTGCTTATAATCAATCAGTGGCTGATTTAATTGATTTATTAGTCTTTTTCCCCAGTGATTATGTTCAAATCAAAGTTTCAGCTTGGGGTGATTACGATTCTTTGATAGAACCTTCAAATTATCATAATTCTGGTTTTAATCTTTCATTTACCGTTGAATCTGTTAATTCAAAAGGAGAATTACCTTCATGAAATTTAAAAACTCATATTTACTAATTTTGTTTGTATTAATGATCTTAGCTGTGTTATCTTCAGCACTCATAGCATATGCATATTATGAAGAAACTGATAATTTCGCATTTGTTTTGGAGAATGGGGAATTTGAAGTAAAAGCATATATTTCATTTAGTGATACTCCAGTTGATCTTAATAGCCCATATTATGATGTTGAAAACAATGTTCTATTAATCAATGCTTATGATGAAACAAGTGAAAATTATATTGGTAATCTCAAGGTTGATCTTGAAATCACAGCGAATGTTGCTGCAAGAGTAAGAATCAAATTATTAGATGAATGGGAATTGACAAGAATCTATAAAGAACAAAACTTAGAAGACCCTATAGAACCAATCGTTCAAACAATTTATCATACAAGAATGGCAGAAGATTACCATCCATTTTCATTGTTAAAAATTGGTGAAGGTTATGATCCGATTTATGATGTTACAGGTTATGCTTATCTTCCAGACATTTTGTGGAGTGGAAGTACAACATTAATTCATTTTATTGATACTGGAGACCCATACTTGACAAGAGAAACTGAAATCTATTATGAAACGTGTTTTGTAAGTTTAAGATTTTTAGTTGAAGTTGTTCAAGCCAATAGATTTTCAGAAATTTGGGAGATGAATCCAAACTTTTTTGATTAATTAGGAGGCTAGAAAGCATGAAAAAAAATATAGCGAAAAAATTTTTCCTTGTATTTTTTATCATGTTTTTTTTATTTTGTTTCGTAAGTGCATTTAAACCAAATGAACTCT